>CXWL01004456.1_pt1 | contig 18392 bp, 9 predicted proteins | sample 590931 | NCBI WGS metagenome assembly CXWL01 (sample SAMEA3498368, study PRJEB10139) | groundwater metagenome | biome: water well; material: biofilm material | place: Germany | collected 2015-04-27 | reverse complement strand
GATGGGCATCACCGCACGCGGCGCGTGGGAAAGCGTGCAGCGCCATTTCCGCGAGCTGGGCACGAATACGCAGGACGCCGATTTCAGCGTCGTCGGGGTGGGCGACATGTCGGGCGATGTATTTGGCAACGGCATGCTGCTGTCGCGTCATATCCGCTTGCTGGCGGCCTTTGACCACCGCCATATCTTCATCGACCCGAGCCCCGATGTGGCGGCCTCATTTGCCGAGCGCGAGCGCCTCTTCAAGCTGCCGCGCTCGTCGTGGATGGACTACGACAGTGCGCTCATCGCGGCCGGCGGCGGGGTTTGGGCGCGTTCGGAAAAGTCGATCCCGATCTCGCCGCAGGCGCAGGCCGTGCTTGGCATCGGCGCCGACAAGCTGACCCCCACCGAACTCGTCAGCGCGATCCTCAAGGCGCCGGTGGACCTGCTCTACAACGGCGGCATCGGCACCTATATCAAGGCCGCCAGCGAGACCCACGCCGATGTCGGCGACCGCGCCAACGATGCACTGCGCATCAATGGCGGCGAGCTGCGCTGCAAGGTGGTGGCCGAGGGCGGCAACCTCGGCTGCACGCAGCGCGGGCGCGTCGAGGCGGCGCTGGCGGGGGTGCGCATCAATACCGACGCCATCGACAACTCGGCCGGCGTGGACACCTCGGACCACGAGGTCAATATCAAGATCCTGCTCGGCCTGGCCATCGGCGACGGCGAGATGACGCTCAAGCAGCGCAACGTGCTGCTGCCGCGCATGACCGACGATGTCGCCGCGCTGGTGCTGCGCGACAACTATTTCCAAACCCAGGCGCTGTCGATCGCGCGCCGCCAGGGCGTCTTGCTGATCGACCAGCAGGCTCGCTTCATGCGCTTTCTCGAGCGCACCGGGCGCCTCAACCGGGCCATCGAATACCTGCCCACCGACGACCAGATCAAGGAGCGCAAGGCGCGCGGCGCGGGCCTCACCAGCCCCGAGCTGGCGGTGCTGCTGGCCTACAGCAAGATGTGGCTGTCCGAGGAGCTGATGGCCTCCGACCTGCCCGAAGACCCGTGGATGGCGCAGGCCCTGGAGCGCTACTTTCCGGCCCTGCTGCGCGAGAAATTCGGCGCCTATATCACGCGCCACCCGCTCAAGCGCGACATCATCGTGACGCACCTGCTCAACAGCATGATCAACCGCGTCGGTTCCACCTTCGTGCATTGGCTCAGCGAATCGACGGGCGCCAAGCCGGCGCTGGTGGTGCGCGCCTACCTGGCCACGCGCGAGGTCTTTGGTTTTGTCCCGCTGTGGCAGCAGATCGAGGCCTTGGACAACCAGCTGGACGACGCCGTGCAGGCGCAGATGATCAACGACCTGGGCCAGTTGGGCACGCATGCCACGACCTGGTTCCTGCGCTCGCGGCGCCTGGCAGAGCCGATGGAGCAGGTCGTCAAGCGCTACACCCCAGCGGTCGATGCGCTGCGCGCGCGGCTGGCGGGCGAAGGCGCCAGCTCGGCGCGCGCCGCGGCCTGGGCGCAGGCGGGCGTGCCCGCAGCCATCACGCAGGCCGTGGTGACGGCGCCGGCGCTGTTTGCCGCGCTCGATATCGCCGAGATCGCCGACGCCACCCAGCGCCCGCTGGCCGAAGTATGCGAGGTGCACGCCGGGCTCGGCCAGCGCCTGGGCCTGGCCAGCCTGCACCGCCAGATCGACGCGCTGGCGGCAGACAACTACTGGCAGACGCTGGCCAAGAGCGCGCTGGGCGACGATCTGGCCGGCCTGCAACGCGCCATCGCGCACGACGTCGTCAACCAGGGCCAGGGTGGTGCGGCGCAGATGCTGGCCGGCTGGGAACAGCGCAACCACGATACGCTCGAGCGCGCCCAGCGGCTGCTGGCGGAACTGGGCGATGCCAAGGGCGTGGACCTGGCGATGGTGTCGGTGGCGCTGCGCGAGTTGCGCCACCTGGCATGAGGCTCAACGGGTGAGATCGATTTCTTCGCGGTGCCCGAAGCCGCGGCTGTTGTCGATGAAGTGCAGCCGCTGCGCCACCAGCCGGTACCAGCGCACCTTGGCCAGCGCCTGCACGATGGCCGGCGGGGTGCTGGCCAGCGCGCTGCCCAGCCCGCCGACCAGCGGAAATTTGTCGCCGTAGCGCTGGCGCGCGTGCGCGTTGTCGTCACCGCTGACTTCGGTGACCTGCCCTTCGAGCTGCACACCCTTGATCTGCGCCCAGTCGGCGGGGTTGTCCTGGATGGTGGCGGCGCAGCGTGGGTCCTGCGCCAGGTTGCGGCCATGGCGGCTGCTGGGCGAGGAGACGAAATACAGGGTGGCACCGTCGTTGACATAGAACACCGCCGCTGCCCACGGCCCGCCGGCGCCGCTGGTGGCCAGGGTCATGACATGGTGGCGGTCCAGGTAGTCGGCCACCGTGGCGGGCAGCGGCGGCGCCATCAATTCGCGCCCTCCTGGGCGCCGGCGCCCGGCGCGGCGTCGGTATCGTGCAGGCGTTTGAGCCGGTAGGCCAGTTGCGCCCGGCTCAGGCCGAGCATGCGCGCCGCCGCCGACAGGTTGCCGCGCGCCTTGTCGACGGCGGTCTCGATCAGCATCACCTCAAGCTGGTCCAGCGTCAGCGCGCCGTTGAAGACCGCGTCGCACAGCGCCGCCGTGGCCGCGCCGTGATGCAGATCGAGGCCGCCATTCATATCCAGCCCGAACTCGGGGGCCTGCTCCTCCGCGCAGGCCGAGAACAGGTGGTTGACCTCGATGCGCGTGCCGCTGGTGGCCAGGATCACGCCGCGCTCGATCATGTTCTGCAGCTCGCGGATATTGCCCGGCCACGGGTAGGTGAGCAGCGCGCGCTTGGCCTTGTCGGTAAAGCCGCGCAGCGTCTTGGCATGGATCGCTGAATATTTTTGCAGGAAGCTCTTGGCCAGCAGCGAGATATCTTCCTTGCGCTCGCGCAGCGGCGGGATGTGGACCTGGTAGCCGCCCAGGCGGTAGTAGAGGTCGGGGCGGAATTTGCCGGCCTGCACGAGCTGGCGCAGGTTGCCATTGGTGGCGGCGATGACGCGCACATCGACCTTGCGCGTTTTCAGGTCGCCCAGGCGCTCGATCTCGCCCTCTTGCAAGACGCGCAGCAGCTTGCTCTGCGCGGCCAGTGGCAGGTCGCCGATCTCGTCGAGGAAGAGGCAGCCGCCATCGGCGCGCTCGAAGCGCCCGGGGCGCGACACGAGGGCGCCGGTATAGGCGCCCTTTTCCACCCCGAACAGCTCGGACTCGACCAGCTCGCTGGGGATGCCGGCGCAGTTGATGGCGACGAAGGGCCGATCGCGGCGCGCGCCCATGTTGTGCAGCGCGCGCGCAAACAGCTCCTTGCCGACGCCGGTTTCGCCCAGCAGCAGCACCGTGACCTGGCTGTTCGCGGCGCGCACCAGCAAATCGTAGGCGGCGCGAAACCCGGGTGAATTGCACACCTGGTCGGCCGCCGGCTTTTCCTTCTCGTGGAGGGTGGAGCGCAGTTGCACGACCTGCGTCTGCAGTTCGATCAACTGCTCGGCGATCGACTCGCGCGTGAGGAAGCTCATCTGCGCCGCAGCGTCTTCCCACTCGTCGGCGGGCTTGCCGATGATGCGGCAGTTGTTGTGGCCCATGCCGACGCACTCGACCTCCTGGTACAGGATGGGGCGGCCCATGAAGGCCGAGGTATAGCCGCAGGCGTAGCCGATCTGCGTCCAGCACACGGGCTCGGAGTGCACGCCGTAGTGGTGGCGGTGCCACTGGCCTTCCCACGAGTTTTCCCACAGGAATTCACCGTAGAAACGGCCCTGGGCGCGGTCGAGCTCGAGCTTGACGGGGGTGACGTGGACGATGCCCTCCAGCGTGTGCAACTGCGGGCCGGTCATGAAGGCTTCGAGATCACTGCAGTTCTCGGCCCGCGTGCGCGCCAGTTCGGCGTCGCGCAGGCCCGAGGCATAGCCCATGCGCGTGAGCAGGCCGCGGGCGCGGTCCATGCCCAGGGTATCGATCAGATCCTTGCGCAGCGACGCCTGCGCCTCGGCGTGGACCAGCAGCATGCGGTGCTCGTGCAGCCAGATCTGGCCCGTCTCGGGGCAGAAGTGAACGCGCGAGCGCAGGTCGTCGCTGGCGGCACGCGCGATGCTGTGGAGCTTGCTCATCGCCAGGCCCTCCTTGCGGGAACGCTGCTTCTAGACCCGTGCGCAGGGAGCCGCTTTGATGTACGGCAATCTCCCGCGACCCAGCCGGCGTTTGATCAATTGAGCAGATCGTGCCGGCGCGCGGCCGGGATTCGACGAAATGAGCAATCGCCGCGGCGCCGAGCCGTGCGCGATCGTGGCCAGCGCCTGCGCCGCCAGATCGACTCGCACGCCGCGCACGGGCGCCCCTTGGCACGGCGTATGCGTTTGCCTGGCACCCGTCCATTGCAGCAGGAGACCCGCGATGAAGTTTCCCGTCCCTCACGACGTCAAGGCCAAGGCCATCCCCGGCACCGAAGGCTGGGAGCGCATGTATCCGTACCAGTACCAGTTCGTCACCGACGACCCGGTGCGCAACCAGTACGAGAAGGAGACCTTCTGGTTCTATGACGGGCTGCACTACCCGGAGCCGCTGTATCCCTTCGACACCATCTGGGATGAAGCCTGGTACCTCGCGCTGTCGCAGTTCAACAACCGCGTCTTCATGGTCCCGCCGGTGCGTGGCGTCGACCACCGCATCATCAACGGCTATGTCTATATCTCGCCGGTGCCGGTGAAGGACCCGGCCGAGATTGGCAGCCGGGTGCCGCACTTCATGGAGCGCGCCGGCCACTACTACAAGAACTGGGACGCACTCGAGGCCAAGTGGAAGGTCAAGATGGAGGCCACCATCCGCGAGCTCGAGGCGCTGAAGATCCCGCGCCTGGCCGAAATGGAGGACATCTCGGTGGTCACCGAGGCGCTGGGTGAATCGCAGGGCTACCACCTGCTCAAGAACTACGACGACCTCATCAACCTGGGCCTCAAGTGCTGGCAGTACCACTTCGAGTTTCTCAACCTGGGCTACGCGGCGTATGTCTTCTTCATGGACTTTGCGCAGAAGCTGTTCCCCAGCATCCCGGCGCAGCGCGTGACGCAGATGATCTCGGGCATCGACGTCATCATGTACGAGCCCGACGAGCAGTTGAAGAAGCTGGCACGCAAGGCCGTCGAGCTGGGCGTGGACTCGGCGCTCACCTTCAGCCCCGAATGGCCGGTGGTCGAGCAGGCGCTGAAGCAGTCGCCGCGGGGCCTGGAGTGGCTCACCGCGCTCGGCCTGGCGCGCGAGCCCTGGTTCAATATCTCCACCGGCACCGGCTGGTTCCACCATGACCGGTCGTGGAACGACCAGATGAATGTGCCGCTGTCGGGCATTGCCACCTATATCGGCAAGATCAGGCAGGGCGTATCGATCGACCGGCCCACCGAAAAGGTGCGCGCCGAGCGCGACCGCATCACCGCCGAATACCGCGCGCTGATCAGCAAACCCGAGGACCTGAAGCAGTTTGACGAGCTGCTGGGCTGCGCCAAGACCGTCTTCCCGTATGTCGAGAACCACCTGTTCTACGTCGAGCACTGGTTCCACTCGGTGTTCTGGAACAAGATGCGCGAGGTCGGCGCGATCATGGTCGAGCACGGCGTCATCGCCGATGTCGAGGACGTCTGGCTGCTGCGCCGCGACGAGATCAAATCGGCGCTGTGGGACATCGTCACGGCCTGGGCCACCGGCGTCACGCCGCGCGGCACCCAGACCTGGCCGGCCGAGATCGCCTGGCGCAAGGGCGTGATGGCCAAGTTCAAGGAGTGGGGCGCGCCGCCGGCCATCGGCACCGCGCCCGAGGTGATCCAGGAGCCGTTCACGATCGTGCTCTGGGGGGTGACCAACAAATCGCTGATGGACTGGGCCGCGGTGCAGGAGGTGAAGGACCCGAGCCGCATCAACGAGCTCAAGGGCTTTGCTGGCAGCCCGGGCATCGTCGAGGGCCGGGCCCGCGTGTGCAAGACGGTGGCCGAAGTCGGCCAGCTGCAGGAGGGCGAGATCCTGGTGGCACCCACCACCTCGCCCTCGTGGGCGCCGGCGTTTGCCAAGATCGGCGCCTGCGTCACCGATGTCGGCGGCGTCATGAGCCACGCCGCCATCGTCTGCCGCGAATACGGCATGCCGGCCGTGGTGGGCACCGGCCACGCCACCAAGATCATCCAGACCGGCATGATGTTGCGCGTGGATGGTTCGAGCGGCGCGGTCACCATCGCGCGCTGACCCTTGTGCGCCGAGGCAGCGGCAGGGTAGGCCATGGGCAGCGCAGCACAGGTGAGCGAACAGCGGCCGGCGTTGGCCCCCACGCTGGGGCCGCCGCTGGTCTGCTGGTTCGACGACTGCCGCAAGGAATCAGTGCCACTGGTGGGGGGCAAATGCGCCTCGCTGGGCGAACTGATCCACGCCGGCGTGCGCGTGCCACCGGGCTTTGCCCTCACCACCGAGGGCTACCGGCGCTTTATCGCCGAGGCCGGCATCGCGGGTGAAATCGGCGCACGGACGATCGGCATCGATCTGCGCGACCTCGACGCGCTCGAAGCCGCCAGCCTGGGCATCCGCGCGCTGATCGAGGCCCAGCCCTTCTCCACCGAGATCGAGGACCAGGTCGCGGAGTGTTACCGCCGACTCGCGCTGCGTGCGTGCATGCCGGCGGTGCCGGTGGCGGTGCGCTCCAGCGCCACCGCCGAAGACCTGCCAGGCGCCAGTTTTGCGGGCCAGCAGGATACTTATCTGTGGATCCGCGGCATCGACGAAGTGCTGCACCACATGCGCCGCTGCATCAGCAGCCTGTATACCGGGCGCGCCATCGCCTACCGCGCCAACAAGGGCGGCGGCGACCAGGCGCTGGCCATCAGCGTGGGTGTGCAGAAGATGGCCCATGCGCACACCGCGGGGGTGATGTTCACCATCCACCCGGCCCACGGCGACCGTTCGGTGATCGTCATCGATGCCAATTTCGGCTTCGGCGAATCGGTGGTGTCGGGCGAAGTCACGCCCGACCATTTCGTGGTCAACAAGATCACGCTGGACATCATCGACCGCGTCATCTCGCGCAAGGAGATCTGCTACACGGTCGATGCCAAGGCGCAGACCTCGCGCGCCATCGAGGTGCCCTTCGAGCGGCAGACGGTGCAGTCGCTGATCGATGACGAGATCACCGAGCTCGCCTGGATGGGCAAGCAGATAGAAAGGCACTACGGCCGCGCGATGGATATCGAATGGGCGATCGACAAGGACCTGCCCGCCGACGGCAATATCTTCATCCTGCAGGCGCGCCCCGAGACGGTGTGGAGCGCGCGCGGCGCCGAGCCGGCGGCGCGCGCTGCCGGCTCGGCGATGGACTACATCCTCAGCGCCATGCTGGCCGGCAAGAAGGTCAGCTGAATCCCGGCCTCTGCCTCACGCCCCCAAACCCCCGCAGCGAAATGGAGCGACCATGAATGCACGCACCGAAGTCCGGCCCATCGACGATCTGCGCAGCTATATCGCCGCGCTCGAGGCGCACGGCCAGCTGCACCGCGTGAAGACCGAGGTCGACTGGAAATTCGAGCTCTGCCATGTCTCCAAGGTGAACGAGGAGCAAAAGGGCCCGGCTCTGCTGTATGAAAGCGTCAAGGGCTACGACATCCCCGTCTTCACCAGCGCCTTCACCACGTCGCAGCGGCTGGCCATCGCGCTGGAGCAGGACCCGTCGCTGTCGATGAGCCAGCTCTCCAAGACGTGGATGCAACTGACGACCAAGCAGATGATCAAGCCGCAGTTCGTCGATCGGCCGCCGGTGATGGAGAACATCGTCGAAGGCGACGCGGTGGACATCGAGATGTTCCCCTCGCCCTGGTTCTACCCGGACGACGGCGGGCGCTTCTTCGTGACCTCGGGCTTCCTGGTCACGCAGGACCCGGATACCGGCTGGACCAACCTGGGCACCTACCGCGCGCAGGTGCTGGGCAAGAAGATCCTGGGCTCGCAGATCATCAAGGGCAAGCATGGCGACATGCACATGAAGAAATACGCCGAGCGCGGCGAGCTGATGCCCGCGGCGTATGTGGTGGGCTGCGACCCGGTGCTGTTTCTCGCCGCCTCGACGCTGGTCAGCGCGCAGGTGGATGAATACGATATCGCCGGCTCGCTGCGCGGGCGCCCGGTGCCGGTCTTCAAGTCGGCGCTCACGGGGCTGACGCTGCCGGCCACCGCCGAGATCATCGCCGAGGGGTTCATCGACCCGAACGAGCTGATGGACGAAGGCCCGTTCGGCGAATACACCGGCTACTACTCGGGCAACAAGGGCAAGGACTACCCCAAGCCGGTATTGCGCATCCAGCGCATCCTGCATCGCACGAGCCCGGTGATGTGGGCCACCACGGTGGGCAAGCCGATCAACGATATCCACATGATCCAGTCGCTCAACCGCACTGCCACGCTGTGGCATGACCTGGAGACGATGAAGGTGCCGGGCATCCAGAGCGTCTATATCCCGCCCGAGGCCTGCGGCCGATTCTGGGTCGTGGTCTCGGTCAAGCAGATGTACCCGGGGCACTCCAACCACGTCGGCAATGCCGTCATCGCCAGCACCACCGGGCACTACGGCGTGAAGGGCGTGATCACCGTCGACCACGATATCGAGGCCGACGACTGGGACCGCATCTGGTGGGCACTGGCGACCCGCTTCGACCCCAAGCGCTCGGCGCAGATCATCGACCGCGGCCGCTCGACGCCGCTCGACCCCGGCCTGCCGATCGACGCGCGCGATATCACCAGCCGCATCATCCTGGATGCCTGCACGCCTTTTGAGTGGGCCCACAAGCCGAACGAGATCTTCATGGACCGGGCCGTGCTGCAGAAGGTCTCGGACCGCTGGAACGAATACGGCTTTGCCGGCACGAGCCCGGTGGCGGGCTTGATCCACCGGCTGACCCGGCCCGAAGTGAAGAAGGCCAGATAGCGCGGCGGGGCGATGAAAAAAGGCATCGTCATCGTCTGCAACCTGGATACGCGCGGCGGGGACATCGTCTTCGTCAGGCAGCTCATCGCCGACCGCGGCCACGAGCCCATCCTGCTCGACTTCAGCATGGAGGAGCCACCGCCCTTTGCCGGTGACATCCGCACCGAGGACGTCGCCCTGCGCGGTGGCATGCCGATCGAGGTGGTGCGCGAGAAATACCGCAGCGACCGCGATGCCGCCACACGCAACCAGATCGCCGGTGCCGCCGCCATCGTGGAAGATCTGCGCCAGCAGGGCCTCGTGCACGGCATCATCGGCATCGGCGGCGGCACCGCCACGCTGGTGGCCACCTCGATCATGAAACGCCTGCCGTTTGGCATGCCCAAGCTGATGGCCTCGCCGATGGCGGCGCACCCGGCCTATATCGACCAGTATGTCGGCACGCGCGATATCACGATGCACCATACGGTGCTCGATATCGTCAAGATGAACCCGCTGCTGAAGGCGCAGATCATCAATGCCGTGGGCGCCATCTGCGGCATGGTCGAGATGACGCAGGGCCCCGCCATCCACTTCGACAAGCCCTGCGTGGCGGTCTCGTCGTTCGGCTTCGGCGAGATGGCGGTGCAGGCCGCGCTGGCCATGCTCGAGGACGCCGGGTTCACCCCCATCGTCTGCCACGCCCAGGGCAAGGGCGACCGCGCGATGGAGGAGATGATCCGCGACGGCGCCTTCCAGGGCGTGCTCGACCTCTGCATCGGCGGCGTCATCGAGCACCTGTACAAGGGCAACCGCGATCCCGGGCCCGACCGGCTGATGGCCGCCGTCGAGACCGGCATCCCGATGGTGCTGGCGCCCTGCGGGCTGGACATCCTCTCGTACGGCGGCCGGGCCGATATGCTGGAGAAGACGCGCGACCGCGTGCAGTATGTGCAGGATGCGCTGCGCGTGCAGGTGCGCACCACGGCGGGCGAGCTGTGCCGGGCGGCCGACGTGATTGCGCAGCGCCTCAACCAGGCGCGCGGCGAGTGGACCTTTCTGATCCCGCTGCAAGGCTGGTCGTCGCTGGACAAGGAGGGCCGGCCGATCCACGACCCGGTTGCCGACGCCGTCTTCGCGGCCCGGCTGAAGGAGGGGCTCAACCACCCCGAACGTGTCAGGGAAGTCGATCTGCACCTCTACACGCCGCAGTTCGCGCGCGTCGCGGTGGATGAGTTCCTGCGCCTGTTCGAGGCCACGCGGGTGCGTGCGGCCAGCCAGGGGGGGCCACCATGATCGTGCGCGACTGGATGCAGGCCGACCCGGTGATCATCGGCAGCGAGATGCTCGTCTGCGAGGCCCACCGCGTCCTCAGCGAGAACCGTCTGCACGCCCTGCCGGTGGTCGATGGCGGCCGGCTGCGCGGGCTCGTCACCCGCGCCAACCTGCTGCGCATGGCGCACTTCGTCCAGCGCACCCAGAGCAGCGACGAGTTCGATTTCTTCGTGCGCCGGCTCAAGGTGCGCGACGTGATGGTGCGCCGGCCGGCCACGGTGCAGGCCAGCGACACCATGCAGGCCTGCCTGCTCAAGGGCCAGGCTTTGGGGGTGGCGCAGTTTCCGGTGCTCGACGGCGAGCAGGTGGTGGGCGTGATCTCGGCGAACGAGATCTTCCAGCTGGCCGCCCACTTGCTGGCGGCATGAGACGCCGCGCCCAGGGAGCCCCATGAATATCGAGAGGCAAACCGCATGACCCTGCCCCTGATCGTGGCCATCACCGGCGCCACCGGCGTGATCTATGGCGTCGAGTTGCTGCGCGTGCTCAAGGCGCTGGGCCAGCCCACCCACCTGATCCTGAGCGAGGCCGCGGGGCTGAACCTGGCCATCGAGACCGATGTCACGCTGGAAGACGTGCGCGCGCTGGCCGATGTCGTCCACAACAACAAGGATGTCGGCGCTGCGGTGGCCAGTGGATCGTTTCGCACGCGCGGCATGATCGTGGCGCCCTGCACCGTGAAGACGCTGTCGGCGATCGCCAACTCCTTCACCTACAACCTGGTGGTGCGCGCCGCCGACGTGCAGCTCAAGGAAGGGCGCAAGCTGGTGCTGATGGTGCGCGAGACGCCGCTGCACAAGGGCCATCTCGACCTGATGGCGCGCGCCGCCGACTATGGTGCCGTGATCCTGCCGCCGATGCCGGCCTTCTACCACCGGCCGGCGACGATCATGGACCTGATCCACCAGAGCCTGGGCAAAGCGCTCGACCAGTTCGGTATTGAGCACGACCTGTTTCAGCGCTGGGCCGGGCATGGGCGCGATGAGGCGCCAGGAGGGGCGCGCGAACGGTCTGGGTGACGCACCGCCCGTGCTACCGTGCTGGGGGACCCCCCCAACATGGCCTTGCACACCTTCGTCCCGCAGGATCGGCTGCGCGCACTGGCGCATGGTGAGCCCTTGCCCGACCGCTGCGAAGGCGCGGCGCTGTTTGCCGATATCACCGGCTTCACACCACTGACCGAGGCACTGCGGCGCGCCCAAGGCGAACGCCGCGGCATCGAAGCGCTCAGTCAGACCGTCAACGCCGTCTATGACGCCCTGATAGCCGAGGTCGAGCGCTTTGGCGGCAGTGTCATCGGCTTTGCCGGCGACGCCATCACCTGCTGGTTCGACGCGCAGGGCAAGCTGCCGGCTCAGCGCGCCACCGCTTGCGCGCTGGCCATGCAGGCCATCATGACGCGCTTCCCGGCGCTGTCGGTGAAGGTGGCCGTGGCCACCGGCCCAGCCCGACGATTTGCCATCGGCGACCCTGATATCCAGCTCATGGACGTGCTGGCCGGCGCCACCCTGGCCCGCGTCGCCAGCGGCGAGGGTCTGGCGCAGCCGGGCGAGACCTTGCTGGACGAGGCCACCGCCCTGCAGTTGCAACTGCAGGGCGGGCACGCGCGCCTGGCCGCCGACGGCGAGCGTTTCTTTGTCGTCGACCCGACCTCGGGCCACGGTGCGCCGGATGCCAGCGCCCTGGCGGTGCCGCCGTGCGCCGCCGCGCCGCTGCCCGACGCCGAGCTGCTGCGGCCTTGGCTGCTGCCCTTTGTCTTTGAACGCGAGCGCACCGGCCAGGGCCTGTTTGCGACTGACCTGCGCCCCGCCACGGCGCTGTTCCTGCGCTTCACCGGCCTCGACTATGACCACGGTGCGCGCGCCGCTGAAGAACTCGCCGCGCTGGTGTCGCAGGCCCAGCGCGTCATGCATCGGCACGGCGGCGTGCTGCTCGAGCTGACCATCGGCGACAAGGGCAGTTATCTGTACTGCAGCTTCGGGGCTGCCCAGGTGCACGAAGACGACCCGGCGCGTGCGCTGCGCGCCGCGCTGGCGATGCGCAAGTTCTTTGCCACCACACCCTACGCCGCGCAGATGGGCCTGAGCAGCGGCACCATGCGGGTGGGCGGCTATGGCGGCCGCACGCGCCAGTCTTTTGGCGCCATGGGCGACGACGTGAATACCGCCGCGCGGCTGATGGGCCAGGCACGGGCCGGTGAAATCCTGATCTCGGCCCGCGTGCGCCAGGCGGTGGCCGGCGGCTTTGTGCTCGAAGCCAGGTCGCCCATGCCGATGAAGGGCAAGGCCGATCCGATGCCGGTCTTTGCGCTCACGGCGCTGCAGCAGCAGCGTTCGATCCGGCTGCAGGAGGCAGCCTACGCCCTGCCCATGGTCGGGCGCCAGGCCGAGACCGAACTGCTGGCGCAGCGCCTGGCAGTCGCTCTCAAGGGGCAAGGTCAGGTGCTGGGCATCTGCGCCGATGCTGGCATGGGCAAGTCGAGGCTGGTCGCCGAAGGCATCGGCCTGGCCTTGCGCCTGGGCTACATCGGCTATGGCGGCACGTGCCTGCTGGACGGCATCCGCACGCCCTACCTGCCCTGGCAGTCCATCTGGACGGCGTTTTTCGAATTCGACCCCGCGCTGCCGCAGCGCCGGCAGATACGCGCGGCGCAGATGCAGTTGCAGGACCACGCGCCCGAGCACGCCGAAGCCTGGCCGCTGCTGTCTGCGGTGCTGGGCCAGGACTGGCCCGACAACGATTTCACCCGCCAATTGCAGCCCAAGGACCGCAAGGCCTTGCTCGAAACCGTGCTGCTGCGCTGCCTGGAGTCGGCCGCCCGCGAAGCCGCCCTCGACGGCATGGGCTTGCTGCTGGTGCTGGAAGACCTGCACGCCGCCGATACGCTGTCGCTGGACCTGCTCACGCTGGTGGCGCAGGCGATCCCCACCCTGCCGGTGCTGGTGCTGCTGAGCTATCGCCCGCCAGGCACGACGGCTGCGCCACCGGCCGCTGCGGCGCTGGCCGCGCTGGCGCACTTTCAGCTGCTGGAACTGCAGGGGCTGGAGGCTCAGCAAGCCGAGCAGGTCATACGCGCCAAGCTGGCCGGGCTGTTTCCTGAACGCACGGGCGCGGTGCCACCCGCGTTGATCGAAAGCATCACGCGCCGTGCGCAGGGCAACCCGTTCTATGTCGAGGAACTGCTGAACTACCTGCACGACCGCGGCATCGACCCGCACGACCCCGCGGCGCTGGAATCGCTGGACCTGCCGGCCAGCCTGCACGGCCTGGTGCTCAGCCGCATCGACCAGTTGCGGATGTCGCAGCAGCTCGCGTTGAAGGTGGCCAGCATCATCGGCCGCGTCTTCCGCGTCTCGGACCTGCACGACTGCTACCCGGCGCTCGGCCCCCCCGATGAGGTGGCAGCCGACTTGCGAGAACTGGACCGGCTGGGCTTCATGACCCCGGAATCGCCGGAGCCCGAATTGAGCTACCTGTTCAGGCACCTGGTGACGCTGGAGGTGGGCTACGAGAGCATGGCCTACGCCACCCGCACCCAATTGCACCGGCAGTATGCGCAGTTTCTGGAGAGCCGCCATGCCGAACGCCTGAACCTGCTGGCGCCGCAACTGGCCCACCACTACAGCCGCGCCGAACGACCCGACAAGGCCTGCGTCTACCTGCGCCTGGCGGGCGAGCAGGCCGCTGCGCGTTACGCCAACGACGAGGCCCGGGCGCACTTCGCCCAGGCGCTGCAGTGGCTGCCGCCCGGCGCTACACAAGAACGATTTGAGCTGCTGCTGTTGTGCGAGACCATCGACGATCTGCAAGGCCGCCATGACAGCCGCCGCACCGCCCTGGACCAGGCCGCGCAGTTGGCCGCGCAGCTCGACGAGTGCACGGCAGCCCAGGCGCAGGTGGCCGCGCGCCTGGCCAAGCTGGCCATCGACCTGGGCGACTACGGCACGGCACGGGCGCACGCGCAGGGCGCCGTCAGCACCCTCGAAGCCAGCCCGCAAGGGCCCGTGCCACATGCCCAACAGCTGGTCGATGCGCTGCTGCTGCATGCACGGGCCAGCTTTTTCGAAGGGCAGGCCGCCAGCGCGCGGCCGCAGTTGGAGCGCGCGCTGGCCCTGGCGCGTGCACACCCCTACCCACGCGGGCAGTACAACGCGATGTCGATGATCGGGCTGCTGCACTGGCACTGCGGCGACTACGACGCGGCCAGCGATTGGCTGGGCCAGTCGGTGCGCCTGATCGAACAGGAAGGCGATGCCCGCCGCCAGCTCGACATCCTGAACAACCTGGGCGTGGTGGCCCATGCGCGCGCGCACTTCGTGCAGGCCCGGCAGCACTACGAGGCGGCGCAGGCCATCGCGCGGCGCATCGGCGACCGCTCGGGCCAGGCCATGCTGCTCAACAACCTCGGCAGCACCTGCCTGGAGGCCGGCGACCTGCACCAGGCCGGCCTGCATGCCGAACAGGCCGCACGCCTGTACGCCCAGCTCAACGAGCCGGCGCAGCACGGTTTTGCGCTGCTCAACCGCGCCGAGGCGCACCGCGGCCTGGGTCAGTACGCTGCGGCGCAAGACCTGTCCGAACAAGCACTGGCGCTGCTGACTTCCAGTGGACACCGGCAGGGTGTCTGCATCGTGCGCGACAACCTGGGTCTGCTGGCGCTGGCGCAGGGGCGTCACCACGAGGCGCTGCACTCGGCGCAGGCGGCGCTGCTCATCTCACGCGAAATCGGCTCGCGGGCCCTGGAGGCTGGCATCCTGTTGCACCTGGGCCGCGCGCACACGGCGGCCGGCCAGGCAGCGCACGGCCGCGTCGCACTGGACACCGCCGCCACCATCGCGCAGGAACTGGCGGCCGAGCCCCTGGTGCTGGAGGCGCAAGCGGCGCAGGCCGAACTGGCGCTGGCTGCAGGCCGCCCGGGCTGCGCGCTGCAAGCGCGGGAGGCGATATCAACGCTGCTGCCCCTGCTGCTGCCGGGCGCGGCCGCCAGCGCGGCGCAACTGGCGCTGCCGATGTGGGTGCACGTCACCGCCTACCGTGTGCTGGTGGCCTGCACCGACCCCCGTGCCGCAGCGTTGCTCGAGCACGCCCGCGACACCTTGCGCGCGCGCAGCGAGCGCATTCCAGACGCGGTGGCGCGGCGCGACTATCTGCGCGTCGCCGAACACCAGGCACTGTTGCCGCGTTGAGAAGCAGCGCCCCTGACTGGAGCCGCCCGATGCACGCCGCCGACACCCTGCACGCCATCCTGAAGCTGGATACCGGCACCCACAGCGGCGATATCCGGCAAATCGCCGTCACGCCCGACGGCCATCAGATCGTCACCGCCGGCGACTGCACGGTGCACGTCTGGGACACCCAGACGCACGCGTCCGTGCGCACCCTGCTGGGCCACCTTACGGGTCGAAGCGCGCCGTCGCATGTCGACGGCGACGTGCTGCGCTTTGCGCTCAGCCCCGATGGCCGCTGGATCGTGGCACTGAAGGAAGCAACGGCCGCCCGGCGCCGTTCGAGTGATGGCGGACGCGTCACCGAGGTGCAGGTTTTCGAGCGCGAGTCGGGCAACCTGCAGGCGCGTTTTGTCCACCCGGGTCGCCTGTTCGACCTGGACTTCAGCCCGGACGGCCGCTATCTGGCGATCGCCGGCAACGCCGTGGTCGGCCGGCGCCGTGATGCCGTGGTGTGGGTGCACGCCGCCCGTGCCGTCGTCGGCTGTGGCTTCAAGCTGCCCCCGCGGGCCTTGGGCGCATGCGCCTTTCACAGCACGGCCGCCGCCGACGCCCTGCCGATATCGCTGCGTTTCCTGCCCGGCGCGCTGCGCCGAGGTGGCAGCTACGCGCTGGTGGTGGCCACCAGCAGCCAGCCCGCCGGCGCGAAGGGCGGCGGCCAGGGCAGGCTGAGTTGGGCCCGCTTCTCGCGCGCACACGCGCTGGGCCCGGACCGCGCCATCGAGACCGATGGCCCGTTGCTGCCCGGCACGCTGGCCGTCAGCCACGAATGGGCGGTGGTCGGCGCTGCCGGCACATTTCGGCGCGGCCGCCAGCGCGTGGGGCGGCTGCTGCGGCACAGCCACGATGGCGCCGACAGCGGCTGCACCTACACCGAATCCCCGCCCGCCGCAGCGCTGTTTTCACCCGCGGGCTGCCACCTGCTGGTGGGCCTGAGCACCCAGCCCGACCGCGACGGCCTGATGGCGCAAGGCGAGCAGACGGTGCAGGTCAACGCCTACGCCGTCGACTGCTACGGCCCTGACCTGCGCAGCACCTATTTCGGCCACGACGGCAGCGTCCATGCCCTGGCCTTCCTGGGGGACGGCACCGCCATCAGTGCGGGCGGCGACAACCAGGCCCTCCACTTCTGGGATTACCGGCACCGCGTGGGCCTGTTGCAAAGCGCCATCCGCGGCGTCGGCCAGACCATGCTGTCGCCCGGCATCTCGGGCCAGGAGCAGGTGCTGTTCGGCAGCGTGCCCCTGCGGCTGCTACCGCCCAACCACGCCCTGCGGCAGCAGACCTTTTGCCTGCGTTCCATGAGCCTGCGCACGACCGAGCCCAGCACGGTGCGCCGGCGCGACTCTGAAACGCGCAAGTGGTTCATCCGCGACGACGCCGCGCAGGTCGTACCGCTGCGCCACAGCCCCTCAGCCTTCGGCACGGATCTGGACCTGCCGCCCGACCTGACCCTGTTCGTGGGCGCCGACGACGAGTGGGTGCTGTGGACGCGCAGCGGCTACTACCACGCCAGCCCGCAAGGTGCGCAGCGCATCGGCTACCACGTCAGCCGCGGCCCCGACCAAGAGGCCCTGTGGGTGCCCAGTGAGCGCTTCAAGGGCTTCTTTCGGCCCGATATCGTGCAGGCGGTCGTGCGTTTCGGCAGCGAAGCGCAGGCGCGCTTGCGAGGCGTGAAGATTGAAGCGCTGGACGTGGCGGCCATGATGCCGCCGATCATCGAGTTGGCACGCGACGGCGTGGTGAGCGGCGCCGACCACGTCAGCTTCAGCTTCACCACGCTGGCGTCAAATCCCGACCAGCCCGTGACGCGGGTCTGGATCCTGCGCAACGACAGCTTCGCCTGGAATGAGCCCGCGCCCGGCCGCGGGCCCGTCACCCGCCACCAGGTGAAGCTGCCCCTGCGGCCAGGGCGCAACGTCTTCAGCATTCGGGCGCAGACGGCCAGCACCCGCGCGGCACCCGTGGACCGCATCTTCGAAGGCCCGCCCGCACCGCCCCTGGGGCTGCAGGATGCGCAGGCTTCGGGCAACCTGTACCTGTTGAGCGTGGGCGTGTCGGACTTCGCGGTGGCCGATACCGAAGCCGCGCAGGGCACCCGGCGCCTGCGGTGCGCGCATCACGACGCCATCGCGGTCCATCATGCGTTCACCGGCCTCGGCCAGGCGCGCCGGACGGGCCAGCCGCGGCACCGCCAGGGTCGCGGCAAGTCCCCTGCCCAAGGGCCGCACAACCTGGCCTTCGACGCGGTAGAGCCGGTGCTGCTGGTCAACGAGCAGGCCACCAAGGCCGCCATCCTGGGCCAGTTGGAGCGCCTGTGCGGGCTGATCAAGGCGCGCGGTCTGGCGCCGGGTGCGGAGCGCGACGTGCTTGTCGTCTTCCTGTCCGGCCATGGCCTGCGTGTACAGGGCGAGCCCGACCTGTACTTCTTCAACTTCGACATGGTGCCGCTGCAGGCCGAGTTGCATGGCTTGTCGGTGCAAGAGCTGGGCGAGCTGCTGGCCACCGTGCCGGCCGAGGTGGTGCTGATCATCGACGCCTGCCATGCCGGCGCCGCCGGGCACCAGGTGGTGGGCGGCCTCGACCCGCACGAACTGGCGCAACGCATCCACGCCGTCAGCGAGCGCGGCCTGTATGTGCTGGGCGCGGCACGAGCCGAAGAGTTAGCCCGCGAAGACCGCACTGGCGGCCTGGGCGTATTCACCGAAGCGCTCTTGCTGGCGCTGCGCTCGGCGACCCACCTGGCGCCCGATGGCGGCACACGCTCCACGCGCTCGATCACGATGATGGGGCTCATCGCCGGCCTGCAGGAAGAGCTGCCACGCGTCACCGCCCGCGCCGGCACCCGGGCGCAGACGCC
>CXWL01067067.1_pt1 | contig 18400 bp, 13 predicted proteins | sample 590931 | NCBI WGS metagenome assembly CXWL01 (sample SAMEA3498368, study PRJEB10139) | groundwater metagenome | biome: water well; material: biofilm material | place: Germany | collected 2015-04-27 | reverse complement strand
TTGTCCGGGTCGGCGACCGGTTCCTCGCCGGGATGATAGGGATGGGCCGCCGCGTCGACTTCGGCGCGCACCTGCGCCGCGTGCGCGCGCCGGCGTGCCGTGCTGCTGCGCAGAAGCATGTAGAACACCGGCGTCAGGAAGATGCCGAACGCGGTCACGCCGAGCATCCCCGAGAACACCGCGATGCCCATCGCGCGCCGCATTTCGCTGCCGGCCCCGCTGCTGGCGATCAGCGGAATGACGCCGGCGCAGAAGGCGATCGAGGTCATCAGAATCGGGCGCAGGCGCAGGCGGCACGCCTCGATCGTCGCCGCCAGCGTGTCCATGCCAGCCTGCTCCAGGTCCTTGGCGAACTCGACGATCAGGATCGCGTTCTTGCAGGCCAGTCCGACCAGCACCACCAGCGCCACCTGGGTGAAGATGTTCAGGTCGCCCGGCTGCCTGAATGGCGCCAGGCTGGACAGCCAGACGCCGAACAGCGCCGACAGGATGCACATCGGCACGATCATCACAATCGCCAGCGGCAAGGTCCAGCTTTCGTACTGGGCGGCCAGCACCAGGATCACCAGCACCAGCGACAGCACCAGCACCGCCGCCAGGGTCGGGACGGCGGCGCCGGTGCCGGGCAGGTGGACGTCGCGCGTGAGCCGGTCCTGGTAGGTCAGCTCGGTCCATTCGTAGCTCATGCCGCGCGGAAGCGCCGTCAGCAGGCGCTCGATTTCCGCCTCCGCCTGGCCGCTCGAAAAGCCCGGATTGGCCGCGCCGTTGATGTCGGCCGAGGCGATGCCGTTGTAGCGCGTCACGCGGGTCGGCCCGAAGGTGGAATCGACCTTCATCAGCGCGCCCAGCGGCACCATCTCGCCGCGCCCGTTGCGGGTCTTGATCTGGGTGATCGCCGCGGCGTCGGCGCGGAACGGCGCGTCCGCCTGCACGATCACCTGGTAGGTCTTGCCGAAGCGCGTGAAGTCGTTCACGTACAAGGAGCCCAGGTTGACCTGCATGGCGTCGTAGATGTCGCCCAGCGCCACCCCCATCTGCTTGGCGCGGGTGCGGTCTATGTCGGCCAGCAATTGCGGCACGTTGATGTCGTAGGTCGAGTACGGCGTGCCGATCGGCGACTTCGGATTGGCGTAGATCTGGCCGAGCGTGCCCCACACCGCGCCGTACAGGGCCTGCTCGCCGAGGCCGGCGCGGTCCTGCACCTGCAGCTTGAAGCCGCCCGCCGTGCCCACCCCCTCGACCGCCGGCGGCGGCACCACGAACATGCGCGCCCCCTGGATCTGCTGGATGGCGCCGTTGACGCGGCCCAGGATCGCCTCCTTGCCGAGGTCGGCGCTGGTGCGCTGTTCGAACGGCGCCAGGCCGAAGAAGATGATGCCCTCGTTCGGCGCTGCCGAGAAGCCGGCGATCGACAAGCCCGGGAACGCCACCGCATCGACGATGCCGGGCACCTTCAGCGCGATCTCGCCCATGCGCCGGATCACCGCGTCGGTGCGGTCGAGCGAGGCGCCGGCCGGCAGCTGGGCGATGCCGATCAGGTACTGCTTGTCGGGCGCCGGCACGAAGCCGGAAGGCGCGCGGACAAACAGGAACGCGGTCGCGGCCAGCAGCAGCAGGTACACCAGCATCGCGGGCGCCTTGCGCCCCAGCAGGCGCGTCACGCCGCGCTGGTAGCGGTCGCTGGACCTGTGAAAAAAATGGTTGAAGCGGTTGAACGCCGGCCCCAGCACGCGGTCGAGCCCGCGCGTGAGGCGGTCCTTGGGGGCGTCGTGCGGGCGCAGCAGGATGGCCGCCAGCGACGGCGACAGGGTCAGCGAATTGAACGCCGAGATGACGGTGGAAATGGCGATGGTCACCGCGAACTGGCGGTAGAACTGGCCCGACAGGCCGGGCACGAACGCGAGCGGCACGAACACCGCGCACAGCACCAGCGCGATGGCGACGATCGGCCCGCTCACTTCCTGCATCGCCTTGACGGTGGCGTTGCGCGGAGTGAGCCCGTTGCCGATATTGCGCTCGACGTTTTCGACCACCACGATGGCGTCGTCCACCACGATGCCGATCGCCAGCACCAGCCCGAACAGGGTCAGCGTGTTGATCGAAAAGCCGAGCGCCAGCAGCACGCCGAAGGTGCCGACGATGGATACCGGCACCGCCAGCAGCGGAATGATCGACGCGCGCCAGGTCTGCAGGAACAGGATCACCACCAGCACCACCAGCAGCACCGCTTCGATCAGGGTGATCACGACCTTCTCGATCGAGGTCTGGACGAAGCGGGTCGGGTCGTACACGATGCTGTAGGCAACGCCGGGCGGAAAGGCATGGCTGACGCGCTCCATGACCGCGCGCACGTCCTGCGACAGCGCCAGCGCGTTGCTGCCGGGCGCCTGGAAGATGGCGATGGCGGCGGCCTCCTTGTTGTTGAGCAGGCTGCGCAAGGCGTAGGTGCTGGCGCTCATCTCGACCCGCCCGACATCCTTGATGCGTACCAGCGAGCCGGTGGCCGGATCGGCGCGCACGATGATGTCGGCGAATTCCTCGACGCTGGACAGCCGGCCCTTGGTGTTGATCGGCAGCTGGAACTCGCTGCCGCTCGGGGCCGGCGGCGCGCCGACCACGCCGGCGGCAACCTGCGCGTTCTGTTCGCGGATCGCGGCCACCACCTCGTTGGCGGTCATCGCGCGCGCCGCCAGCTGCTGCGGGTTGAGCCAGATGCGCATCGCGTAGTCGCCCGCGCCGAACAGGATCACGCTGCCCATGCCGGCGATGCGCAGCAACTCGTCGCGCACCTGCAACTGGCCGTAGTTGCGCAGGTACAGCGCGTCGCGGCTGTTGTCGGGGCTGAGCAGGTGCACCACCATGGTCAGGTTGGGCGCCTGCTTCTCGGTGGTGACGCCGATCTGGCGTACGATCTCGGGCAGGCGCGGCAACGCGCGGTTGATACGGTTCTGCACCGAGGTTTCGGCCACCTCGGGATTGGTGCCGATGCGGAAGGTGACGGTCAGGCTCATCGCGCCGTCGGCGGTGGACTGGCTTTCGAAATACAGCAGGTTGTCGATGCCGCTGATCTGCTCTTCGAGCGGAGTGGCCACGGTCTCGGCGATCACGCGCGGATTGGCGCCGGGGAACTGGGCGCGCACCACCACCTGCGGCGGCGCCACCTCGGGATACTCGGACACCGGCAGCAGGAAGATCGACATTGCGCCGACCAGGAAGATGAAGATCGACAGCACCGTCGCAAAGCGCGGCCGGTCGATGAACTTGCGCGCGATGTCCATCTGCGCCTAGCCCTTCCCTGGCGCAGGGACAGGCGCAGGGACAGGCCCAGGCAAAGGCATGCCGCTGGCATCCACCTTCACCAGTTGCGGGGTCACCGGCGCGCCGGGAAAGGCGCGTTGCAGGCCGTCGACGATGATGTGCTCGCCGGGCTTGACGCCGCTGACCACGCGCATGCCGTCGACCAGCGCGCCGGTCTTGACTTCGCGCGCTTCGACCACGCGGTTGGGGCCCACCACCAGCACGATCTTGCGCGTCTGGTCGGTGCTGATGGCGCGCTCGGGCACCAGGTTCGCCTGGTAGGGCTTGCCGGCGCCCAGCTTGACGCGCGCGGACAGACCCGGCGTGAAGCGGCCGCTCTTGTTGTCGAACACGGCGCGCAACTGCATGCTGCCGGTGGCGGGGTTGAGGCGATTGTCGACGAAGTCGATCTTGCCGGTATGCGGGAAGCCCTGTTCGTCGAACAGGCCCATGCGTACCGGGGGCGCGGCTTGCGGGTTGCCGGCAGCCTGGCCGTACTTGAGGAAGGCAGCCTCGCTGGCGTCGAAATAGGCATACATGCGGTCGGTCGACACGATGGTGGTGAGCACCGGTTCGTTGACGCTGACCAGGTTGCCCGCAGTGACAGCGGTGCGCGACGCGCGCCCGCCAATCGGCGCAACGATGCGGGTGTAGCCGAGGTTGAGGCGCGCCGCGTCGAGCGCGGCCTGGGCTGCGTTCACGCCGCTGCCGGCGTTCTGCGCGGCAGCGCGCAACTGGTCGGCTTCTTGCTGGGAAATGGCGTACATCGGCAGCAACTGCTCGGCGCGCGCCAGTTGGCTCTTGGCAAGGGTGGCCTGGGTGCGCGCGGAGGCCACGCTGGCTTCATTGCGCGCCACCTCGGCGGCGAAGGGGCGCGGATCGATGGTGAACAGCAGCGTGCCCTTGCGCACGATTTGGCCGTCGCGGAAATGAACGCGCTCGAGTGTGCCTGCTACGCGCGCCCGCAGTTCGACCTGATCGACCGCAGCCAGGCGCGCGCTGAATTCGTCGAATTCCTCGACCATGCGGCCGGTGACCGGAGCCACAGAGACCGTCGGCGGGCCGCCGGCGCCCGGCGGCTGGGCCTGCGATGGCTTGGGGCCGCAACCGGTGGAGACGGCAACCATCACGGTCATCATCGCAGGCAACAGAATGCGCAAGCACAGAATAACCATCGGCTCCTCCGGCACGGAAAAACGTGCAGCAATGATATCGCACACGTCAACGCCCGCCAAGGCGCGCACGGCTGAATCGATGGGCGACGCATCGCTACTGTTGGAGTCCTGTGGCCGGCGGTGGTTCGCTGGCTGCTTATTCCGGACTGCATTCAGTGACTGTCTTGCAGCACAAATGCGTGAAGAATTTTTCATGTCCTACATATTCGCCATGCTGTCCTTTCGCCGAATAGGGATCCATCAATATGTTGCATTAAGGTATCCTGTGCTCATTCCTACTTTTTTCCTTCGACATGACCCATCCCGATCTCCAGGCGAAAACCTTCATCCTGCTGTTGGCCCTTGTGACGCTCGCTTTTGGATGGATTCTGATGCCGTTTTTCGGCGCCATCTTCTGGGGCGCCGTTCTGGCCATTCTGTTTTCGCCTTTTCATCGCCGGGTTCTGGCCAGGCTAGGCAAACGGCCCGTGCTAGCCGCACTGACCACGCTGGGGATTTGCCTGATCCTGGTGATTTTTCCGATGATATTGATCGCAGTATCCCTGGCGCAGGAAGGAACGGCCCTTTATCAAAAGGTGGCGTCAGGGGAAATCAATGTCGGCGCTTACCTGCAAAAAATCTTCACCGCCTTGCCCGCGTGGACGCATGACATCATGGGGCGATTTGGCATGGACAGCATCGGCACGCTCCAAGCCAGGCTATCGGACGCCGCAGTGCAAGGCAGCAAATTCATCGCCACGAATGTGCTCGACATCGGCAAGAATGCGTTCGACTTCATCGTCAGCTTCTTCGTCATGCTGTACCTGCTGTTTTTCCTGCTCAAGGATGGCCCCGCGTTGGGTGATCGCATCCAGCGGGCCATCCCGCTGAGCGCCGAGCACAAGCAGCACTTGTTTGACAAGTTCACCACCGTGACACGGGCGACGGTGAAAGGCAATTTTCTCGTGGCGGGCGCGCAAGGCGCCATGGGCGGCGTCGCGTTCTGGATGCTGGGTGTCCAGGGTCCTCTCCTGTGGGCAGTGGTCATGGCGTTCCTCTCCCTGCTGCCGGCCGTCGGTGCCGCGCTGGTCTGGGCGCCGGTGGCGCTCTACTTCCTGATCACAGGGGCGGTCTGGAAAGGCGCGATACTGACCGCGTTCGGCGTGCTGGTGATCGGCATGGTCGACAATGTGCTCCGCCCTATTCTGGTCGGCAAGGACATCAAAATGCCCGATTACCTGGTGCTCATCTCCACCATCGGCGGCATGGCCATTTTCGGATTGAACGGTTTCGTGATCGGGCCTGTGGTTGCGGCACTGTTCATCGCCCTGTGGGATATTTTTTCCTCCCAAAATAATAACAACAAGGTGTGACACGCTGGCACTTGATGGATTCGTTATTATGAGGAAATTTGCGTACGGAGACGCGGCCGCCTATGATTAGACACATCGCTTGAGCCGCTGCCGGGGGAAAGCGTTTCTAACGAGACACGCCAAATCTGGAAGGAGATTGAAATGCCAAAATATCTGATTGAGGCAAACTATCTCGGCGAGGGAATGAAGGGCCTGCTCAAAGAAGGTGGTACCCGACGACGTGCCGCGGTCGATCAATTATTCAGTTCTTTGGGCGGTACAGTCGAGGCCTTCTACTATGCGTTCGGGGACAAGGACGTTTTCATCATCGGCGAGCTGCCCGATAATGCCGCCGCGGCAGCACTCGTCATCAGGGTCAACGCTGCTGGAGTGACGACCTGCAAGACGACTGTGCTGCTTACGCCTCAAGAAATCGACGAAGCAGTGAAGAAGTCTGGCACTTATCGCCCACCAGGATATGAACTCGAGTCCGAAGTGGCCAAATGGGAAAGCGAGGGCGGATTTCAAGACACGACGCCAGCCAAGAGCGCCCGCACGTAGACCTGATCGACGGCAGCCAGGGCGGTCCGACCTGGTCGCCGATGCCGGATAAGCATTAACCGGGAGCCGTGCTGACAACTTTCCGCTATGCAGCGGAAAAAGTCTCTTGCGTTTCGTGTGCCACCGACAGCAGCCACGAGCGGTCACTCACGACAGTTGCCATGGGGGACGATCACGCGGGTGCGCCACCCTAAGGAACGCCAATTTGCCCAAGAAATCGGGCAGTCTTCGTGGTTCGAGCTATGTATTTGTCATCCATCGGAGAACAAAAATGGTCAGCAAGAACACGATTTGTCTTTGGTTCAACGGCACCGCAGTAGAAGCCGCGCAGTTCTACGCCGAGACGTTTCCGGACAGCGCGGTGGGAACGATCCATCGCGCGCCCGGCGACTATCCCGCTGGCAAGCAGGGCGACGTCTTGATGGTCGAGTTCACAGTGATTGGCATCCCTTGCATCGGCCTGAACGGCGGCCCGGCGTTCAAGCACAACGAGGCTTTCTCCTTCCAGGTTGCGACCGACGATCAGGCCGAAACCGACCGCTTGTGGAATGCGATTGTCAGAAACGGCGGCCAGGAAAGCGCATGCGGCTGGTGCAAGGACAAGTGGGGCCTGTCGTGGCAGATCACGCCACGCGCCCTCACTGCAGCGATCGCCGATCCTGATCGAGCGGCGGCCAAGCGCGCTTTCGAGGCGATGATGCAGATGGGAAAGATCGACATCGCTGCGATCGAAGCGGCCCGACGCGGTTGACGTTCATTGATCGTCCTTTTCTGTTGCGTCGGCCGGTTGAATCCGCACTGCAAAGTGATCACTAATCCAACATTGCGTGCCGGTCGTACTTCAGCTTCCTGTCCTCCCCACAACAACCTTGGTATCATGTCCCGCGACCGGCGCCAGCCGGCATTTTCACCACATCGTCGGAGACAAACGCATGAGATTACGACTGTTGGCATTAGGAGCCACCTTGGTGGCGGGCGGAGCGCTCGCCGCGCCGCGCGGATTTACCGTGGAAGACATGGTCAACATGGAGCGCATCGGCAGCCCGGTACTGTCGCCCGACGCCACGCGCGTGGTCTACACCGTCCGCGCAACCGACATGGCCAAGAACCGCGGCCGCACCGACCTCTGGATGCTCGACCTGCGCGCGCCCAAGTCCTCCCCGCAGCGCCTGACCCAGGCCGATGCCAACAGCAGCGATCCCGAATGGTCGCCATCCGGCGACGCCATCTACTTCCTGTCCGCCCGCTCCGGCAGCTCGCAGGTGTGGCGCTTGCCGCTTACCGGCGGCGAAGCGTCCAAGGTCACCGACCTGCCGCTGGACGTCGACAACTTCCGCCTCTCGCCACAAGGCGACCGGCTGGCACTGAGCCTGGCGGTGTTCCGCGATTGCGCCGACCTGGCTTGCACCACCAAGCGCATCGCCGACCAGGCCAAAGGCAAGGCCAGCGGCCGCGTCTACGACCGCCTGTTCGTGCGCCACTGGGACACCTGGTCGGACGGCCGCAACGCCGTGTTGTACTCGGCCCCGATCGACAGCACCGGCCGCGTCAGCGCCACGCCGGTCAGCCTGTCCGGCTCGCTGGATGGCGACGTGCCGTCCAAGCCGTTCGGCGACCGCGAGGAATACCGCTTCAGCCCTGACGGCAAGACCATCGTGTTCGCTGCGCGCATCGCCGGCAAGACGGAGTCTTGGTCCACCAACTTCGACGTCTACGAAGTGCCGGCCGCGGGCGGACAGGCGCCGCGCAACCTGAGCGCGGAGAATCCGGCCTGGGACGCGAAGCCGGCGTATTCGCCGGATGGCCGCACCCTCGCCTACCTGGCAATGACCCGCCCCGGCTTCGAGGCCGACCGTTTCCACCTGGTGCTGCGCGACGTCGCCACTGGCAAGAAGCGCACAGTGGCGGACAGCTGGGATCGCTCGATCGCGGACTTCCGCTGGACGCCGGACGGCAAGGCGCTGCTGGCCACCGCCGACGATGTGGGCCAGCATCGCCTGTTTTCCATCGATGCGCAAAGCGGCAAGGTGGCGCCGCTGTCGGACAAAGGCTACGTCGGCGCGTTCGACGTGCAGCGCGACACCATCGTGATGACCCAGGCGAGCCTCGCTTCCGGCGCCCAGCTGTTCAAGCGCAAGCTCGCAGCCGGCGCGGACGGCATGACCCAGCTGACCAATCAGAACGCCGCAGCACTGGCGGACGTGCGCTTCGGCGAGTTCGAGCAGTTCTCGTTCCCGGGCGCGAACGGCGAGACCGTGTATGGCCACGTGATGAAGCCGTGGAACGCCGCGCCGGGCGTGAAGTATCCGGTCGCCTTCCTGGTGCATGGCGGGCCGCAGGGCAGCTTCGGCAACAGCTGGAGCTACCGCTGGAATCCGCAGGTGTACGCGGGCGCGGGATATGCCACCGTGTTCATCGATTTCCATGGCTCGACCGGTTACGGCCAGAAGTTCACCGATTCCATCAGCGGCGACTGGGGCGGTGCGCCGCTGGAAGACCTGAAGAAGGGACTGGCGGCGGCCGGCAGCAAGTACCCGTGGCTCGATACGGGACGCAGCTGCGCGCTGGGCGCGTCGTACGGCGGTTACATGATGAACTGGATCGAAGGCAACTGGTCCGACGGTTTCAAGTGCATCGTCAACCACGACGGCGTGTTCGACAATCGCTCGATGTATTACGCGACCGAGGAACTCTGGTTCAACGAATGGGAAAATGGCGGCAGCTATTTCACCGTGCCGGAAAAGCACGAGAAATTCAATCCGGTGAATCATGTCGCGAAATGGAAAACGCCGATGCTGGTGATTCACGGCGAGAAGGATTTCCGCATCCCGTTGAGCGAGGGCCTGAGCGCTTTCACCGCGCTGCAGCGCCAGGGCATCGAGAGCAAGCTGCTGGTGTTCCCGGATGAAAATCACTGGGTGCTGAAGCCGGCTAACTCGGTGCTGTGGCATCACACGGTGATGGGCTGGCTCGACAGTCACCTGAAGCCAGCGGCGAAGTAACGCTGCTGGCTAAAAACCGCGCCCCGGCCCCTGCGACTGCGGAAGACCGGGGTCAGTGCCGACATTCGGACACGAGCTCAGCGGTACACAGTGTCTGAAAGATGAGGCCGTGTCCGAATGTCGGCACTGACCCCGGTTTTCGACACGACTACAATGTCTTTACAAACACCCGCACGCCACCCAGCAGCATCTCGATCGCCATCGCCGTCAGGATCAATCCCATCAAGCGCTCGAACGCGGTCATCACTTGCGGACCAAGCGCCTTCTGCAAACGCTCGGCGCCGAGGAACACGGCCAGCCACACCACCGCCACCGCCGCCAGCGCGGCCACGTGCACCATCACCTCACGCGCAGTCTCGTGCGAGAACAGCAGCACCGTGGCGAGCGCCGACGGCCCGGCCAACGCGGGAATCGCCAGCGGCACGATGAACGGTTCGCCGCCATCGGTCTTGCCCAGCACGCCGTCCGGATGCGGGAACACCATGCGGATCGCGATCAGCAGCAGGATGACGCTGCCGCCGATACGCAGCGACACCTCCGACAGCTGCAGCGCGGTCAACAGGTGCCGGCCGAAGAACATGAAGACCAGCAGCACCATGAACGCGATCGCGCATTCGCGCAGCACGATGCGCGGACGGCGCGCGCGTTCGACCGGCGCCAACGCGGTGACGAATATCGGCACGTTGCCGAACGGGTCGGTGACGAGCAGGAGAAGGATGAAGGTCTGGAGGAAGCTTTGGGTCATGTGGTGCCGACAGTCGGTTCGGGATAAAAAAAAGGCCAGAGCATTTTGAACTCTGACCCTCCGCGATGGCGGTTGCGTCTTAAACGGCGCCGCCGCCCTTCTTGATCCACGCCGCCAGCTGGTGCGGACGCAGGCCGTCGTAATCTTCGAACGGCTGGTGGATCCACGGGTTGTGCGGCAGCTCTTCGAGGAAGTAATCCGGCATGATCGACGAGGTGCCCTTGACCCAGATGACCGCCGATCTGACTTCGGTGACGCCGGAAAAATTGTCGCTCAGGTGACGCGTTACCTTGTCGAGCGTGACGCCCGAATCGGCCAGGTCGTCGACCAGCAGGATCTTGCCGGCCAGCGGGCCCTTGGTCATCGTCATGTACTTGGCGATGTCGAGGTCACCGCGCACGGTGCCGGCTTCTTCGCGGTACGAGCTGGTCGACAGGATCGCCAGCGGCACGTCGAAGATGCGCGAGAATACGTCGCCCGGACGCACGCCACCGCGCGCCAGGCACAGGACCTGGTCGAACTTCCAGCCCGATTCATGCACCTTGAGCGCCAGGCGCTCGATCAGGCGGTGGTACTCGTCCCAGGATACCCAGAGGTCTTTGTCGGTCGATGGCGGGGTTGTCATGTCAGCTCCTCTTTTAATTTCGGGCGATTATTCAAACGGGTGGCGCAGGACGATGGTCTCGACGCGGTCAGGTCCGGTCGAGACCATGTCGATCGGGACGCCGACCAGTTCTTCGATGCGCTTGATGTAGGCGCGCGCAGCGGCCGGCAACTCGGCCAGCGACTTGGCGCCGACAGTGTTTTCCGTCCAGCCGGCCATCTCTTCGTACACTGGCACGCAGTTGGCCGCTTCTTCGGCGCCGACCGGGAAGATGTCGACTTCGCGGCCGTCGATCGTGTAGCCGGTGCACAGCTTGAGCGACTCGATGCCGTCGAGGACGTCGAGCTTGGTCAGGCACATGCCCGAAACGCCATTGATCTGCACCGAACGGCGCAGCAGCGCGGCATCGAACCAGCCGCAGCGGCGCGCACGGCCGGTGACGGTGCCGAACTCGTGGCCGACGCGCGACAGGTGCTCGCCCACGCCCGCATCGGTTGGCAGCTCGGACGGGAATGGGCCGGAGCCGACGCGCGTGGTGTAGGCCTTGGTGATGCCGAGGATGTAGTGCAGCATGCCCGGGCCCACGCCGGAACCCGCGGAGGCGTTGCCGGCCACGCAGTTCGACGAGGTCACGTACGGATAGGTGCCGTGGTCGATGTCGAGCAGCGAACCCTGGGCGCCTTCGAACAGCAGGTTGCCGCCGGCCTTGTAGGTCGCGTGCAGCGCGGACGGGACGTCGCCGACCATCGGGCGCAGGCGCGGCACCAGGGCCATCGCGTCGTCGAAGGTCTTCTGGTAGTCGACCGCTGCCACCTTCAGGTAGTTGGTCAGCACGAAGTTGTGGTAGTCGAGGTTCTCTTTGAGCTTCTCGGCAAAGCGCGTTTCGTTGAGCATGTCGGCGATGCGGATCGCGCGGCGCGCCACTTTGTCTTCGTAGGCCGGGCCGATGCCCTTGCAGGTGGTGCCGATCTTGTTCTCGCCGCGGGCGGCTTCGCGCGCCACGTCGATCGCGACGTGGTACGGCAGGATCGCAGGACACGCTTCGGAGATCTTCAGGCGCGACACGACTTCGACGCCGATGGCCTGCAGCTTGTCGATCTCGCGCATGATGTCCGGCACCGAGACCACCACGCCGTTACCGATGTAGCAGGCCACGCCTTCGCGCATGATGCCCGACGGGATCAGCTGGAGCGCGGTCTTCTGGCCTTTGATCACCAGCGTGTGACCGGCGTTATGGCCGCCCTGGAAGCGCACCACGCCTTTGGCGTGGTCGGTCAACCAGTCGACGATTTTGCCCTTGCCTTCATCGCCCCATTGGGTACCGATGACGACGACGTTTTTTGCCACGTTTTTCTTTGACATCACACTTAGCCTAAGTTTTTGAGAATCCAGTTACTGTCTTCGAGGACGAGTACGCGATCGCACTCGAACTCGTCCTGATCGTCGTCATGACCCGGCAAACTCTGGATCACGACCTCGCCTGTTTTGCGCAGTTCGGCAATCTGCTCGCGCAGCTCGGGCGCATTGCCCCACGGGGCGCGAATCGCGTGCTTGCGCTCGGCGCTCGGCAGCAGCCGCGCCAGTTCGCGCAGGTCGAGCGAGAAGCCGGTCGCGGGACGGGCCCGGCCGAACGCTTCGCCGACATGGTCGTAGCGGCCGCCGCGCGCGACCGCGTTCGGCAGGCCGGGCACGTACAGCGCGAACATCGCGCCGCTTTCGTATTGGTAGCCGCGCAGGTCGGCCAGGTCGATGGCGACGTCGGCGCGGCCGAGGGCCGATCCGGCCAGCGCGGCCAGTTCAGCCAGCGCCTTGGTAATGCCGGGCACCGCAGGCAGCACTTCGCGCGCGCGCGCCAGCACGTCGACGTCGCCGTACAGGTGCGGCAACGCCAGCAGCGCGTCGCGCGTGACCGCCGCGTAGTTCGCGGTCAGGGCGTTGAGGCCGGGGCTGTCTTTGGCGCGCAGCAGCACATACAGCGCCGCTTCGTCCTTGCTGGCGGCGGCGTCGGCTTCGATGATCGAGCGCAGCACGCCGACGTGCGACAGGTCGAGCCGCACATCGTCGAAGCCGGCCATGGCCAGCGAGGCGAGCGCCAGTTCCTGGATCTCGGCGTCCGCCTCAAGTCCGGCGTGGCCGTAGATCTCGGCGCCGATCTGGAGCGGCTCGCGCGTGGCGTGCAGGCCGGATGGGCGGGTATGCAGCACGCTGCCTGCGTAGCACAGGCGGGTGACCGAATCGCGGTTCAACAGGTGCGCGTCGATACGCGCGACCTGGGTGGTCATGTCGGCGCGCAGGCCAAGCATGCGGCCGGAAATCTGGTCGACCAGCTTGAAGGTGCGCAGGTCGGTGTCTTTGCCGGCGCCGGTCAGAAGCGAGTCGACGTATTCGAGCAGCGGCGGCATGACCAGCTCGTAGCCGTACAACCGGAAGTTGTCCAGCATCTGGCGACGCAGGTCTTCGATCTTGCGCGCTTCGGATGGCAAGACGTCGGCGATATTCTCAGGCAGGAGCCAATTCGGCATGGGCAGAAAGTGGTAACGGGAGTTTATTAAAAATCGGACAAGACGAGGCACAGGGGGCTCGCGCAAATGGTGCGCCGAACCATCAATTTTACCCGAAAATGGGGATTGGTACCGAGTATTGGGTGATGCAGGGAGTTGCTGAGGCACCGAACGGGAAAATAGCCACCCCCGTCGTCCTCGCGAAAGCGGGACCCAATTTGCTCGCGTTCAAAAGCTAGCGAATTTTCGCAAAAATTGGGTCCTGCGTGCGCGAGGACGACGGTGCGGATTTTCGTGTCCAGCGTATCCGGCTGCGCCCTACTTCTTTGAAGGCGCAGGCGCCGAACCACTCGCCCCCGGTCCGCGGAAGTACTTGAAGAATTCCGAGCTGGAATCGAGCACCATCACGTCGTTGCGGCTCTTGAACGTGGAACGGTACGCTTCGAGCGAACGGTAGAACTTGTAGAACTCCGGGTTCTTGCCAAACGCCTGGGCGTAAATCTGCGATGCCTTGGCGTCGCCGTCACCCTTGATCTTCTCGGCGTCGCGGAACGCTTCGGCCAGGATCACGGTGCGCTGGCGGTCGGCGTCGGCGCGGATCTTCTCCGATTCGGCCGAACCGGTCGAACGCAATTCGTTCGCCACGCGGGTCCGCTCGGCCTTCATGCGGTCGTACACCGATGCGTTGATCTGCTCGACGTAATCGACCCGCTTCAGGCGCACATCGACAATCTCCACGCCGATCTGCTTGGCTTCGACCACCACCTTGGCGCGGATCGCTTCCATTACCTTGCCGCGCTCGCCGGAGATGACTTCGCGCACCGTGCGCTTGGTGATTTCGTCGTTCAGCGCCGACTTGACGATCTGGCCCATGCGGTCGCGCGCGCGCGCTTCCTCGCCGCTGAAACTGACGTAGTACAGACGCGGATCGGTGATGCGCCATTTGACGAAGGCGTCGACCAGGATGTTCTTCTTCTCGGCGGTGATGAAGCGGTCCGCGTCGGGGGTGTCGATGGTCAGGATGCGCTTGTCGAGGTACACCACGTTCTGGAACGGCGGCGGCAGCTTGAAGTGCAGGCCGGGCGCGCTGATCACTTCGCGTACTTCACCGAGCGCGAACACGATCGCGTACTTGCGCTGGTCGACCACGAACACGGTCGACGAGAGCAGCATCAGGGCGATGAAGCCGGCAACGAATAAGGTCACTAAGCGGTTCATTAGCGGGTCTCCCGATCGCGCGAGCTCTCGCGGCTGCGGCTGTCGCGCTGGCGGATGTTTTCTACTGTCTGCATGACTTCCTGTGGCGGCGTGGCCGGCGCCGTCTGCACCGGTCCGGATTTGGCGCCGTTGGCGGCGTCGTTGGCGGCGCTTTGCGCGATCAGCTTGTCGAGCGGCAGGTACAGCAGGTTGCTGCCCGACTTGGCGTCGACCATCACCTTGCTGGAGCTGCTGAAGATCTGCTGCATGGTGTCGAGGTACATGCGGTCGCGCGTGACGCCCGGCGCCTTCTGGTACTCGGCGAGCACCTGGGTGAAGCGGTCGGCGTTACCGGTGGCGTTCTCGACAACCATGGCGCGGTAGGCTTCGGCTTCCTGGGTCAGGCGGATCGCATTGCCGCGCGAACTAGGAATCACGTTGTTGGCATACGCTTCGCCTTCGCTGCGGGCGCGCGCTCGGTCCTGGCCGGCCTTGACGGCGTCGTCGAACGCGCTTTGCACCTGCTCGGGCGGCTGCACGCTCTGCATCGTGACGTTGGTGATCTGCGCGCCCAGCTTGTAGCGGTCGGTGATCTCCTGCATCAGCTTGTGCGCGTCGAGCGCGACCTTCTCGCGCCCTTCGTACAGCACGAAGTCCATCTTGCTTTTGCCGACGACTTCGCGGATCGCGGTTTCGGCGATCTGGCGCACGGTGTCGTCGTCATGTTCACGGTTGTTGAAGATCCAGGCCACCGGGTCCTTGAGCGTGTACTGCACCGCGAACTGGATGTCGATGATGTTCTCATCGTCGGTCAGCATCAGCGATTCCTTGGAATTCTTGGCGCGCACCGAGCCGCGATAGCCGACTTCGGCGGTCCGCACCTGCGACACGTTGACCGTCTCGTGGGACTGGAACGGGGACGGCCAGCGCCAGTTGAAACCGGCGCCGGTAGTGTGACTGAGCTTGCCGAAGGTGGTGACCACGGCGGACTGGCCTTCCTGGACGATGAAGGCGCCGCTGGCCAGCCAGATGAAAACGACGATCGCACCGATCACGCCGGCGGTGATGCCGGCGCCCTTCATGTCGGGCCGGTAGCCGCCGCCGGAATCGCCGCCGCCATTGTTCTTCTGGCCGAACATGCGGTTCAGGCGCGCGTTGAAGTCGCGCCACATCTGGTCGAGGTCGGGCGGACCTTCTCCCCCGGGCTTCTTGCCTTCTTGTTTTTTATTGTCGCCTTCCGGCTTGTGGCCCCAGCGGGGGTCATTGAGCGACAACTTGACGCCGAGGCGCCTGATCAGGGAAACGAGCATGCTATCGTGGTCCGACGTTAGTGGAGGTTGGAATACTTTCGGCGGGCTTGCCATCGACCGGCTCTGCATCTGCATCGCCAATTGCATCGATCGCAAAATCCTCGCCGGCATCGTCCTGCTCTTCGAAAAGATGGCTCAGACCTGGTGCGGCTTTCGCCGCTTCTACAATTGCCTCGCGCAGCAGGTCGAGGCCTTGGCCGCTCTTGGCGCTGATAAAAACGCGGCTGATTTTATCATATTCATCACGCTCGATCGCTGGCTCGAGGCCGGCTGCATCGATCTTGTTCCAGACCAGGATCTGCGGAATGTGATCGGCGCCGATTTCCTTGAGCACCAGGTTGACCTGCTCGATCTGCTCCATCCGCACCGGGCTGGCGCCGTCGACGACGTGCAGCAGCAGGTCGGCGTGGATGGTTTCTTCGAGCGTGGCGCGGAACGCGGCCACCAGCTGGTGCGGCAGCTCGCGCACGAAGCCGACCGTGTCGGACACCACCACGTTGCCCACTTCGGCGCCCAGGTACAGGCGGCGCGAGGTGGTGTCGAGGGTGGCGAACAACTGGTCGGCGACGTACACGCCGGCCTTGGTGAGCGCGTTGAACAGGGTCGACTTGCCGGCGTTGGTGTAGCCGACCAGCGAGACGGAAAAGGTGTGGCTGCGCCCACGCGAACGGCGCTGGGTCTCGTGCTGCTTGCGCAGCTTGGTCAGGCGCACGCGCAGCGCCTTGACGCGCTCGCCGATCAGGCGGCGGTCGGTCTCGAGCTGGGTTTCACCGGGGCCGCGCAGGCCGATACCGCCCTTTTGCCGTTCCAGGTGGGTCCAGCCGCGAATCAGGCGGGTGGCCAGGTGCTGCAGCTGGGCCAGTTCGACTTGCAGCTTGCCCTCGTGGCTCTTGGCGCGCTGGGCGAAGATGTCGAGGATCAGGCTGGTGCGGTCGAGCACGCGCACGTTCAGGCGCTTCTCGAGGTTGCGCTGCTGGGCCGGCGACAGCGCATGGTTGAAGATGACGATTTCGATGTTCTCGGCGAGGCAGGCCTGGCCGATTTCGTCGGCCTTGCCGCTGCCGACGAAGTAGGCGGCGTCAGGGCTGGAACGCTTGGCGGTGATGGTCGTGATCGGCTCCGCGCCGGCCGACTGGGCGAGCAGCGACAGCTCTTCCACGCTGGCGTCGAAGTCGCCGGCGCCGAAATCGATGCCGACTAACGCTGCGCGCATACGCTCTGTGCCTGGGCCATGGCCGTGGTGCCCACGGCCTTACTCAGCTTCAGTCTCAAGGTTGAGGTTGACGGCGCGGGCCGGTACCACGGTGGAGATTGCATGCTTGTAGACCATCTGGGTAACCGTGTTACGCAGCAGTACCACGTATTGGTCGAAAGACTCGATGTGCCCCTGAAGTTTGATCCCGTTGACCAGGTAGATCGAAACGGGAACATGCTCTTTGCGCAAGGCATTGAGGAATGGGTCTTGTAACAGTTGCCCTTTGTTGCTCATAACAGCTCCGTGTGTTGTTGTAATTCAAAAGTTGGAGGCGACTCGGGCGATTTCAAGTGCTGGGATGATCTTTCCTAAGAAGCCAAAGATGTCGTTAAGCTACTGTAACCTGTTTTGCCGTTCTTCGTCGTTCGTCCGGCGTTATTTCTGCGTTCGGGCAAATGGGTTCTTACCCACGCGCAACTCAATCCGCAGCGGCGTGCCGACCAGGTTGAAGGTGTCGCGGAAATGCTTCTCGAGGTAGCGCTTGTACGGCTCGCCGACCGAGTCGAGCGCATTGCCGTGGATGACGATGATCGGCGGATTCTGGCCACCCTGGTGGGCGTAGCGCAGCTTCGGACGGATCGAACCCTTGCGGCGCGGCTCCTGCTTTTCGACCGCTTCGATCAGCGCGCGCGTCAGGCGCGGCGTCGACAGGTCGGCGGTGGCGGCGGCGTAGGCGGCGTCGACCGACTTCATCAGCGGGCCGATGCCGGTGGCCTTCAGCGCCGAGATGAAATGGGTCTTGGCGAACGACAAGAAATCGAGCTTGCGGTCGATGTCGATCTTGATTTCATCGCGCTCGTCGGTGCGCAGGCCGTCCCACTTGTTGACGGCCACCACCAGTGCGCGCCCCGTTTCCAGGATGAAGCCGGCGATGTGGGCGTCCTGCTCCGAGATGTCCTGTTGCGCATCGAGCAGCAGGATCACGACGTTGGCTTCCGAGATCGACTGGAGCGTCTTGACCACGGAGAATTTCTCGATGGCCTCGAACACCTTGCCGCGGCGGCGGATGCCGGCGGTGTCGATCAGCGTGTAGTTCTTGCCGTCGCGCTCGAACGGCACTTCGATCGAGTCGCGCGTGGTGCCCGGCATGTCGAACGCGATCACGCGCTCTTCGCCGATCAGGGTGTTGACCAGGGTCGACTTGCCGACGTTCGGGCGGCCGACGATGGCGATCTTGATGCCGCGCTCGGCCGGCGCGAGTTCCTCGGCGTCTTGCGGACGCGAGGCGAAGGCTTCGTTGAGCGCTTCCTCGACCAGGTCGGTCACGCCGTCGCCGTGGGCGGCGGAGATCACGTACGGGTCGCCCATGCCGAGTTCATAGAAGTCGGCCACGACGGCGCTGTACTTCATGCCCTCGCCCTTGTTCACCACCAGCATGACCTTGCGGCCAGACTTGCGCAGGAAGTCGGTGATGGTCTTGTC
>CXWL01023374.1_pt1 | contig 18409 bp, 19 predicted proteins | sample 590931 | NCBI WGS metagenome assembly CXWL01 (sample SAMEA3498368, study PRJEB10139) | groundwater metagenome | biome: water well; material: biofilm material | place: Germany | collected 2015-04-27 | reverse complement strand
AGCTTCAGCTACCCCGACACGGCCTTCTTGATGATGGGCCTGAACGGAATCGCGGCGATCATCGCGGCGACCGGCGGCGTGCTTTTCATCGTCATCACGGTCGCGAGCATCCTGTACGGAAAGAAAGTGGATGCCAGCAACGCCGTCGCCGCGCTGGGCCCGATGCCGCAAAAAGTCGTCCGCGACGCGGTTGCGAAGTACGGGGATGCGGGGACGTGGCACCTGCCGGGCACCTACATTCTGGTCGGCGTGTTCTTCACGTCTTTCATCCTCTATTATTTCATCAACTGGAAATACCTGTCCGAACTTTGGCTGATGAAGTAGGGCATGCTGCCATGGCGGCTGCTTCGCTGATCAAAGACGTCGTGTCGATCTTCAAGATCCGGATCGGCGTCGCGATCATGCTGAGTGCCGTCGGCGGCATGGCGATCTCGCCGGGTCCCCTGCCCGACGTCTGGCGACTGGCCGTGCTCGCACTCGCGGTTACGCTGGCCTCGGCCAGTGCCGGGGCCTTCAATCAGTGGGCCGAGGCCGATCTCGATCGGCTGATGCCGCGCACGGCGAACAGGCCGTTTGCGGCAGGGCGTTTGGTGCCCGACCGATGGTGGCTTGCAGGAATCATCGGCTTGCTCGTCTTCGCGGTGATGCTCGCCGCCGCGGTAACCAATGCGTCGGCTGCGTTTCACACGTTCATGGGCGCGTTCGTGTACGGCATCATCTACACGCTGTGGCTCAAGCGGCGGAGCTGGGCGAATATCGTGGTTGGCGGCCTGGCCGGAAGTTTCGCCGTTCTCGCGGGCGCGACTGCGGTCGATCCAGCTTTGCGTCCCGAACCGTTGTTGCTCGCCACGGTGATCTTCTTGTGGACGCCGCCGCATTTTTGGAGCCTCGCGATCGCGCAACGCGAAGCCTATGCCGTCGCCAACGTGCCCATGTTGCCGGTTGTGGCGGGCGACGCGTTGACCGCGAAGATCGTCCTGGCTCACACCATGGTGCTGGTCGCACTCTCGCTGGTGCCGGCCGCCCTTTCGATGGGGCCGATCTATTTGGCCGGCGCGCTCTCGGGCGGTTTGCTGTTCGTGTGGACCAGCGTGCGTTTGGTCCTAGCGCCGGGTCGTGCCCGCGCGCTGCAGAATTTCTTCGCTTCGCTCGCGCAGCTCTTGCTGCTCCTCTTGGGGACACTTCTAGACCGAGCGCTGGGGGGCCTCTGATGGGCCGGTGGCTGGTGCTGATGTGGTTGGCGGCATTGCCGTTTGCCGCTGGGGCGACGGCGGACGAACGTTCGGACGCCGCGTTGGCCGCGTCGCAAGCAGTCGTGGGCCGCGAGGTTCCCGATCTACCCATGCTCGATACGGACGCGCGGCCGGTTTCGCTCGGCGCGTTTCGGGGGCGGCCGGTGGTTCTCACTCTCATCTACACGGGCTGCGCGGATGTGTGTCCGCTGGTGATCGAAAACTTGGCACCGGCAGCGGCGGCGGCCGAGCAAGCGCTGGGCGCGGGGAGCTTCACGGTCATTACGATCGGATTCGACGCGCGCAACGATACGCCGGCGCGCATGCGCTCGTTCGCGCGCGAGCACAGGGCCGGAGGTAAGAACTGGCATTTCCTGGCGGCACGCGACGCAAAGACCCGCGATCTCCTGGCGGACGCCGTCGGCTTCAACTTCTTTCCGTCGGCGGGCGGGTTCGATCACATGGCTCAGGTCACCGTCATCGACAAGCACGGCAAGATCTACCGGCAAATCTACGGCAGCACGTTCGACACGCCGCAAATCGTCGAGCCGCTGAAGGAACTCATTTTCGGCCGCGAGAAGCCGTTCTTCTCGCTGGAAGGGATCAGCGCGCGGGTCAAGCTGTTCTGCACTGTCTATGACCCGAACACCGGCCGCTACTATTTCAACTACTCGCTCTTCGCGTCGATCGTCATCGGCGCTGCGTGTCTGATGCTGGTGCTGATCGCACTCGTCAAAGAGACACGAAAGGCGATGAAGTCGCGTCGGGTCTGACGGGCATGGAGCGGTTCAAAGCGGTGCTGCGCTTCGCCTTCGACGCGGCCGATTCGGTTCTGGGGCGCGCTTTCCCGGCCGCATGGAACCCGCTGTTGAATCTCGGCGCGCTCGGCTTCTTCTTCTACTGGATCGTCACGGTCAGCGGCGTCTACATCTTCATCTTCTTCGACACGGGCATCACGCAGGCCTATGCCTCCGTCGAGTACATGACGCGCGACCAGTGGTACGCGGCCGGCCTGATGCGCAGTTTGCACCGCTACGCGTCCGACGGCTTGGTGGTCGCGATGCTGCTTCATCTCGTGCGCGAGTTTGCACTCGACCGGGCGCGCGGCGTGCGCTGGTTCAGCTGGGTCACCGGTATCCCGGTTCTCATCATGGTCTATGTGGCCGGGATCACGGGCTATTGGTTGGTGTGGGATCGGTTGTCGCAGTACGTCGCGATCGTGTCGACGGAATGGCTCGACCGGTTGCCGTTTTTCGGTCAGCCGATCGCGCGGAATTTCCTCTCGCCGGATACGCTGGAAAGCCGCTTTTTCACGCTGATGACGTTTCTGCACATCGCGGTGCCGCTGATTGCGCTGTTCGTGCTTTGGCTGCATTTGATGCGGGTGACCAAGCCGCGGATCAATCCGCCGCGCGGCTTGATGATCGGCACGGGGCTTTCTCTCACCGTACTGGCGGCGATCGCGCCGGCGATGAGCCAAGCGCCCGCGGACCTCGCGCGGGTGCCCGGCGTCGTCGGTCTCGATTGGTTTTATCTTTGGGCCTATCCGTTGATCGAGACCCTGCCCGGCCCGGTGACGTGGTCGGCGGCGCTTGCCTCCTTGCTGATCATGGTCGCGATCCCATGGTTGCCGCCGTTGAAGCGCGCTGCAGTCGCAACGGTCAGTCTCGACAATTGCAACGGCTGCGGCCGGTGCGCGGCCGACTGCCCCTATGCGGCGATTTCGATGCAGATGCGCAGCGACGGATTGCCGTTCGAGGGCGAAGCGAAGGTCGATGCGTCGTTGTGCGTGTCGTGCGGTATCTGCGCCGGGTCCTGCCCCACATCGACGCCGTTTCGGCGCATGTCGGAGATGATCCCCGGGATCGATCTGCCGGACCGCTCGATCGCTGCGATCCGCGCCGACGTCGATGCGGAGGGTGCGCGGCTGACGGGCAGCGGACGCATCATCGTGTTCGGCTGTATCAACGCAGCCCAGGTCGAAGCGCTGCGGTCGGACAGCGTCGGCGTCGTGTCGGTGAACTGCACCGGTCATCTGCCGCCCTCGTTCATCGACTATGCGATCAGCCGCAATCTCGCCGACGGCGTCGTCGTTTCAGGATGCAGCGAGAACGGTTGCCGGAACCGGTTCGGTGGGACCTGGACGAGCAAGCGCTTGGCAGGCGTGCGCGACCCGCACCTGCGCGCGCGCGTGCCGCGGGAGAGGCTCGCCGTCGTTTGGGCGGGGCGGCTCGGGCTTCGCGAGGTTCGCGCGAGTGTCGCGTTGCTGGCGGAGCGCCTGAAGACGGCCGCGCCGCTGCCGAAGCGCACGCTCGCCAAGGCAAAAGAAAGGTCGGAGACGCATGATGCGTGACCTTCTTCGCTATGCGGGGCAGGCCGCCGTTTATGCCTTGGCCGCCGCGTTCGTCGCCTATTTTTCGGCGGCGCCGGCCTATCGCCAGGTGCCGGACGGCATGGCGCAGATCAAACTGTCGTTCCGACACGGCGCGGCGCGCGTCGTCGGATGCCGGCGGCTCACGTCGAAGGAAATTGCCACGCTGCCGCAGCGGGAGCGGCGGCCGAGCACCTGCTCGCGCGAGCGCGCGGCGATCGTGGTGCGGATCGCCGTGGACGGGCGGACGGTTTTTGACGCGGTGCTTCAGCCGACCGGTTTGTCGGGCGACGGGCCGGCCGAGGCCTACCAAAAATTCCTGGTGCCGGCAGGGCGGCATCGGCTGGAGGCCCGCATGCGCGACAGTAAACGGACCGACGGCGGGTTCGACTATGAGAAGGTGGTGGACGTGGAACTGGCGCCGTTTCAGAATCTCGCGATCGATTTCAAGGCCGACCAGGGTGGCTTTCTACTAAGGTGAGAACTCGGATGGCTCCCCTAATTGCATGGCGCAAGGAATTCGAAACCGGCATTCCGGATGTCGACCACGAGCACCGCGAACTCGTGGACCTCATCAACGCTCTCCATGACCAGATTAAGGACGGGCCCGATGCTGAGCGAATCCAGGTGTTTTTGGGTGAAGTCTTCGCAAAAATAGCCGCGCACTTTGCGCTAGAAGAGTCGATCATGCGCGGTCGGCACTACGACGAGTACGAGGTCCACAAGACGGAGCACGAACGTCTGCTGGACGAGATACGCGATATCATGGACGCCGTCACCGACGGCTCGCTCGCGGACTATCACAACGTGCTTTCCGAAACCGTACGGGATTGGTTTGTCGGCCACTTCCAATCCAAAGACGTACGGCTGCACAAAAAGCTTGGCTTCTGATATCCAGCCAGGGTGGCCTCAGATAGTTACGATTGGCGCATGCTCATCGAGCCGCGACATTTCGGTAATGCGTCGTCGAATTCTCGGCCAGCGCTTGACGCGCATGAGATTGCGTCGCGCTTCGATGCGTGGAGTGCGCCGATGGCAGGCCTGCGGGTGCAAGAAGCGGGGGTGCCGTACCAAAGNNACCAAAGACCCTTTGACTCGCATCAACGACCCGGCCTCACGGGCATGCTTTCATTTGCGTCAACTTGTGCTGCCTTTTCGGTGGCGAAAGGAGGTGCCAAGATGCCCGAAAAACTAAGCCTTATCGCAACTGGGGTTGTGTTCGCTCTTCTGGGAGCGATCGTGATTGGCCTCATCTAACAAAGGCGGAACACAAGCTGTTGCCCGCTTAACTCGTGGATTGGTTTGCCAACATGAGAAGATTTGGCACCTCATGCATCGCTGCGTGGCTGCTCTTTTCGCTGACGGAGTGCGGCGAGACGCCAACGCAAGAAGGCACCGCACAGAAGGTGGCGCGCGCCGATGCAATGACGCCGAATGAGCCGCGTCTTTCCGAAATCTACGCCAGGACCTGCAGGGCTTGCCACGTCAGCCCTGACTCGGGCGCGCCTTTGACGGGCGACAAGGCTGCGTGGCGTCCGCGCCTTGCCGCCGGCCGGCCGGCGGTGGAGGCCAACATGCGAAACGGTCTTCGCGCCATGCCACCGCGCGGACAGTGCCTGGACTGCAACGATGCTTCTCTTTGGGCTCTCACCATCTTCATGGCACAGGAGGAGTCGCCGCCGTGATCTCGCGTCGTACAGCATTGATGATTGGTGCCGCGGGGACGGTTGGGGCAGCGGGAGCGGGTATGCTGGCGCTGCGGCAGGGCGATCCTCCGGAGGTGGCAGCGCCGCCGACGCTGGCGGGCAAATCGCGATGGAGCAATTGGTCGGGCATGCACGCCTGCGTCCCCGACTCGATCGCGGTTCCGGGCGACCTGAACGAGCTTCGAGACGTGATCGTGAAGTCGAAGGCGCCGATCCGTCCGGTCGGCGCAGGTCATAGTTTCACGCCGCTCGTGCCGACGGATGGCACGATTCTGTCGCTCGATCGAATGAACGGAGTTGCGGCGCATGACGAGAGGACGGTGACGGTCGACGCCGGGATTCGGCTGTTCGCGCTCGGCGAACAACTCGAACGTCTCGGTCAATCGATGAGTGTGTTGCCCGACATCAACAAGCAGAGTCTTGCTGGCGCGCTGGCGACGGCGACGCACGGCACCGGCGCGAGTTTCGGTTCGCTCGCGGAACATGTCCGCGGCCTGCAGCTAATGACGGCGGACGGAAACCTCGTCGAGTGCGACAACGAACGAGCGCCCGAGTTCTTTCATGCGGCGCTCGTGTCACTGGGCGCGCTCGGGGTTGTCACGCAAGTGCGCCTGCAGAACCGAGCGGCTCTGCGGCTAGAGCGGCGCACCTGGTTCGAGCCGATCGACGAAGCGATCGCAACAGCACAGTCGCGAAGCGGCAAGCACAGGCACTACGAGTTCTACTATCTGACGTTCACAGGCATGGCATACTGCATCAGTCACGACGAGACGGCCGCTGCGGTGACCCCGCGCGAGAAGAACCCGGAGAACGACGGTGCCGAACAGCTCATGACGTTGCGCGACTGGTTCGCATGGGCACCCTCGCTCAGGCGAATGATTGCGCAGGGGTTGATCGCCAACCAGGACGCCCCGCCGGTCGTGGGTCCGGCATGGCGGCTGCTCTCGACCGATCGGCCGAAGCGCTTCAACGAAATGGAGTATCACGTCCCGCGCGACGCTCTCACCGCCTGTCTGCGTGAAGTCATCACCGCGATCGAACGCCACAACGAAGTCTATTTCCCTATTGAGGTCCGATTCATCGCGCCCGACACCGCCTGGCTCAGCCCGTTCTACAACCGCACATCGGTCTCAATCGCCGTTCACATGGGACATACCCAGAATCACAGGTTTTTCTACACGGAGATCGAGCCGATCTTCCGCCGCTTCGACGGTCGGCCGCATTGGGGCAAGTTGCACACCCTCGGTGCGCGCGACCTTGCGACCCTCTATCCGCAATGGAGCGCTTTCACCGAAGTGCGGCGCCGACTCGACCCTGCGGGCCTGTTCCTCAATGAGCACCTTCGTAAGGTGTTCTCGAACTAAGCGGTTGGCGCCGTTTGATTGTGTCGAAGCCGCAGAACATGCCCGCCTGGCGCGAATGAGTTCGTCGATGGTTCCGAGCGCGTGGAACGATGACCGCACCGCTTTGATTCAGATCAACGCGCAGGCCCTACTTATTTGTTAGCCAACCAACAATAGCCCCTGCATCGGAAAGGGCGAATGTATGGCTGGTCTCAAATCGCAATACGACGTCATCATCGTTGGCGGCGGCGTAAATGGACTTGCAGCCGGCGCGTATCTACAGAAAGCAGGGCTTAGCACTGCGATCTTTGAACGCCGCGACGAGTCGGGAACCTTCTGCTCGACCGAAGAGGTCCTGCACCCGGGCGTGAAGCTCAACGTTCACGCTTCGCTTCTGATGCCGCACTACGGTCCAGCGTTCGTCGATCTTGAGCTCGAACGCTTTGGACTCGAACTTCTGGCTCCACCTGACTCCAAGTACGGCTACTTCTATCCGTTCCTCGATGGCAATGCGGTTCTGTTCTCGCGGCGCAGCGCGCGTGAGACGTACGAGGCATGGCTCCGGGTGTCGCCGAAAGACGCTGAGACGTTTCGCAAAATCGCGAACTTCTTTGGCCCAACAGTGCCGCTAATGGCTCACCAGGGCTACGTGACGCCGCACACCGACGAGGGCTTCCTCGACTTCTTGGCTACGTTGGGTGACGTTCCTGTACTGCCGAAGGACTGGCTTTGGATGACGGGCTTCCAGCTCGTCGATGCGCTGTTCGAGAGCGACCAGATCAAGCTCGCCGTCTTGAGTTACGCGGGCACTTCCGGCCTCGACGTCATCAGCAGCCGCCTCTCCGGCCCTCTTGTCGTGTTGAACTTCTTGACGATCTTTTCGGCCGACGGCGGCTATACCGCGCGCGGCGGCAGTCACGACCTGACGCATGCGCTTGTCCGATGCTTTGTCCATCATGGCGGCAAGATTTTCTACAACTGCCCAGTCGAAAAGGTGATCGTCGAATCCGGCGAGGCGACAGGCGTTGTGCTCGACAGCCGGGCAACCTATCCCAACGCGGAGTTCAAGGCCTCTAAAGCTGTGATGAGCGACGTCAGCGCAAAGCCGACGTTCTTCAAGTTGATCGGCGAGGAGCACCTGCCCGTGTCGGCTCGCGTGGCGCTGAAGCGGTTCGACTACCGCGGGTCGAGCCTTTTCACGAATTACTACGTGATGAGCGAACGGCCGCAGTTTGCGTGTTCGAAGAAGTTCCCCGAGGTCAACAACACTTACGTCTACAATTTCGGCGCCGAGACCATGGCCGACGCCGAGCGCTTGGTCAGTTCGTGCATGGTGCGCGACGTCCCGCTCGAACCACCGATCGTGTGGGGAGCCGCGTTCAACTACTGCATCGCCGACCGCACGCAAGCGCCACCGGGTCAATACACGGTCCTGACCTGGGCCAACGTGCCTTACGAGCTCAGGTCGCAGGGTGGCCCCGGCATGTGGGACGAGCTGCGCGAGTCCTATGCAGACAAAGTCGAAGATGTCTTGGTCCAATACATGCCCAACCTGAGGTCGGCGAAGATCGCGCGATATGTGAACACGCCGCACGACTACGTGCGCCGCAATCCGCATTGCGGCGGAAATATGCATCCAAGCGGCTCCTTGACCGAAGCCCAAATGTGGAGCTGGAAGCCGTTCGCCGGCTGCAACGCACCGCGCACGCCGATCGACAAGTTCTACATCTGTCAGTCCGGCGGCACCGCCAACTACACGAACCTCGGTGCCGGCACGCTGGCGGCAAACGTGGTGATGGCCGACGTCAAAAAGGACAAGCCCGAGTGGTGGCGCGGCGTCGCTTTCCAGGGTGCGGCGGAACTGCTTCGCCGCGAAGGCGTGACACAGCGTTTCACCGTCGATTGAGCAACGGCGAGAGGGCTTCAAGATGGCTGAGCACAAACAATACGACGTCGTCGTGGTTGGCGCAGGTCACAACGGCCTGACTGTAGGCGCCTATCTCGCGCGTGCCGGAGCGAAAGTTCTTGTCGTCGAACGCCGCCACGAGACCGGCGGCGCTCTCGTGACGGAGGAATTTTCGGGCTACCGCTTCAACCTTCATGCCAACTACATGCTCATGCTGGATGTGGCGCCCCCCTATCGCGACCTCGGGCTTGAGGAGGACGGCTGCGTTTATATCCGCCCCGAGGCCGAGGCATCGCTTCTAAAGAAGAATGGCGATTCCCTGACCCTCTACGCCGACCTGGAGCAGTCGGTCGCGTCGATCGCCCGCTTTTCGAAGAAAGACGCCGAACGATATCGCGACATTTATCTCGCGTATAAGGAAATCGCCGACGAATATCTGATCCCCTCGACCTACGGTCGTCCCGTTGGTTCTGCGCAGCTCGCGGCCACCTACATGGAGAGCGAGCTTGGGCAGAGGATCCTGAAGGTGTCGGAGATGACGCCGGCGGAGATTTGCGAGAGTTGGGGCTTCGAAACGCCGGAGTTGAGCGCTCTCCTGCTCTACCTGATTTGCATGTGGGGCATCGATCCGAAGGAATCGAACTCGAGCTATCTGGTCCCCCTCTATTTCAACCGCATGCTGAACGCGACCCTGGTCAAGGGCGGATCACATCGGTTGTCCTCCACACTGCAGAAGGCGGGGATCGTCGCCGGCATGGAGGTGTGCGAGAATCATGAGGTCAAACGCTTCATCGTCGAAAACGGCGTCGCCAAAGCTGTCGAAATCGCGCCAACCGGCACCGACGGACCGATCACTCGTATCGATGCACGTGCGATCGTCACTTCGACCGATCCGGTCACGACCTTCGGCACGTTCATCCCCGAGGAAGAAGTCGCGAGGCGCTCGAAGCTCTGCCTGAATACCGCGCGCAATTGGGAATGGGAGCAAAGCTCGCTCTTCCTTTGTCATCTTGCCCTGCGAAAGCGGCCGCACTTCAAGGCAGAAGCTGGCGATCCGGGTGTGGCAAAGGCTTTTATCCGCGTCTTCGGCGTCGAAACGCCCGAGGATGTCGTCCGTCATATCAGCGAAGTCATGGACAAGCGCCTCCTGCATGACGTCGGCCACGTTACTTTCACCACCGACGTGGATCCGGGTCTCGCGCCGTGGGAGACAGACCCCGACGGCGCGGTCTGCCGCATCGAAGCGTGCGTGCCCTACGCACCGGCGTCCGGGGATTGGAGCACACTCGCCACACAATACGGTGACAGGTTAATCGCCACGCTGGCGAGCTACATGACGGACTTCGACTCCGCGAGTATCGTGCGCCGTTATGATTACACGCCGGTACACATCGAAATGAAGATCCCCCAGATGAAGCGAGGGTCTTTCAAGCACGGCGCATACATCATGACTCAGATGGGCTACTCGCGCCCGAATGTGCAGTGCTCGTCCAACAAGACACCGATCGACAATCTCTATGTCTGCGGTGCGAGCACTTTCCCCGGCGGCATGATCACGTTCGGCGGCGGCTACAACGCCGCAAAGGTCGTTGCGCAAGATCTTGGGCTGAAGATTTGGTGGAAAGAGCCGCCGTCCGTGACAGCCGCCCGCGGGAAAGGATTCCTCCTATGATCGTCTGGTCACGCGGCCTTGGCAAACTGAGGCTCCCGCTCGTACTTCCGGATGCGACTTTGCACGTTGAGCCGGACCTGCTGACGATGGAAGGCGAGATCGAGCCAGTTTGCTGGCGCTATGCAATCCGGCTTGGGCCCAACGACCTTGCCGACTTCCTCAACATCCTGGCCCGGCCACAGACCGCAAGTTTCTTGGCCGAGCGCGGCGGACTGCTGCTTCCGTTCGTTGGACAGCTGCTCCTGCGCGTTCCTGGCATTCTCATTTCCCTGCTGTTCGCAAGACGGCGGCCTCAGAAAGAGATCTAGCATGCGTTTCTGGTCCGAAGGACTGGGCGAGCGACAACTCGTCATGAACCTGAGCAAAGCGCGTATCAGGCGCCAGGATGAACTCATGCTATTGAGCGGCGTGGTCGACTCGCCCGCCCCGTGGGAGTACGAGGTGAAAATCCAGCGCGACGACTGGGCGAAGATTCTGGAGACCGCAGCGACAAAAGAGGCATGCGACTTCATCGTTACGCATACGACGTTCGCGCAACTTCTTAGCATGGCGTGGTCGATCGTCGTGTTCATTGCGCTCTTCGCTTGGTTTAGAGCGAAGCACCAGCTTGGGGTCCGGGGCACGCCTGAGACCTCAGTCCCCGCCGCCCAGCCCGTTTCCGCGACCGCCAGCTTGCTTGAGAACAAATGACCAGCGCGCAAGATCAGTCAACCTCGTCCGCCACTCTCTCGTGCCGACGCCGATCGCAAGCCGAACGCCGCGACGAGTCAGAGCGGCTCCTGGTCGAAGCCACGCTCAAAGTCGTTGCGGAGCGCGGCGTGAGCGCCGCGACGTTCGAAGAAATCGGCAAGGAAGCTGGGCTGAGCCGAGGTTTGGTTACGCAGCGCTTCGGGTCCAAACATGGCCTGATTGAAGCCGTGATCGCCTACCTGCACAACAAGCGCGAAGCAATCATGCAGGCCGAGCGCATCGATCAGATGCCCGTGTTCGACGCCGTCGCACGCTACATCGACGCCCACCTGCGGGCACAGGCAGAGGAGAAGGATGGTCCAGCCTACTTCATGCTTCTCGCCGCGACCGTGGCCGACGCGACGGCGCTGCGCGAGCTCTTCGCCGCGTCGCACGAGCGCGTGCGTGTTCGCCTTCGCGCGCTGCTTAAGCATGGTCAAACGCGGGGCGAAATCCGCCGCGATATCGACCCTGACGCCTGCGCGCTAACGATCGGCAGCCTATTGCTCGGTGCCAGCATTCAGCTTCTCGTCAATCCATCGACGAACCTCAAGCCCATTCGCGCGGAGGCGATTTCAATTCTAAGGCGCGCGCTCGTTGCACCATGACGGCGACTTCTCACGCGCAGTGACACCCGTGTGATCGCACGATACAGGCCGACGATGCGGGCTCTACCGTGCTCACCTGCCTTCTCCTTTCGCTGGTTACGCGCTAGCTGACCAATAGTTCCGCGCGCATGCCTGGGCAAGAGTACTGCGCGCGCGGCTACCAGGTGGACGCTCCGCCGCTCGACGCTGACGCTCTAGCCTTGCAGCGCCTTCATGTAGGTTCCCATGTCGAAATAGTCGCGCCAGACCTTGATCTTGCCGTTCTGCATCTCGAACACGCCGCAGCACGGCAGATCGACGTTCTTGCCCATCGCCACCGTACGGTCGAGCCGTTCGGCGATCACGACGTTGCCCTTGGACATGATGTTGAGGATATCCCACTCCGTCTTCGACCACATTTTGAGAAACGTGGCGATGAACTGGTGTAAGGCCGCGTGGCCCTTCACCGCCTGGGTCGGCATGTTGCGATAGACGCCGTCCTCGGCGAAGTACGAGACGATCTCGTCGACGTTGAGCCGCGACCAGGCAGTGATGAAGTCGCGGACGATCTTTTCGTTGTCGGCCATTTCCAATTCCTCCCGTCATGACTGCGCCAAGTCAGGGCCGATAGCCCGCGACCGCCGCCTCGAAGATCATTTCGCGCTGCAATTCGTTCACGCCCTCGCCCCATTCGATGACCTTGCAGTCGCGATAGTAGCGCTGCGCGGGGCTGTCCAGCATATAACCTTGCGCGCCCTGCACGTGCAGCGCGCGTTCGGCGATCCAGGTGGCGGCTTCCGAGGCGACGAGCTTGGCGAGCGAGGCGTCTGCGTCGAACGGGCGGCCCGCATCCATCGCGCGCGCCGCCGCGTAGACCAGCGCGCGCGCCGCGGCGAGGCGCGCGATCATGTCGGCGAGCGCGAAGCGCACGGCCTGCTTGGCGGCGATCGGCGCGCCAAACTGGCGGCGCACGCCCACGTGGGCGAGCGCCGTCTCGAATGCCGCGCCCGCAATGCCGAGCGCCAGCGCGCCGCCGAAAACGCGCCCCCTCGACAGCACGCTCAGGCAGGCGCGAAAGCCGTGGTCGACCTCGCCCACGATCCGCTCGGCCGGAACCACGCATTCGTCGAAGTGCAACGCGCCGAGTTCGGAGGGCTGCATGCCGAGCTTTGCCATCGGCCGGCGCACGAGGCCGGGCGTGTCGCCGTCGACCGCGAACACCGAAAGGCCTACAAGCTTGCCCGGCTCGCCGCCGGTGCGCGCCACCACCATTATGAGATCGGCGCAGGTGCCGTTCGTGATGTAGGCCTTTTCGCCGGCGAGCACGAAGTCGCCGCCCTTGCGCCGCGCGGCCAGGCGCGCCTGCGTCACGTCGGCGCCGGAATCCGGTTCGGCGTAGGCCCAAGCGCCGAGGCAGCGCCCGGCCAGCATCTCGCGCACGAAGCGTTCGGTGAGTGCGCGCGATCCCACTTGGGCAAGCGCGGCGGCGGCGAGCGCGCTGTGCACATAAACGCCAAGCGCGACGCCGGGCGCGCCCTTGGCCAGTTCCTCGATCAGGATGCTGCGTTCGGTCGCCCCGCCGACGCCGCCGAGGGCCGAATCAAAACCCACCGACAGCCAGCCAAGTTCGCCGAGCTTGAGCGGAATCTCGCGCGGGAAGCGGTCTTCGCGGCTCCAGGCTTGCGCCTTGGGCGCGATCTCGGCCTTCACGAAGCGCGCGACCTGGGCGCGGAATTCGTTCTGCTCGGGCGTGAACTCAAGCATTGCGGAACTCAGGCTTGCGGCGTTCCTTGAACGCGCGCACGCCTTCCCGATGATCTTGGGTTTGCAGGCACTGCACCTGCGCGAAGATCTCGAACTCGAATTCGTCGTCCATGCCGTTCGAGAGCGAACGGTGGATGGCGCGCTTCGTCCAGCGATGGGCGATCGGTGCGCCGGCGGCCAGCCGCGCGGCAAGTTCGCGGACGGCTTCGGCGAAGTTCGCGGCCTCGGCGACGCGATGGACGAGGCCGATCGCCTTCGCTTCCTCAGCGCCGATTAGGCGGCCGGTGAGCATGAGATCGGACGCCGTTCCCAGTCCGACCAAGCGCGGCAGGAACCAGCCCGCCGACATGTCGCAGCCGGCGAGCCCGATCGGCGTGAACGGCACGCCGAGGCGGATGCCGGCCTTGGCGACGCGAAAGTCGCTGGCCATCGCAAGCCCCAAACCGCCGCCCACCGTGTTGCCGTTTAGCGCCGCGATCACCGGTTTATCCATCGCCACGATCGCGCGTACCGGATTAAGATAGCGGCGCACGATCGGTTCCCATTCCTCGGCCGAACGATCGGTCATCTCGGCCTGATCGGCGCCGGCGCAGAACGTCTCGCCCGCCCCCGTCAGTACGACAACGCGCGCCTCGCTTGCCGCCGCGCGCGCAAGCGTCTCGACCAGGGCGTCGACCGTCGGGATGGCCAGGGTGTTCAATCGTTTGGGCCGGTTCAGCGTGACCGTCGCCACGCCCGCGTCGACTTCGAATAGAACCTCATCGCTCATCGCGTTCTCATCCCCGGTTTCATGGCGCGCCCGGCAGAACCACGGTGCGCGCGGGCGTCGGCGGCTCGGCAAAGACTTTCGCTGCGGCCGTCAACGGCAGCGAGCGACTGATCGAGCGCGACACGTCGAGCCGCCCCGCGACGATCAGCTGCAACACGGTTTCGATTTCGCTCTTGGTCGACCCGAACGAGCCCATGACCGCGATTTCGTTGCCGACGAATTGCAGCAGTGCCGGCAATTTCGGACGCGCGCTTCCCACGCCCACGATCACGACGCGCCCGCCGGGCGCCACTGCCGCGAAGGCGAGCTCCGCCGTCTCCTCGCAGCCGACGCACTCGACGACCAGGCTGGCGTTGCGCGCGAGCTTGCGCAGGGCCTTCGCCGGCGCGGCGTCTTCGCGCGGATCGAACACGGCGTCCGCGCCCAGCGCGAGCGCCGTTTCGCGCGCGCGCGCATCCGTGTCGACCGCGACGATGCGCGCGGCGCCGGCGATGCGCGCGATCAGGATCGCGTGCGCGCCGACTCCACCCGCACCGATCACGACGACGGTTTCGCCCGGCCGCATGTTTCCGACAGTGACGACCGCGTGATAGGGCGTGGCGATGGCGTCGGGGACAATCGCACCCACCGTATCCGGCACTTGCTCCGGCAACGCGATCAACGCGCGCGCCGGCAGTGCGATGTATTCCGCGAACGCGCCCTGCCGGCCCATGCCCAGAATCTCGGGGCGCACGCAGCGATTGTCGCGGCCCGAACGGCAGGCGGCGCATTCGCCGCACACGACTTGCCCGAAGGCGATCACGCGGTCGCCGCGCGCGAAGCCTTCGACGCCGTGGCCGATCTCGGTGATACGCCCGCAGACCTCGTGTCCGAGCACCGTGCCCGGCGCAACGCCCAGATGCCCAGCGACGATATGTCGGTCGGTGCCGCAAACCCCCGCGGCCGCGATCTTGATCAAAACCTCGCCCGCGCCCGCGGCGGGATCGGCGACATCGCGCAATGCCACCCTTCCGGGCGCTTCGTAAACCAGGGCTTTCATCTCATCCCCATGTGATGGGCGATGATGTTGCGCTGGATCTGGCTGGTGCCGCCGCCGAGTTCGCAGCCGCGCACTTCGAGGAAGCGCCGCAGGAAAGGCGAGTCTCGCTCCCAGCCGCGCGCGCCGCCGGTCTGCAGCGCAGCGCTGGTCGCGCGCGCGCCGACATTGTTGGCGAGCATCTTGGCCATCGACGCTTCCATCGGACACGGCCCCTCGACGTCGCGCTTGCGCGCTGCGGCGTAGACGAGCAGCCGCGCCGCCGCGACTTCGGCCTGCGCCTCGGCCAGCGGATGCGAGATCGCCTGGTAGCGCGCGATCGGCTTGCCATATTGCTTGCGGCCCAAGGCGTAGCGCACCGCTTCGTCTATCGCGGCCTGCGCCAGGCCGATCGTCTGCGCAGCGTTCGCCAAGCGCTCGGGGTCCATCAGGCGCGCGAGGTTGATCCAGCCGTGATCGACCTCGCCCAGCACGGCCGAATCCGGCACCACGACGTTCTCGTAGCGCACGTTGTTGACCATGAGCGCGCGCATGGCCGCGAATTTGCGCTGCTCGAAGCTCATACCCGGCGTGCCCCGTGGCACCAGGAACAGCGTGATGCCTTTCTGACGCGGCTCGCCCTCGTAACTCGCGGTGCGCGCGGCGGTAATGACGATGTCGGCGCGTTCGGCGCCCGAGATCGGGCCTTTGAGCCCGCCGATGGACCAGCCGCCTGTGGCGCGAACGGCGCGCGCCTCCATGCCGGCGAAGTCCGATCCCGCGCCGGGTTCGGACATCGACAGCGCAAAGCGCAGCTTACCGGCCGCGACCTGGGGCAAAAGCCGCCCACGCTGTTCCGGCGAACCGCAGATGTGCAGCGCGTGCGCGCCGAAGATCGTGCCGGCGATGTAGAGCGTCGACAGCGAGATCGAGGTCTTGCCCACTTCCTCGACGAAGACGCAAAGATCCAGAACCGAACCGTCGCGCCCGCCGTGTTCCTTCGGTACCGGTAAGCCGGTCCAGCCGCGCCGCCCGCATTCGTGGAAGAAGGCGTCGGGATATTCCTCGTCGCGCTCCATCTGCGCGATGCGCTCGGGCGGATATTCGGCGTCGAGAAACGCCCTGACCTCGGCGCGCAGTGCCTTTTGTTCCGGCGTCAAAAACACATCCATGTCATCGCCCTCCGAATACCGGCGATCGCTTCTCGCGGAAGGCGGCAAGGCCTTCGCGAAAGTCGCGCGAGGTCAGCGCATCGGCCTGCAACTCGGCCTCGACGTCGAGTTGCGCCGCGAAGGACCGGCCTTCGATGCCGCTCATCGCCTTTTTCGTGCCGCCGACGGCAAGGGGCGCTAGCGCTGCGATGCGCGCGACAAAGGCTTGCGCCTCCGCCTCGAAACGCTCGGCCAGCGCGACCGACGTGACCAGTCCGGCGGCCCGCGCTTCCTCGGCCGAAAAGATCTGTCCGAGCGCCAGTATCTCGAACGCCCGCGCCGGGCCGACAAGCCGGCTCAGCGTCCACGTTGCGCCGGTGTCGGCGCCCGAAAGACCTACGCGCGCGAAAACGAAGCCGAGACGCGCCTTCGCGCTCATCACGCGGAAGTCCGCCGCCAGCGCCACCGCTGCGCCGCCGCCAAAGGCGTCGCCGTGCATGAGAGCCACGGTCGGGATCGGCAGCGACGCCAAGGCCAGCACGCCCTCGTTGGCGTGGCGCAGTTCGGCGACCGCGAACTTGCGCCCGGCTTCGAGGATCTTCTGCAGCGTGTCGAAGTCGCCACCGGCCGAGAACGCCTGCCCCTCGCCCGCGAGAACCAGCACGCGCGCTTCGCGGTCGTCCGCGACGCGCTTGCAGGCGGCGATAATCTCGCCGAACGCCTGCGCATCCAGCGCATTTCGCACTTGCGGGCGGGCGATGGTCAGCCGCCGCACGCCGCCCTCGTGTGCGGTCAGGTGCACATGCTCAGACATTGAGGCCGAACACCTTCGCTGCATTGTCGCGCAGGATCTTGCGCGTCGCTTCCTCCGAGAAGCCGCATTCATGGACGTCCTGCACCGAGCGCTTGAACGACAGAAGTGGATAGTCGGTGCCGAAGATCACCTTGTCCTGGCCGTAGCCGCCAGCGAATTCCTTGACCCTCGCCGGCCAATGGTGCGCCGGACGCGCCGAGGTCTCGACGTAAACGTTCGGGTGCTTCCAGGCGAGGATCATCATTTCCTCTTCCCACGGATTGCCGATATGGGTGCCGAGGATCTTCAGTTCCGGGAACGTGAGCGCCACTTCGTCGAGATAAATTGGCCGCCCGCATTCCGAGGGCAGCAGCGGCCCAGTGTGGCCGACCTGAATGGCGATCGGGATGTTGTACTCGCAACAGGCGACGTAGAACGGCCAATACATGCGGTGCGTCGGCGGTGGCGCCGTGGTGCGCCCGTCGCCGTATTGGTAGGGCTCGAGGCGGAAGATCTTCATACCGAGCTCTTCGACCGCGCGGCGGAACTCGCGCATGGCGGGCATCGGGTCGCGAATGTCGACGGTGAACGCGCCGATGAAGCGGTCGGGCGCCTGGCGCACATAGGCCGCGTTCTCGTCGTTGTCGACGATCCACGTGTCGAGCCACTTGAACGACGAGGCCACGCCGATATCGACGCCCGCCTCATCCATCTCCTTGATGATTTCGTCGAGCGTGAAGCCTTTGCGGAAACGCTGCTCGACGCCGTATTTGCGGAATATATGCCAGAACGAGTCCGGCCAGCGTGCCGCTGTCTTGGGCGCCATGATCGACATCCAGGCGTCGATCGCGCCGACTTTTCGTTCGTTCATCTTCAGCCCTCCATGTTACGAACGAGCGTGCGCGAGATGATCTCGCGCATGATTTCCGACGTGCCCGCGCCGATCGAAAAACCGGCGACGTCGCGGAAGTAGCGAGGCACCGGCGATTCCTCCATCTGACCGAACCCGCCGTGCAGCTGCAGGATTTCGGCGGCGACGCTCTGAACCGCCCCTGCCGCATGCAGTTTTGCCATGGACACCGCCATCTCACCGGCCGGCGAACCCGCGCTGAGCAGCGCAGCCGCCTGATGCGCCAGCAGGCGGGTCGCCTCCAGCTTCGTGGCCATTTCAGCGAAACGATGACGCCAGGTCTGGAAATCGCGCAGCCGCGTCTTGAAGGCCGTGCGCGCAGTGGCATGTGCCATGCCGAGCTCGATCAGTCGCTCCATGACGCCGACGGCGAAGGCGGCGATCACCAGACGTTCGCCCGCGAAATGGGCGAGGATGTATTTCATACCCTGTCCCTCCTCGCCGATCAGATTGCGCTGGGG
>CXWL01003572.1_pt1 | contig 18414 bp, 18 predicted proteins | sample 590931 | NCBI WGS metagenome assembly CXWL01 (sample SAMEA3498368, study PRJEB10139) | groundwater metagenome | biome: water well; material: biofilm material | place: Germany | collected 2015-04-27 | reverse complement strand
CACGCCCGATCCCTGGCCATAAACCACCAACGTGCCCGAATACGCCATACAAAACCGATCCCCGATCGCCGTCACGGCCTCGACTGCGTGAATGGATTTCTCGACAGCTTCCGATTCTCCAGTTAACGCTGCCTCTTCGATACGCAGGTTTTTACAGTCGACCAATCGCAAGTCAGCCGGCACCTTGTCGCCGGATTGCAGCAATACGATATCGCCAGGCACCAGCTGATCAGCTGGCATCTGTATCCGCTGACCGTCGCGCTGAACGATTGCGTTAAGCGACAGCATGCGCCGGATAGCATTCAGCGCTTCTTCCGCTTTGCCTTCCTGAACAAAGCCGATGATGGCATTGATGACCACAACACCAAAAATAACGCCACTATCGACCCAGTGACCTAGAAAAGCGGTCATGCTGCATGCAGCGAGCAAGATATAAATCAGTACATTATGAAATTGCAACAAAAAGCGAATGATGATGCTTTGTGGTTTTGGTGGTTGTAATCGGTTTGCGCCATACTGTTCAAGACGCAACTTCGCTTCCGTTTGCGATAAACCNNAATTGATAGGAATAATTTGTATTTAATTATTCAGTACGGCTACAATGAAAAACATTCTTTTCTCACTTAACACAGCAAATGGGGCTTTCTATGAAATACTCTATCATTCTGATGGTTCTTGTGACCATTCTGTTTTCCAGCATAGCACAGGCTTCTGGCCGGGTACCTTTTGGCCATCAGGTCATTGCGGTACAAAACTACAGCCGCGCTACAGAAAAAATTGCCATATCAGGACTTATCAGCGAGGGTGGTGTGCAAGCATTGGCAGCCACCGGTTTCAAAACCGTTATTGATTTACGCACAAAAAATGAAGGCGTTATGGAGGAGAAAGCATTGGTCGATATTGCCGGCATGATGTATGTCAATATTCCGACGACCGTTGCTGGGATCACTAAAGAACAGGTGGCCGCATTTACCAAAGTGATCGAATCAGCTCAAGCTCCGATACTAATCCATTGTGGATCAGGTAACCGGGCAAGTGCTATGTGGGCTAGCTATCGAATCACCAAAGGTATTGATCCAGAAGTAGCTATTGAGGAGGCCCGTAAAACCGGTTTGCGCCCGCCGCTGGAAGAAAAACTTCGTGAAATCATGCTGAACTGAGCTTTAATTTTATCCATCAATCCAGAACAATCTGATAATCATCCACACCGAAACGCCCATAGAAACTACAGCGAATCCTTGCTGTAGTTTTGGGCCAGCAAGAAAATGAGCAAAAATTCTCCCGATCAACATACCTGCCAATGCGCCGGCAGCAAAAGGTAGCGCAATAGTCCAATTCATCCCGCCGATAAAGGTTGCAGAAACAACACCTACAGCAGAAATAAGCGCGATAACTGCCAGGGATGTGGCAAGAATAGATTGCATCGAAAGATTGGTTGCTTTCCTTAATGCCGGCACAACGACAAAGCCGCCCCCGACGCCCAGCAATCCCGATAAGAACCCGGTTGCAATTCCGGAAAATGCCAATGCCCGGGCACACGGCCAAGTCCANNGTGATATTTTTCACCGGATCATCCTGCATCTTACTTTGCCGCAACATGCTGATTGCAGCATAAAACAAAACCAGTGCAAACAAAAATGTTAATGGCGCATTAGGCAGTTTCTGCACCAGCCATATGCCGATGGGTGCAGTCACAACACCGGCAATCGCAATAAACCCCGCTGCCCGATAACGTACTTTTCCTTGTCTGTGCGCAATTAACGCACCGATAGCAGAAGACAAACACACGGCGAATAAAGCAATCGGAGCAGCTTCGGCAACAACCAGATGCAATCCAAACATCAGTAGCGGAACTGCAATGATCGTGCCGCCAGCACCAGTCAGTGCCAATATAGCGCCAGTAACAGCGCCAAGCAAAATACTGATTAGCAGAATATCCACATGTTCAGCTTAATTTACCAGGACGAGCAAGCCATTCCTTGCCTTTTAACATGCCATTCCAATAGATCCATGGAAAAACTGTCGTTTTAAGAAACCAATTAAGCTTTCTCGGCACTGTTGGATCAAGTGGGAATGTCGGTAATAATTTTCCACCAAAACCAAATTCAGCCAGTATGACTTTGCCATTTTCCACAGTCAGCGGACAGGCGCCGTAACCGTCATAGATAGTCGTCAGTTCCCGGTCTTCTTTTGCTGCCAGAAGATTCTCGGCCACCACAACAATTTGCTTTCTGGCTGCTGCGGCCGTTTTCGTATTTGGCGATGAGCAGGCATCGCCCAGTGAGAATATATTCGAGTAATCGGTATGCTGCAGTGTCTTTTCATTCACTTTGCAAAAACCACCCGCATCTGCCAGAGGACTATTGCGAAGAAAATCCGGAGCGACTTGTGATGGTGTCACATGCAGCATGTCAAAAGGTTTCGCTTCGAGGGTTACCGTTCCATCATTGCCCTTATTTTCAAAGTAGGCGATCTTTTTATTCCCGTCCACTTTGACCAAATTAGAATTGAATACCAATTTTGCGTGGTAGCGTCTGACATAGTCCATTAGGGGTGGAACAAAATCAGCCACACCAAATAACACAGCAGTTGCCGTATTAAACTCAACATCCATATTTTCCAAACATTGGGCGCGCATCCAGTGATCGCAAGAAAGATACATGGCTTTTTGTGGTGCGCCCGCACATTTGATCGGCATTGGCGGCTGGGTAAAAATTGCTTTCCCGGCTTTAAGTTCTTTGACCAGGGACCAGGTATAAGGCGCCAGATCATACTGATAATTTGAAGTAACACCGTTCTTCCCCAGCGTTTCTTCCAATCCTTCAATCTTTTCCCATGCCAGACGTATACCCGGGCAAACAATTAATTGCCGGTATCCCATCACACGACCATCAGATAAATGCACTCTGTTGTGTTCCGGATCAAATCCAGACGCGGCCGCCTGAATCCATTCAGCATTCCCGGGAATAATATCAGCCATCGGTTTCACTGTTTCGGCGATGTCATAAGCGCCGGCCCCCACCAGTGTCCAAGCAGGCTGATAATAATGTTTGCCGCTTGGTTCGATAATCGCGATACGCAGCATTGGTCGCCGTTTAAGCAGGCTTGCAGTGACGCCGATACCAGCCGAACCGCCACCTATGACAACCACATCAAAAGCGTTATCCCAGTTACAAGCTGCCACGACAGATTCCTGCGCTTCTGGGTCGTCTTGATCATTCTGCTTAGTCATTCCATACAAAGCAGTCGCACGCATGCCAGAACCGCAAAATGCCAAAACCGGTTTGGGTAACTCAACCATTAGTTTTTGAAAAGCTTCCGCGCGCTCTGTGGGTATACTACCTATCCTGATTGGTAAATAGACAAAAGTAATATCCAGTAACTTGGCCGTTGCCTCCAGCTCTTCACTGCCTGGCTGGTTCTCGCCACCTTCATAATCCGGGCGGTTACAAATGATCGATCTGTAACCAGCGGCTGCAATTTCGGTGATATCGTCAATACTGATTTGACCGGAAACCGACAGTTTGTGATCAAGCTTGGTAATATCCAGGCGCATATCCTACTCCTTCATCAATCGGTCACAACATCATCGCTGTATAAGTTTACGTTCCTGCCGAAATCCTAACGCAAAATAGCTCTCTGCATCGTGATTGATGTTTATTCTTTCAGGTGGATGGATTCTTACAATACAGACTATATAAAGTCTCCATAATTTTAAGGGCTTCCTGACTTGCCACACTATAGTATATATATTTACCTTTGCGCTCTGTTGCGACCAGATTCTCTTCCCGCAGAACAGTCAGTTGTTGCGAGAGTGTGGGCTGATGAATACCCAGCAATTCTTCAAGTTCACCCACATTCCGGGTTCCCTGACTCAGTTCACACAAGATGAGCAACCGATCTTCATTAGCCAATATTTTCAGCAAAGCACAAGCAGCAGAAGCAGATGTATGTAGCGCTGTGATATCGTGTAAAACTGAATCTGTTTTCATAAAAAATTACCTAACGTTAGTGCGTAAGAAGTTAAAGCCTAAATGATAAATGCATTCGATTGATAATGGTTAAAATTCTAGATTATTTCCATACAATCTGTAAGTAGTTTATCCACGTCCTTGCAGGTTTTGGTAAATATTCATGCCAAATAACATCGCGATAAGAAACACCAATGCGTCAGCACTTCCTGTTCCAGCCAGCACCACGGCCGGTCCGGGACAAATACCCGCTATTCCCCAACCAACGCCAAACACAAGACTTCCCAGAAGCAAGCGGCTATCTATTTTTGTAACAGCAGGTATCTGCATCGATAAACCCAAGTAGCTGTTTGTACGTTTCTTTGCCAGTGCAAAAGCGATAAAACCCACAGCCACAGCACCACCCATAACCCATAGCAGTGAAGAATCCCAGCTACCTGTTATGTCAAGAAACGCCAGAACTATGGCAGGATTTACCATGCCAGACAAGATAATTCCCAAACCGAAAACAACTCCTGATAGCAATGCCATAAAGTTAATCATTGAATATCCTCCTGATACATGCCACCCAAGCTAGAAAGTAAATACATGCCGTATCAAATAGACTGTCATGAAACCAGCAAGCATAAATGCTATTGTCGCTGCAATTGAGCGCGGCGACCGTCTTGATATTCCACAAACACCATGACCACTGGTACAACCAGAACCCAGGCGTGTACCATAACCGACCAAGAAACCTGCCAATGCTAACATCGTATAGTTGGTTTCAATAGCGATCTCTGGCAAAACAAAAAAGAATTTCCAAATAACCACTGATAAAATCAATCCTAAAATAAAAGTGACACGCCAACCGATATCGCCTTTCTGCATTCGATATAATCCACCCACGATGCCCGATATACCTGCGATACGTCCGTTAAATAGCAATAACAATGCTACTGCGGCACCAATCATCAACCCGCCACCTACCGCATGCCATGGCACTGAATCCAGATTAATATACATTCTCGTTCTCCTACTAAGAAACACAAATCAGTTCATATCAATCTCGTAAATATGTTACCATACGATATTTTTTATTATATATTATAATAAAAAATAATTATAATTAAATTGGCAGAAAAATAAAATGAAACCAAATATCAATGCATTCTTTGATCCAGCAACCTGGACTGTCAGTTATATTGTTTTTGATGAACCAGACGGCATTTGCGCCATTATTGATCCAGTCCTGGATTACGATCCCAAATCAAGTAGAACCAGTACGCGCTCGGCTGACAAATTGGTTGCATTTATTCACGAACACCGCTTATCGGTTGAGTGGATACTTGAAACGCACGCGCACGCTGATCATTTATCATCCGCAGATTATCTTAAGAATCGATTGGGCGGGAAAACTGGCATCGGCAGTAATATTCCTGTCGTGCAGGAGACTTTCAAGAAAATTCTCAATCTCAATGATGAGTTTATTCCAGATGGTCATCATTTTGATCACTTATTTAAGGAAGGCGAGCTATTTCAGGTTGGGAAATTAACGGCTAGGGCCATCTCCGTATCCGGTCACACACCTGCTGATACGGCTTATCAATTTGATGATGCCATCTTTGTCGGTGATACGCTTTTCATGCCAGATATTGGTACTGCACGGGCAGACTTTCCAGGTGGCGATGCAAGTCAGTTATTCAAGTCCATCCAAAAATTACTGGCATTTCCGCCGGAGACAAGATTATTTATGTGCCATGATTATCCACCTGCCAATCGCGCTGCTGCGTGGCAAAGTACAGTCGCACAGCAACTTCTCCATAACATTCATGTACACGATGGCATCAATGAAAATGAGTTTGTAGCAATGCGCAGCAAACGCGATGCGACGTTGGAAATGCCCAATTTGCTGCTACCTTCTATACAGGTAAACATCCGAGCTGGAAAATTACCACCGGTTGAAACAAACGGAATTGCATATTTCAAAATACCGGTTAACTTAATTTGATCTGTTTCAAGAAAACCAGCTTCAGAGGAAAACTGACATTTCAATATAGCCAGGCTCAGACCTGTACTTTGACAAAATTCCCATGCTGCTGATCAAATTTTACGGTAATAAAGCGTGTTCCAACAGAAATCCCCCCGCCTTCATTGCGTTTATGCGTTACTTCAGCCACCGCCTGAAAATTAGGCGCATCGATTTTTATAATATCATTTGGATCAAGCATCACCTCGGTTAAGAAGCGAATTCCTGTGGGTGACAAATCCTGAAATATGCCTTGACAAGGTCTACCCGGCCAAAATAAGTAAAATACAAACTCACCCCTGATATTGATCCGCATCATTGTCCGGCGCGATGTTTCAAAATTTTCATGCTGCAAAACAAGCAGTGGGCTTGCGCACTCCAGACAGCTTTCACTTTGATAGATATTTGCTTGTGGCACATACGGCGTCTTACAGAAGGAACAGTAATGTGTAATCACTACTCGATACGATTCTATAGCAAACTGCGGCGTACTTTTAACTTGGACTGGAAACCCGGGTAGACTAGTATTTTGATGGGCAGATTTCCCGGCAGCATGAAATAAGCTACCAGCAAAAATGGCATCATACTGCTTGCGCGCGTCAGGATTAGAAAGAACACGGTAAGCCTCATCAAGTAATGCAGTTTCTTGCGATGAATTCTTCCTTAGTGCTTGATAACTTGCCGTAATCGTAGCAATAGGCGCATCAGGCTGAACCTGAAGAATTCGATAATAGTTGCGTTGATTCAGCTGTGCAGTTCGTTCATTCTTCTGTTTATCTACTTCTGCTTCGAAACTTGTATTCGAACCAAATGCTCCCTGACTGAGCGTTTTAATATGATGACGCTTCAGCAAATCAAGATCATAAGCAGCTCGCTTAAGCGGATCTCGCAGCGTGTTATAGGCAATATTAAGCAAGTTCTCGTCCAAATCTGGACCAGCGAGATTTGGATGAGTTTTAAGTTTCTGCAGTAATACCCGGTAACTTTCCTTGATCACCGTCATCGGTGCATCCGGTTGGACATGAAGAATTCGATAGAAATTACGCCGCTCGATCATTCGTGTCGAAAATTGAAAGCGTTTAGTTTATCAGTATGCATGCAGCATTCTTTCCTCATGTATCTCAATAGCTTGCAATGGGGAGAAGCACGCACAGTATACGCATTTTACACATGTCAAACACCATCTCCAATATAGTCTAATAGAATTCTATACATGCATAATAATACAAATTAGAAATCTCATTATGCTGTAACTGCGAGAACAACTTAGTGTATGCATATCTTATTTTAACAATTTGTTATTTAAGTCTTGCGTGCTATTAAAATAATGTTATAATGAGAATCATTCTCATTAACATTTATAACCTAAGATGGATATTTTAAAATTACCCCAAACTAAAATAAAAAATTTGCTTCAACCTGGACTACCAGATTTAAGTACATTGATTGACAGCGATGCCTTATTCAGGAATGGCGATATCGTATTTATTCTGCATAAAGGCGAACAATACTCGCTACGCCGCACACGGAATGGCAAGTTAATTCTGAACAAATAGTGGATAAAAGGCGCATATCATGTATATTTATGCTTGTAAGTTGTTACCGATATCGCTACGCGTGAAACCATCATGACTGCCCAGTCAAGCAGATGCATGATTTGGACTTATGCCGGGTATTTAGTGGAAAAATGTTTAGGGCCATCATGCAAAGGTGGCGACAAGCAAGCAAAGCGTAAAATACCAGAGCGATATCTTTTCTTCTGAATCCAACACATAAAAAGATATTTGTCTTAGGAGCTAAAAAATGAAAGGTAACTTAGATATTATTCGCTGGCTAAATCAGCAACTGCAACACGAACTGACTGCCATTAATCAATATTTTCTTCACGCCCGCATGTATAAAAACTGGGGGTTTAACAGTCTTGGGAAACACGAATTCGAAGAATCTTGTGAAGAAATGAAACATGCTGATGTACTGATTGAGCGGATTCTTTTATTGGAAGGTCTGCCAAATTTACAAGATCTTAGCAAACTAATGATTGGTGAAACCGCTGAAGAATGTATCGCATGCGATCTTAAACTTGAATATATCTCACGAGAGACCTTGCTTGCAGCAATAGCTGCTTGTGAATCAGTACAAGATTATGTCTCACGGGAAATTTTTGAACGTATTTTGGAAGATACCGAAGAACATATTGACTGGTTGGAAACTCAGCTTGCTGTCATGCAAAAAATCGGTATCCATAACTGGTTACAAAGCCAGATATAGTTTTTCCCATGCCGCTGGAGTTTTCTCTTCCTTCTCCAGCGGCACACTCAGCCAGCCAGCCTGCTCCTATCGGGTCAGCCAGCCAATTTTTTATTTGCTGATGATTTGCAGGAGATTCGATTATGAACTTTCTAAAGAAACTGACTTTAGCTACCTCATCAGGTACTAACCTTCAAGATCATCCTTCTGATTCTACATACACGAATGACTTCTCAACGCGCTGTTCGCGAAAGTTACAGAGACTGATCTTTAAACTGAGTAAATATCTGCTAATCCTTGAAGCAATCAATTTACTTAAACTGAAATTCAATTGCCCTGAACATAAGATCACCAAAGCTACTCCGATTTTGCGTAAAAGTTTTCCTGTTATCGATTGGGCGCCCTTAGTAAAAACTTCATTCCCTATTAAAACTTGCAACACTAACAATACCAATCAAAGTAATCTGTATAGTAGCAATAATCATTTAGCTGGACGATCTGTGCTATGTGTGGGTGGACGCATCAAATTTTATCCGGAATACAGCCGGCTAATAGAAAATTCCGGTGGCAGTTTTGTTGCATTTCATGGCGATGCGAATGATCGCTTAGATCATTTACCCCAACTCCTGGAAGACACCGACATGATAGTCTGCCCGGTTGATTGTGTTAACCATGATGCTTTTTTTATTGTTAAACATTACTGCAGGCATTCCGGCAAACCTTGCGTATTACTGGATCGTTCGGAAGTAAATACTTTCGGCATAGGAATCCATATGTTAGTCAGCATGGCTATAAAAGAAACCTTCAATTAGAAATCGGCAATCACAATTAATCCTTATTCCATTTCGCAATAGAAACGGAAATATATTTAATGCATAAGTGACTGCATTTAATAATATCAACACGACTATTTTTCCTTCTATCGAGAATTTGAATTACTTACTTAAAGGATTCAATAATCGATTAGGAAATTTAGGATAAAGAACCATAACAAAATATTCTAAAGTTTATTTTTCTTAAGTCGTAGAAACAGCTTCATTGCTGCAAATCTATTAATTAACCCTTTAATAAATAAAACTTACCTGGAATAGAGTTATGAAAATTCTTGTTCACTTCAAGTCTGGATTTAAGCAAACATTTATTGTTCCAAAATGTATGCTAGCACTTGAGTTCAGAAACATAGCCAGAGAGATTGGTGGCAACATAGAAAGTATTGAGTTTTCATCACCCCTGCGCCGCCAATCAAATATCCCCACGATAGAACCCCGGACGGGAGTACTTCGCTTACCTGACAAACGCTAATTCAGTTATTCGGCTAGAACGGGATATCATCATCCATATCATCAAATCCACCTGTACTCTTAGCTGAAGAAGACCGGTTAGGAGCAGAATTGTCTTCTTCATGATCAGGTGATTCAAAGCTACCACTTCCTGATCGATTGCCCAACATTTTCATGTCGTTTGCAATAATATCCGTCGTATAACGTTCTACACCATTCTTATCAGTCCATTTCCGGGTTTCCAGCCTGCCCTCAATATAAACAGGACGGCCTTTCTTTAAGTATTCCCCTGCAATTTCTGCGAGCTTGCGATAAAAGGTTACGCGATGCCATTCAGTCTTTTCCTGTTTCTCACCATTTTTGTCTTTCCAGGTATCTGTCGTTGCCAATGTAATATTCGTTACCGCATCACCATTTGACATGTAACGAGTTTCCGGGTCTTTTCCCAAGTTACCAATGAGTATAACTTTATTGACTGATGCCATTTATGTCTCCTCCCCTAGCAATTTAATCACTTTCTCTTCATCAAAACCTTTCATGTCAACTTTCAGATAGGCCACTCTCTCATTAACCAGCACCAAAGCTTCATGCACACCAGGTATTGCTGCAAGCTCACGAGATAGTTCGTTTGATTTGTTCGAATCCATCTCTTGCACATGATACATCTTGGAACGTACTGCAGCCGGAGCTTTCATCGTTACAGCAAGTATTAACCATACGATGAGTAATAGTCCGCAAAAGGTATATAATGCGTAGCTTCCATAATTTCCAAATAGATAACCGCCTACTGCTGCACCTACAAAAGCACCTAAGAATTGAGTGCTGCTATAGATTCCTATTGCGGTTCCCTTTGCGCCAACCGGTGCAATCTTTGAGATCAATGATGGCAAGCTAGCTTCCAGCAAATTAAATGCTGTGAAGAAAACCAATAAAGCAATCGCTGTACCCCAAATAGAATCAAAGGTGGTTGCCAGCAATACCTGTCCAATCAGCAATAAAGCAATCGCTGCAACAAATACAAATTTTAACTGAGCTTTTTTCTCAGCATAGATAATCGCTGGGATGATTAATACAATTGACAAAAGTAAAACGGGTAAATAAATTTGCCAATGATCATTCGCTCCCATTCCCGCTTGACGGAGAGTGAGTGGCACAACTAGCCATAGCCCCATCAACGTAGCGTGCAAAGCAAAAATACCATAGTTTAAACGCAACAACTGTGTATCACGCAATACACTGCCAAAACTTGCGGGCGATGCTTCTGTGTCAGAATGAAAACGACTGATTCGCGGATCAGGAACTATTTTCTTGACTACAATCATTGCCAGAAGCGCTAATACACCTGTCATGGCAAAAATTCCTGGAACACCAATCCATTGATTCAGAATAGGGGCAACAATTAAAGAAATGGCAAAAACAGTGCCAATGGTCATACCGATTGTAGCCATTGCTTTGGTACGATGTTCTTCGCGCGTGAGATCCGCAGCAAGTGCCATCACTGCAGCCGAGATTGCACCAGAACCTTGAATAATGCGGCCCAGTATCACCCAGTAAATATCTATCGCCAGGGCAGCAATCAAACTGCCAATAGCAAATAAAATCAGACCTATATAAATAACAGGCTTACGTCCAATGCGATCAGACAACCAGCCGAAAGGAATCTGCAAAATGGCTTGTGTTAAACCATAGGCTCCTAGTGCGATACCAATCAATGTGTAGTTATTTCCGCCAGGCAAATCCTCAGCATAAAAGGCAAATACCGGAAGAATGATAAATAATCCAAACATCCGCAAGCCATAAACGCCGGCCAAACCGATGGTCGCGCGCAGTTCTGCTGGGGACATTTTTTCAGATGAAGATGAAGCAGACATGAATCAGGTTGTGATATTTCCAAAAAGTTGGGTATATTAGCAGGTTGACTCATACATAGATAGCTAATGGAATCCATAAAAATACGCGGTGCGCGCACCCATAATCTGAAAAACATCAGCCTCAATCTGCCACGTAACAAACTCGTTGTCATTACCGGGTTATCCGGATCAGGTAAATCCTCACTCGCGTTCGATACGCTCTATGCGGAGGGTCAACGTCGCTATGTGGAATCACTTTCTGCCTATGCGAGGCAGTTCCTTCAACTCATGGAAAAACCGGATGTTGACTTGATCGAGGGTCTTTCTCCGGCAATCGCCATCGAGCAAAAGGCAACCTCGCATAACCCCCGCTCGACAGTAGGAACAGTTACTGAAATCCACGATTATTTGCGTTTGCTGTTTGCCCGCGTCGGTGATCCACATTGCCCTGAGCACAGCATTATCTTGACAGCACAAAGCGTTTCTCAAATGGTCGATCATGTGTTACAACTCCCGCTTGATACGCGTTTAATGATCCTTTCGCCATTAATCGTCGAACGCAAAGGTGAGCAAGCTGAGTTATTTGATGAGCTTCGTGCGCAGGGTTTTATTCGCTTGCGGATTGACGGAGAAGTATATGAAATTGATGCTTTACCCAAGTTGCAAAAAACCAAAAAGCATACGATTGAGGTTGTTGTTGATCGATTGAAAGTTTCTCCGGATGCCAAACAGCGGCTCGCCGAATCATTTGAAGTGGCGTTACGCCATTCCGACGGACGCGCTTTAGCGGTTGAAATGGATACGGGTCATGAGCACCTTTTTTCTGCCAAATTCAGCTGTCCTGTTTGCAGTTATTCCCTGTCCGAGTTAGAGCCCAGACTATTTTCATTCAATAATCCATTGGGCGCCTGCAATAAATGCGATGGCCTGGGGCAGATCACTTTTTTTGATCCCGCACGCGTAGTAGCTTTCCCGCATCTCTCACTGGCTTCCGGTGCGGTAAAAAATTGGGATCGGCGCAATCAATTTTACTTTCAGCTATTAATAGCACTCTCAAAACATTATGAATTTGATCTGGAAATTCCATTTGAGAATCTGGATGAACCTATTCGCAACATTATTCTGCATGGATCTGGTAAAGAAAAAATACATTTCTCCTATTTAACCGAAGGTGGCCGCAAGCACCAGGAAACACACGCTTTTGAAGGCATTATTCCCAATCTGACGCGTCGATACAAGGAAACGGAATCACAGACGGTTCGTGAGGAGCTGGCAAAATACCTCAACGCGCAAACCTGCCCGGAATGCCACGGCACACGCTTATGCCAAGCTGCTCGCCATGTGCATGTTGCGGGACAAGCGATTTACGAAATTAGTGCTTTCCCATTAAAAAAGGCCAAGCTGTTTTTTGACCAAATTGAGTTAACAGGTCACAAACATGCCATTGCCGAGCGCATCATCAAGGAAATTTCCAGCCGCGTGCAATTTCTCAATAATGTTGGATTGGATTACTTATCCCTGGATCGTTCGGCTGATACGCTATCGGGTGGTGAATCCCAGCGCATACGTCTTGCCAGTCAAATCGGCTCCGGCCTGACTGGCGTCATGTACGTCTTGGACGAACCTTCCATCGGATTGCATCAACGTGATAATGGGCGCCTACTGGATACGCTTAAGAATCTGCGTGATCTGGGTAATAGCGTCATTGTGGTTGAGCACGATCAAGATGCCATACAGATTGCGGATTATGTGGTCGACATGGGGCCTGGTGCTGGAGAGCATGGCGGCTTCGTTGTCGCTCAGGGCAGCCCGCAAGCTATCCAGGAAAACAGTGACTCTCTGACTGGCAAATACTTATCTGGAAAATTATCAATCAAAATACCGGAAAAACGTCACGAACCCGATCAAGAGCGAATACTCCGAATTGACGGCGCTTCCGGCAATAATCTCAAAAATGTCACACTTAACCTACCGGTAGGACTATTTGTCTGCGTGACAGGTGTTTCGGGATCCGGCAAGTCCACGCTAATCAATGAAACACTATATCGTGTGGTAGCCCGGCACCTTTATGCCAGTAACGCCGAACCCGCACCTTATCAACAAATTGACGGCTTGGCTTTTTTCGATAAAGTGATCAATATGGACCAAAGTCCCATCGGACGCACACCGCGCTCCAATCCAGCAACTTACACCGGATTGTTTACCCCCATCCGGGAATTGTTTGCCGGTGTGCCACAGGCGCGAGAACGCGGTTATGCCCCCGGCCGTTTTTCTTTCAATGTCAAAGGAGGGCGATGCGAAGCTTGTCAAGGTGACGGCATGATCAAAGTGGAAATGCATTTCCTGCCTGATATTTATGTTACCTGTGACGTATGCCACGGTCGGCGATATAACCGGGAAACACTGGAGATTCAGTATAAGGGTAAAAATATCAATGAAATTCTGCAAATGACTGTGGAAAAGGCAGCTGAATTTTTTACCCCTGTCCCCGTAATCGCGCGCAAATTGCAAACACTTCTGGAAGTTGGTCTCGGCTATATCACCTTGGGACAATCGGCCACAACACTCTCCGGTGGTGAAGCACAACGGGTAAAACTATCATTGGAACTTTCAAAACGCGATACGGGACGTACCCTGTATATTTTAGATGAACCCACAACCGGCCTGCATTTCCAGGATATTGACCTGCTGCTCAAAGTTTTACACAGATTGCGTGATCATGGGAATACCGTGGTAGTGATTGAGCATAATCTGGACGTCATCAAAACAGCCGACTGGATTATTGATTTGGGCCCGGAAGGCGGCGACGGTGGCGGGTGTATCATCGCAGAAGGCACACCCGAAGCAATTGCGGTCAATACAAATAGTTTCACAGGCCATTACCTGCAATCCATGCTGACAAAATGAATCCGCGCAGCTATTTGCTGGAAAGTTTTTTAGTCGCGGTTAAGGCAGCCGATCCGGTTCATATCGTACCGCAACATCTACCCAGTCCCCCTAAAGGCCGTACGCTTGTTGTCGGTGTCGGCAAAGCTGCCGCCGCTATGGCGCTGGCGGTTGAAAACGCCTGGCCGTCTTCTGCTCCACTGGACGGTTTAGTGGTCACGCGTTACGGACATAAATTACCTACCCAAAAAATTAAGGTGATTGAGGCCGGTCATCCGATTCCCGATGAAAATGGAGAACAAGCATCACGAGAAATTTTGACCGCAGTTAAGGCGTTAAAGTCTGAAGATCTATTGCTCTGTTTGTTCAGTGGTGGAGGATCCAGTCTGCTTTCGTTACCAAGTGACGGTATTTCATTGCAAGATCTAAAAGAAGTGACAAAGCAATTATTGCGATGTGGAGCCAGCATCCAGGAAATCAACACCGTCCGCAAACATTTATCTGCTATTCAGGGCGGCCGACTTGCGGCGGCTTGCCAGGCCCCCATACAGGCATTAATTATTTCTGATGTTACCGGCGATGAAGCGACACATATTGCTTCCGGCCCTTGTTCGCCCGACCCGACCACTTTTTCTGATGCGCTTGCTGTGCTGGATCAGTACAATCTGGATGTACCGTCATCGGTTAGGAGAATTTTACTTGAGGGCAGAGTACACGCAGCCAGTGAAACACCTAAACCCGGCTCCCTTATTTTCTCTCGTGCTGAAAACAAAATTATTGCGAGCGCGTATCAATCACTGCTTGCATCCGCAGACTATTTTCAAGAACACACTATCGCCACCTTGATCTTGGGCGACACAATCACTGGGGAATCGCGGGAAATTGCTAAAAGTTATGCGGCGCTAGCGAGGGAGATCCGCTTACACCCGCAATTGTTAAAAGCGCCTATAGCCCTTTTATCGGGCGGTGAAACAACAGTTACCATCAAAGGCAATGGCCGCGGAGGCCGTAATTCTGAATTTCTGCTATCGCTGCTGATTGAGCTTGCTGATCTTAAAAACATTTATGCACTTGCGTGTGACACGGATGGATTGGATGGCACTGAAAATAATGCCGGAGCCCTCATCTCACCCGATTCATTAATTCGTACAAAGCAACTGGGACTGAATGCTGCATCATTTTTGACCAATAACGATGCCTATACATTTTTTGAGCAATTAAACGATTTAGTGATTACTGGACCAACTTATACCAATGTTAATGATTATCGTGCCATCCTTATTCTTTAACAAGACACGTTCAGTCTAAGCCATCAGTTTTCTGATCCCGATCGATTTGTATTGATGATAAAACCAATCCCTGCTGAAACCATCTGTTAATCACGTATTCATAAAATTCCTGATTTCTTGATAGCTTAAAAGCCGAGACCATTTTCTTGCCACGCTCTGTTAGCAGTACGTGTCCCAAGTCCAGATGATTATTTCCATTGTTCTGTAAACCTATTTTTGTCGGCTTTCCACTGTAAAATAATCGCGTATGCTTACCCAATCCTTTTTTAACGAATCCATTGACGTCAAATACAATCAAACCGATTTCTTCGAGATGTTTGAGTGTTGACAGCGTAATTCCTTGTTTCGTATAAACTTCATTTTCCACATCAAAAATAAGTGGCAATGGATCCCCTTGAATCCATAAAAATTGACACAACGCCTCAAAAATCCGGCTATCTTCTGGATTTAAATTAAATTGTATATTTGGATCCTTCCCGTAAATGAAATTTTCTGAGCGAGTTACTCTGGAAGTAATGAATTGCAACAGTGCTGCCAATAAATTACCCGTTTTCATATTCAAGTTATTATTCTGATTTTTCTTCCATTTTCTTAGAACTCTTTTCAGCAGCCTGAGGTTCCGTTACAGATGATTCTTTCTGCACATCCTCTTTAATCTCATTTACCTGCATATCCGTTTTGTCTTTTGATTTCGGTTCATCTTTTATCTTACGAGATTTAATTTCCTTATTAATTTCGGCAAGAAATGTAATATTATCTTTGCGTTGTTTTTCACTCTTATACCAAGATGCGCACGTAATTGCACCCATAGTTATCAATATGATGCTCATCACATCCACACCGTCTAGAAAGATAAATGCAACTCCCGTCGAAATGGCAAATGCGCCTAAGAATGCGGTAAATAGCCATAATTTTGAGCCGGAACCTAAATTGTTATTCCGTTTGTTCCAGGCTTCGAGATTATCTCGCGTCGTAACCAATTCCTCATCAGTCCATTTTTTCATGCTCATAACTATCCACTCTCCTTAAGAATCTATCGATGTTTCTTGAGATATCAATTTTTAACAAAAAAATTAACAAGATTGATTATATTTCTTTCCAGCAATAAAAAAGGCACCAATTGGTGCCTTTTTTACAAGACTAACTTTGATTAGAAGTTGTGACGCATACCTACAGAGTAGGTATTGCTATCTCTGAATATTGCTGTGCTTCCATCAATCATCGCGCGCTGATAGCCACCGAAAAGGCTCGAACGCTTACTCAGATTATGTATTGCACCCACTGTAAAGCTACTTACTTCACGGCTTGCTTGGATAGCGGTTGAATGAGCATTTGTCATACCACCTTGGGCGATTAAGCTGGTGTTGCCTATGTCATACTGACCACCCACAAACCAGATATTACCACTACCATTCGCATTCATTGCTGAATTGCACTGCCCACGTGAATCACTTGGTTGACCCAGACCTGTTGCTGGATTACCTAACTGACCAGCATTAGTACAGGTAGCTGAGCCCACTGCATTATTAATATTTTCGTACTGACCATTCAGCTTAAAGTTCTGGTAACCCCACATTGCACCACCACGCCAGACGTGTTCATTGTCGTTAAAACCTTGTGTTCTTTGTCGAGTACTGACGTTATCGCGAGAGTAGCCGCCAAACACACCTAAATTATGTCCTTGGATTTGCTTTTCATATTTACCGGCAACTTGGAAGTCCCATTCACCATCTTCACCACCGGAATTTGATTGACTACCAGCAAAACCGCTTGATGCAGCGATAGGATTTGCTGGATCTAATCGGTTAGCGTCACCTGGCATTAATAAACCTGAAAAGCTAAAGCCTTCAACTTTTGGTGAATCGTAACGCGCAGCGCTATTTACAAAACCATTAGCGCCTGAACCCAGACCATTTGCTGACGCGGTCATGGTACCGCCGCTACCTGAAGCTTGGAGGGTCGTGTATGCAAATGGATCAATGGTCATACCGCCGGCAAAATCTTTAAATGGAGATTGAACACGACCAAATTTCACTTCACCCCAGGTGTCGTTAGCCAATGCAACCCAACGTTCCCGAGCAATTCCCAAAGCGCCACTACCTGTGCTAAAGCCATATTCAACATGCGCTTTTGCTTTCAATCCGCCACCCAGATTCTCGGTAACGTGCATACCCCATCTTGAACGACCAGTGTCATCACCGATAAGTGCTTGGCTGCTTTGACCATCACGATTGACTGTAGCATATTCAGCTTGAACACTACCAAAAAGTGTTACATTTGTTCCTTGTGCTGACGCAGCCATCGGGACTGCAAGTGCACCGGCTACTGCCAACGAAATAAGTTTCTTCTTCATACGGAAGTTCTCCTTTAATGTTAAAACGACTGGGGCCGTCCTATTATTGCCTACTACACTCCGGTGGAATGCACCCCGCTTGTTCGGACCTCCCGAATCAGGAGGTTTGATTGGATTGTGCCCAACACAGAGGCACTCTGCAAGAAAAACGAGTAAATTTTGCAAATTAAATAACAGATCTGTTGTATTCAAGCAACATGATTGTTGTTTTTCTGACTATAAATTGTAGCAATTATTCATTCCAAACGCGTTCAATATTACCGCAATCCCTTTTAGTATCAGCCTGAACGTAATAATTTCATGCATCATGATTTACAAATAAAAAGAGACAATCGGATCGAATTCGGTTTCTTTTCTTCACTAAAAATTCACGGTTTTTTTACCCATAATGTGGACGATACTGATAATTCTTGCACGCCAAGTAAATCTACACATTTATTAGAATTGCTTGCAAGCGCCTAATTATTAGCTGTTTAGTCCCACAATTAAACGGTTTGGATTAATAATAAAAATATCGGGCATATTTTTAT
>CXWL01005375.1_pt1 | contig 18416 bp, 16 predicted proteins | sample 590931 | NCBI WGS metagenome assembly CXWL01 (sample SAMEA3498368, study PRJEB10139) | groundwater metagenome | biome: water well; material: biofilm material | place: Germany | collected 2015-04-27 | reverse complement strand
AAGAAGAAGAGCCGAGGGACGAAACCGTCGCCAGCGCTGAGGCCGATTCCGGCAAAAACCGCAGAGGCCGCCGCGGTCGCCGCGGCGGACGCCGGCGCCGTGAGGAAGACGCACCCGCCGAAGCGACACCCGCAGCCGCTGAGGCCGCAGCGAAATCCCGTCCCGCCGCCGCTCAGCGCGAGGAAGGCGGACGCGGCAACCGGCGCCGACGAGGCCGCGGTCGCGGCCGCGCCAAGCGCACCTATGAGGTAGACGGCGGCGAATGGCTCGATTTTGTCAGCGCCGATCTGCGGCAATTGTCGCCGCGGCCCGACTTCCGCCGCCGCGACGAAGCACCGACGATCGAGCCGGCGGCGGCTATGGACGAGCCCATGCCGCAACTGGCGCCAGAGGCGGAGGTTATCGCCTACCCCATCGCCGAAATCACCGAGCAGCCGCCCCTTCCTCCCGCGCCGGAACAGGCCGACGAGCCGGAAACGGTTCAAGCCGAGCCCGAGCCATCCTACGAACCCGATCAGGAGCGGCGCGATCGCTTTCTTTCGCGTTTCGCGCGCTGGAAGAAGGGCGGATAAGGCCTTGTTGCCGCCGCAAAACCGGACTTGAATCAAAGCGGCGGCAAACTCGGAGCACATCCTATGGCCAGAGCGAAGATTGCGGACGCAGGCCCCTGGCTCGCCCGGCTGTTCTTGGCCTTATCCGCGCTCGCGATTGCACTGGCCGCGCCTGGCCGCGCCGCGGCGCAGGGTCTCATTCGCGACGCCGAAATCGAGCAGACGCTCCGCGCCTACAGTGAGCCGCTTTGGGTGGCGGCGGGGCTCAACCCGGCCGACATCGACCTCTATATTGTACAAGACCCGTCCGTGAACGCGTTTGTCGCCGGCGGACAAAATATCTTCGTGCACACTGGCCTGATCCTGGCTGCGGACACGCCGAACGAAATTATCGGCGTGCTCGCGCACGAAACCGGCCACATCGCCGGCGGCCACGGGGCGCGACGCTCGCAATTCGCCTCCAACCAAGCCATGGGGCCGATGTTGATTTCATTGGCGCTCGGCGTATTGGCGATCGCGGGAGGCGAGCCCGCGGCTGGCGCTGCCTTGATCTCGGGTTCGCAGCAATTCGCCATGTCGAGCTTTGTCCAATACACGCAGGCGCAGGAATCGAGCGCCGACCAGGCGGGTCTGTCCTATCTTGAACAAGCCGGCCAGTCAGGACGCGGGCTGATCAGTTTTTTCAACACCCAGATCCGTCCGTACGAATTCATGAGCCGGCGGATGCCGCCTTACATGATGACGCACCCCTTTGCTTCCGATCGGGTCGAGGCGTTGCGCCGCGGCGTTGAAGCGAGCGCTCATCGCGACGCGGCCGAGGCGCCCGAAAATCTGCAGCGCTTTCAATTCATGCAGGCCAAGCTCATCGGCTTTATCCGCACCCAAGCACAGACGCTGGCGCGCTACCCGCTGTCGGACACCTCCCAGCCGGCCCGGTACGCGCGCGCGGTCGCCTATTATCGTGTGTCGGACATGGCGCGGGCGCGGTCGGAACTTGAAGAATTGATGCGCCAGGATGCGGCCAACCCTTATTATCAAGAGCTGATGGGGCAAATCCTGTTCGAGAACGGGCGCGCCGAGGAATCGGTGGCCTATCATCGCCGTTCGCTTGAACTCGCCCCCAACGAACCCCTGCTCCAGATCAATTTGGCCCGAGCGCTGCGTGAGGCGCGGGGACGCACCGGCGCTGACGAATCCATCGACCTCCTACGCACGGTGACAGCGCGCGAGCCCGACAACGCGTTTGCCTGGCGCGAGCTGGCGCTGGCGCGCAACGAGCGCGGGGAAGTCGCGCTGGCGGAGCTGGCCTCCGCGGAACAGAATTTCGCGCTCGGCGATTACGGTTTGGCGATGAGTTTCGCGGAGCGAGCGCGTCGCCAACTTGCGCGCAATACCACTGACCACCAACGCGCGGTCGATATCATCGATGTGGTCAGGAATTCCATGCGCGATGGACAACGCGGGCAACCGGGGCGCCGGCCACGGTGAGGCTTATCTGGGCGAGGTTTGCGCGGGCCCGACTTGCCGCGGATCGAGAAAGCCGCCAAGACGCAGCGGCATCACCGATGCGCCCCATCACCGGAGTACTTATGGCCCGCCTTTTGTTGGTCCTTTTTATTGCCTTGACGAGCGCGCCCCCAGCGCTAGCGCAGACGTTCAATCAGCAGCAACAATCGGAAATTCGCGCACTCGTGCGCGACTATCTGGTCAACAACCCCGACGTCCTACGCGAAGCGCTCGACGCGCTGGAGGCGCGCGCCTCCGACGAACGCTGGCGCGAGGTCAAAAGCGATCCGCGCGATTTTTCCCTGGGCGCCGCCGATGCGCCGATCACGATCGTGGAGTTTTTCGACTATCGCTGCGCGTATTGCCATGCAGCCTATGAATGGGTGAGCGACCTCGCGAGGCGGCGACCGGATGTCAGGCTCGTGCTCAAGGAATTGCCGGTGCTCGGCCCGGACTCGATGGAAGCTGCGCGAGCCTCTTTGGCGGCGATGCCGCAAGGACGCTATTGGGAGTTTCATCGCGCGCTGATCACCTATCAGGGCGATCTCACCCCCGAGGCGATCAATCGACTCGCGCAGCGCGCGGGGATCGATGTCGCACGCATGCGCCGCGACATGGAGGACGAAAACATCACCCGCCAACTCGAGCGAATCCGCGCGCAAGCGATCGAGTATCAGTTCAACGGCACGCCCGGATTCGTGATCAATGGCGAGACCATCCCTGGCTTCCATCGCGAAACCCTGGAAGCGCGCCTACGCACCGCGGGGCAAGAAGCGCGCGAACGGCGCCAAGCGCGCCGGTAGCGCAATCGCCCTTTCACACCAATGTCTGCGCACCGGTCATCGCCGCAAGCATCGGCACCGAAAGGAAGGTGTTGGTGCGCGAGAACAGCATTGCGGTTCTGCCTGCGGCGGCGCGGGCTGCGGCGTCGAGATCGGGAAACTTTCCGTTGATGTTGAGCGCGCGCTGCTGGTTCGGCCAGATCACGAACCAGACATTGACGAACATCACGATGGCCAGCCACATGCCGATGCCTATGAAGATGTTGCTGGGGTTCGAGAACGCGGCTGCGCCGTCGCTCTCTACTGCGCCCAGGGTCAGGGCCTGGATCAGGAAGCTATCCTTGTAACCGGGATTATGCGCGAGCAGCAGGCCGGTGACCAAAGTGGCGACCGCCCCCCAGCGAAACCAGAACAAGGCCGCCGGCGCGATCACCTTGCTGATCGCCGGCTTCTGCTCGTCGGGAATCTTCGGCATGTTCGGGATCTGGGTGAAATTGAAATAATAGAGGTGCCCAATCCACATGATGCCCGAGAGCACATGCAGCCAGCGGAACACAACGCCCCAGAACAAGCGCCGGTCGATCTCGTTATCCAGCGACACGCCCTTCTGCCCGAGCGCGAACCAAACCAGAAACAAGAACCCCACCGCCAAAGCAGTCCAGGCGACGGTGCGAATATTAGTCAAAAACCAAGCCATTGCTCACTCCCTCGTTTCGGCGCGCTTTAACCGGCCGCCTGAGGCGCCGGCTTGGCATCTTCGCGCCCGCGCCTGACGCCCCATAGCAGGATCGCCGGCGCGGCTACATAGATCGACGAATAGGTGCCGACGCAAATGCCGAAAATCATGGCCGTGGCGAAGCCGCGAAGCGCCTCGCCGCCCAGATAATAAAGCCCGACCAGCGCGAACAGCGCGGTGCAGCCGGTGATGATGGTGCGCGAAAGCGTTTCGTTGAGCGACAAATCCACCAACTCGCCCAGGGGCATTTTTTTGTACTTGCGCAAATTCTCTCGCAGCCGGTCGAACACCACCACCGTGTCGTTCATGGAATAGCCGATGATCGTCAGCAACGCTGCGATAATAGTGAGATCGAATTCGATGCGGAATACCGAGAACAGGCCGAGCGTCAGGATCACATCGTGGAACAGCGCCATGACCCCGCCCAGGCCGAACTGCCACTCGAACCGGAACCAGATGTAGATCAGCATCAACACAATGGCCCAGAACAGCGCCCAGAGGCCGCCGGAGAACAATTCCTCCGATACTTTGCCGCTGACCGCCGCCTCGCTGATGATGCGCGCGTCTTCGGCCACGCCAGGCAGGCCGGCGCGAATGCGCTCAACCGCTTGCGAGCCGTTATCGCCCTGCTCAAACCGCAGAATGGCGCAATGCGGCGGAGCGGGTTGTCCCTCAGTGCAGGTTGTCGCCTGCACCTCGACGCTGCCCTGCTGCGAGGCGCGGCCAAGCGCACGCAAAGCTTCGTCGTCGATATGGCCCGGGGCCTCAATCAGCACCGATGTGCCGCCGCGAAAATCGATGCCGAGGTTGAAGCCCTTTTCCATCACCGCGCCCAGACGCTGGAACGGCGTGCCTTCGGCTTGCTGGAATACTTCTATCGGGTTCACACGGAAGCCGCCGGTGAACATGGATGCGAGCGAGCCCGTCACCGCCGCGATCGATAGAAACGCGGCGAAGCCGGCGAACTTCACATAGGTGAAATTCGTCTTCTTCGGCAGGATGCGAATAAGCGGCCACCACGACATGGGCGTTTCCTTAGATCGGCAATTGCTTGGGGCGCGTCAGGCGGAACCACCAGGCGATGAGGATTTGCGACACCAGCACCGCAGTGAAGACTGACGTGACGACGCCGATGGTCAGCGTCCAGGCGAAACCTTTAACTGGTCCCGCGCCGAACTGGAACAAGATCAAAGCCGCCAGGATCGTAGTCAAATTGGCGTCGACGATGGTGATCATGGCGCGGTTGAAGCCTGCGTCTATCGCCATGGCCGGCCCTCTTCCGAGAGCCGCCTCCTCGCGCATGCGTTCGTAGATCAGCACGTTGGCGTCGACCGCCATGGCGATGGTGAGGATAAGGCCGGCAATGCCAGGCAATGTCAGCGCAGCGCCGATCATCGACATCGCCGCCACAATAAGCACGCCGTTCACGACCAAAGCGAGGCACGCGAATATGCCGAACAACCCATACGCCAACACCATGAACACTAAAGTGACAATTCCGGCGACGATCGAGGCGCGCGTGCCGGATTCGATGGCGTCGCGGCCGAGGCTCGCATCCACCGAACGTGAATCGATCACTTTAAGCGGGGCCGGCAACGCTCCCGCGTTCAACATGACAGCGAGCTCGTTCGCCGATTGCGCGCTGAAATTTCCGGTGATTTGGCCAGACCCGCCGCAGATTTGCGACTGGATGACCGGCGCGGTCAGCACCTTGTCGTCAAGCAGGATGGCGAAGCGATCGCCCACGTGTTCGCCGGTTAAATTGCAGAAAATGCGCGCGCCCGCATTGTCGAGATCGAAGCCCAGAACCCAACGGCCAACTTCGTCGGTCTGCGGCTGCGCATTGTTGAGGTTCTCGCCGGTGAGCCGAGGGGTCACTTCGACGACTTCGGGCTGGTTGCCGATGCCGGGATATGGCTCGACTTGCCTGGTCGCGCCGACCGTGTCGGGGGCAACCATGTGAAAGGTCAACAGCGCCGTCTCGCCGATACGGCGCTTCAATTGCTCTGGGTTAGTGACGCCGGGCGCCTGCACGACGATGCGGTCGTCGCCCTGGCGGGTGATGGAAACTTCACTGGTGCCGGTGGGATCGATGCGCCGGCCGATCACATCCCGAGATTGCTCGGCGGCGTCGCGCGCAAGCTGGGCCATGTGCGCGTCGGCGATCCGCACCTCGATGACGCCCTCCTCGGGCTCCGCGAAAACCAGGATGTCGTCGACGCTCAATTGAGAACGCTTCAAGGGCGCTAACACCCGCCGTGCGCGTTCGAGATCGGCGACATCGCGGAGGCGCAAGCGCGCTGCGCACAGTTCTACTGGAAGCTCATTGCGCCGCCTGGCTGGGCAATCATCGACGGCGCGGCCGCTAAAACGAATGCGCGGCTCTGCATCGCGCAAGGCGCCGGTCATCTGCTCGGCGATGAGTTCGAGCTTGCGCTGTCGCAGCGTATCGACATCGACCTCCAACAGAATTTGCGAGCCTCCGCGCAGGTCGAGCCCGAGATTGATCGCCTGCTTTGGCATAAGGTCAGGCAGGGAATCGCGGACTTTTTCCGGCAGAAAGTTCGGCGCCGCAAATAGCACGCCGAACACGGTCACCACCGCAACCAAGATCATCCGCCAACGGGAAATTTCTAGCATCGATCAATCCGCGCTGGGCTTGGAATCGTTGGCGGGCGCGGGTTCGGTCTTGTTGACCACTTCCGCGATCGCGCCGCGGCGCACACGCACATCGACATTCGGCGCGAGCTCAACACGCACTTCGTCTTCCGCCACCGATCTCACCTTGCCGATCAAGCCGCCGGAGGTGACCACCACGTCGCCCTTCTTCAGCGCCGCGACCATTTCGAGATGGCGCTTGCGCGCCTGCTGCTGGGGTCGGATCAGCATGAAATAGAAGACCACGAAGATCAGCAGATAGGGAACCAGTCCGAGGAGCGCCGCACTGCCTGCGTCGCCGCCGGCCGCACCTGCAGGTGCGCCCCCTTGCGCAAAAGCGTCTGAAATGAACATCGATCCTCGCTTAGAAGGCGGCGCACGCCGCGGAGTGATTTGAGACGAGGGGCCCCCTCGCGAAGGCGCGGACTATACTGACGGTCCCCGCCAATTCAATCGGCGCTTGAGCTCAGCGCTGCGTCACGGCGCCCCCATCAGCGGCAGCGGGTCAAGCGCCTCGCGGCCCCGGCGCACTTGAAACAGGAGCCGCGCCCCGCCCGGGCGGCCGCCCAACTCAGCTAATGCCTGGCCAGCGCGCACATGTTGGCCCTCCTGGACCAAGGCGCGGCGAGCATAGCCATAGGCGGTCACGAAATTATCGGCGTGGCGGACCAATACCAGGGTTCCGTAGGCGGGAAGGTCCGCCCCGGCATAAACGACATCGCCTTCGGCGGCGGCGGCGATCGAAGCCCCCTCGCGGCCAGCGATCTCTATGCCATCGAGCCTGCCTCCGCCCGTCTGAGCGCCAAAGCGCGCCGCCACATTTCCGCGCAGCGGCCAGCGGAATCGAGCGCCGCGGGCCTGCGGCCGCACCGGCGCGCGAATCTCGGGCGCGGGCGTTGGCGGCGCTGCGCGATCGGAGGCCATGGCCGGCAGGACGATCCGCTCGCCCGGGCGAGGCTCATGCGGCAGGGTGAGGCGGTTGAGCAAGGCCAACGAACGCGGATCGACGCTGTACCGCTCAGCGATGGCGGCGAAACTCTCGCCGGGCTGCGCCACATGAAAGCGCGGCGGCGGCAATTCGATCTCGCGCCCAGGGACCAGCGCATAGGGCGGCTCCAGCCCGTTCTGCCCAATCAGCGCGAGCATCGGGATCTGATAGCGCGTGGCGATGTCGTACAAGCTCTCATTCGCGCTGACGCGATGCGTACGCGGGGTTCGAGCCGGGTCGACGGGATGCACATCTTCCGGGCGCAGGCCGTACGCAGCGAGCGGGGTGTCTTCTGCTATGACGCGCGACGCGGCGGGCGCAGGCGTTGCAGCCGTCTCGCGCGCCTCGCCATACGCGACCGGCGCTGGCGGCGCGTTTGCGCATGCGGCGGCTAGCAATGCCAGTGCTGCGATCCAACCAAGACGCGCCATCGCCAAGCTGTGGCCGCGAATCTGTCGGCGAAGCAACCTATTCAGGCACCGCTTCCGCAACTGCTTCAACGCCGCGCTCGATGTTGGAGAAATTCGCCGGGCCAAGGTCCTCACGCGCATTGTTTCGAAACCGCACCAGGCGTTGTCCCTGTTGATCCTGGATTGGCGCCAGCAACACGCCGCCGGGCTTGAGCTGCTCCAGCAAGGGCGGGGGAATCTCAGACACCGCCACGTTGAGGACAATGCGATCATAGGGCGCATCGTAGAGCCACCCGTCATACCCGTCGCCGCAATGGGCGAATGCGTTGATCAGGCCGCCGCGCGCAAAAGCGGCGCGCGCCTCGCCGACCAAGCTGCGCACACGGTCGATGGTGACCAGCTTGAAACTCAGCGCCGCCAGCACGCCGGCCTGGTAGCCAGAACCTGTGCCGATCTCGAGCACGATGTCATCATTGGTCGGCGCCAAAGCGCTGACCACCTGCCCGACCAGAGATGGCCGCGTCATGGTTTGACCGCCCGGCAAAGGCAGCGCCGAATCATCGTGGGCTAAATCACGCAGATGCTCGGGTGCGAAATTCTCCCGCGGCGTGGTTTCGATCGCTGAAAGGACGCGCGCGTCGGTGATTCCGGCCTGGCGCATCTCCAACACGAACCGCATAAGCCGGTCATTCATCGCTGCACTTCAGCGGCAGTGCATTGTCGACCGCCGTTGCCGACTGCCGACCGCCGACTGCCGCATCTAACGGCAATCGATGGCCCAGATGTCGTAATTCGGGTGGTCCACCGCGTTCAGGCTCGGGCTCGAAGCGAACATCCAGCCATGAAAAATTTCCCGCCGCTCGCTTTCCTCGCCTTCGCGCGCTGTGGGATGGTCGAACACTTCGACATAGATCCGCACCTCGGGCGTTTCCTCGGGCGGCGCCTTTTCGCAGGCGCGCGCGATCACATCGAGCGAGCCGATGCGCGTGGTGCGGTTCAGCGGCAGCGTGTAATCGCTGGCATGGCCAGTAGCCTTGTCGAGGCCTCTCACCACCGCGCGCTGCGCTGCAGCTGGCGCCGCCGCTGCTAGAAACATGGCCGCAGCCAGCAGAACTCGTTTCATGGCCGCGTTCACTCCTTCTCGCCCGGCGTCCAGGCTTGGTAGTCGCTGGTGGCGGCTGCGCGCGCTCCACCCCGCGCCAGCGAGCCCTTCGGTCGGTAGGCGCGCACGGTGCCGGTCATGTTCGGCTGATGGGGTCGCTCCCAGGAATGGCGTTTCAATGGCGAGACCGTGGGCGGATCGTCGACCGTATGGTGCATCCAGCCATGCCAGTCGGACGGCACGCAGGAGCCCTCCGCCAGGCCTTTATAAATCACGTAGCGGCGCTTACGCCCTTCCAGGCTGGGGCGGCGCTCCTCGTAATAACGATTGCCCTGCTCGTCCTCGCCCACGAACGCTCCTCGACGGTTGATGTCGAACAGCGCCCCAAGGGTCGCGCCGTTCCACCAGGTAAAGATGCGCTTGAGCATGGGTGGTTTTTTGTCTCCGCGACGCCGGATTGGAGGCGGCAGGCGTCGGCGGGGCGCACTATGGCCAAGCCCCGGGCGCTCGTCCAGTCCAGCTGCGCAACAATATCTTGGGATATCCTTTGTTGGTTACCCACCACATATTGATTTCGAACCCCAATCAACGCATATTCCGCGCTTCCAATGGAGGCGTCCGATGGCCCATGATTTCGACCCGCACCTGCGTGATCGCGCCGGCGCTCCAGAAAGCTGGACCGAAACCATGGTCCAGGCCGCGCTCGAAGCCGGCCTGGGACCCGACATTTCCGCATCGTTGCGCCGGATCGCGACCCGGTTGGCGGAATGGGCGGGCGACAAGGCGCTGAAATCGCCGCTGCTGACAGCGCTCCGCTCCGGCGCCGCCTCGCTTGACCCGCCCCTGCTGCGGGCGGCCCTCAAGGATGAGCGCGCGGCCGCCGCGTCCATCACCCTTATCCGCTGGCCAACCGACGCCCGCGAGGAGTTGAGCGCAACGCGCCGGGTCCAGGACTTATTGAGCGCCGGCGCCCGTGTCGGCATTGCCGGCGCGCCGACGCAGGCAGCACTCGACGCGCTCAACGCCGCTGCGCGCCTTGCCGACCCGATCGGGATGGACGGGCCGGCAATTCTGGTGCGCCCGAGCCCGGAAACTGCTGGCGCGATGATCGCTGAGGAAACTGCACGCGGACGCGCTGGCGCGGCCTTGGTCGCCGGCGCACGAACGCTCGATGCGGCGATTGCCGATCTCGCGATCGAGGCGGTGCGCAACGGCATGGATTCCGCACACGGCGGAGTTCAGCGCAAGATGGCCGCCGCGCGCTTGGCGGGCGCGCCTGATTCCGACATCGCCGCCGCACTCGCCGGCGCGGTGTCGCGCAGCGCCTATTCGGCCGCACTCGATGCCGGCGCCGATCCGACGCGCGCGCGCATCGTCATCGCCGCGCCGGAAGCAAGCGTACATGCCCTAACTCTTTTTTCGGAGAGCGCCTGCGATCCCACCGGCGCTTTTGGCGCCGAGGAAGAAACCGCCGCGATCGCCGCCAGCATCGATCTGCGACGCTTCCACACAGAGAGCGGATTTGACGAAGCCGCTTTCACCGCCCTCGTAGCGTTCCTGACCGATATGCTTGGCCGCGCGTGCGGCGCCGACAAGCAAGTGGTGCTGAGGCTTGAGGGCCTCGCGGGGTTGTTGATGCGTCTTGGCCTTGCTTACGACAGCGAGGGTGGCCGCGAACGCACTGCCAGCGTCGCGGCTTTGGCGCAAACGGCGACCACGGGAACCATCGCCTTCGCGCATGACAGCGCGAGCGCACGCCGTTTCGGGTTGGACGCTTCAGGATTGGCGCCCGCATCAGGCGCTGCGATCTACGGCGTGCGCGAGGATGGCGGGTTTGGCCGCTTGCTCAGCGAGGACGCGCAGATCGGCCTCGCCGCGCTCGGATATGATTGCGATGACATCGCCCGATTGCGCACCCATGTCGCCGGGCGGCGCACGTTGAAGACTGCGCCCGGGGTCAATCTCGAGCGGCTGGCGAAGCTTGGCTTCACTGAAACAGCGCTCGACGCTGTCGAAGAAGCCGCGCTCGACGCCTTCAATCTCCGCGCCGCCGTGCACCCGCTGGTGATCGGTTCCGAGTTTTGCGAACAGGTGCTCAAACTGCCCGCCGATGTAGCGGCCGGAAAGCGCGGCGATCTGCTGCTCACGCTCGGCTTCAGCGAAGCGGAAATCGAAGCAGCGGAAGCCTATTGCATGGGGGCTGCGAGCCTTGCCCATGCGCCCGGCCTCGCCGACGAACATCAAAGCATCTTTCACGGCGAACGCGATATCTCAGCCGAAGCGCGCATCGCCATGGCGCGCGCCGTTTCGCCCCACGCCCGCACCGCCCTCGATATCGCCACGACCGATCCGAGCCGCCGCGCAGCTTTGGGCGAGACCGCGCGCCGCGCTGGCGTGCGCTTGCTGCGTTTGCGCACCGAACTCCCGCCGCTCGCGCCGCTCGTGTTCGACGAAACGCCTGAGGCGCGCGCGCTCGAGCCGACGGAAACTGCTCCCGTACAGGCAGCACCCACGCAGGTGGAACGCCGACGGCTGCCGGAGCGCCGCAAGGGCTACATCCAGAAGTCGACGGTGGGCGGCCACAAAGTGTATTTGCACACTGGCGAATATGACGACGGCGCGCTCGGCGAAATTTTCATCGACCTGCACAAGGAAGGCGCAGCGTTCCGCTCGCTGATGAACAATTTCGCCATCTCGATCTCGATCGGCCTGCAATATGGCGTGCCGCTAGAAGAATATTGCGACGCGTTCCTGTTTACGCGCTTTGAGCCCGCCGGCGAAGTGAAGGGCAACGACACCATCCGCCACGCCACCTCGATCCTGGACTACATTTTCCGCGAGCTCGCTGTCAGCTATCTCGGCCGCGGCGATTTGGCCCAGATCGATCCTTTCGATGCGCGCGGTGACGGGCTTTCGAAGAAAGCGCAAGACGCCGAAAGCGCGGTGCGGCTGATCTCGCGCGGTTTCGCACGCGGGGCGTCGCCGGACAATCTGGTGATGCTGCGCCCCAATCCGTCGGTCACAAGTCTGCGCGACCGGCGTGAGCCGTTGGCGCAAGCGCGCACCGCCAGCGGGCCGCGCTATCGTAGCGAACCGTGCGGCGCCTGCGGGCATTTCACTGTAGGGGACACCGGCGTGTGCGCAGCCTGCGGCGCCAAGGGCGAAGCCAGCGGCGGTTAATGGCGCGTAAACTGCGTTTCTGAGCGCTTTCCTTTGGAGTTGCGCCACCATGAAACGCGCTGCGCTGTTCGCATGCCTTCTCGCGCTATGCACGCCCGCCTCGGCTCAACCGCCTGGCGAAACCGGCGGCCCGCTCGTGTCCCAAAGCGAGCGCGACGCCATCGCTGCACGCGTACGCGAGGGCGCTGCTTGTCCGGGCTGCGACCTATTCCAAGCCGAACTCGCCTATCACGATATAAGCGCACGGGATTTTTCAGGCTCGCGCCTGCGCCAGGCTGAATTGTCGCTGGTCACCGCCGACCGCGCTCGCTTCCGACGCGCCAATTTGTCCATCGCCAATATGTTCGGCGGGCGGTTTTCGAGCGCTGATTTCACCGAGGCGAACCTCGAACGGGCGATTGGCGTTGGCGCTTATTTCGGCGGCGCGCGCTTTGACGGCGCCGTGCTAGCCGGCGCTAACCTATCCGGCGCGGAAATGGCTGAAGCAACGGGGTTGAGCCAAGCGCAGCTTGATAGCGCGTGCGGCGATGCGGCCACGACGTTGCCGGCAGGGTTGTCGATCCCTCGCTGCGTCTCCGCCCGCTGATCTCTGGTTAGGCAGGCACCACGGTCTCAGTCTGTTCACTCGTAGTTCCGGGGAGGTATGCGGCGCGAAGTTGGCGCGCCAAATCTGCGGGCTTCTGGAACGACTGCCCTCCGTTCTCTAAGTTGCTTAGAAAAGTAGGGAGCGGAATCGACTCTCGCCGATAATACCGACTCCTAATCCCCAGTGTGTACGCCATCGCCGCTTCACACAACGCGCCGGACGAAAACCTGGCGGGCCAAATCAGGACGAACTCCCTCGCCGTGCGCAACAAATCTCGCGACACTGCAACGTCGTAGGTCTTGTTGTCGTCGGTATTCGACTTGGCCCCGGCGAAAAACACCTCGTACCCGGCAGCACGATATTCGGTGACAAAATCGTTGACCACCCCGATCAAAACACCGCGCATTTCTCGTAGGTGCTTTCGGTCACCCGATAATCTCATAGCGCCCCTGGTTAACAAGCCAGCGTCACTTACCGCCAGGTTCTCCCAGGCCTCGGTGTTCAACGGAAACGACACGAAGAGATCAAGCTCGCGAGCGTTCCTTCGCACCTTCGCAAGCGCCTCAACCATCAGCTTGTGAAAGTCGCCATCAACTATCGATCCATTTGTTTCTTGCGAGCCATGCCTGGACTTCAGAAAAGCAAGAATTGTGTTGCAGAGCGTGGAGCCCAAAGATGGATTTTCGGCCCGCTCATGAACAATGGTATTCAAGGGCGCCTGCAGGTCCTCTGGCCTTAGACCTGAATGATACACGGGGATAAGGAGTTTGTCGCTGAACCACGCGGCGCCGTACTCAAAGAGTATCCATTGTTTGTGGATTGACTTTGGGCCAAGTAGAAAAACGACGGCGTCGGCGCTCGATAGGTTGTGTCTTAGCTGTTGTTGCCAGTCCTCACCTGGCCGTTGCCGCCAGCTATAGGCCGAGACAGTCACCCCTCTAAAATGGGCCTGAAGTGTGTCCGCTAGGAAATGCGCAACCTCTTTCTCTTCGTCAATGTAACTGATGAAAATGACCGGCATTTGCCTCTCCCACGCTGATCATACGCCTACTCCGCCACCCTTATATGCAGCTCCTTCAGCTGCTTGGCCGTCACTTCTCCCGGCGCGTTCATCATCAGATCCTGCGCCTGCTGATTGAACGGAAACACGATCACTTCGCGGATGTTGTCGACGCCCGCCAGCAGCATGACGATGCGGTCCACGCCCGGGGCCGAGCCTCCGTGCGGGGGCGCGCCGAAGCGGAAGGCGTTGAGCATGCCGCCGAACTTTTCCTCCACCGCGTCGCGGCCATAACCGGCGATCTCGAACGCCTTGATCATGATTTCGGGCTTGTGGTTGCGGATCGCGCCGGAAGAAAGCTCCACGCCGTTGCAGACGATGTCGTACTGGAAGGCGGTGATGTTTTCGATGGTGGTGCGGTCGTTCGGATCGAGTTGCAGGAATCGCTCGGGGTCGAAATTCGGCATCGAGAACGGATTGTGGGAGAAATCGATCTTCTTCTCCTCCTCGCTCCATTCGAACATCGGGAAATCGACAATCCAGCAGAACGCGAACTGATCTTTGTCGGCCAGTTTCAGTTCATCGGCGACCTTGTTGCGGGCGAGGCCGGCGAATTTGTAGAACACGGAGGGGTCGCCGGCGACGAAAAAGGCTGCATCGCCTACGTTCAAGCCAAGCTGATCGCGCAACGCGCTTGCCTTCTCTACGCCGATATTCTTGGCGATGGGGCCAGCGCCACCCTCCTCACCATCGCGCCAGAAGATGTACCCCAAACCCGGCTGACCTTCGCTCTGCGCCCAGGAATTCATTTTGTCGCAGAACGCGCGTGAGCCGCCTGATGGCGCAGGCACGGCCCACACGGCGCTGCCTGGTTTCTCCAAAATTTTCGCAAACAGCCCAAAACCGCCGCCGCGGAAGTGTTCGCTCACGTCGGCAAGAACCAGCGGATTGCGCAGATCAGGTTTATCGGAGCCGTACTTGGCGATGCTCTCCGCATAGGGAATGCGCGGGAACGAACCCGCCTTGGTCACGCGTTTGCCAGCGCCGAATTCCTCGAACACACCAGCAAGCACTGGCTCAATCGCGTTAAACACGTCCTCTTGCGTGACGAAGCTCATTTCGAAATCGAGCTGATAGAACTCGCCCGGCGAACGATCCGCGCGGGCGTCCTCGTCGCGAAAGCACGGCGCGATCTGGAAGTATTTGTCGAAGCCGGCCACCATCAGGAGCTGCTTGAATTGCTGCGGCGCCTGCGGCAGCGCGTAGAACTTTCCCGGATGCAGCCGCGACGGCACCAGAAAGTCGCGCGCGCCTTCAGGGCTGGACGCCGTCAGGATCGGCGTTTGAAATTCGGTGAAGCCCTGGTCGATCATACGCCGGCGCAAAGACGCGATCACCTGGCTGCGCAGCAGAATACTCTTGTGCAGCTTCTCGCGGCGCAAATCCAAGAAGCGATACTTGAGGCGGATGTCTTCGGGATAGTCCGGCTCGCCGAACACCGGCAGCGGCAGCTCCTCCGCGGCGCCAAGCACCTCCGCGGCGTCGACGCGCACTTCGATCCCGCCGGTCGCCAGTTCGGCGTTCACGGTCTCCTTCGAACGCTCGACCACGCGTCCATCGACGCGCACCACGCTTTCGGCGCGCAGCCGCTCGAACAGGGGAAACGCCGGCGAATCCGGGTTCGCCACCAATTGGACGATGCCATAATGGTCGCGCAGATCGACAAACAGCACCCCGCCCAGGTCGCGTTTCCTGTGCACCCAGCCGGAGAGACGCGCGGTTTTGCCGGAATCGGCGGGGCGAAGCTGGCCGCAAGTGTGGGTGCGGTAGGCGTGCATTTTACGGCTCCAGACAGAAGCGCGGGGTAGCGCACGGGCGCGCCACATTTGTCAAGGCGCCGGCGCCAACGCCCATTGCGGCGTTCGTCTCATGGTGGCGTCAACACCCCGCTTGGGTGAGCCTCGCGAATGGAAACGCCAGCCGCGCCTCCGAGAACGACCACGTGCGACAAGCCGATGAAGAGGCCGTGCTCAACGATTCCGGCGACAGCCCCAAGGGCGCCCGCGAGCGCGTCCGGATCGCCGATCGCCTTGGCATAGGCGTCCAGGATGTAATTGCCGCCATCGGTGATGACGGGTTCGTTCGACTTGCCGGCGGTGCGTAGTTGCACGTCGGTTCCCGCGCACTTGCCCTTTGCGAGCGCATCGCGCACGCGCTCGGCGGTGAGGTTAAAGCCAAAGCGCGTCACCTCTATCGGCAAAGGAAAAGCGCCCAGGCGCTCCACCCATTTGCTTTCGTCGGCGATCACCACCATGCGCGTGGAGGCAGCCGCCACGATCTTCTCGCGCAACAGCGCCCCGCCGCCGCCCTTGATCAAACGAAACTGCGGATCGATCTCGTCGGCGCCGTCAACGTCGACATCGATACGGCTGACCTGCGAGATGTCGATCAGCGGCACGCCGCTCTGCTCGGCCAAATTGCGCGTGGCCTCCGAGGTCGGCACGCCTTTGACCTTCAGCCCATCGCGCACCCGCTCACCCAGCGCGCGCACGAAGTGCGCAGACGTGGAGCCAGTGCCGAGGCCGACGATCATGCCGTCCTCGATGTAACGCAGCGCGGCGATGGCGGCGTTCTGCTTGGCTAGGTCGGGGTTCATGCGCGTATGTTCCAAGTGCTGCGGAGGCTTGAAGCGCGAACTGGCCTCTTGGACCGCCGGCGTCCTCGCCGGCGAACGTTGGCCATGCAAACAGGCATGATCTTTGACGTGGTCGGCGCAGGCCGGCGAGGACGCCGGCGGTCCAAGGGGGCGACCTCGCTCATTCCTTCGCCTTCCGCTTCTTCTCGCGAAAGCCTCTCGCCCAGCCCTCGATCACATGCTGCCTGCCGCGCGCGACCGCCAGCGCGTCGTCGGGCACGTCCTTGGTGATGACGCTTCCCGAACCGGTATAGGCGCGATCGCCGACTTTCACCGGCGCCACTAAAGCCGTGTCGGAACCGATGAAGGCGTCTTCGCCAATGGTCGTGCGATACTTGTCGAAGCCGTCATAATTGCAGGTAATTGTGCCGCAGCCAAGATTGGCGCGCGCGCCGATATCGGAATCGCCGACATAGGTGAGATGGCTCGATTGCGCCTTCTCGCCGAAGGTCGAATTTTTTATCTCGACAAAATTGCCGATCTTCACGCGCGCCCCCAATTTCGTTCCCGGCCGCAGCCGCGCGAACGGCCCGACGCTCGCGCCTTCGCCAATCTCCGCGCCTTCGATGTGGCAAAACGCTTTGATGCGCGCGCCCTTGGCGATGCTCACGTCCGGACCGAAATAGACATGCGGTTCTATCGTCACGTCGTTGGCGATCTGGGTGTCGTACGCGAAATAGACGCTGCCCGGATCGGTCAAGGTGACGCCAGCCTCCATCGCCGCCGTCCGCGCGCGCGCCTGGAACGCGCCCTCCGCTGCAGCAAGTTCGGCGCGCGAGTTCACGCCCATGGCGTCGGCCTCATCGCCGACCAGCACATGGGTTGCGAACCCAGAAGAGCGCGCGATTCCCACCACGTCAGTGAGATAATACTCGCCCTTGGCGTTCTCGTTCTTGACCATCGAGAGCAGTTGGAACAGCACGCGCGCATCGGCGCAAAGCACGCCGGAATTGCAGAGCCGCACCGCGCGCTCGGATTCGGTTGCATCCTTGTGCTCGACAATGCGTTCAAGCGCGCCGTCGCCGCTCAGGATGAAGCGCCCATAGCCTGCCGGATCGCGCGCCTCGAAACCGAGCGCGATGAGCCCGCCCTTGACCGCGCGCAGCGCAAACATCGCCTCGATCCGCTCTGGCGGAACGAACGGCGCATCGCCGTAGAGAATGACAATATCACCATCGAAGCCGGCGAGTGCGGCCTCCGCGGCGCGCACGGCGTGGGCGGTCCCGAGAGGGGGATCCTGGATTGCGATCGATCCCGGCCCCAGCACTTTCTCGACGTGAGCGCCCACCGCGGGCGCATGCGCCCCCGCCACCACGACCACACGCTCCGCGCCCACCGCTCGCGCCGCCGTGATCGTCCAATCCAGCATGGCTCTACCGCCGACTGGGTGCAGCACCTTGGGCAGGTCGGATTTCATCCGCGTGCCCTGCCCCGCCGCCAGAACGATCGCGGCTCTTGCCCGGTTCATCTGCGTTACCCTGGTTGTGCGAATCCTGCCGCGGTCTTAGCCCAAAGACCGGACCGGCGCGCGTCTGAATATAGGGAAAATCATGTCCAGCGGCGAACTCGCCGACGCCACCATCGTCTTCGATCTCGACGGCACCTTGGTCGACACCGCCCCTGACTTGGTGCGCGCGCTCAACGAGACCCTCGACCTCGACGGGCTGCCGCATATGAAGCTCGAGACCGTGCGCGCTCTGGTCGGGCGCGGCGCGCGCACCCTGATCGAGCGCGCCGCAGCGCTTTCGGGCGTGACGTATTCGGGCGAACGTCTGGATAAGCTGACGGCGCAATTCATCGATTTTTACCGCGCCGACATCGCCCGCGGCTCGAAACCCTTCCCCGGCGTCGCTGAAGCGCTGAAAGCGCTGATGGGATTGGGGGCAAAAGTTGCAGTGTGCACCAACAAGCGCACGGATTTGTCTGTCCAATTGCTGGAGGCGCTAGAGATGGCGCAGTATTTTTCCGCGATTGTCGGCGCTGACGCCGTCGCCGACAGGAAACCCCATCCAGATCACTACCGCGCCGCCGTCTCGCGCGCGGGAGGCGTGCCACGCCGTTCGCTCATGGTGGGAGACACCATCGCCGATGTCGCCGCCGCACGCGCGGCCGGCGCGCCCTGCATCGTTGTGGCTTTCGGCTACAGCGACGTCGCCGCCGAGAGCCTCGGCGCCGACGTGCTGTTGCGGCATTTTTCTGATTTAACGCCGATCTGCCGCCGC
>CXWL01018657.1_pt1 | contig 18419 bp, 17 predicted proteins | sample 590931 | NCBI WGS metagenome assembly CXWL01 (sample SAMEA3498368, study PRJEB10139) | groundwater metagenome | biome: water well; material: biofilm material | place: Germany | collected 2015-04-27 | reverse complement strand
CCTGAAGGTCAAGCACGAGCGGGTCAACCGCAAAGGGGAGACATAAAGCATCGCATAGGATGCCCGCCATCGAAGCCTGCCTCTGGCACGATTCTTGCTGGCAACTACGATGGACGCGAAACGTTACCTACGGGAGACACGACTTGGGCGCGTCGGCACCGGTTCTGGCACAGCGGCAAAGCGATGACAGGGGTGAATGTCACGTGTCAATCTCGCTGCCGTCGCCGGTGGCCCGTCCCGTTCTTGCCCTAGGGACTGATCTTAAGAACACGGTTTGTTGGGCGCGCGGGAACAAGGCGGAACTTCGCACGCACCACGGATCGCTCCAGGAACCGGCGACTTTACGCCGCTTTCATTCGACCGTACGCCAGATACTGGAATCGGATAGCGCATTATCCGGGCAACCGATCGTCTGCGCTCACGATTTGCACCCCGGGTTTGCTTCAACGAAGGTGGCACAAGCCCTTGGTCTGCCTACCGTCGGCGTTCTGCATCATTTCGCGCATGGTGTCGCGTGCGTCATGGATGCCGGCGTGAAGCTGCCGGTGATCGCGATGGTGTGTGACGGTGCTGGTTGGGGGACCGACGGGGCGATCTGGGGCGGTGAGGTATTGCTCTGCCGAGATGCCGCATTCGAACGTGTCGCTCACCTCGATTACTTTCCGCTTCCGGGTGGAGATGCCGCCGCGCGGCACCCGTGGAGATCGGCGCTGGCGGTTGGTTACGCCGCGGGAGCAATGGGCCCGGCGCGGGAGTTGCTGATCCGGCATTGGGCGATTGCGAGCGGCGATGTCCGGCTTGTGGAGCAACAGATCGACACAAAGATCAACACGCCCCCGACGTCAAGTCTGGGGCGACTGTTCGATGCGGTTTCATGCCTGCTCGGTTTGAGTTGTCACAACGCGTTCGAGGGAGAGGCCGCGATCAAGCTTACGGCAACGGCCCTTGACCTTCCGGAACAAAATCGATCCGCAATGGAGCCGTATCCATTCGAGTTTCGTCATGCTGAAAACGGCGCGAGCTCCTTGCGATGGCAGCAGATGCTCGCGGCACTCATGCTTGACGTTGATAGCGATGTGCCGGTTTCCGTATGTGCTTATCGGTTTCATCAGACGGTTGCCGCCCTGTTCGCCGAGGCCGCGATTCGCGCGGCACGCAATCATGGAGTAAGCACGATCGCCCTGTCAGGCGGGTGCTTTCTGAATAGCCTGCTTACGCACTTGGTCAAAGAACGCCTCTTGTCGAGCGGGATGACCGTGGTCGTTCATGACAGGGTCTCTTGCGGCGACGCGGGGCTTTCTCTGGGACAGGCCGTGATTGCCGCAGCTGTCGCAAGCGCAGAGGTCAGGGAGTAAATCGAAGGAGTACGCACCATGTGTCTCGCCGTGCCGGGTAAGATCGTTTCGATTGACGGTCAGGACGCCGTGGTTGATTTTCAGGGGAACCGCGTTCGGGTGTGCAGCGTGCTCACGCCGGCAGCCCTGGCCAACGACTGGGTCCTCGTACATGCCGGGTTCGCCATCGCCCAACTGGAGGAGAAGGCTGCAAGGGAAACCTGGGACTACTTGAAACAAATCAACGAAACCGAGATGTCTGAGGCGATCGGGCTCGGGGAGAACGACAATGACGCCTGACGTGGAGTCGCTGGTGGAGGAAATCCACACGCTCGCGCGGCGCATCGCGCGACCCATTCAGTTGATGGAGGTATGCGGCACGCACACGGTTTCCATCTTCCGCCATGGGCTGCGGGCGCTGATGCCGGGAAATCTACGGCTGGTGAGCGGACCCGGCTGCCCGGTATGCGTGACCGCGCAACGACATATCGATGCGGCGATCGAGTTCACGCGTCAACCGGAGGTCATCGTTGCGACCTATGGCGACATGGTCCGTGTTCCGGGGCACATCGGCAGTCTGGAGCGCCGGCGCGCAGAGGGCGCGGACGTGCGTGTGGTCGGTTCGGCGCGCTCGGTGCTGGAGATGGCCCGAAAGCATCCCGACAAAACCGTAGTGTTAGTTGCGGTCGGTTTCGAAACCACGGCGCCGGCCACAGCGGCGGTGATCCTCGAAGCGCATCAACAGGGCATCGAGAACTTCGCGGTGCTGCCGGCCCACAAACTGGTGGTTCCCGCGTTGATGGCGCTGTTACAGGCGGGCGATGTTCCACTCGATGGTTTCCTGTGTCCGGGGCACGTGAGCGTGATCATTGGATCGGAAGCGTATCGCCCGATCATCGAACGCCATGCCGTTCCCTGTGTCATTGCGGGCTTTGAGCCGAAGGGGATTCTCACGGCCATCGTCGCGCTGTTAGGCCAGATCGAAGAAGGATGTGCGTGCATAGAGAACCCATACTGCGTCGCCGTGTCGCCAGGCGGGAATCGGGTGGCCATGACGCTCCTGGACGAGGTTTTTCAAGTGGGCGACGCCCCGTGGCGTGCCTTGGGCGTGATTCCTCAGAGTGGACTGGACATCCGTCCGGAATACGCAGCTTTCGATGCGCTACGTCGCTTTGACGTTGAAGTGGGCGCGGACGTCGACCATCCCGCATGCCGGTGCGGCGAAATCATTCAGGGCAAGGTGACGCCGGATGAGTGCACCTTGTTCGGTGGCGTATGCACTCCGCTAAATCCCCTTGGCCCCTGTATGGTCAGCAGCGAGGGCACGTGCAGCGCCTGGTACAAATACAATCGGACGGAGCACCATCCGAGACTGGCTATTCCTTCCCCGAAGGGAACGGATTTTTTGGTTATGTAGCCGATTGAACTTCTCGGCTGGCACGCCGTTTGCAGGGAATCCGACAATGCTTACGCTCAGTCCAGCAGGGCATGAGACGCAGCCCTGCATCGTCCGCGCCCACGGCGGCGGCGGGGAAATGATGGGACGGCTGATCGCGGACCACGTCCTTCGCGCGCTGGGCAACGCCACGCTCAACCCGCTGACCGACGGGGCGATCCTCCCCAGCCGGACGTCCCGGATTGTTTTTACGACCGACTCCTTCGTCGTACAGCCGATAGAATTTCCCGGCGGGGACATCGGGCACATCGCGGTGTGCGGAACGGTCAACGATCTTGCGGTGATGGGGGCCAGACCCATCGGACTGAGTCTGGGGCTGATCGTCGAGGAAGGATTTCCTCTGGCGCGACTGGACCGCATTCTGGCGAGCGTGGCGGCAGCGGCGCGTGAGGCGGGCGTAGACGTGGTCACCGGCGACACCAAGGTCATTGAACACGCCCGCGGCGACGGTCTGTACATCAACACGGCCGGGGTAGGGGCGATCGAGGATGATTGTCGTCTCGGCCTGGAGCTGATCCAACCTGGTGACGCTGTGGTGATCAACGGCACGATCGGCGACCACGGCATGAGCGTCATGTCCGTGCGCAACGGGTTGGAGTTTGAAACCACGATTGTATCCGACGGCGCTCCGCTGAACGGCCTGATTCAGGAGGTGCTGAACGCGGGCATTCGCGTGCGCTTCATGCGTGACGCCACGCGCGGCGGGGTCGCCGGAGTGCTCGCGGACATTGCGTCGGGGGCTGGGTACGGAGTCGAGGTGTTCGAACGCGACATCCCATGCGAAATCGCCACCCGCGCCGCCGCTGAAATGCTGGGCTTTGATCCGATCAGCGTTGCCAACGAAGGCAAGGTGCTGTTCGTCGTGGACGCGGCGGACGCGGAACGGTGCGTGAAGTTGCTGCGCGGTCATGAGTATGGACGGCGTGCCGCGGTGATCGGGCGCGTGGACGAAGCGGAACTGCCGCTGGTGGAACTGGTCACCGTCGCCGGCGGTCGGCGCGTGGTGCAACGTCCTTACGGTGAAGAGTTGCCGCGCATCTGTTGAACGGGAAAGACTGGGGGCCCAAGAAAGAGGGAGATACGGTCATGGCGGGCAAACACGTTCTCGTGATTGACGACGATCGGGACGTCCGGGAAGCGCTGCGGCTGATCCTCGAACCCCGAGGCTACGAATTGACGCTCTGTGCCACCGGTCCCGAAGGTCGCGACGCAGCGGCCGGACGGCCGCCCGATGTCATTTTGCTCGACATCATGCTGTCCACCGTCTCGGAAGGATTCCATGTTGCGTACGACTTCCGAAGGGACCAGCGTTTGGGGCAGGTTCCGATCATCATGATCTCGTCGATCGGTGAGACGATGGGGATGGATTTCGCAAAGGAACTTGGATCGGAGTATCTCCCGGCCGATACCTTTCTGAGCAAGCCGCTTCAGGCGGCGACGGTGATCGCGGCCATCGAGAAGGTTCTGGCTCGCGGCGGAAAGCAGTCGGATGAGTCCGTGTAAACCAGCGGCTCACATTGGAACCTCGGAATGCGTCGTGCCATGACCGCGCCGGATGGACAGCTTTGGACGATCCTGCCGCACGGTTCGTTCCGCGTTCGCGTGCTGATGGCGCTCATCGAACACCAGTGGTTCGTTCTCCTACGCTATATTTTCATCCTGCTGGCCTTGCTGTTGCTGGTCGTGGAAGGCACGCAGCCGACGGCGGTACCGCGGCCACGAATCCTCTGGATGGCCCTGGCCGTCCTGGCCCTGGTGAACGTCGCGTGGACGGTGATCGGGCGGCGCCTGCGGCGGGGATTCTCCGACCAGGGCGAGCCGTCCGCCCAATCCATTCAGCAGGCTACCTGGTTCGTCAACGCCCAGATGTTGCTCGACATTCTGATACTCACCGTGATGCTGCGCTACAGCGGAGGGGTCGAGAACCCGATGGCGATTTTTTATCTGTTTCACATGCTGATCGCGGCGCTGCTTCTCAAGCCGCTCAACGCGGTGATCCAGGGAGCCTGGGCGCTGATCCTGTTTGCGGCTCTGGCGGCGGGCGAGTGTGTGGGTTGGATCGCGCCGCATTATCCGTTCGTGGCGTGGGAGGGATCGTCGGCGGCGCATTCCGACCCCCTCTATGTCGTAGTGAGTGTCGGCGTGCTGGCGGCCGGCGTGGTGGGGACGCTCTACTTCACGCTCCAGATTTCGCTGGGCCTGGACGAACAGGAGAGCGAGTTGTTCGAGGCCAACGCGGCGCTGCGCGCGAGCAAGGAGGCCATCGAACGGCTCCAGGAACGCCGCTCGCGTTTTCTGCGCACCTCCGCCCATCAACTGAAGGCGCCCCTGACCGGGATTGAAATGCTCGCCGGATTGATCCGGGACGGCATCGTTGGACCCGGTGAGGTGTCGAAAACGGTGGGGCGGATCATCCAGCGCTGCCGCGTCGCGATCACCCAGGTGACCGAACTGTTAATGTTGGAGCGAGTGGAGGGCGCGCCTGTGGATCGACACACCGCGGCGGGAACGCGGGTCAGCGCCGCGCTCGGGCGCTCGATCCAGAAAATCCGCGGTCAGGTGGACGCGAAAGGGATGCAGTTCACCGCCACGGTCGATTGCGATGCCGAATTAACCGTCGCCGTCGACGCGCGCGATTTTGAGGATTGCATTGACAACCTGCTCGACAACGCCATCAAATACTCCGCAACCGCGGGAGGCATAATCGGGCTTGTCGCGCGTCCTGCCGACGGCGGCGTACGCATCGAAATCACGGACAATGGCATGGGAATTGCTAGCAGTTCGCTGGAAAGCATCTTCGAGCCGTTTCATCGCGGCAATGAGGCGCTGGCCGCGAACATCCCCGGCTCAGGACTGGGATTGACCATCGTCCGCGAAATTGTGGAGCAGGCGCGGGGACGCATTACGGTGAACTCACAGCCCGGGCAGGGAAGCGAATTCGCGTTGTGGTTCCCGCTCTTGTCCGTTGCGGAACGCGCCAAGGCTCCGCTTGTTTCTTGGAACGCTGCGGGCGTGCGTGAATTCGCGGCGCACGCAGCGACGACAGAATAGGAGTTGAGCCATGCTCGACCGGGTGATATCCAAAGGCCGACTGTTGCAGGTCGTGGACGAACTGTCGCGAACCCGGGGCATCATCGGCCCCGTCCGGCGCGGCGAGCGCTATTTTTACCAGCGCGTCGACCGGGCCGCGGAACTCGATCTGGAGTTCAATTACTGCGTTTACAGTCCCCGGCAGGTTTTCTTTCCGTCGCACGAGACGCTCTTTGCGTTCAACACCTCGAACCGTTCCTTCGAAACCAAGACCGTGCTGCGCGAAGAGCCCGCGGCGATCGTTGGCGTGCACCCCTGCGACCTCAACGCCATTCGCCTGCTGGATCGCGTGTTCGAGCGATCGTACCCGGATGAACACTACGCCGCGCGACGCCGCAACACGCTGATCGTCGGTGTGGACTGCGCCCACCCGTGTACCGAGGGCGTCTTCTGCCGTGACATGAAAAGCAACGAAGCGACGTACGGCTTCGACCTGATGTGCTACCCGTTGAACGGGGATTCCGGCGGCGGGGAAATGCGCTATGGCGTGGTCTTCGGCACCAAGGCGGGGCGCGAACTCATCGTCTATACCCAGGCGGGCGAACGCCCGTCGGTCGAGGATGAGCGGGCGTTCGAACGTTATCAGGCGGCGAAGCGCTCCGCTTTTCCCCAGATGATCCCTTACGACGCAGACACCCTGCCCCAACTGCTCGATCGCAGTTACGACTCGCTGCTGTGGGAGGCGACGGCGCGCCGCTGTTATTCCTGCGGAAGCTGCAACCTCAGTTGCCCCACCTGCTACTGCTTCAACATCTACGACGACCTGGACATGACCTTGAAGTCGGGCGAGCGGAAGCGGGAATGGGACGGGTGTCAACTCCACGATTTCGCCGAGGTGGCGGGCGGACACAATTTCCGTCCCAAGGCCTCCTCCCGATTGCGGCATCGCATCTACCGGAAGGCCAAATGGATCAAGCAGCGAGAGGGCATCGCGGGTTGCGTCGGCTGCGCCCGCTGCGACCGCGCCTGCACGGCGCACATCAGCTCCGTGGAAATCTACAACCAACTGGCGGAGGAGGGTTGACCATGCCTCTTCTTGAAGAACGGACGTTGTTGCACGGGCACAGGCTTTATGAACCCGAGCCGGCGGAAATTGTCTCCGTTCGCAAGCTCACCGCGCTCGAGAACCACTACGCCCTGCGCTTTCTCAACGGCGAGCCGCTCGGTCACGCACCGGGGCAGTTTGTCCAGGTCTCGCTCCTGGGAATCGGAGAGTGTCCGATCTCCATTTGCTCCTCGCCGACCCGGCCCGATACGTTCGAGTTGTGTATACGACGGGCGGGAGAAGTGACCGAAGGTCTGCACCTGCTCCAGCCGGGAGACCAGGTCGGCATTCGAGGTCCCCTCGGACACGGCTTCGAAGTGGAGGAACTGCACGGGAAGAACATCCTGATTGTCGCCGGCGGACTGGGGCTTGCCCCCGTGCGGTCCCTGATTCACTACATCCTCGACGAACGCAAGCGTTTCGGCGACTTCCACCTGCTCTACGGCGCCCGGGCGCCCGAGGAACTCCTCTTCAAAAATGATTTGATGCTCTGGCGGGAGAGCAAGGACGTCAACCTCCAAGTCACCGTGGATCGCCCCAACGATGAGTGGCGCGGCAATACCGGCGTTGTCACCATGCTGTTTCGCCAGATTCCCCGGCTGGATCCCGCGTCCACGATGGTGGTCATCGTCGGTCCGCCGATCATGTTCAAGTTTGTGGTGCTCGAAGTGCTCGGCCGCGGCGTTCCCCAAAAACAAGTGCTGTGCTCGCTGGAGCGGCGAATGAAATGCGGCCTGGGCAAGTGCGGACACTGTCAGGCCAACAACATATACGTGTGCATGGATGGCCCCGTGTTTCGCTACGGCGAACTCAAGGCGCTTCGGGAGGCGATCGAATGAAACCCAAAATCGCCATTTTCTCCCTCACGAGTTGCGAAGGTTGCTCCCTGGCGATCCTCGAACTGGAGGACCAGTTGCTCGCCATCCTCGACGCGGTGGAGATCGTGAATTTCCGTGAGGGGCTCACCGAGCGCGATTGGGACATCGACATCGGCTTCGTCGATGGCGCCGTCTCCACGCCCGAGGACGAGACGGAAATCAAACACCTGCGCGCGCACTGTCGCACCCTGGTGGCCATCGGCGCCTGCGCCTGCCTGGGCGGACTCAACACGCTGAAAAACTACCAGAACGAAGCGGACTATCGTCGCTACGTCTACGGCGACCGTGCCGAGTGGTTTCCCACGATTCCCGCGCGGCCCCTTTCGGCGGTGGTCAAGGTGGACCATGAGCTTCCCGGCTGCCCCATGATCAAGGAGGAATTCCTCCGCTTCGTGCAATACGCGCTGGCGGGCCGCAAATTCAAACTCCCCGAATACGCCGTTTGCGTGGAATGCAAGAAAAACGGCAACCTCTGTCTGTACGAAAAAGGGGAAATCTGTCTGGGACCCGTCACCCGCGCCGGTTGCAACTCCATCTGCCCATCCTACGGCTCGAAATGCGAGGGGTGCCGGGGCATCGTGAGTGAGGACGCATTGAAGGCGGCCGGCGTCAACATGCGCGAACAGTACGACGTGGACATACAGGATATTCTCGCCGACCTGCGGCTCTTCGGCGCGTATCAGGGACCGGTGCTTCCGTAGCGTCCCACGGCGATCCGGGCCCCGCGGTTCGCCGCCGGAAGGAATGGCAACATGAAGAACGTCACCATCGAAGTCAAGCACGTGACCCGCGTCGAAGGGCACGGCAATATCGCAGTCAAGGTGGACAACGGTGAGATCACCAGGCTGGAGCTTCAGATCGTCGAAAGCCCGCGCTTTTTCGAGGCGTTCCTCCGCGGGCGGCGCTGGTATGAAGCCCCGCACATCACCTGTCGCGTCTGCGGAATATGCAGCGTGGGCCACACCACCGCCTCGGTCAAGGCGATCGAAGCGGCCACGGGCATTCAGATCACCGAACAGACCCGCCTGCTGCGGCGGCTGATTCTCAACGCGGAACACCTGCAAAGCCATGTCCTGCACCTGTATTTCCTCGCCGTTCCTGATTTCTTCGGCGTCGGTTCGGTGATTCCGCTGGCCGCGACTCATCCGGAGGTGGTGAAACGCGCCCTGCGCATGAAGAAGCTGGCCAATGATCTGTGCAAGGCGGTCGGTGGCAGGCATATCCACCCCGTGGCGATGCACGCCGGCGGATTCACCCATGTGCCCGACGCGAAGGAACTGATCGAACTCAAGCGCCGGCTTGAGGACTCGCGCGCCGATCTGAAACACACCGCCGAGCTGTACGCTACGCTGAAGATCCCCGTCTTTGAACGCGCAACGGAATACGTCGCACTCCGCGCTGCCGGGGATGAATACGCGCTCTATGACGGGGGTCTGGTGAGTACGCTCGCGCCCGAGCCGACCGAAGCCGGAGCGTACCGCGACCGCGTCATCGAGCGCGTGGTGCAGCATTCAGCGTCCAAGCACGTCTGCTCGCCCTATGCGGAATCGTACATGGTTGGGTCGCTTGCCCGTTTCAACATCAATGCCGACCGGCTGTATCCCGAGGCGCGCGCAGTGGGCAAGACCCTTGGTCTCGACGGTCTTGTTTCCAACCCCTTCCACAACAACACCGCCCAGCTCGTCGAGTGCGTGCAGTTTACGGAAGACTCGATCCGCCTGATCGACGAACTGCTGACCCGCGGGCTGAGGCTGGAGCCTCTGGTGCCGCCGTCGCGCTTTGGACGCGGCGTCGGTATGGCCGAGGTGCCGCGCGGCTTACTGTTCCACGAATACGAACTGGACGCCAACGGCCTCATCGCCGGCGCAAACCTCATCATTCCCACCGGGCAGAACCTTGCCAACATGGAGGCGGACATGCGCGCCATGTTGCCGCCGCTGCTGGAATCCGGGTTGGGCAAGGAACAGATCACCCTCCGTCTGGAGATGTTGGTTCGCGCGTATGATCCTTGCATCTCCTGTGCCACGCATTTTCTGGACATTGAGTGGGTGTGAGCGGCGAAGAAAAGTATCGGAAACCCAAGGCGTCGAGGAGTTCGTTCGGTGAACGGAATCGTACGTATTGTCGGCTGCGGTCGCTGGTCCATGAGCGACGATCGGGCGGGACTCCTTGTCGCCCAGCAACTTCAAGGCATGGTGCTGCCCGACACCATCGTCCGATGCACGGAAGATCCCTTGTTGGAATTGGCAAACGACGAGCTTTTGGGCGTGCAGCTTCTTGTCGTGGTCGATGCGGCGGCCGCCGACGCCGACCATCCGCCCGGCACCTTCACGTCGTTCCGGTGGGATGCCGTCACCCTGCGATCCACCGCGTCCGGCATGGACACGCACACCTTCGATGTGGGTGAATCCTTGCAGCTTGCCGGTGTGCTGGGCTTACTCCCAAACGATGTTCGCCTCTATGTCGTCTTTGGCGTCGGCTTCGATCGCGGCTGGGAGGTGAGCCAGCCGGTCAGCGCTGTGGTCCCGCGAATTGCCTTGCGCATTGAACATGACGTTCAGGAGTGGTTGAGACTACGGTCATGCACGAACTTGGGATAGCCTGCGCGTTGGTGGAAGCCGCGGAAGCGGAAGCGCGAAAGCAAAATGCTTGCCGCGTTCTCGGCGTGTCGTGCCGGATCGGTGCGATTCGCCTGGTCTGTCCCGAGGCGCTTCGCGAAGGATTCGCGCTGGCGGCCATTGGCACGCTCGCAGCGGGGGCAGCGCTCCACCTGACCGCGGTGGGAATGATGCTCGAATGCGCGGATTGTGCCTGCAAGGAGGAGCTACCTGACTGGGCCTTTGAGTGCCCCTGTTGCCATTCGGTTCACGTGCGTCTCTCCGGCGGAAACGACCTCGAATTGACGTCCATCGAATTGGAGGTGCAAGGTGACGGTCCATGTTGTCCGTAAAAGCGTCCTGCAAAAAAACGATCGCGCCGCCGCCCTGAATCGGGAACGACTCGACGCCACCGGGATCCGCGCCGTAAACATCCTCGGCGGCGCGGGCTGCGGGAAAACAACGCTCCTCGAAGCGATCGTGCCCCGCCTCCTGCCGAGTTTACGCGTCGGCGTGCTGGAAGGAGACATCGCGACGACCCGCGACGCGGATCGCATCGCCGCCCTGTGTGTGCCCGTCGCGCAGCTCCTGACCGAGGGCGGATGCCACCTGACGGCGACGCTCGTGGAACGCGGGTTGGACCTGCTTCCTCTGGAAAACATCGATCTGCTGATCATCGAGAATGTCGGCAATCCCATCTGTCCGGCGAACTTCGACCTCGGCGAGCATCGTCGGCTGGCGGTTTTGAGTGTGACGGAGGGGCACGACAAGCCGCAAAAGTACCCGCACCTCTTCCAGGTCGCCCACGCCGTGGCGATCACCAAATGCGACCTCTTGGGAGCGACCGACTTCGACCTCGACGCCGCCGACCATGCACTCGCCAGCCTCTGTCCGCAGGCGACCGTGTTTCACGTTAGCACCCGACGGCCGGAGACCCTGGAGGGGATCGTCAATTGGTTTCGGAAGGAACCGAGCGGGACGAGTTTCCAGTCGGCACCGGTCATTGTCTCATCGACGACATGAGTGAAAACCCAGACGGCTGGGTGGCCCATGCTGCGCTGTTTGCAACGTGGGCCATGATTCGCCGAAGTCACCACACTTTGAAATCTCAAATTTCAAATCGGAAATCCCCTTTCTACGTCCTCTGCGTTTCTGCGGTGAATCCCCTCGCTGGTCTTCCAGTCCCCCTTGAATTCGCTCTTCGATATTCGCAATTCGACATTCAATCCCAAGCGCCCCGCATGTTATCTCTACGTGATGCGCAAAACTCCGACACATCATGCGAAAAACAGAACCGCGACCGTCAGGGAGCGGTCAGCAAGGTTGCTTACTTTGTTAATCGCTCCGCATCGGCGCCTCGTTGCGAAAAGAACAACGCTCATAACGGAGCGCGCGCAAAAACTGACCACAACACCAATCAACCCCCGCGCCACCCCCCTCGCGGACAGCCCCCCGCAGGACGCACGAAGACTCGCGGAGTGCTGCGAACCCCGTTTCCGCGTCGCCAGCCCGGTTGGGAGCCCGCATCGCGGAGAAATAAAAAATGACAGAGCAAACCCGTCTTGCAGCCCGTCTTTGCGCCAACACCCGATACTCGGCGTGACTTACAGCAACCCGTATCCGAAACCCCGAACTCGAATCCACTCCTGGTTTGGACTTTTCCTCCCGTTTCGGCGTTTCAGCGTCTTGCTGTTACGCTTCGGCGGGGATGGTGGACTTGATGATTTGGATTCGGTCGCGGAGGCGGGCGGCCTTCTCGAATTCCAGCGCCACGGCTGCTTCGAACATTTCCTTTTCGAGCATGGTGACCAGCTCCGTGCGATCCATTTCCTGCTCGCTCATTTCGACGGCGTCGGCGGCCGCCTTGTACGCGCTGACCATACGCTCCAGCGAGAAGCGAATCTCCTTGCGGACCGATTCGGGCGTGATGCCGTGCTCGACGTTGTACGCCAATTGCAGCTTGCGGCGGCGGTTGGTCTCGTCCATGGCCCGCTGCATGCTCGGCGTGATGTTGTCGGCGTACAGAATGACCTCCGCGTTGATGTTGCGGGCCGTGCGCCCGATCATCTGGATGAGCGAAGTCTCGCTGCGCAAAAACCCCTCCTTGTCCGCGTCGAGGATGCACACCAGCGAAACTTCGGGCAGATCGAGCCCCTCGCGCAAAAGATTCACGCCGACCAGCACGTCGAATTTCCCTTCGCGCAGCTCCCGGAGAATCTGCACCCGCTCGATGGTTTCGATATCGCTGTGCAGGTATTTGCCGCGAAGTCCCTCCTGCTGGATGTACCCGGAAAGGTCTTCGGCCAGTCGCTTGGTGAGGGTAGTAACCAACACTCGTTCGCCCGCCGCGGCACGCTGGGCGACCCGCTGCAAAAGATCGGGCACCTGTCCGCGCGCCGGACGGACCTCGATGGGCGGATCGATCAGCCCGGTCGGCCGGATGATCTGCTCGACGACTTCGCCGCCGCAAAGCTCAAGCTCCGCGGGTCCGGGTGTGGCCGAGACGAAAAGGACTTGGTTCCACATCCCCACGAATTCTTCGTATTTCATGGGACGGTTGTCCAGACAGCTTGGCAGCCGGAAGCCGTGCTCGACTAGCGTTTTCTTGCGGGCCTGGTCGCCGTTGAACATCGCCCGGATTTGCGGGAGGGTCGCATGAGACTCGTCGATGACCAGCAGATAGTCCTTGGGGAAATAGTCCATCAGCGTGTAGGGCTTGGCTCTGGGCGCCGTGCCGTTAAGGTGCCGCGAATAATTTTCGATGCCCGAGCAGCGGCCCACTTCGCGGATCATCTCCACGTCGTACTTCGTGCGGGCGAGAAGCCGCTGGGCTTCGAGCAACTTGCCATGCCGCCGAAATTCCATCACCCGTTTGTCGAGTTCTTCGAGGATGTTCGCGGTGGCAGTGGCCACGCGGTCTTCGGGCATGACGTAGTGCACGGCGGGGAAAATGAAGATTTTCTGGAGTTTGCCGAGCGACGCGCCGGTGAGCGGATTCAGGATTTCGAGCTTGTCGATCTCGTCGCCGAAGAGTTCGATGCGATAGGCGAATTGCTCGTGCGCGGGATGCAGCTCGACCACATCGCCGCGCACGCGAAAGGTTCCTCGCTTCAGTTCGAATTCATTGCGCGTGTATTGCAAATCGACCAGTCGGCGCAGGAGCACGTCGCGGTCCATGATCATGCCCATTTCGAGCACTTGAACTGCGGCCTTGTAATCTTCCGGCGAGCCGAGGCCGAAGATGCAGGAAACGCTCGCGACGATCACCGCGTCGCGCCGCGACACCAGCGAACTGGTCGTGCTGAGCCGAAGACGATCGAGGTCGTCGTTTTTCGAAGAGTCTTTTTCGATGTAGATGTCGCGCTGCGGAATGTAGGCTTCAGGCTGATAGTAGTCGTAGTAGCTGACGAAATATTCGACGGCGTTGTTCGGGAAAAGTTCCTTGAACTCTTCGTAGAGCTGCGCGGCCAGCGTCTTGTTATGCGACATCACCAGCACGGGCACATTGAGCTGTGCGGCCACGTTGGCGACGGTGAAGGTCTTGCCCGAGCCGGTCACGCCCAGAAGACATTGATGCTTCTTGCCGCTACGAAACCCTTCGACCAGCTTGACGATTGCCGCAGGCTGATCCCCTGCCGGCTGGTAAGGGCTGTCGAGGTCGAATTGATCCGCGCTTTTGGAGGCCATCGTGCTCATTCGCCTCCACTATATTCACGAAGCGGCCGGAAAAAAGCCCGGCGTTCGAGTTACTCGATCCCTCCCTGTCGAGCGACATCGAAACTCGTACTGTAAACAACGGGAGTAAAATCAGCCAAAAGGAGATCGAATGACGCGGCCTCCGCCGTCGTCAGCATCCGAAAGTGTTGAATCTCAGAGTCTATTTCACCGCCGATCGCATTGGAAAACGCGCCGCTGCCGTCGTCCAGGTTTACAGTCCCCAGCGCACGGATCTTCACCACCCAGACATCAAGGTCATAGGCCTCCACATTGGCCGCGTGAGAGAACGAACTCGTGAAACCCGCGATCATCGCACCGCCGTCGGGCGTCACCGCCAGGGTGGACGCCAGTCGCGCGAATTCGCTGAAGCCCCCCGCGGCATCCTCACGAGCCCCGCCGTACGCGCGCATCCACTCCGCGGCGCCTTCGCTGTTGAGGCGAGTCACCCAGAAATCCGACTCCTCGCCCAGCCCCCTCTTGCCGCCGACCAGAATCTCACCGTCCGCATAGGCGGCGCCGACGTACGCCGAATCGTAGGGAGTTTTGTCGGGCTGCAACTCCCGGCCCGTGTCCGCATCGCGATCGATGCCGTCGCTGTCGATGTGCCGGGCCCACACGAGATTCCCTTCGTAGTCAATCCGATTCAACTGAGCGTGGATGTCCAGATGCCCGATGATGACATAACCTCCCGGCACTTCGACCATCTGCGCCGCCCAATCGTTGTGCTCACCGCTGTAGCAGGCCTGCCAGAGCACATTTCCATCGGGGTCGAACTTGATCACCCAGTCGCAAAGGTCGCCGCCGGCGCTGGTTGCGAGAACCACCACGTTTCCCGAGGAGTCAACTATCATTGACTGTACATCGTCATCGACTGCGGCGCTGCCGATCCGGCGCGTCCACACTACTGCCCCCGCTGAGTTGAACCGCGACACCCAGACATCCTCGCTGCCGGGCGGATCTCCGATCGTCCCGGCCACCACTACGTCGCCGCCTTGAAGGACGCCCATGGCCGATGCATCCAGCGCGTCGGACGCGGCGAGTGCCTTCGCCCACACCGACTCACCATTGGAATTCAGACGCAACAAGTACGATGGAGGGTCGCCGGCCTGATCCGTGAGGTCGTCAGGCACAAACGGCGGGCTGAATAACGACGAAACGCTGTTATCACCGGCCAGCAGGTAGAACCCATCCGCCACGGGGGCCACCGCGACGCCTGCTTCCAGATCATCAAAGCCGATCTGCCACGCGACGTGCCCCAGCGGATCGATCTTCATCAAGAACGCATCCGTTTGCGGAGTGAACGAATACGTGCTTCCCGTGATTACCGCACCGCCATCAGCGGTCACCGCCATGCCGATGGGAAAATCAAGGCTTTCCGCTCCATAGGACCGCGCCCAATTGGATACGTCCTGACCGACCGACGGAGCGCAGCCCTCGGCCTGGGCCACTTGGATTTCTTCCTTCAGAGGCTGCGTTTGCCATTCGAAGATTTTGATGTCCGCATCAAAGATCAGGAGCTCCGCGCTGATCCCCGCATACGCACCGGCCGATCCGGCAACGCCGGCACGAAGGGTCCACCAGGGACACTCGTCTACCGCAACATGCGCTTTCCCATAAAACCGCGACTCCACATACACCCCGGCAAGTCCATATACTGCGACCTTGAAACGTGCCGACAACCAGACCTCGCCGTCGGCCGATGCGCCGTCGAGAAAATTGGGGACGCCGGCGCTCCCCGAAGGTTCCACCTCCAGGATCGGACCGAAGCTCCCGTCGTATCCCAGTCCGACACGAGTGTCCGCATCCAATTGGATATCCGCGGTGATGCCGGCGCTGAATGAACCGTTCGCGCCGCCGCGAATTTCCAGAATCGGCACGAACACGACCGGGATCGGCCCAATCGGAATGACGACCTTCGGGAATGGAACGGTCAGCAATACGTCTTCGTACTCGAACTTCGCCTCGCGGCGAGCCTCAATCGTGATGCTCGCCGACGCGTCCCCGACCACCTCGATGGCCGCTTTCTGAAGTGTGAAGTTGCTGATTTCGATGTCGATGATGATCTCGGGTTCCAGCGTCAAATTCCCGTTCATGATGATTTGATCGTTTGTGGTGTCTTCGTTTTTGTCGCCGTCAAACAAGACCACGTCGTTGAAGGGAAAGATGAGCTGTCCCGGACCGGCCAGGCTCGGCACGAGCTTCCCGCCGCCGATTCCTTCCGCGAGCGTAAGCGGAATGCGGGTGTGCAGCTCGCCGTTCTCGATCGCTTGCGCGAGACCGGTCTCGCCCGTTCGAATTACCACCCGATCGCCGGTTTCCTCGACGGCCTCAATTCGTCGGAGCATCCCGTAGGGCAGGAGCGGCTCGGCCACGTCCGAGACCATGATGTCGCCGACGCGGAATCCCTCCAGTTGCGATCCGCCCTTTCGAAACGTGAGCATCGATTGGTCCTCGGAAACGGTTTCCAGTCCTTGCAGTGTGGTTGTGTTAAGAACCTTGGTTGATGCGGAAAGATCGACCCCTGACCCGTTGCCGCCATCACCGCCGTTTCCCGTGGGCGGCGTATCGGCGCAGCTCGTGGCGAATACTGACAGAGTGGAAATCAAGATCCAAATGCCGATTCTTTTCATCACAACCTCCCGATCGGTGACGGCACCACATTCGCCGCCAAGCACCTGCCGCATCGTACCACATTTCCGTTTTTGCAACGGCGTGGGAATCATTCGACGTGCGAAGTGCAAGCCAAATCGTGCTTGACGGGATCACCCTCAAGACGATACCTTGTGCGGCAATGAGCGGCCCCCATCGTCTAGTGGCCCAGGATATCAGGTTCTCATCCTGAAGACAGGGGTTCGACTCCCCTTGGGGGTAGTGTCATGTCCCACGCTGATCGTGGCTGTCCTCCTCAGGTTGGCGCGAAACAACGCCGTTTCGTACGCAATAGCGTACGGGAGGACAGTCTCTTCTTGGCGTTCGGCGCGATTGATGGGCTTGGCGGCCCGCGCAGTTATTTCCTGGTATTCGCATGAGAATACTCATCGCGCTCATTCGCGGATACCAGTGCATGGTGCGGCCGTTCCTGATCGGCTCGTGCAAGTTTCACCCCACTTGCAGCGAGTATGCCATCGAAGCGCTGCAAACTCACGGCCTGCTTCGCGGCTCGGGGCTGGCATTCACGCGCGTCCTGCGCTGCCATCCTTTTTCGCCCGGTCGCATCGACCCGGTCCCGCCGGTGTCGAAAGAACCGGGGTTCGATTTTCGCCGGTGAATTGCCGTTTGCCTTCACTCTGCCTATACTGAAAGAACTCAAAATCACTCAATGGCCTCTGCACCGCGACGAATGGGTGCCCGGGTCGGGAGATTGCGATGACAGCAACGATCTACATCATCTGCCTCATCGTGGGCGGTGGATTGCTTCTCCTCTCCACGGTCTTCTCCGGGCATCAAGCCGGCGACGTATCCCTCGATCATGCGGCGCCCGACGCCGTGTTCGATCACGCCGCCCCAGATTTGGACCACAGCGTCTCCTCGGATGGCGCTCAGGTCGATCACAGCCATCCGCATGGATTGCACGGTTCCGGATTTTCGCTGGCGAGTTGGTTTTCCATTCAATTTGCCATCTACTTTTGCGCAGTCTTCGGGCTTGTGGGCACAACGCTCACCTACGGCAGCAACGTCAGCGCCGGCTGGATTCTTCTGGCCGCGTGTCTTGCCGCCTTCGCCATTGGCCAGGCCGTCCATCAATCGATGCGCTTCCTCAAACGCACCGGTCAGGGCAGCGAAATCTCCAGCGCCGATTTCGTCAACAAACCCGCCCGCGTCACGATCACCATCGAACCGCCGCGCCACGGCGAAGTCGCCATCCCGCTGCAGTCCGGCGAGCGTTTCGTCAGCGCCGTCGCCAAGCGTACCCACGACCGCTTCCGCGTCGGCGACCGCGTCGTCGTGGTCACCTTCCGCAACGGAGTGGCCGAGGTGGTTTCGAAGGAAGAGTACGAGTTCGTTTCTGGCAAAGAGTCTTGATTCGATTTGCCAAAGCCACGGCCTGGCAAAAGGCGCCAGACCGTGCCACCCATAGACAAAGGAGCAACAACATGAATTTCCTCGGCGCACAATCCGACGCAACCGGAGCGGCCATCGTCATCGGCATGGGCATTCTCTTCGTCTTTGTGGCGTTCCTGCTTCTGGTCGCCAAGTTCACCGTGGTGGGTAACCCCAGCGAACTTCTGGTGATTAGCGGCCGCAGCTCCGGGACCAACATGGGTTACCGCACCCTGATCGGCGGGCGCACCGTCGTCGTCC
>CXWL01027626.1_pt1 | contig 18421 bp, 18 predicted proteins | sample 590931 | NCBI WGS metagenome assembly CXWL01 (sample SAMEA3498368, study PRJEB10139) | groundwater metagenome | biome: water well; material: biofilm material | place: Germany | collected 2015-04-27 | reverse complement strand
CGCCTGATCAATCCACCGCCCGCCTATCCCGCCGGCATGGCTCCCTGGGAGCGGGTGGCATCGACGGTGACGCATGTGCTTTTCTATGTCCTGCTGATTGGCATTCCGCTGACAGGTTGGCTCGCAATGCCGAAGTTCCTCAGTGAGGAAGAAGGGATGGCGGGCCTCACGCTCTTCGGCGCATTTCCGTTGCCGGGGGCGCCGAGTCTTGGCCTTCCGATGAAGGGCGTTCACGAGATCGGCTCGAACCTCGGCATTGTGCTGCTGGCGCTGCATGTGCTTGCCGCGCTCAAGCATCACTTTGTCAACCGGGATGACGTGTTACGCCGCATGCTGCCTTTCGGGCGGACCGGCTAGCTTCCGGGCAATTTTTTGGGTTGCGGCGCGGGGCAGTTGTGGCGCGGCAGAGGGATCTGCTCATAAGGGTTATCGGCGCGCGCCACGGGTCCCATGGGGCAATCGCGGGGCGGAGGAGGCCTTGCTTCCGGGATGGCATCATAAAACGCCTTGGCCGGCGGAAATTCGCTCCGCCAGTCATCATCATGGCCTTCCCAATTCATGGCGAAGGCCGGATGCGCCGTGGCAAGCAGGGCGATGATGGCGAGCATCCTCATGGGCCGAGTATGAACCTGCGGGGCAGCAATTCAAAGTCCTAAACGCAGGGCTGATCTTTAGGCTTTGGTCAAGCGCTGCTTCTTTTCCAGGTAGTCGACGATTGTTTCCGCAGCCTGCTCGGCCGAGAGTTTTGCCGTATCGATAGAGAGTTCAGGATTTTCGGGGGTTTCGTAGGCGGATGAAATGCCGGTGAAGTTCTTGATCTCGCCGCGCCGCGCCTTGGCGTAGAGGCCTTTTACGTCGCGCTTTTCGGCTTCGGCCAGCGCGGTGTTGACAAAGATTTCCACGAACTCGCCCTTCTCCACGCTTTCGCGGGCCATGAGACGCTCGGCGCGGAAGGGGGAGATGAAGGAAACAAGCACGATCAATCCGGCATCGACCATGAGCTTGGAGACTTCGGCGACGCGGCGGATATTTTCAACCCGGTCGGCATCGGTGAAGCCCAGGTCACGGTTAAGGCCGTGGCGGACGTTGTCGCCGTCAAGCAAATAGGTCATGTGGCCAAGCGCATGGAGTTTCTTTTCCACGAGATTGGCGATGGTGGATTTGCCGGAGCCGGACAGGCCGGTGAACCAGAGCACGGTTGGCTTTTGTTTGGCCTGGCTGGCGCGCGCGATCTTGTTCACGTCGACGGCCTGCCAATGAATGTTGGAGGCGCGGCGCAGCGCGAAGTGAATGAGGCCCATGCCGACGGTTGAGTTGGTAAAGCGGTCAATGATGATGAAGCTGCCGAGATGGCGATTCTCGGCGTAGGTGGTGAAGGCGATGGGGCTGTCGAGCTCAAGATTGCACACACCGATTTCATTGAGCGTGAGCGTCTTGGCCGCCACATGCTCCATGGTGTTGACGTTGACCTTGTATTTCAATGAATCAAGCGTGCCGGGAATCTGGCGGTTGCCGGTCTTGATCACATAAGGGCGGCCCGGCAGCATGGGCTCATCACCCATCCACAGCACCTCGACCTCAAACTGATCCGATACTTCAATGGGGTCCGCTGCGTTGCAGATGACGTCGCCGCGGCTGACATCGATTTCAGCAGTGAGGGTGATGGTAAGCGACTGGCCGGCGACACCAACCGGCAAGTCACCATTGTAAGTTACAACGCGATCGACGATGGCGGTTTTGGCTGAGGGCAGAACCTTGATCTGATCACCGGGGCGCACGGCGCCGCTGGCAATGGTTCCGGAAAAGCCGCGGAAATTCTGGTCCGGGCGGTTCACCCATTGCACAGGCAGGCGGAACGCCTTGGTGGCAAGATCATCATCAACCGGCACGGTTTCGAGATGGGCCATGAGGGTTGGGCCATGATACCATGGCATGGCGGCAGAGGGCTCCACCACGTTGTCCCCGGCCAGAGCCGAGAGCGGAATGCAGGTGATGTTGTCGGCGCCAATGCTTTTGGCGAAGGCGCGGTAATCGGATTCGATATCCTCAAAGACTTTCTGGTCGTAGTTCATCAGGTCCATCTTGTTGATGGCGACAACGAGATGGCGGATGCCGAGCAGGGTGGCAATGAAGGTGTGGCGGCGGGTTTGAGTGAGCACGCCTTTTCGCGCATCGATCAGGATGACGGCGAGATCGGCGGTGGAAGCACCGGTGGCCATGTTGCGGGTATACTGTTCGTGGCCAGGTGTGTCGGCAACGATGAATTTGCGCTTGTTGGTAGTGAAGGCGCGGTAGGCCACATCAATGGTGATACCCTGCTCGCGTTCGGCGGCGAGACCATCCACGAGAAGGGCGAAGTTGAGATTGCCGCCCTGGGTTCCCATTTTCTTGGAGTCGGCTTCAAGGGCGAGGAGCTGATCTTCAAACAGCATCTTGGCTTCGTAGAGGAGACGGCCAATGAGGGTTGACTTGCCGTCATCGACGGAGCCGCAGGTGATGAAGCGCAGGAGATCCTTGTTCTCCTGGGTCTTCAGGTAGGATTCAACATCGCCACCTTCAAATTCAATGAAACGGGACATCAGAAATATCCCTCCTGCTTCTTCTTCTCCATGGAGGCGGCCTGGTCCTTGTCGATAACTCGGCCCTGACGCTCGGAAGAGGTGGCCACCAACATTTCCTCGATGATGTCGAGGAGCGAGATGGCGTTCGATTCAATGGCGCCGGTCAGGGGATAGCAGCCCAGGGTGCGGAAGCGGATATTGCGCAGTTCCGGTTCTTCGCCGGGGTTCAGGCGCATGCGCTCATCATCCACCATGATCATCTGGCCGTCGCGCCAGACGATGGGGCGGGGGGCAGCGAAGTAGAGCGGCACGATGGGAATGTTCTCGATGTGGATATATTGCCAGATGTCGAGTTCGGTCCAGTTCGAGAGTGGAAATACGCGGATCGATTCGCCCTTGTTTTTGCGGGCGTTGTACAGATTCCATAGTTCCGGGCGCTGGTTCTTGGGATCCCAGCGGTGCCTGGTATCGCGGAAAGAAAAAATGCGCTCCTTGGCGCGGGATTTTTCCTCGTCGCGGCGGGCTCCGCCGAAGGCGGCATCGAAGCCATATTTGTCGAGGGCTTGTTTCAAACCATCGGTTTTCATGATCTGGGTGTGCAGCGCCGAGCCATGGTCGAAGGGGTTCACATCCTTCTCGATGCCATCGGGGTTGATGTAGACGATGAGATCAAGGCCCAGGCGCTTGGCGGTTTCATCGCGGAGCGAAATCATGTCGCGGAATTTCCAGCGGGTGTCCACATGCATGAGCGGAAAGGGCGGCTTGGCAGGATAAAAGGCCTTCATGGCGAGGTGCAGCATGACGGCTGAATCCTTGCCCACGGAATAGAGCATCACCGGTTTTTCGCATTCGGCGGCGACTTCGCGGATGATGTGGATGGATTCCGCCTCGAGGCGTTCGAGATGGGTCAATTTCTTGAGGGCTGGGGCCTGCGGCATTACGCTATCCTTGTTCGGGCGGGTTTATGGCGGTGTCTTTGCGCAAAGGCAAGGCGGGACTTGCCCAGATATGGGCTTCGGGTTAGTGCTTAAAGAGGGGGGCTGATGAAAAATCCATCACCAAAAAAACCGACGGCCAAGAAGGGCACGCCCAAACTTCCTTACCAGGAGCCGCATCTCGGCGGCGCGGCGCGGGGCAAGCTGCTGGAAGAAGCCATAGGGCGCGAAGTGCGCGGGTTTCGTGAAAAACTCGGTATTACAATTTCGGAACTGGCCAAGGCGGCGGACATGTCCGCCGGCATGCTGTCGAAGATTGAGAATGGCGCCACTTCGCCCTCGCTCGGCTCGCTGCAGGCCCTGGGCAAGGCTTTGCAAGTGCCGGTCACCTCGCTGTTCCGGGGTTTCGAGGAAATCCGCGATGCTTCATTCGTGAAAGCCGGACAGGGGCTGACCATTGAACGGCGGGGCACGCGGGCAGGCCACCAGTACCAGTTGCTGGGCCACAGCCCGCATGGAGCGGTCATGGTCGAGCCCTATATGATCACGCTTACGGCCCAGTCGGACGTGTTCCCAACCTTCCAGCATAGCGGGCTTGAGATGCTTTACATGCTGGAGGGCAATGTCGTGTACCGCCATGGTGACAAGACCTATGACATGCACCCCGGAGATACCCTGTTTTTCGATGCCGATGTGCCGCACGGGCCCGAGGAGCTGAAAAAGCTCCCGGCGCGCTATTTGAGCGTGATCAGCTACCGGCGGGATGACTGATTGACAAGGTAGCTACCGGTAGCTACATTTAATCGATGAACATTTCTGTCAAGGAAGCCAAGAACCGCTTGTCCGAACTCCTGCATCTCGCCGAGGCGGGGGAAACCATCGTCTTGACGCGCCATGGCAAGCCGGTGGCTGATCTCACGCCCCACAAGGAAAAGAAGGGCGGGATCAACTGGCAGGCGCTGGCGGATTATAAGAAAAAGCACGGGATTGACCAGATTGTCACTTTTATTTCCCCTGATTTTGATGATCCACTTCCCGAAGATTTTTTGATCACCCCGATTACCTATCCAAAGTGATCCTACTCGATTCACATATTGCGTTGGCGACGCTTGGCTTGGTCGATGTCACTCTAACGCCAGCCATGCGGCGCGAATTGGACCAGCCCGGTGGAATTTTTGTGAGTGTCGCGTCGGTTTGGGAACTGGCCATTAAGCACAGGCTTGGAAAACTTAGGTTCAGCATCCCTGCCGACCACATTCCTGATTTGCTTGAACGGCTCAACATTCAGGTTTTGCCAGTTCAAGCCTACCATGCTTTCGCCAATGTTGGACCGGAACCCACGACGAAAGATCCCTTTGACCGCCTCCTGCTCGGTGTTTGTGCATCTGAAAAAATGAAGTTGATGACTTTTGACAGAGACTTCGCGGACCACCCGCTGGTCTGGCGGGAAAGGTAGCTCTCACATTCCTCTTGTGAAAAAATAATTCCTAGTAGTTGATATTGTCGATATGCCCTGATACAGTCTTTCAGCGCTGTTTCAGGAGAGGTTTTTTGCCATGTGCGGCATTGTCGGTCTTTATCTCAAGAATCCCAAGTTGAAGCCCAAACTGGGCAAAATGTTCAAGCCGATGCTCATCGAGATGACCAATCGCGGGCCGGATTCGACCGGGGTCGCGGTTTACCGCAATCCGGTGAAAAAGGCCCAGACGAAATTTTCCCTGGCCCATGACGATGCCAGCTATGACTGGAAGAAAATCGATGTGGGGCTGGAAAAGGCCCTGAGGTGCGATTGCACGATCACCAAGATCGACAGCCACTGCATTCTGGTGACATCGGGCAAGGAAGCGGCGGTCATCGCCTGGCTGAAAGCCTATCATCCCGGCGTGCGGGTGGTGGGCACGGGCCATACCATCGAGATCTTCAAGGAAACGGGATTGCCGGCGGAAGTCTATGACCGGTTTGACCTGGATGAAGCGCAGGGCACGCACATCATCGGCCACACCCGCATGGCAACCGAGAGTGCGGTGACCACGGCTGGCTCGCATCCTTTTGCCACGGGGGCCGATCTTTGCCTGGTGCATAATGGATCGCTCTCAAACCATAATCGGCTCCGCGAAAATCTGCGCCGGGAAGGCATGGATTTCCAGACCGAGAATGACACCGAAGTGGCGGCTGCCTACATGACATGGAAACTGCGCGGTGGCGCGACGCTGAAGCAAGCACTGGAAGACGGGCTTCGCGATCTTGACGGTTTTTACACTTTCCTTGTCGGCACGGCGGATGGCTTTGCGGTGGTGCGTGATCCCATCGCCTGCAAGCATGCGGTGATGGCGGAGACCGATGACTGGGTGGCGATGGCGACGGAATACCGCGCTATCGCGCATCTGCCCGGTGCCGATGATGCCAAAATCTGGGAACCGGAACCGAGCACAGTCTACACCTGGGGTGGACACGCATGAGCGAGCTCGATCTTCACAAGGAAGGGGTGCGGGGGATCAATTCCAAACTTCACAGCCTGCCCAAGAACACCAATGAAAAACACTGGGTGATCCACAATCCCATGGGCCAGCATTCCATTGCGGTTGGCATCGATGCGCCGTTGCAGGTCGATATCCGCGGCCATGTGGGCTTCTACTGCGGCGGCATGAACAAGGATGCGGAACTCACCATCCATGGCCATGCGGGCGTGGGAACGGCGGAAAACATGATGTCCGGCGTCGTCTGGGTAAAAGGCAATTCATCGGAATCAGCCGGCGCCACGGGCAATGGCGGTCTTCTCGTCATTGAGGGCGATGCCTCGTCACGTTGCGGCATATCGATGAAGGGCATTGATATCGTGGTGGGCGGTTCGGTCGGCCACATGTCGGCCTTCATGGCGCAGCGCGGCAACCTGATTGTCTGCGGTGACGCGGGCGATGCGCTGGGTGATTCCATTTATGAAGCGCGGCTCTATGTGAAGGGCAAGGTGGCAAGCCTTGGAGCCGATTGCATCGAGAAGGAAATGCGGGCGGAACATCTGGCCGATCTTGAGCGCCTGCTGAAGGCCGCCAAGCGCAAGGAAAAACCATCGGACTTCCGCCGTTATGGCTCGGCGCGCAAGCTTTACAATTTCAGCGTCGATCACGCGGACGCATATTGAGGACAACATGGATAAAACCCCCCGCACGCTGCCGCGCAAATCAGCAACCTTTGACGACTACACGCTTTCTGAAATCCGCCGGGCGGCAAGCACCGGCATTTATGATATCCGCGGGGGCGGCGCCAAGCGCAGGCTGCCGCATTTCGATGACCTGCTGTTTCTGGGGGCGTCCATCTCGCGCTATCCGCTTGAGGGTTACCGCGAAAAATGCGGCACCAATGTTGTGCTGGGCACGCGCTTTGCCAAGAAGCCGATTGAACTGAAAATTCCGATCACCATTGCGGGCATGAGCTTTGGTTCGCTCTCGGCACAGGCCAAGGTAGCCTTGGGCCGCGGCGCAACTATTGCCGGTACGTCGACCACAACTGGCGATGGCGGCATGACGCCGGAAGAGCGTGGGCAATCCAAGACGCTGGTCTATCAGTATCTGCCGTCGCGCTACGGGATGAACCCGGATGATTTGCGCAAGGCTGATGCGATTGAAATCGTGATTGGCCAAGGCGCCAAGCCCGGCGGCGGCGGCATGTTGCTGGGCCAGAAAATTTCCGATCGTGTAGCGGCCATGCGCTGTCTGCCCAAGGGTATCGACCAGCGTTCGGCTTGCCGGCATCCGGACTGGACAGGCCCCGATGACCTTGAAATCAAGATCAATGAACTGCGCGAAATCACCAATTGGGAAAAGCCGATTTATGTGAAGATCGGCGGGGCGCGGCCTTACTATGATGTGGCGCTGGCGGTGAAATCCGGGGCCGATGTTGTGGTGCTGGACGGCATGCAAGGCGGCACGGCAGCGACCCAGGAAGTGTTTATCGAGCATGTGGGCCAGCCGACATTGGCCTGTATCCGCCCGGCGGTTCGCGCGCTGCAGGAGCTTGGCATGCACCGCAAGGTGCAGCTCATCGTCTCCGGCGGTATTCGCAATGGCGCCGATGTGGCCAAGGCCCTGGCGCTTGGGGTGGATGCGGTGTCGATCGGCACGGCGGCCTTGGTGGCGCTGGGTGACAATGACCCGCATTATGAGACAGAATATAATGAACTCGGAACAACGGCGGGCTCCTATGACGACTGGCATGAGGGACGCGATCCCGCCGGGATTACCACGCAGGATCCGGAGCTGGCCAAGCGGCTTGATCCGGTGAAGGCGGGGCGCAGGCTTTCCAACTACCTGAAGGTGATGACGCTGGAGGCGCAGACCATCGCGCGGGCCAATGGCAAGAGCCACGTGCACAATCTTGAGCCGGAAGACCTTTGCGCGCTCACGGTGGAAGCCGCGGCCATGGCGCTGGTCCCCCTTGCAGGAACAGACTGGATTCCGGGCCGGGGCGGGTATTAGGATGGGGATTTCTTAGGAGACCAATTTGGAAATCACCGTACTTGCCATTTTCGCCGGGGCACTTTTCATAAATTCCAGTTCGCCTGGCCCAAGTGTTGCGGCATTGGTGGCGCGGGTTCTGACTAGCGACTGGCGCAGCGTCATGCCCTTGCTTGCCGCCATGTGGCTTGGCGAGGCCCTGTGGCTGACGGCTGCGGTTTTCGGCCTCAGCGTCATGGCGCAGACTTTCTATTGGGCCTTCGTAATTTTGAAATATCTTGGCGTGGCCTACCTGCTTTATCTCGCTTACCGGATGTGGACCGCGCCTTCCGAAGTCAGGGATGATGCGTTGCCGGCCAGTGATTCTTCATGGCGCCTGTTCTTTACGGGCATGGCCATTACGCTGGGCAATCCCAAGATTATGGTATTCTATCTGGCGCTTTTGCCCTCCATCGTTGACCTCGCGCGAATCTCGTTGATGGGATGGATGGAGCTTACGGTTACCATGGTGGCGGTGATTGTGGCTGTCGATCTTACCTGGGTGATGATTGCGGCGCAGGCGCGCCGCTGGCTCAAGAGCCCGCGCGCCGTGCGCATTGCCAACCGGACAAGTGCCACGGCCATGGGCGGGGCGGCCCTGGTGATTGCAACACGATGAAACTTAAAAATGAAAACCGGGAGAGAAAATAGATGGCTGGGGAACTCGAAGCATATGCCAAGAAGAACAAGGTAAAGTTCTTCCTGTTCAATTTCACCGACCTGTTCGGCACGCAGCGCGCCAAGCTGGTGCCTGCCGAAGCCGCAACGCGGATGCAGAAGGCGGGGGCTGGGTTCGCGGGCTTTGCCACCTGGCTTGACCAGACACCGGCGCACCCGGACATTCTGGTGATGCCGGACCCCAATGCGATCATCCCGTTGCCGTGGCGGCCGGATGTGGCCTGGGTTGCGGGCGATCCGTGGATGAGCGGGAAACCGTTGGAGCAGGCGCCGCGCTACGCGCTGAAGAAAGCCATGGAGAAAACCGCCAAGAGCAATCTCAAAATGATGGCCGGTGTCGAGCCGGAATTCTTTTTGATCAATGCGGACGGCACGCAGATTTCCGATGGCCGCGATACGCAGGACAAGCCCTGCTATGACCAGGCGGCGATCATGCGCCGTATTGACGTGATCACCGAAATTTCCTCGACGATGATTCAACTGGGCTGGGGCCCCTATCAGAACGATCACGAGGATGCCAATGGCCAGTTCGAGATCAACTGGAATTTCAATGACGCGTTGACGACGGCGGACCAGTTGGCCTTCTTCAAGTTCATGGTGAAGTCCATTGCCGAGAAGCATGGGCTTCGCGCCACCTTCATGCCCAAGCCCTTCATCAATCTCACGGGCAGCGGCTGCCATGTGCATCTCTCGGTCTGGGACAACGCCCGCAAGAAGAACCTGTTTGATGATGCCAAGGACGAGATGGGCCTGTCGCCCATGGCGTATAACTTTTTGGGCGGTCTCATCCACCATGCGGAATCGCTGGTGGCGATCACCAATCCCACGGTGAATTCCTACAAACGCATCAATGCGCCGCGTACCATCTCGGGAGCCACATGGTCGCCCAACACGGTCACCTTCGGCGGCAACAACCGCACCCACATGGTGCGCATTCCGGATGCAGGGCGCACCGAGTTCCGCCTGCCGGACAATGCGGCCAATCCCTATCTGATGCTGGCTTCCATCATGGCGGCGGGCATGCATGGTATTGAAGCGAAGATGGATCCGGGCAAGCGGCTTGACATCGACATGTATGCGGAAGGCCACACGGTCAAGAATGCCAAGAAGCTGCCGCTCAACCTGCTTGATGCGCTTCGTAACTTCGAGAGGGACACGTATTTGCGTGAGGCCCTGGGGGCTGAAATCTCGTCGGCCTATTTGAAGCTCAAGCATGCGGAATGGAACCAGTATTGCCGCCACCTCACGCAATGGGAGCGGGACACGACGCTGGATTGTTAGACATCATCTCTCCATGGTCGCACTTGATGCGACCACCCAGACTTGGGCAAGGGGCTGGGTGGTCGGGTCAAGCCCGACCATGGAGAAAAAGAAAAGCCTGAAATGAAATACTCCGTCTTCTCACTCCTCAAGAACACGCTGTCGGGCCACAAGAAGTGGCCGGCGGCGTGGCGCGATCCGCAGCCCAAAAAGGAGTATGATGTCATCATTATCGGGGGCGGCGGACATGGGCTGGCCACCGCCTATTACCTGGCGAAGGTGCACGGCATCAGCAATGTGGCGGTGCTGGAGAAATCCTGGCTGGGGTCCGGCAATGTCGGGCGCAATACTACGATCATCCGCTCCAACTACATGCTGCCGGGAAACAATCCATTCTATGAATGGTCGATGAAACTGTGGGAGGGACTGGAGCAGGATTTCAATTTCAACGCCATGGTCTCGCAGCGCGGCGTGTTGAACCTCTGCCACACGGACCCGCAGCGCGATGCCTTCGCGCGGCGCGGCAACGCCATGCGCATTGACGGGGTGGATGCGGAACTGCTGGATACGGAAGGGGTGAGCGAGATGTATCCCTTCCTTGATTTCAACAATGCGCGCTTTCCGATCAAGGGCGGCATCCTGCAGCGGCGTGGCGGAACGGTTCGGCACGATGCGGTGGCCTGGGGCTATGCGCGGGGAGCCGATTCACGCGGCGTCGACATTATCCAGAACTGCGAAGTCACCGGCATCAAGATGGTTAAGGGCAAGGTTGTTGGCGTTGAGACCAATCGGGGATTTATCGGCTGCAAGAAGCTGGGCCTTGCGGCGGCGGGCAATTCTTCTGAAGTAGCGGCCATGGCAGGCCTGAAGCTCCCGATTGAAAGCCATGTGCTGCAGGCTTTCGTATCTGAGGGATTGAAGCCTTATATCGATGGTGTGGTGACATTCGGCGCTGGACACTTTTACGTTTCGCAATCCGACAAGGGCGGGCTGGTGTTTGGCGGCGATATCGACGGCTACAATTCCTACGCGCGGCGCGGCAATCTGCCGATGGTTGAACATGTGATCGAGGCGGGCGTGGCCATGATCCCAGGGCTGGCGCGCGTGCGGGTGCTGCGCTCGTGGGGCGGCATCATGGATATGTCGATGGATGGCTCGCCGATCATCGACAAGACATCGATTGACGGGCTCTATCTCAATGCGGGCTGGTGCTATGGCGGCTTCAAGGCTACGCCGGCCTCGGGCTGGTGCTTTGCCCATACGATTGCCAATGACGCGCCGCACAAGCTGAACGCGGCTTACCGTTTGGACCGGTTCCGCCGGGGCTACATGATCGACGAAAAAGGGCAGGGCGCTTCGCCCAATTTGCATTGATGGAAAAGCCATGCTGATCAAATGCCCCCATTGCGGAACGCGGCCCGTGGAAGAATTCACCTTCAATGGCGACGCTTCAATTCAAAGGCCCACGTCGAATGATCCCAAAACAATGGATCAGTGGTTCGACTATGTTTACCTGCGCGACAACCCCAAGGGGCGTTTTGACGAGTATGCGCATCATTCCAGCGGGTGCCGCGCCTGGCTGGTGGTAACGCGCGATACGCAGACGCATGAAATTTTCAATGTGGTGACGGCGCGGGACTACGCCAAGAAGCGGGTGACGCCATGACCGGCTTTCGTCTTGACAAGGGTGGGTTGATTGATCGCGCGGCGGCGCTGGATTTCACCTTTGATGGAAAGGCGTTCACGGGATTTGCCGGTGATACGCTCGCCTCCGCGCTGATTGCCAATGACGTCCATCTCATGGGGCGCTCGTTCAAATACCACCGGCCGCGCGGGGTGATTTCGGCGGGAAGTTCCGAGCCCAATGCGCTGGTGGAATTGCGCGAGGGTGCTCGCAAAGAGGCCAACACTCGCGCCACGATGATTGAGCTCTATGATGGCTTGGTGGCAAGAAGCCAGAACCGCTGGCCATCGCTTGAATTTGATATCGGTGCCTTGACCTCACTGGCCTCGGCCATGTTTGTGGCAGGCTTCTATTACAAGACCTTTATGTGGCCCAAGAGTTTCTGGGAAAAAATCTATGAGCCCATTATTCGCAAAGCCGCAGGGCTGGGCAGCGCTTCCAAGGAAACGGACCCGGACAAGTATGAAAAGGCCTATGGCCATTGCGATCTGCTGGTTGTGGGGTCCGGTCCTGCGGGCCTGATGGCGGCGCTGACGGCGGCACGCTCCGGCGCACGCGTCATACTCGCCGATGAAAGTTCGGCGCTTGGCGGATCACTGCTGAATGAAAATGAAGAAATCGGTGGCGTGTCGGGCCACGCGTGGGCCGTGGCTACAATTGCTGAACTCAGTTCCATGTCCAATGTTACGCTTATGCCGCGCACGACAATCTTCGGCTGGTACGACGATAATATTTTTGGCGCAGTCGAGCGGGTGAATGACCATGTGCTGGAACCTCCGCCTTACGAACCACGGCAGCGCTATTGGCGCGTCATGGCCAAGCGCGCGGTGATGGCCACGGGAGCCGAAGAGCGGCCCATCGTGTTCGGCGGTAATGATGTGCCTGGCGTGATGACGGCCAGCGCGTTACGTACCTATGCTAACCGCTATGCGGCGGCGGCGGGGCGGTCGGTTGTGGTGTTCACCAACAATAATTCGGGATATCGCACGGCGCGGGACATGCGCGCCCATGGGGTTCATGTGGAAGTCATCATCGACTCGCGCAAGGAAGCGAGCGCGGATGCGGGAGGGGTTCCGGTCATCCGCGGCGGCGCGATCGTCAATATCAGGGGCGGCAAGCGGGTGAGCGGTGTCGAGCTCGCCGATCATCGCATGGTCCCCTGCGATGCAGTCGCTATGTCGGGGGGCTGGAGCCCCATCGTCAACCTGATGTGCCATCGCGGCGCGAGGCCGAAGTGGGACGAACGCATTGCCGGGTTTGTGCCGCCTGATGTTGGCAATGCCTTTGTCGCGGCGGGTTCGGCTGCGGGCAAGATGCTGTTGTCGGAATGCATGGCTGATGGCGCGCGGGCCGGTACGCTGAAGGGCAAGACACCTGCCATTCCAAAATGCCGCGATGAGGCATTCGCGGTAACGCCCCTGTGGTGGGTGAAAGAATCGACGGGCAAGGCCTTTGTCGATTACCAGAATGATTCGACGGCGAAGGATTTGCCGCTGGCGGCACAGGAGGGCTACCGCGATATTGAGCTGGCCAAGCGCTACACCACGGCGGGGATGGCCACGGACCAGGGCAAGCTCGGCAATGTGAATGCCATCGCCATTCTGGCCGAAGCTACGGGCCGCACGATGGACCAAGTGGGCACCACCACGTTCCGGCCCTATTACACGCCGGTTTCCTTTGGCGCTATCGCGGGGCCCTTCGTGGGGCATCATTTCCAACCGGTGCGCAAGACGCCGCTGCATGAGTGGGCGGATGAGCTTGGTGCGGTTTTTGTCGAGACCGGATTGTGGATGCGTTCGTCGTGGTTTCCGCAGGAAGGCGAGGACTGGCTGGCCAGCGCCTCGCGGGAAGTTCTGGCGACGCGCGAACGCGTTGGCCTCTGCGATGTATCCACCCTTGGCAAGATCGATGTGCAGGGGAAGGACGCGGCGGAATTTCTGAACCGGCTCTATTGCAACACTTTCAGCACGCTTGATGTGGGCAAGGCGCGCTATGGCCTGATGCTGCGCGAAGATGGCATTGTGTTTGACGATGGCACGACCTCGCGCCTGGCAGCCGATCATTTCCTGATGACGACGACCACAGCCAATGCGGCGCGCGTCATGAGCCACATGGAATTCTGCCATCAGGCGCATTGGCCGGAGCTCGATGTGCAGTATGTTTCGGTGACGGAACAATGGGCTCAGATGGCGATTGCCGGGCCAAAAGCGCGGGCCACGTTGCAGAAGATCGTGGATAAGGTGAAGCTGGATGACACAAGCTTTCCTTATCTGGCAGCCAGGGAGATCAGCATTCTCGGCGGCATGACGGCGCGGCTGTTCCGCATTTCATTTTCCGGTGAGCATGCCTATGAACTGGCGGTGCCGGCGGATTACGGAAACCTGGTGGCGCGGGCGCTAATGCAGGCAGGAGAAGAATTCGGCATTGTGCCCTATGGCATTGAGGCGCTGTCGATCATGCGCATTGAGAAGGGCCATGTGGCGGGCGGCGAGCTCAATGGTACCACCACGGCGACCGATCTTGGCTTTGGCAAGATGATGTCGTCCAAGAAGGATTATATCGGGCGGATGATGGCAGCGCGTGAAGGCCTTACGGACAAGTACCGGCAATGCGTTGTGGGGATCAGGCCGTTTGATGCGGCGGACAAGATCCGTTCGGGCTCGCATATCCTGAAAAAAGATGACGCGCCGTCGATGGCGGCGGACCAGGGTTATATTTCATCGGTCGCGTGGTCGCCCATGCTGAATATGTGGCTGGGGCTGGCGCTGCTCTCCAATGGCCGCGAACGGCATGGCGAAGTGGTGAAGATTTTTGATGGCGTCCGCAACATTCACATGTTCGGCGTGATCTGCGATCCCATGCATTACGACAGGGAGAACAAAAAGCTCCATGCCTGAGAATTTTCAGAGAGTCTCGCCGCTTGCCGACATCGCCATTCAAGGCCGCTTTGGTGCTGATCATGGCGCGCCGGGTGTTACGCTTTCGGTGCGCCATCCCGTGCAGATCGCCACGGTGATTGCGCGCAAGGGCAAGGGGAAGGCGCTTGCCGATGCCCTGAAGAATTGGCGTGGCGCCACCGCACAATGGGCGGGGGCGGAGCAATATTTCGTTCTGGACAGGCCCTTTGACGAGGTGCGGAAGAAGCTTGAAGGGCTTGCCTCCTGTTCAGACCAAAGCCATGGCCGGGTGATTATCCGGATCGAGGGACCGAAGGTGCGCCAAGTTCTGTGCAAGGGTACGCCGGTTGACTTGCATGAGAGCGAGTTTGAAGTCGGACGGAGTGCGCTGACGCAAATGGCCCATGTGGGCGTGCATCTCACGCGCGTGGGGCGGGATGCATTCGAGCTTTCGGTGTTCCGCGGATTCTCGGAAAGCTTCTGGGAATGGCTGACGGAGCAAGCGGAAGAGTTTGGCTATCAGGTGATCTGAAAATCCTCATGCTGAGGTGCGAGTGGGCAAAGCCCTCGAGCCTCGAAGCATCTGTTTCCGCGTCCGTCAACCCTTCGAGGCTCTGCTCCGCAGAGCGCCTCAGGGTGAGGTTGGTAATGTGCTAGCCAGCCTAGCAATTCTTTTGCAGGCCTCGGTGATTTGGGTTTCATCTACCGTCAGGGCCACGCGCACGTGGCCGGCGCCGCCGGCGCCGAAGCTTTCACCGGGCATGGTGACGACGTTTTCCTCGGCCAGCAGTTTCCGCGCGAAGTCTTCACCGCTAAGCCCCGTCTTGCGCACATCGACCATGACGAACATGCCGCCTTCGGGCATGCGGGCGGAAATGTTTTTGGCGCCTTTCAATCCGGCAACCAGGGCGCGGGCGCGGCGCTCGTAGCTTTGCTTCATGGCATCCACTTCGGGGAAGTGATTGGAAATCGCAAAGGCTGCGGCATCCTCAAGGAAGGCCTGGGAGCCGAAGAGCATGGTTTCGGTGAGCGGCAGTGCGGCCTCGCAAAATTCTTCGGACGCCGCAAGCCAGCCACAGCGGAAGCCGGGCATGGCGTGGGATTTCGAGAGCGACGAGACAACGATGGTGCGCTTTTCCAGTCGGGGCTCGTCGAAGGGCGAGGCAAACACGGTATTGCCATAGGTCATGGTGGCGTAGACTTCATCGGAGATGATCCACAGGTCATGGCGCTCGCAGACATCGCCGATCTGGGCAATGGTTTCGCGCGTCAGCACGGCTCCGGTGGGATTGCTCGGCGTGTTAAGCAGCAGGGCGCGGGTTTTTGGCGTGATGGCGCGTTCGAGATCGGCGGCCTTGAGATGGAAGCCATGATCGGGATCAACGCCTACGGGAACGGCGATGCCGCCCGCCGCGGCGATCACGCCTTCGTAGGTGNNGTTCGTAGGTGGCGTAATAGGGATCGGCCATCAGCACTTCGTCGCCCAGCTCAACGGTTGCCTGCAGGGCCACGAACAAGGCGGTCTGCGTACCGGGGAGGAAGATGAATTGCTGGGTGCTGATGGGGCGGCCGGTGCTTTTGGTATACTGCGCCGAGAGGCCGTCGAGGAGTTCGGATTCGCCACGGCTCGCCGCATATTTGTAGCGGCCGGCGCGCATTTGGGTGTTCACCACATCCATGATGGCGGTGGGGGTGGGTGCATCGGGTTCACCGATAGAAAGAAATATCAGGTCTTCGCCGGCTGTGGCGCGGCGCTTGCCTTCGATATGCACGGCCCATTTATCGGAGCCGAGGCCGCTCAAGCGTTGGGTGATGGATGCAAGTTTCATGGGGGCCTTCTAGCCGAGCCTTCAGGCATCGTCGAGGGATGGGCCGACCCTGCCGTCATGGGAGACATGCAAATAGGCTGATTTGGAAAGCTCCTGAAATTCCGCTGCCTTGACGGCCAGAACCGGGCAGGACTTGCCATAGAGCGTTTCGGCCACGGCGGCGCCGATGGCGAGGTTGATATCGGGCTGGACCAGGATGATACCTGCTGGCGCGGTGCCAAGCCTGATGGCTTCAGCCAAGCCGCCGGGGGCGCTGCCGGAGCCCCGACTTTCCAGCATCATGAGGATTTTGCCTTTGAGGCTCTGGCCCCGTTGCGGGTGATGAATGTCGATTATGGTTCCGCTGCGGGGATCGAAAGCACCCCAGAAGCTCAGGGGTTCATCGAGTAGGAGGACGGGGCCTTGGGCGGTGCCGGGATGAAGTACGGTCATGGATTTGACCATAAATCGGGGTCGCGCCAGACCTCGCCGCGCACGGCGCTTTCGACGCAATCCTTCAAACTGCCAATGCAAACTGCAACGCCCAGCATTCCGGGTGCGTAATAGGCCCATTTCGCCGCGTTGGTCATCACCCGACCCTTGAGGCCCTGAATCTTCGGCGAATAGTAGGTGCAGATATCGACGGGAATGGTGATGCCTGCATCCTGCAGAAGCTTGAGCCAGCCCTTGGCGATGAGCATTTCGCGGATGCCACGGCTGGTGGAAACATATGTTGTTGCTTTCACCTTGCGCCCATCCAGCAACTTTACGAGTGCGGCAAATTCGGAAAATGAAAAATGCGGTGTGCCGAGAGCAACCGCATCGAGCGGGCCATCGTTGAATGTTGAAAGATCACGGCGGGCAGCTTTGAGATGTTCGGTCGTGACTTCGAAGGTTTCACCAATCTTGAACACCGCGTGCAAGGTTGGTGCCTCAGGTGTGACTCCGATGACATGGAGGAGCTCGACGCCGCCCGAAGCCGCGCTTGCGGCGCAGAGGGCCTTAAGCTGATCGGTAGTAATTTCCTTTGGCAGGCCAGAGATAACTGGAATGCGGCGGCCAGCTTTGCGGCCCACGACATGGCCGAGGAGATGGAAGAAAATATCCTGGCGTATCCATGCATCGGGAATGGAAACGCAGGAGAAATGGATGTCGGCCCTGCGGCCTTCATCGGTGTGGAGTCCGGCGAAAGGCGCAAGGCCGGTGATGGCGCAGGCCACGTCGAGATAGTCGCCATATTTATTGGTGCGGGCGCCGACGGCGGAATTGTAGAAGGCCACCGCATTCGATTCTCCTACTGCAATGTGGTCACCGAATTTCGGTCCGCCCGCGAGTTGGTAAGGCGCGCAGGTCCAGGTGGGTTTGCAGCCGAGCTTTGCATAGAGCTCCATCAGCTCATGGGCTCCGCGCACCATTTCGGGATCGGAACGTTCAGGCCGGAGGCCGCCGTCGTCGGGGCTGGCAACGCTGTTGTTGGTCCAGGTGGGCACGGAAAGCTTTGCACCGTGCTCGAGAAGAAACTTTACGAAATCAACATGCGACTGTCCGGTGTAAAAGCAGGCATCGACATGGGCAAAGCTGATGGGAATGAGGCGGGGGGCGCCCATGATGCGGGCGGCCTGCTCCACCAGTTGCAGGGCAAGCTGGTGGGCCCTGCCGTCAGCCATTGGCCCCCTCGTTGGAGATGCGGGTCAAGGTCATATAATCGGTCTTGCCGGAGCCGAGGAGCGGGATTTCATCGAGATGCACCAAGACTTTGGGAATCATCAGGTCGGAGGCGCCACGGCTTTTCAGGCCTTCGGCAATCACGGCGCGCTCGGGCTGGGCCATGGTGGTGAAGAGGATCAGCTGCTCGCCCTTTTTCTCGTCAGGAATGGCAACGACGGCGAAGTTTTCACCGGGGAAGGCTTCCTGCAATTTTGTTTCAATGGCGGTGAGCGAGACCATTTCGCCGGCGATTTTTGAGAAGCGCTTGGCCCGGCCGAGAATGGTGACGAAGCGGTGCTCGTCGACTTCCACGATGTCGCCGGTGTCGTACCAGCCCTCGGGCGGGGCTTCGACGACGCCGGGGTTGTCGGCGCGCAGATAGCCCAGCATCACGTTGGGGC
>CXWL01008001.1_pt1 | contig 18423 bp, 20 predicted proteins | sample 590931 | NCBI WGS metagenome assembly CXWL01 (sample SAMEA3498368, study PRJEB10139) | groundwater metagenome | biome: water well; material: biofilm material | place: Germany | collected 2015-04-27 | reverse complement strand
GCGTGCGCCATCGCCCCCTTCGTCATTCGCTCCGCGAATGCCACTTCCCCCGCACGCGGGGGAAGAGTTTGATTGTCCGCGATCTCGCCCCTCCTGACCGCGCCCAGTGGGATCAGCTTTGGGCCGGATATCTGGCTTTTTACGAGACACGTCTCGATGCCGCCGTCACCGAGACGACGTGGCGGCGCTTCCACGATCCGGCCGAACCCATGTTCGCGCTTGTCGCTGAACGCGACGGCGCGCTCATCGGCACGGTGCATGTCGTGCTTCATCGCGGCACCTGGAGCATTGGGGATTTCTGCTATCTCGAAGATCTCTTCGTCGCGCCCGAAGCGCGCGGCCTCGGCGCCGGTCGCGCGCTGATCGAGGCGGTGTACACGCGCGCCGACGCGCTCTCATGCTCGCGCGTGTATTGGCTCACGCACGACAGCAATCCGGCGCGCAAACTCTACGATCAAGTCGCGCGCAATCTGGGCTTCATCCAGTACCGGCGCTAATCCTCGAACGGCGGCGTTCTCGGCGGATAATCCTTCGGCATGTCAATGGACACGCGCATCGGGAATTGCGCCGGGCGTTTCTCCAGAAACGAGGTGACGCCCTCCATCGCGTCAGCCTGCGCGCCGCGCAGCACCATCAGCCGGCTCTCAAGACGATGCGCGTCCATCGGGTGGCGTGCGCCGGCCATATCAAGCACCATCTGCCGCGCCAGCGCCACCGACACCGGCGCCGTGTTGTCGGCAATCTCACGCGCCAGCGCGTGTGCGGCCGCCAGCAGATCCCCGGGCGCATGCACCGAGCGCACCAAGCCACGCTCCAACGCCTCGGGCGCGTTGAAGAGGCGCCCGCTCATGAACCATTCAAGCGTGGTGGAAACACCAACAATGCGCGGCAGAAAATAGGTTGAGCATGTTTCCGGCACGATGCCACGCCGCGCGAACACAAAGCCGAAGCGCGCCGTCTCAGACGCCAGGCGCATGTCCATCGCCGTGAGCATCGTCGCGCCGACGCCAACTGCCGCGCCGTTCACCGCGGCGATCACCGGCTTCAAGCTTTCGAAGATGCGCATCGCCACTTGGCCACCGCCGTCGCGAGTTAGCGAATGAGCCTCGCGGCCTTTCTCCTCGCGGCGCGCGGCGTAGTTGAAGGTCTCGCCGCCGGTGCCAAGATCGGCGCCCGCACAAAACGCCTTGCCCGCGCCGGTGACGATCACCGCACGCACGTCATCGTCGGCGTCGGTGCGATCGAACGCAGCGATCATCTCGTGCATCATGCGCACGTTGAAGGCGTTCATGCGCTCAGGGCGGTTCAAAGTCAGCGTGGCGACGCCATCGGCGACATCGAGGCGGATGGTTTCAAACTCGGTGCTCATGGGCGCAAAGGTCTCCAGAACCAAAGCCTAGCCCCACACACGCTTCCCGGCCAAGCGCGCCAGCGCGCAGAGCCGGGATCCATGGGTCACATTAGAGCACACTTCGCCGTTGGGCCCCGGCTCTCGCTATGCTCGGCCGGGGAGCGTGGTCCCTAGAGCTCCAGCAACTCCACCTCGGCGGCCTGATAGGGGTCGAGCCGGTAGACGAGCCCGCGATGGATTGCCACCAAAGCGCCCTCGCCCCAATCCTCGATCAATTCGGCGTCGTCGTCCTCGCGCGCGGTCCAGCGCGAGCCATCTTCGCAGATCACTACGCGGCCATCGGCCAGCACCGTGTCGATCACCGACACCGCGCCCGACTGCGCACCCGCGCAAATGCCGACTCGGAACACAGAGAGAATCGCCTCACGTTGTGCGTGCGTGAGTCGGCTCCATTCGAGTCGATCGAAAAGCTCCGGGCCGAGATAGGCCGCGAGGGCATCGTTATGCGTCACCAGGTCCCCACCGAATCAGCATGCTCCAAAAGCGGCTGATTTGGTTTCCGATATGTTACTGACCCGGAACGCGCTTCGGCCAGACCAGCACCGCCAGCACGCCAATGGCTGGACCGATCAAGCCGACCAATCCGCCTTCCACGCCCATCGCACCGCCGGTGATCAGCGCATCGCCGTTGAACTCGAACACGCGCCAACCGCCTAGGCCGATTTCCGTGCCGGTGACATTGATGCCGAGCACGGGTCCTTGCAGCCCGTTCCAGCCGAGATGGATGCCAATCGGCAACCACAGCGATCCCGAACGCTCAAGCGCGACGCAAATCATCACGCTTGCCAGGAAGATGTTGGCGCCGGCGATGATGCCTTGCGTCCCTTGCATCAAAGCAGCCGCATGCACCGCGAGGAACAGCACCGTTGTCGCCAACGTGGCGGAGACAAAGCCATACTTGCCTCGCACTTCCTGGAAGATGTAGCCGCGCGCCAAAATTTCTTGCGTGATCACGTTGAACAGGCACAGCAGCAAGCCCACGCCGAGCGCCTCGGCGCTGAAGCCGGTCCAATCCGGCGCGACGCGCGCGGCGCCCATCGCCCAAAGCACGCCAATCGGCACGACTAGGATCGCCGCCCCCAGCAGCGCGCCGACGATCACGCCAAACGGAGCGCGTGCGAGTGGTGAAAAACCGATCGTCGCGAGCGGACGCTTGTCGACCACTAGAGCCATGAACACGAGCGCGGCAAAGATCGCCACCGCGCTGCCAATTTCAGTGAAAAGACGCCAACCACGATCAGCAAACCAGTTCTCGCCGCCGATCATCACCGCCGGCATGATCACCGGCGTCAGCAGCAGCGCCCACAGCGTCAGGAACGCCAGGCATTTGAGAACGGTGATTGCGAGCTTCTTCATCACACCCCGATGCCTCTATGCGCCGGATTGGATGCGGCCGCCAGAAGCTAGAGAGCCAACCGCCAGATAAAGTCCCGATCGCGCGTGGCCCCGACCATGAAAGCGTGCTCGCCAATGTGCTCAAAACCGTAGCGGCGATAGAAACGCTGCGCGCGTTCGTTGTTCTCCCAGACGCTGAGATAAAGCGCGTCCGCGCCCTCGCCGCGCGCCCAGCCAAGCACGTTGTCCATCAGCGCGCGCGCGACGCCGGCGCCTTTGACGCTGCTATCGACATAGAGCCGATGCAGCTCACGTGAACGCTCCGTGGCGGTCGTGTCCATCTTCACGCCGCCGGACTTGCTGTAACCCACGATCGCGCCGTCGCGCAGCGCCAGCTCGAAACGCGTTTCGCCATCGGCGATTTGTTCGGCGTGCAGCGCCGCGCCGTAATTGTCGGCGAGAAAATCGGCGAGGTCCTGCGGCGGATAGAGATGCCCGAACGTCTCCGTGAAGCTCGCCGCCGCAAACGCCGCCAACGCGTCGGCGTCGTCGGCGCGCGCGTCGCGATAAAAGATCGCGCTCACGCCGCGAGCGCGCTTTCGAGAGCCGCGCGGATCGCTGCAAGCGCGTTCGGCGCATTGGCGCCGTCCGGCCCACCGCCTTGGGCCATGTCGGGGCGCCCGCCGCCGCCTTGGCCGCCAACCGCGGCCACACCCGCACGCACCAGATCAACCGCGGACACCTTGCCCTTGAGATCGTCGGTCACGCCGATCGCCAACGCCGCCTTGCCGTCATCGACGCCGACATAAGCGACAATGCCAGAGCCCAACGCTTTCTTGCCCTCATCGACAAGCCCGCGCAGATCTTTCGCCGGCACGCCGTCAAGCACACGCGCGAGCACCGCAACGCCCGCAACCTGCTCGGGCCCAGCGGGCGCTGCCTGTCCGCCGCCGCCGGCCATCGCCAAGCGCTTTTTCGTTTCCGACAATTCGCGCTCAAGCTTGCGGCGTTCATCCTGCAGCACCGCCACGCGTTCCGGCAATTCAGTCAGCGGCGCTTTCAGGTTCGACGCAATCGCCTTGGCGAGCGCAGCTTGCGCTTTCAGATGGGCCAACGCCGCCGCACCCGTCGTCGCTTCGATGCGGCGCACGCCCGCAGCGACTCCGCCCTCCGACAACACCGTGAACACCGCGATGTCGCCAGTACGCTTCACGTGTGTGCCGCCGCAGAGCTCGACCGAATAGGCTTTGCCGCCAGCCGTGAGCGCGTCGCCAAGGCGCAGCACCCGAACTTGGTCGCCGTATTTCTCGCCGAACAAAGCCAACGCGCCCTCTTCGATCGCTTTGGCCGGCGCCATTTCCTTGATCACGCCTTCCGCGTTCTGACGGATCACCGCGTTGACCTCATCCTCGACGCGCGCAATTTCATCGGCGCTCAAAGCTTGGCCGTGGCTAAAGTCGAAGCGGAAATAGTCCGCCTCCACCAGCGAACCCTTCTGCGTCACGTGTGGCCCAAGCACATTGCGCAACGCCGCGTGCAGCAAGTGCGTCGCCGAGTGGTTGGAGCGTATCTGCGCACGCCGCGCGTGATCGATCTCAAGCGAAGCCGCGTCACCCACTTTGATCGCGCCCTTCACCAGCCGGCCAATGTGCGCGTGCAGCGCGCCCGCTTGCTTTTGCGTGTCCTCGACAACGAATTCAGCGCCGTTCTTGAATGTGATGGTTCCGTGATCGCCGGACTGGCCGCCGCTTTCGGCGTAAAACGGCGTGCGGTCGAACAAGAGCGCAGCGCCCATGCCTTCGCGCAATTCGTGCTGTTCGGCGCCGCCGGCGACGATGCCCGAGAGTTTGCCCTCGCCGATTTCAGCGCTGTAGCCGAGAAACTCGTTGCCGCGCGTGCGCTCCAGGATCGAGTGCCAGATCGCGGGATTGTCGGCGCCGTCAGCGCCTTTCCAGCTCGCGGCGCCTTGGTCCTTCTGCTCCTTCATCGCTACGTCGTATTCGGCGACGTCCACTTCCAGCGAACGCCCGCGCAGAATGTCTTGTGTCAGGTCGAGCGGGAAACCGAACGTGTCGTAGAGCTTGAACGCGGTGCGGCCGGAGAGTTTCTGGCCTTGCTTCAAACCGCTCAGTTCATCTTCCAGCAAGCGCAGACCGTTCGCCAACGTGCGGCGGAAGCGATCTTCTTCTTCGCGCAATTGCGCTTCGATCACAGGCTGTGCGCGCTTCAGTTCGGGATACGCCTCGCCCATCTCGGCGATCAAAGTCGGCGCCAAGCGATACATCAGCGGCTCTTTCGCGCCCAGAATATGCGCGTGCCGCATCGCCCGACGCATGATCCGGCGCAGCACGTAACCGCGCCCTTCGTTCGACGGCGACACGCCATCGGCGATCAGGAACGACGACGCGCGCAAATGGTCGGCGATGACGCGATGGCTGGCGCTCTTGTCGCCCTCGGCCTTCACGCCAGTGAGCTCAACCGACGCCGCGATCAGGGTGCGGAACAGATCGATCTCGTAGTTCGAGTGCACGCCCTGCAGCACCGCGGCGACACGCTCGAGGCCCATGCCGGTATCGATCGAGGGCTTCGGCAGCGCCACACGGCGCCCATCCGCGAATTGCTCGAACTGCATGAACACGAGATTCCAAATCTCGATGAAGCGGTCGCCGTCTTGCTCCGGCGAGCCGGGCGGACCGCCCGCGATCTTCGGGCCGTGATCGTAGAAAATTTCCGAGCACGGACCGCACGGGCCGGTATCGCCCATCGACCAGAAATTATCGCTGGTGGCGATGCGGATGATCCGCTCGTCCGGGAGCCCAGCGATCTTCTTCCACAACGCGGCCGCTTCTTCGTCGTCGTGATAGATGGTGACGAGCAGCTTCTCTTTCGGCAGCGCGAAATCCTTGGTCAGCAGCGTCCAGGCCGCATCGATTGCGCCGTCCTTGAAATAATCGCCGAACGAAAAATTGCCGAGCATCTCGAAGAAGGTGTGGTGACGCGCGGTGTAGCCGACATTGTCGAGATCGTTGTGCTTACCGCCGGCGCGCACGCATTTCTGACTGGTGGCGGCGCGCGGGAACGGCGGCTTGGCGGCGCCGGTAAAATAGTTCTTGAACGGCACCATGCCGGCATTGACGAACAGCAGGGTCGGATCGTCTTGCGGCACAAGCGGCGCCGCGGCCGGCGTTTCGTGCCCGCGCGAACCGAAAAAATCCAAGAATTGCCGACGGATGTCGTTGACGCTTTGCATGTGGCCCCAAGCCGGAATCTGAGTTCAAGCTTGGTATAGGTACCGCAGCGCACAACGCCAACCCTTCGGCCGATCCCGACGCTCCGCGTTACGGCGGCAAACTCAACGCGCCATCGGGACCGAGCGGGAAGGACGGATTCCACGCCACCTCCCAGAGGTGCCCGTCGGGATCGGCAAAATAGCCGGACTGGCCGCCCCAGAACGCCTCCTCCGAAGCTTTCACCAACCGACCGCCAGCGGCGACCGCTTCGGCGATCACCTGGCTCACTTCTTCACGCGAGCGCACATTGTGGGCGAGCGTGATGCCGCGAAAGCCGCTGCCCTCGGCGGGCACCATTGCGTCGCACGCCAAACTCTCGCGCGGAAACAGCGACAGAGCCAACCCGCCAAGCTGGAAGAACACGACGTCCTCCCCGCCGACCGACGACGCGCGAAACCCAAGCTGTTCGTAAAACGCACGCGCGCGCTTCAGGTCCGCAACCCCCAGAGTGATGAGCGACACACGCGGCTCCATCACACGCTCCTGGAAACACCCACCAGAAAAGAACTCGCCGGCCGGCCGGAGATTGGCCAGGGCATGGGGTCGGGTCGGTCAGATCCCCGAACCAGCCGGCGAACGGCGACGCCCAAACACGCCGCCGATTCCATCACTCGCCTTCAGCGGCGTCTTTTTCTTCGTCCGAATTCGGCGCGGAATACATCGCGTCCGCGACGATGCCGGACTTCTGACGCACCGCGTCTTCGATCTTCAAGGCGACATCCTTGTGTTCCTTCAGGAACCGGCGCGCGGCTTCCTTGCCTTGGCCGATCTTCTGGCCGGCATACGCGTACCAAGCGCCGGATTTATCGACCACGCCGGCCTTCACGCCGAGTTCGATCAATTCACCGGTCTTCGAGATGCCTTCGCCATAAATGATATCGAACTGAACCTGCTTGAACGGCGGGGCGACCTTGTTCTTCACCACCTTCACGCGGGTTTCCGAACCGATCACTTCATCGCGTTCCTTGATCTGGCCGGTGCGGCGAATATCCAAACGCACCGACGCATAGAATTTCAGCGCGTTGCCGCCGGTGGTGGTTTCCGGGTTGCCGTACATCACGCCGATCTTCATGCGGATCTGGTTGATGAAAATCACCAACGTGTTGGACTTCGAGATCGAGGCGGTGAGCTTGCGCAGCGCCTGGCTCATCAGACGCGCTTGCAAGCCCGGCAGGCTGTCGCCCATCTCGCCTTCAATTTCCGCGCGTGGCGTCAACGCCGCCACCGAGTCAATGACCAGCACGTCGATCGCGCCCGAGCGCACCAAGGTGTCGGTGATTTCGAGCGCCTGCTCGCCGGTGTCGGGCTGCGAGATCAGCAGATCATCGAGATCGACGCCCAGCTTGCGCGCATAGACCGGGTCCATCGCGTGCTCGGCGTCGACGAACGCGCACACGCCGCCATTCTTCTGCGCCTCGGCGACGCAATGCAGCGCCAACGTCGTTTTGCCCGAGCTTTCGGGGCCATAGATTTCCACGATGCGCCCGCGCGGCAGGCCGCCAATGCCCAACGCGATGTCGAGCCCAAGCGAGCCGGTCGAGACAGCTTCGATTTCGACAGCAGGCTTCTCGCCCAGCCGCATGACCGAGCCTTTGCCGAACGCCTTGTCGATTTGGCCGAGAGCGGCGGCCAGAGCCTTCTGCTTGTCCGTATCCATGTCTTTCTCAACAAGCTTCAAGCCGGCCATCGTTCAAGCTCCACTATGTCGAGTCCGTGCCCCGGGAACAGCCCGCCGGCCCAACGACTCGTTTGTACCATGTTTGTTCCGGAACGCAAGGAGAACATGGGCGCGGGCACTGTCTCAGTTTGAATTTGAGTTTTGAGACGGTCCGCGGGCTTAGCGCCTGAAAGAAACGGCCCGCCGAGGTCAGCGAAGTTCGGCGGGCCGCTTCTCTTGCCCAGATGAGATCGTCGCCTTTGGGGGGAAAATGGTCTCATCCAAACCCCAGCGTCCGATGCTTAGGATCGTCAGCGGCGAAAGTCGGTGCGGCGGCGAACACTCAGGCGCCTTGGACAGGCCAAATCACCGGCGTCGACAGTCCAACCGCCCGATCCGGTAGCCTGGCGCCCGCCAAGCGCTTGGTCACAGAACCGCCGCTTGTGACGCCCGCGGTTTGGCCGCAGGATTTTACCGGGACGGGAAGACGGAGTTGGGCCCATGAGCTGGTCCTCGGCATCGACGCCGCCGCGCGGCGGACCACCTTCGACGCTTGATGCGATGGCCTCGCTCGGCGTGCGCACCGCCGCTCTCTCGCGCCCGGCGGCGCCGATCAAAGCCGATCCCAGCGTCGTGCTCGTCACACAGCCGAACGGCGATGTGGTGGTGTATCCGCCAAGCGAGAAGCTGGTGATCCTGGCCGAACGCCGCGCGCGCAAGCGCTAAGCCGCGACCAGCAATTCCTTCACGCGGCCGACGAGCTGTTCCATCGTCACCGGCTTGCTCATGTAATGAACCGGAAACTCCTCCAGCATGGAGTTGAAGCTTTCCGGCGCATAGCCCGAGAGGAACAGCACTTTGGCGCGCCCGATCATCTCGGCGCCGGCGGCTTGCACCATTTCCGGACCTGTCATGATCGGCATCGACACGTCGGAGATGATGAGATCGAACACGTCGCGATTGGCGGTGAGGATTTCGAGCGCCTCTTCGCCGTTCTCGGCCTCTTCCACCTCGTAGCCGCACTCTTTCAGATTGCGCACGATTGAACGGCGCACTGCGGTCTGATCCTCGACGAACAGGATCTTGCCGCGCCCGGCGACGTCCTTCGTCGGCGGCGACACCAAAGCGCGTTCCTTGGCGGCGATTTCTTCGAGCTCTTCGGCTGTCGGGTCGTAGGCTGGCAGGAAGATACGGAACGTCGTGCCGTGGCCGAGTTTGGTGCTGAAGAAGATGTAGCCGCCCGATTGCTTGATGATGCCGTAGGCGGTGGCGAGGCCAAGGCCGGTGCCTTTGCCGGCTTCCTTGGTGGAATGATACGGGCGGAAGATTTTCGCAGCGTGTTCCGGCTTGATGCCGGAGCCGGTGTCTTCGACTTCGATCAAGGTGTAGCTGCCGTCCTCGATCGGGTTGTGGCCCCAGGCGCGCGCTTGTTCTGCAGTGGCGACGCCGGTGCGGACCACAAGCTTGCCGTCGCGCGGCATGCCCGCGCCTTTCGGCGTCATCGCGTCGCGCGCGTTGGTGGCGAGGTTGACCAGCACGCGCTCGAGCTGGGTCTTGTCGACCTTCACCATCGGCAGATCGCGGCCGTGGCGCAGCTCGAACTTGATGCTCTCGCCCATGATGCGGCGGATCAATTCCTGACGCGCGCCGATGAAATCGCCCACCTCGAACACTTCGCGGGCGAAGGTTTGCTGACGCGCATAGGCGCGCAGCATTTCCGAAAGTTCTTTCGCCGTGGTGGCGTTGTCGGTGATTTCGCGCAGCAGCGGATAGTCGGCGTCGCCCACCGGGTGACGGCGCAGCAGGTACGAGCAGGTCTGCATCACCACCGTGAGCAGATTGTTGAAATCGTGCGCGACGCCGGCGGCAAGCTCGCCGATCTCGCGCATCTTTTCGCTCTGCGCCAAGCGCGTTTGCAATTCGCGCTGCTCAGTGACGTTGACGATATACGCCAGAGCGCGGCCATCGCCGGAGCGCGCCAGATGCACGTGCGCCGCAGTTGGCGGCGTGGTGGCGAGCATCAGCTCGATCGGCTCGTTCAAACCTTGGCGCAGACGATGCGCCAACGCCGCCGGGCCTTCCGACGCGTCGAACAGATCGGCGAACGCCACGCCGGGCGCGGCGCGACCGCCAGTCATTTCCATCAGAGCCGCGTTGGAATCCAGCAACGTGCAGGCAGCCGGATCCATGCCGTCGAGAACCGCCGCGCCGAACGGCGCATTGGTGAACACGCCATCGGCGCCGATGCCCACGGGCGCGGCTGTATGTTCCTGCGCGTCGAGGTCGGAGAAGAAGATCAGCGTGCGGACAGCATCGTCGCCATCGTCGCCGGCCCAGAACGTGACGGCCGAAGCTTGCGTATCGCGCCCATCGCGGCCCTTCAGCGTGATCTTCACGCGCGAGGGGCCAAAGCCGCGGCGATCGCGGCGCAACAGCCGCGACGGATCCTCTTTCAGAATATCCTTCACGCGCAGCGTCGCCGGGTCGTCGCCGACGCCCAGAACCGCGCGCAATTCGCGGTTCATGTAAACGATCGCGCCATCGGCGCGGGCGGCGAAAAACCCGATCGGCGCGTCATCGAGAAACAATTGGCGCGAATCTTCGCCGGCGTCGGCGGCTTCCGCAGCGCCGATTTCACGCAAACGCCACAGCACCCGCCCGCCCGGCACCGGGCCGACGCTGGCTTCGTAGCGCACGGCTTTGCCCGCGCCCGACACTAGCGCAGTCGCCGGCAGCACTTCGCGGCGTGCGGCGGCTTGTTGCGCGGCTTTCGACAAGCGGAACATCGGCGCCGACAACATCGGGTCAGCGCCGAACAAGCGGCTCATCATCGGCGGACGATCGCTCTCGCCAAGCGCGCCGACGGTTTCAGCGATGGCGAGATAAGCGTGATTGGCGACCAGCGGCGAGAGCGCGCGGTCTGTCACCATCGCCGCTTCATCGAGCGCTTCCACCAAAGCGAATTCCGGACTTTGCGAGCCCATCGCGGCTGCCTCCAGCACGCCGCGTTCGGGGAACGCGCCGTGTTTGCGACCAGCGCCGCGCGACATCCAAAAGAACAACACCAACCCCGCCGCCGCGAGCAGGATCAACAAGATGGCGCCGACTTGACCAACCGCCGGCCCTGCCGTGATCGCTACACCTGCGGCGCACACGCCCGCCGTCACCGCAACCCAGAACAGGATTTGCAGCGGATCGAGCCGGCCGTTGTTGCGGCCTGGTGTGGGATGGGCAGAGTCTGTCATTGCGCGCCTTTGGGCCAAATTCTCTTTGACCTCGATTCGGTGTGGGGGGCACGCCGCCGGCTGTTGCCTGACGCAGCGTTTAGTTGGCCGTGGCCGGAACGATCCAAGTTGCTCACAGCATGCTCCTGCGCCGGCGCTTAGCCAGCCGCATAACGAAGCCGATCACCTTGGCGACAGCTTCGTAATGTTCGCGCGGAATGGGCGCGTCGATTTCGGCGGTCGCGAACAAGGCGCGCGCCAAGGGCGGATCCTCGACGATGGGGATATCGTGCTCTTTCGCCAATTCGCGGATGCGCATGGCCACCGCGTCCACGCCCATCGCCAAGCAGATCGGCGCGGGCGTTTCGGTCGGGTCGTATTTGAGCGCGATGGCGTAGTGAGTCGGGTTGGTGATGATCACGCTGGCCTGCGGGACGGCGCTCATCATGCGCTGGCGCGACTTCTCCTGACGGATCTGGCGGAGCTTGGCCTTGACCATCGGGTCGCCGTCGCTCTGGCGCATTTCGTCTTTGATCTCGCGCCGGCTCATGCGCTGGCGCTTCATGTAGCTTTGGCGCGTGAACACGTAATCGATGATGGCGATCAAACCGGCTGCACTCGCCAGCGCGATCAGCATCGATACCGCGCGGTCCTGCACGTAGGGCAACAGAGCCGCAGGATCGAGCAGCGGCATCCGCTCGATCGTGGCGTCGGTCGGCCACAGCATCCACGTCATCACCGCGCCGACGACCGCGAACTTCGCCAGCGATTTGAGAAACGTCGCGAACGCCTGCTTGCCGAACACGCGCCCGAAGCCCTTGATCGGATCGAGCTTGTCCATCTTCGGGTTGATGCGCTCGGCGGTAAACGTCGGCTGATCTTGCAGATAGCGCGAGGCCAGCCCCGCGCCCGCCAGCGCCAACGCGCTCATCCCCAAGATCATGCCGACCTTCAGCCCGATCGCCACCGACATCGCCTGCAGCGCGCCGGGATCGGATGAAAATTGATCGGGCATCGCCAGGAAGCCGATGAAGTCGCGCCCAAGCGCATTCGCCATCGGCCCCGACAAGAACGCGACGATCGCCGTAGCGGCGATCAGCGAAAGTGCAGCGCCCACTTCGGGCGTGTAGATGATGTCGCCTTTCTCGCGCGCCTGCTCCAGCTTTCGCTGTGTCGGCTCTTCTGTTTTGTCATCGTCATCGGCGGCCATTGGCTTACCTCAGCCAGCTGGCGTAGCGCTCGAGGCTGTCGAGCCACACGAGCATGCCGGTTGAAAGCCCCAGCGCGAACACGGCAAAGCCGCCGAGCAATTGCAGCGGCAAAACCACGAAAAACACTTGAATCGACGGGATCAAGCGCGAGAGCACGCCGAGCCCCAGACGAAAGATCATGCCTGCCGCAATCACCGGCGTGGCGATCTGAAAGCCGACCAGGAACGAGCGCGCGGTCGTGTCGAGCGCAAGCTCAGCCGCATCGCCCAATGGCGCCGGCGCGCCGGGCGCGATCAGATCGTATGAGCCGGCGATGCCGCTGATGAACATGTGGTCGAGGCCGGTGGTGAAAATCAGCGCCACGCCCATGAGTGATAAGAACACCGCGAAGATCTGCCCCGATTGCGACATCGTCGGGTCGGCCGTCTGCGCAAACGACAAACCAACTTCGAGACCGACAATCTGACCGGCCGTCGCCAACGCCGAGATCAGCAAGCGCGCCGCCCCGCCAAGCAGCACGCCAATCAGAATCTCACTGATGATCTGCCCGGCCATGCCGAACGCCGTCAGCGCAGGTTCGGGCACACGTTCGCCGAGCGATGGCGCGAGCGTTGCGGCCATCAACAACGCGAACGCCAAACGAATACGCCCAGGCACCGAAGGTTCGCCCAGGCCCGGCAGCAGCATCACCATCGCGCCAATGCGCGCGAACAGAAGCGCCGCCGCCCAAATCTCAACGCCGTAGAGCGTGAGGTCCATCAGAACGCCGCGATGCGTTCGAAGATGCCGGTCGTGAAGCCGCCCAACAGGCCGCCCATGATCGGCAGGAACAACAGCAGCGCGAAAAAGATCGAGAGGATCTTCGGCACGAACACCAGCGTCTGTTCCTGAATCTGAGTCAGCGTCTGCATCAGCGACACCACCAAACCCACAATCAGCCCGACGATCATCGGCCCCGCGCACACAAGCACGGTGACCCAGATCGCTTCGCGTCCGAGATCCAACACTTCGACGCCGGTCATCGCGGCTCCTCGCATGCAGCTCGGCAAATTCTGCCCAGCGCCGCCAGGGAGCAATTTTATAGTTACCAAAGGGTTTCCGAAGCCGGTGCGGCTGCCTAAACTCGTGGTCAAACAACATCATTCGTGGGGGAAATGATCATGCTCAACCGTCGCCAAGCCTTGCTGTCCGCGTCCGCCTTAGCGCTCGCCGGTTGCGCCAGTGCAACCGGTTCGGCGCAAAGCGCGGGCGGAGACGTCAACGCGTTCTTCGAAACGACCTTCGACGAAGGCGTGGCGCGGTCGCCGGAATTGGCGACCAGCCTGGGCGATCGGCGCGGCTACGATCGTTGGAACGACGAAACGGAATCCTTTGCGGAAACCAATTTACGTCGCCGCGTCGCCCAGCGCGACGAAATGCGCGCGCGCTGGAATCCTGCGACCCTCAGCCCGGCAGACGCGCTTTCCTACCGGCTGTTCGATTTGAGCGTCACCCGCGCCGAGCAAGGCTGGCGCTGGCGCAATCATCGCTACGTCTTCAATCATTTCGGTGGCGCGCAGCAGAACCTTCCGGCCTTCCTGATCAACAACCACCAGGTCACCAACGTCGCCGACGCCGAAGCCTATGTGTCGCGCCTCAATGGCTTGCCGGTGAAAATGGCGCAATTGATCGAGAACGCCGAACGCTCGGCGTCACTCGGCATTCAGCCGCCGAAATTTTCGTATGCGGGCGTGCTCACCGCCAGCCGCAATGTCATTGCCGGCGGTCCGTTCACCGAAGCCGCCGATAGCCCGCTGTTCGGCGACTTCAAAACCAAAGTGAACCGGCTCGAGATCGCGCAAACCGAAAAAGATCGCCTGATCGCCGCCGCGCGCGGCGCGCTCGTGGGTGCGGTGAAGCCGGCCTACGAAAATCTGATCGCGGTGATGATCCAGCACGAAGCGCGCGCAACCAATGATGACGGCGCCTGGAAGCTGCCCGATGGCGATGAATTCTACGCCGACCGCTTGCGCAATTTCACAACCACCAACCGCAGCGCCGACGAGATTCATAATATCGGCCTGGAAAATGTCGCCCGCCTGCACAACGAAATGCGCGGCATCATGCGGCAAACCAATTTCAGCGGCGATCTGAACGCCTTCTTCCAATTCATGGAAACCGATCCGCGCTTCTTCGTCGCCGATACGCCGGAAGGCAAAGCCGATTACGTGCGCCAAGCCACCGCCGTGATCGACGCGATGCGCGAACGCTTGCCGCAATATTTCGGCCGCTTGCCACGTGCGCCGATCGAGGTGCGTCCGGTGGAGCCGTTCCGGGAACGCTCGGCGGGCTTGGCGTTTTATAGCGGCCCCGCCGCCGATGGATCACGTCCGGGCGTCTATTACGTCAACACCTTCGATGTGAAGGCGATCCCGACATACCAAATCGAGGCGCTCGCCTATCATGAAGGCATCCCCGGCCATCACATGCAGATCGCCATCGCCCAGGAACTGGAAGGCGTGCCGCGCTTCCGCCGGTTTGGCGGCGGCTACACGGCGTATTCCGAAGGCTGGGGCCTCTACACCGAACGGCTCTCGAAAGAGATGGGCGGTTACCAGGACCCGTACCGCGATTTCGGCCGGATGACGCTCGAACTGCGCCGGGCGATCCGGCTGGTCGTCGACACCGGCGTCCACCACAAGCGTTGGACCCGCCGCCAAGCGGTCGACTACATCCTCGCAAACCAGCCGGGCGGCGAAGACGCCGCCATGAACGACATGGGCCGCTACATCGTCATGCCGGGGCAAGCCACCGCCTACATGATCGGGCAGATGGAGATCCTGCGCTTGCGTGAGGAAGCGCGCACGGCGATGGGCGATCGCTTCTCCAACCGTGGCTTCCACGACGCGGTTTTGGCGAACGGGGCGGTGCCGCTCGACGTTTTGGGCGAGCTGGTGCGTGCGTGGAGTAGTGCGGCGCCGTCATAACGTGTTGCGGCGGCAACAGTGTGGTCCAATTTCTGCAAAGACGTATCCAATAACCGAATCTGCCTCATCTTAGGTTCAGGGGCGATGGAACGTCATGACTGTCTCAAGCGTAAAGGCGCGGGACGGCCAGAAGGGCAACACAATGTTACGGGCGATTTCAAACTGGTTCGGGCGGCTGTTTGGCCCGAAGGATGACTTCAAAGCCGCTTTGCTGGCCGACCTCGGCCTCAAGCGCTAAGTCCAAACATGACGTTCGGGCGCGTCTGCGCCTGAGTCCGCCTGGGCTAATTAGCCCGGCGGCGCACCGGCGATGAAGCTTTCCACCAAGCTCCCGGCCACCAGCCTCCAGCCATCCACCAGCACGAAGAAGATCAGCTTGAACGGCAAGCTGATCGTCACCGGCGGCATCATCATCATCCCCATAGCCATCAGCAGCGATGACACCACCAGATCGATGATCAGGAATGGGATGAAGAGCATAAAGCCGATCTCGAACGCCCGCCTTAGCTCCGAGATCATGAAAGCCGGCGCGATGATGCGCAGCGGCGTTTCCTCGATGCTGGCGGGCGGGGTTTCGAGATTGGCCATGTCCAGAAAGAGCGCGAGATCGGCTTCGCGGGTATGGGCGCCCATGAAGGTTTTCAGCGGCTCGATAATGCGCGGGAAGGCTTCGTCGAGCTCCATCTCCTCTCGCATCACCGGACCGATGCCGGCCTGGTAGGCTTGGTCCCAAACCGGCTGCATGACGAACGCGGTCAAGAACAACGACAGCGAAACGATCACCACGTTCGGCGGCGCTTGCTGCAGACCGATGGCGGTACGCAGCAGCGAGAGCACGACAACGATCCGAATGAAGCTCGTCGTCATGATCAGGATCGACGGCGCAAGCGAGAGCACCGTGACCAGGGCCGTGAGCTGCAAGACGCGGGCGGTGAGGCCCTCGCCGGTGCCGAGATTGATATCGAGCGTTGGGTCGGCGGCTTGAGCGAACGCGTCGCCCGGCAGGCCGATCAACATAAGAAGCAGCAAAGGCCCAACAAGCACCCAGCCGCGGAAACGCCGCATCATTCCGGTCATTGCGGCGCCCCTACAATCGGCGGCGACGGCGGCGGCGGTTCTTTTGCTTCGACGTCAGTCACGACTTTGTCCCCAGCCGGCGACAGCAACAGCAAATGTTCGCGTCCATCGAGACGCACCAGAACCAAGCGCCGGCGCGGATCGAGCATCAGGCTTTCGGTGACTTTCAGCCGCCGCTGCGCGTTCGCGCCGGAAGCGTCGAGCATGCCGAAGCGCCGCGCCGCATAAGCGGCGAGCCCGATCAGGGCCAGGGTGGCGATGAGCGCGAACAGCGCGCGCGCCCAATCCATGAAGTCCACGAAGGCTCTCCGTTCTGGAGCTTTGCGCTCACCACCCGGTTGGGATCGGTTTGGTAAATGAGAGGTTAATAACCGGCGGTGTGGTTAAGAGCGGCTTAACTCCGCGCTGCTCGACTTGGGCTCTTCGGTAGTTTGAGTCGGACCCTCGTGAACCTGGCGGATACATCCTTCTTCGGCGCGTTGCGCTCGCGCCTCGATCAATTGAGCGAGCGCCAGCGGCTGATCTCGGAAAACATCGCCAATGCGTCGACGCCTGGCTATCGCCCGCGCGATCTCGATACGTCGGGCTTTGAACGCATGCTGGCGCAGCAATCGGCCGATGGCGGCGGTTTGCAGATGGCGCGCACCAATCCCGGGCACATGAATCCGGGCGGTTCGCCGCAGGCGCGCGTTATTACTCGTGACGACAGCGAAACGACCATGGATGGCAACGCCGTGGTGCTCGAAGATCAAATGGCGCGCGCGGCGGAAACGCGGATGGCGTTCGAAACGGGCGTCGCGCTTTACCAGAAAGGCCTGCAGCTGATCCGGCTCGCGGCCAAACCGCCAGGACGGTGAGATAGCTCATGAGCGATATCCAAGCCGCCATCTCCGCCGCCGCCTCCGGCATGCGCGCACAAACAACGCGGATGCGTGTGGCCGCCGAAAACGTGGCCAACGCGAATTCGCTGGGCACGAGCCCGACCGAAGATCCGTTCCGTCGCCGCATCCCGCTGCTCGAAAGCACGACGCTTTCGACCGGCGCGCAAGGCGTGCGGGTGACGGGCGCGGCCACCGATATGTCGAGCTTCCGGCAAGAATATAACCCCACCCACCCCGCCGCCGATCCAGACGGCTATGTGCGGCTGCCGAACGTCGACACGTTGGTGGAGATGATGGATTTGCGCGATGCGACGCGCGCGTACGAAGCCAACTTGAACATGATCGATGCAGCGCGTGGAATGACGACGCGCGCGCTCGATCTGCTGCGGAGATAATAGGCCATGGCCATCGATCCAGTTTCAGTCGCACGGGCGTATCAACAAACAGCGCGCGCCACCCAATCGCCCGGCGGAACCGAAGGCGCCGACAACATCGATTTCGGCGGCTTGGTGCAACAAGCGATCCGCGAAGCGGGGCAAACCTCGCGCGCGGCCGAGCAGCAAGCGATGCAAGTGGCGGGCGGCCAAGGCGACATCGTCGATGTCGTCACCGCCATCGCCGCAGCAGAAACGCAATTGGAGACGGTGATCGCCGTGCGCGATCAAGTCATTCAAGCGTATCAAGAAATCTTGCGGATGCCGATCTAGGGAACTTGCAGCGGTAACTCACGTTACTCCGACAGTGTTTGATTGTTGGAGGAACCGCCATGCTCGGCTGGTCAATCGGCTTTTTTCTCGCCGCGCTTGTCGCGGCCGTTTTTGGTTTTGGCGGCATCGCCAGCGCGTTCGCTGGCATCGCGCAACTTCTGTTCTGGGTCTTCCTCGCGCTGCTTGCACTCTCCATCGTGTTTTCGCTGTTCAGCGGCAGAGCTCCACTTGCCCACGACGGCGCTCATCCCGTCTCACGCGGAACGCCGACCGGCGCGCTTATGCTGGTGGCGGCGGTTGGCGTCGGCATTCTGGCTTATGCGTGGATGGACAATGATTGGTCCGCCGAACAAGCCGGCCGCGCCGTCGATCGCACGGCTTCGCAAATCACCGCCGAGGCTGGCGAAGCGCTGGAAGACGCAGGCGACCGCGCGGAGACGTTCGTCGAAACCACGTCCGACGAAATTCGCACCGACACCGCCAATGGGCTCGATGAAGCGAGCGAGCGTGTCGAAGAAACCGACAATTCGAACTAATCCCCGCACACTCCCCTCACCTTCACACTCCCCGCTAATTGGCGGGGAGTTTTTTATGGCGTGCACGTTTGGCGCGTGAACCGGGTTCGGTTCCGCGTTGTTCGCGTATGGATCGCCGGCGTCTCGCC
>CXWL01009085.1_pt1 | contig 18441 bp, 20 predicted proteins | sample 590931 | NCBI WGS metagenome assembly CXWL01 (sample SAMEA3498368, study PRJEB10139) | groundwater metagenome | biome: water well; material: biofilm material | place: Germany | collected 2015-04-27 | reverse complement strand
GTCCTGCTTCAAGATCGCGTTGCAAACTGCCCAGCCTGACTTGTTCTCGGCGGTCTGCAACAAGGGGGCCGACACCATGATCAGCGATGCGACCGACGCGCGCATGGCCGCGCGCCTGCCAGCCTGGTACAAGCAGGCGGTCCATGCGCCCACATTCTTGCTGTTGCCGCTGCACATCAAGGGCAAGCCATTCGGCCTGATCTACGCGGACAAGGCCAGCGCCGGTGCGCTGGTGCTCAATGAGAAGGAACTGGCGTTGTTGCGCACGCTGCGCAACCAGGCCGTGATGGCGTTCAAGCAGTCGTCGTGAACGTGCGGCGCCTGCTCCACCCGCTTGGGGCCCGATGCGAGGCTCGCTGATCCTTCCCGCTTTGCTTGGCATGGTGTTGGGAACCGCGCTGCAGTTGCAGCAGCCCAGCCTGTGGCCGGCGTCGAGCTACGCAGCCATGGGCGGCGCGGGCATGCTGGGCTGGGCGCTGGTCGCCACGCGGGTACGAGCCGGGGCCTGGCGCGCTGGTTGGGTGCTACTGGCCTTGGCGTGTGTTGCCGCTGGAGTGGCTGGCTTGCGCGGTGCCGTGCTGCATCACGTCGCGTTGGCGCCCGCGTTGGAGGGGCGAGACATCGCCGTGGTGGGCGTGGTGGCGGCGATGCCGCAGCGCTTTGACAACGGGCTGCGGTTTCGCCTGGACGTGACGTCCGCGCGCGTGGATCAACAGGCGGTCAAACTGCCGCCGCGAATCTACCTGAGCTGGTATGGCGCGGGAACTGAACCGTTGTTGGCCCGACCGGTGCCCGATGTGCGCGCCGGCGAGCGTTGGCAGATCACCGTGCGCCTGAAGGCGCCGCATGGCAACCTCAACCCACATGGTTTTGACTACGAGTTGTGGTTGTGGGAGCAGGGCCTGCAGGCCACCGGTTATGTACGCGTCGGGCCACACGATCCGACACCGCGGCGCCTGGCCCAGAGCGGTTTGCATCCGGTCGAACAGGCACGCCAGGCGGTGCGCGACCGGATCTTTGAACGCGTGGCGCAGCGCCAGGCAGCCGGTCTGATCGCGGCCCTGGTGGTGGGCGACCAGAACGTGATCGAGCGCGCCGACTGGGATGTGTTCCGCGCCACCGGCGTGGCGCACTTGATGAGCATTTCCGGCTTGCACGTCACCATGTTTGCCTGGCTTGCCGCGCTGCTGGTGTCGGCCCTGTGGCGACGCTCAAGTTCCCTGTGCCTGATCCTGCCGGCACCGACAGCGGCGCTGCTGGGTGGCGTATTGCTGGCATTTGCCTATGCCTATTTCAGCGGCTGGGGCGTGCCCTCGCAGCGCACCGTGTTGATGCTGGCTACCGTGGCGGCCTTGCGCTGGAGCGGCCGGCAATGGCCATGGCCCCACGTGTGGTTGCTGGCGTGCGTGGTGGTGCTGCTGGTGGATCCCTGGGCGCTGCTGCAAGCTGGTTTCTGGCTGAGTTTTGTGGCGGTGGGTGTGTTGTTTGTCAGCGGCCCCGGCGCGACTGAGGTACGCACGGGGGGCGTGCGGGCCTGGCTCAAGTCGATGTTCGCCGAGCAATGGGTCATCACGCTGACTTTGACACCGCTTACCTTGCTGCTGTTCGGGCAGGTCTCGGTGGTGGGCCTGCTGGCCAATGCGCTGGCCATTCCCTGGGTGACCGTGTTGATCACGCCTTTGGCCATGCTGGGTGTGGCGGTGGCGCCGCTATGGGAACTGGCGGCTTGGGCGATTGGCTTGCTGACGACCTCCCTGCAAGCCCTGGCCACGCTGCCGTTTGCCACCGTGTCGGTGGCGCAGGCGCCACTGTGGGCCGGTGTGGCGGGCTTGTTCGGGGGCCTGTTGTTGGCCATGCGCTGGCCGCTGGGACTGCGCGTGCAAGGGTTGCCTCTGATTCTGCCGGTGCTCTTGTGGCAGGCGCCCCGTCCGGCTGCCGGCCAGTTTGAACTGCTGGCAACCGACATCGGCCAGGGCAATGCCGTGCTGGTGCGCACCGCCCACCACGCCCTGGTGTACGACACCGGCCCGCGCTTCAGCAGCGAGAGTGATGCCGGGCACCGGGTGCTGGTGCCCCTGCTGCGCGCCTTGGGCGAACGGGTGGATACCGTGGTGCTCAGCCACCGTGACAGCGACCACACTGGCGGGGCACTGGCGGTGTTGGCAATGCAGCCGCAAGCCGAGTTGATCAGTTCGATCGAGGACGAACACGTGTTGCAGACCCAGCGCGCGGCGACGCGCTGCGTGGCGGGACAGGGCTGGCAATGGGACGGCGTTGGTTTCGAAGTTCTGCACCCGATGGCGGGCGACTACGCGTTGGCGCTCAAACCAAACGGGATCAGTTGCGTGCTGCGCATCAGCAACGGCGCGCAGACCGTTCTGTTGGTGGGCGACATCGAAGCCGAGCAAGAGGCCAGCCTGGTGCGCCGTGGTGCGCCAGCGCTGAAGGCCGACGTGCTATTGGTGCCGCACCATGGCAGCAAGACATCCAGCAGCGAAGGTTTTCTGGATGCGGTGGCACCCCGTTTTGCTTTGGTGCAGTCGGGCTATCGCAACCGGTTTGGTCACCCGGCGCCAACGGTCATCGCGCGCTATGCGGCGCGGCAGGTCCAGGTCGTCGATTCACCCCATTGTGGTGCGGCCACCTGGCGCAGCGTGCAGCCGGATGAGGTGCGGTGCCAACGCGACACGAATCGACGCTACTGGCACCATCTTGTGCCATAGTGGCCCGAAGCTTGCTAAGCTGTTCACAGGAGCGTTGCGACCTATGCAAAAATTCGATGAGATGTACACCGCTGTGCCTTACGGGGCAGCGTCTGATTCGGCGGCGGTGCGGGCGCACTACCGGGTCTTTGCGCAATGGCTGTCACGCCAGGACCCGGCGGTGATGGCCAGCCGACGCGAGGAGGCGGCGGTGATCTTCCGCCGCGTCGGCATCACCTTTGCGGTCTATGGCGACAAGGACGAGGAGGGCGCCGGGGTCGAGCGGCTCATTCCGTTTGACCTGATCCCGCGCATCATCTCGGAGCAGGAGTGGGCCATGATGGAGCGGGGCCTGGTGCAACGCGTCACCGCCTTGAACCGCTTCATCCACGATGTGTACCACGCTCAGGATATTCTCAAGGCCGGTCTGGTGCCGCGTGAACAGGTGGAACGCAACGCCCAGTTTCGCCACCGGATGATCGGCGTGGACGTNNGTATTACGTGCTGGAAGACAACCTGCGCGTGCCCAGCGGCGTGTCCTACATGCTGGAAGACCGCAAGATGATGATGCGGCTGTTTCCCGAGCTGTTCAGTGCCCACAAGGTCGCGCCAGTGGCCCATTACCCCGATCTGCTGCTGGAAACGCTGCGCCAGAGCTGCCCGGCCACGGCCGCCGAGCCCACCGTGGTGGTGCTAACGCCCGGCATGCACAACAGCGCCTATTTTGAGCACGCTTTCCTGGCGCAGCAAATGGGCGTTGAATTGGTCGAGGGGCAGGACCTGTTCACGCGGGACAACTTTGTTTACATGCGTACCACGCGTGGGCCGCTGCGCGTGGATGTGATCTATCGGCGGGTCGATGACGACTTCCTGGACCCGCGCGAATTTCGCAGCAACTCGACCCTGGGCTGCGCCGGGCTGATCGAAGCCTACCGCGCCGGACACGTGAGCATCTGCAATGCGGTGGGCACGGGCGTGGCCGACGACAAATCAATCTACCCCTACGTGCCGGCCATGATCGAGTTCTATCTGGGTGAGAAGCCGATTCTCAACAACGTGCCGACCTGGATGTGCCGCAAACCCGAGGATCTGGCCTACACGCTGGCGCATCTGGACGAACTGGTGGTCAAGGAGGTGCATGGCGCTGGCGGCTACGGCATGCTGGTGGGGCCGGCGGCCAGCAAGGCCGAGATCGAAGCCTTCCGCCAGGCCTTGTTGGCGCGTCCCGATGGCTACATCGCACAACCCACACTGAGCTTGTCGAGTTGTCCAACCTATGTGGAGAGTGGCCTGGCGCCGCGCCACATTGACTTGCGGCCCTATGTGTTGTGCGGCAAGACTGTGCAGACGGTGCCCGGCGGCCTGACCCGGGTGGCCTTGAAAGAAGGCTCGCTGGTGGTCAACTCGTCGCAAGGCGGTGGCACCAAAGACACCTGGATATTGGAGACGCCATGTTAAGCCGTACCGCCGATCACTTGTTCTGGATGTCGCGCTACATCGAGCGCGCCGAGAACACCGCCCGCATGCTCGATGTCAATTACCAGACCTCGCTGCTGCCGCAATCGGCCGCGGTGGCGCAGGTCGGCTGGGAGGGTCTGCTCTCCATCAGCGAGTTGCTGGGCGCTTACAACTACCAGCACGGGGACGTGCGGGCCAGCGATGTGCTGGACTTCATGGTCAAGGACGAAAGCAACCCGTCGAGCATCATGTCTTGTCTGAGCGCCGCGCGCGAAAACGCCCGCGCGGTGCGTGGCACGCTGACCACCGAAGTATGGGAAACCCATAACCAGACCTGGATCGAGGTGCGCCGCATGATTCGCGCGGGGGATTTTGAGCGCGACCCGGCCCAGTTTTTTGAGTGGGTCAAGTTTCGCTCGCACCTGTCGCGCGGGGTCACGCTGGGCACCATGCTGATGGACGAGGCTTTGTACTTCATGCGCCTGGGCACCTTCCTGGAACGGGCCGACAACACCGCGCGCCTGGTCGACGTGAAGTTCCACGCGCTGGAGACCGACTTCTATGGCACCGCCAATGCGCGTGACCAGGAGTACGACTTCTACCACTGGAGTGCGATTCTGCGCAGCGTCTCCGGCTTTGAGATTTACCGCAAGGTCTACCGCGACGTGATCAAGCCCGAGCGTGTCGCCGACTTGTTGATTCTGCGCGCCGACATGCCACGCTCCTTGCATGCCAGCGTCAACGAGGTGCTGGGCAACCTGGGCAAGGTCAGCGCCGACCCAGGCAGTGAAACCCTGCGCCGGGCCGGCAAGTTGCGCGCGGAACTGCAATACGGGCGCATCGACGAGATCCTGGCCATGGGCTTGCACGCCTACCTGACGCAGTTTCTGGACCGCATCAACGACCTGGGCTCACACATCAGCCGCGAGTTTTTGCAGCCGGCGTAGCTTGCGTCGCTGACGCGCGAGTACTGGCATTGCCCTGCGTTTTCTTGGCCACCAGAGGGTCGGGTTGACCATGTGATGATCGAACGAGGCCCGAATTTCCACGGTGCATCCCCGGACCACTCAAGGCTCCATACCATCGCTATCGGTGCGGCGCCTTTCCTTGAGAACTTCAAGGGCACGCTCGATGATGATGCGATCAGGAATATCCTTGTCTCGCATGGTCTGCTTCGTGAGAAGCAAGCCTTCAAGGGTGATCGTTCGCACCGGGATGCCATCGAGATCAACTGTCTCGGCATAGTGACGCAGGGTTTCATAGGTCTGCCCATTGGCATTGAGCATGATGTCAACCACAAACGCATCGGCGACTCTGATGTTTTCGCCTTCCTCGAACCATTTGGGTTCGATGCCTCTTGCCGCCTGATCCGGCAGCACCATCAAAGCCTCTTTGACTCGCCGGCCAGCCTCGGAAGTCGAAGGCACCATCACATCAATATCGGTCGTTGCACGGTGGTATCCATGCGCCGCAAGCGCGTAGCCGCCAATCAACAGATATTCGACGCCATGATCGTTCAAACTGTTCAGCAAAAGCTTGAGGTCATCTAGCGTTGCCGGACGGCTGTACTCATCCATGCTTGCGCTCCAAGGCCAAGCCAACCATCGCACGAACCAGGCAATCCTGATCGTGCTCGTTAGCCTCGAAGTGCGAAACGAAGCGATACACACCCTTCGGGATGTACGAGGTATTGGAAAGGCGAGTGACGGCCTCACTAAAGCGAGCGCCCTCAGCCAGCAAAGCACCGCTGGCGTGGCCTACCATTGGGCGTTCGGCACGATTTCCAACTTGTCTCATGGCCTAGCCTTTCAAATGATCGCGAGTGTGCCGCTTGTGTCGAGGACGGCGGCCGTCAGGGCGGTATGTGTTCCGGCCTAGTCAGCACCTCCTGCCATTCCGTGCAATGCGTGACGGTAAGTGTAAAGTCAAAGCGGGAAGCGGGCGGCGTGCCCCCGCACCCACAGCACCACGGTCGCCGCGCTGCACCTGGCCTATTTGTAGACTTTCTTGAGCAGCTTGAGCAAGGTGCTGCGTTCGCTGTGCGTCAGCCGGGCCGCGACCTCGGCTTCCAGCTCGGAGGCGGTTTGTTCGGCCTCACGCATCATTTTCTTGCCGCTGGCAGTCAGGTGCAGGCCCATGGCCCGGCCATCATGCGGGTGGGGCAGGCGGGTGATGAGGCTGCGTTTTTCCAGCGCTTTGACCATGCCCACCAGGTTGGGCGCCAGGATACCCAGGGTGCCGCACAGTTGGCGCGAGGTGATGCCGGGGTTGTGGGTGACTAACGAGAGCACCGAGAAGTCGACCGGCCGCAGATCGTAAACCGCCATGCGCTGCAAGAACAACTCGATCACCACCAAGGCCGCGCGGCGGGCGTTGTACCCGAGCAGGCCCTCGAGGTAACTGGTGTCAACCTCGTCGACGAAGGTGGTGCTTGGGGTGGTGGCCATGAAGTTGAGCGGACGGAAAAAGGGGTCTTGCGGGCGTCCGCGGTTGATGGGATTGCTTGCTGCGGCTCAACGGGCGGCGGCCTTCTTGCGGGCGGCTCCCAGGTAGGTGTCGATCACGCGCGAATCGTTGGCCAGCTCCACAGCCGGGCCTTGCAGCACAATCTCGCCCATTTCCAGGACGTAGCCATAGTCCGCCGCCTCCAGCGCGGCGCGGGCGTTTTGCTCCACCAGCAAGGTGGTGACGCCGGTTTTGCGCAAGGCATCGATGGTGCGAAAGATCTCTCGCACCACCAGCGGCGCCAAGCCCAGGCTGGGCTCGTCGAGCATCAACAACTTTGGCGCCGACATCATGGCCCGCCCCAGTGCCAGCATTTGCCGCTCACCGCCAGACAGCGTGCCGGCCTGCTGGGTACGTCGCTCCAGCAAGCGCGGAAACAGCTCGAACACCACCGCCATTTGGTCGCGCCAGCGCGGGTTGCGCAATTGCACTTGGCGGTAGGCGCCCAGCACCAGGTTGTCCTCCACCGTCATGCTGCCAAATAATTCGCGCCGCTCAGGCACCAGAGCGATGCCCTGCATGACGCGCTCTTCCAGCGGCAGGCTGGTGATCGATTCACCCGCGTACTCGATCAGCCCGCTGGCCGGCAACACGCCCATCAAGGCGCCCAGCAAGGTGGACTTGCCCGCGCCGTTGGGCCCGATCACCGTGACGATGCTGCCCGGCGCCGCCTGCAGCGTGATGCCACGCAGGACCTCGGCCCTGCCGTACCCGGCGTGTAGACCTGCTACCTTGAGGATGGGGGTGTTCATGTGGCGGGTCTGTTCAGTGTTCGGTGCCCAGGTAGGCCGCTCGCACGGCCGGGCTGGCCTGTATTTCTTCGGGCGTGCCTTCGATCAGCCGGGTGCCGAACTCCATCACCACGATGCGGTCGCTGATGTCCATCACCAGGTCCATGTCGTGCTCCACCAGCAAGATGCTCAGGCCTTCGGATTTGAGTTGGCGCAGCACGCGGGCCAGGTCCTGTTTTTCCTTGTGTCGCAGGCCGGCGGCGGGTTCGTCCAGCAGCAGCAGCGCGGGGTCGTTGCACAGGGCTCGCGCGATCTCCAGCAGGCGCTGCGGGCCCATCGCCAGGCTGCCGGCCAGCTCGTGCAGGTGCTCGCCCAAGCCGACCCGGCGCAGTTGTGCCTCGGCTTCGCGCAGCATGGACTGTTCTTCCTGGCGATCAAGCCGCAGCATGGCCGAGGCCGCGCCCCGTTTGCCGCGCAGGTGGGCGCCCAACGCGACGTTTTCCAGCACCGTCATGTCGGCAATCATCTTGACGTGCTGGAAGGTGCGCGAGATGCCGCGCTTGGCGATCTCGCGCGAGGGCAGGGCACTGATGTCTTCGCCGCGGTAGCGCACCTCGCCCTTGCTCAAGCGAAGCACGCCGGTGATCAGGTTGAAGGTGGTTGACTTGCCCGCGCCGTTGGGCCCGATCAGGCCAACAATCTGGCCGGCTTGCACCGTGAAGCTGATGCCGTTGACGGCGATCAGACCACCAAAGGTCTTGGTGATGGATTGGGCTTGCAACACCACCTCACCCATGGCGGGCTTGACACGCTGGGTCAGGGCGGCGGCGTTGTGCCAATCGACGGCTCGCGCGGTTTTGGGCAGTTTGCGGTCGACGAAAGCCCAGATGCCTTCTGGCGCGTATTTCAAGGTCAGCACCAGCAGCACGCCAAACACGATGATCTCGAAACTGCCGGTGCTGCCCAGCAGCCGGGGCAGCAGCACCTGCAACTGGTCCGCCAACAACTTGGTGACGCTGGCGCCGACGATGGCGCCCCACACGTGCCCAGCGCCACCCAGCACCGCCATGAACAGGTATTCGATGCCCGCATGGACGCTGAAGGGCGACGGATTGACGGCCCGCTGGAAGTGCGCGTACAACCAACCCGAGACACTGGCCAGCATGGCAGACAGCACAAAGATGCCGATCTTGAAGCGCAGTGTGTCGATGCCCATTGATTCGGCCATCTGGGAGCCGGTCTTGAGCGCGCGGATGGCGCGGCCCACGCGTGAGTCCAGCAGGCGCAGCAGCGCCAGCGACGCCAACAGCACCAGGCCCCAGGAGAGCACAAAGAACACCCGGCCCTGCCCGAGTTGCCAGCCAAACAGCGACAGGCCCGGCACGTCCAGAATGCCGTCGTACTTGCCCAGCGCGGCCAGGTTGCCCATCAGGTAGTACAGCGACAGACCCCAGGCCAGCGTGGCCAGCGGCAGGTAGTGGCCCGACATACGTAGCGTGAGCCACCCCAGCACCACCGCGCTGGCGGCGGTTAAGCCCAGGCCAATGAACAAGGTGAGCCAGGGCGACAGGCCGGCGTGCACGGTCAGCCAGCCGGTGGTGTAGGCGCCGATGCCAACGAAGGCGGCCTGGCCAAACGAAGTTAGCCCACCAATACCGGTCAGGAGAACCAAGCCCAACACCGCCATGGCGGACAAGCCGATGTAGTTGAGCTGTGTGATCCAGAAGTCGGGCAGCGGCAACGCCGCCAGCAGCACAATCGCCCCGGCGATGCCGAGCACGCCCCACTTTTGCCAGCGCATCCTAGTGTTCCTCGCCGGCATGGCCACTGGTCAGCGAGCGCCACAGTAGCACCGGCAGGATCAGCGTGAACACAATCACTTCCTTGAAGGCGCTGGCCCAGAACGAGCCAAAGGCCTCGATCACGCCCACCAGCAGCGCCCCCAATGCCGCGCCGGGGTAACTGGCCAGTCCGCCAATCACGGCGGCCACAAAACCTTTCAGGCCGATCAGAAAGCCCGAGTCATAAAACACCGTGGTGCTCGGGCCGATCAGCAGGCCGGACAGGGCGCCGATCAGCGCCGCCATGGCCAGGGTGAGCTGGCCGGCCGCCTGGGACGAGATGCCCATCAGGCGTGCGCCCAGGCGGTTGACGGCGGTGGCGCGCAGCGCCTTGCCGTACAGCGTGCGCTCGAAGAACAACCACAGCAGCACCATCAGAGCGGTCGAGGCCAGCGCCACGATGAGGGCCTGGCCGGTCAGGCTGACCGCGCCCAACTGAAAGCGTGCGTCCCAGAACGGGGGGTTGCGAAAACCCTCGGCGCCGAAGAACAGCAGCCCCAGGCCGGTGAGCGCAAAGTGCACCCCCACCGACACAATCAGCAGCACCAGCGAACTCGCGTCCGCCAGCGACTGGTAGGCCAGCCGGTACACCAGCGGCCCAAAGCAGGTGACGATGGCCACCGACAGCGTGGCCTGCACCAGCAAGGAGAACTGCAGTGGCGCGGCCCANNCGCCAGCGCCGCCAGCAAGGCCAGCAGCATCAACAACCACACCGTGCCCGGCACCTGGCCGGTTTGCAGGATCGCCAGGGTCAGCGCGCCGTAGGTGACAAACTCGCCTTGCGGGATGAAGATGACGCGGGTCACCGCGAACACCAGCACCGTGGCCAGACCCAACAGCGCATAGACCGCGCCGTTGGTCAGGCCGTCGAGCAACAGAATGCTGGCGATCGACAAGTCCATGCTTACTGCAGCTTCCAGTCGCCGTTGGTGATGCGCATGATGACGCCGGTGTCATTGCTGTAGCCGGCGTGGTCGGTGGCGGTGTAGTTCACCGTGCCATGGAACAGCGCGATCGGTCCCGCGTTTTCCAGTGCCGCCTTGAGCGCGCCACGAAACTCCTTGGTGCCGGGCTGGGCGCTCTTGAGCGCAATCGGGATGATCTTCTGCAACACCACTGAGGCGTCATAGGCGTGGCCGCCAAAGGTGTTGCGGGTGTTGGGGCCATAGGCTTTCTCCCAGGCCTGCACGTGCGTCATCGCCACCGCCTTGCTCGGGTGGTTGGCCGGCAGTTGTTCGGCCACCAGGCCGGGGCCGGCCACCACGTAGCCGCCCTCCACATCCTTGCCGCCCACACGCATCAGGTCGCGTGACGCGGCGCCGTGGGTCTGGTAAATCTTGCCCTTGTAGCCACGCTCCATCAGCGCCTTGTGGGGCATGGCCGCGCCACTGCCCGAGGCCACGATCAGGATCGCGTCGGGCGTGCCGGCGGTGACCTTGAGCGCCTGGCCGGTGACGCTGGTGTCGGTGCGGGCAAAACGTTCTTCCGATACGAACTTGAGATCGGTCCCCGCCATCTTGACCTTCATGTCGCGCAGGAAGAGTTCGCCAAAGGCGTCGGCGTAGCCCAGAAAGCCCACCGTCTTGACGCCGTTCTTTTTCATGTGGGCCACCAGCGCGTGTGACATCACCAGCGTGGATTGCGGCAGGTTGTACGACCAGGGTGACTTGGCCGTGGAGACGTCGATGGGGGCAAAAGTCAGTTGCATGGTGCCCGACTCGGCCGCCACTGTGGCGATGGCGTTGGCAGTGGGCGTGGAGGCCGAGCCAAACAGAATGTCCACCTTGTCGTCACTCACCAGGCGGCGTGCGTTCTTGGTGGCCAGGGACGGGTCGGTGGCGTCGTCCAGAATGATCACATTGAGTTTTTGCCCGCCGATGCTGGTCGGCCACATGGCAATCGCATTCTTGCTGGCAATGCCCAGCGCCGACGTCGGACCGGTCAGCGGCAGGCTGATGCCGATGTTGATGTCGGCCTGGGCGGCGCCAGCGAGCAGGGCGGCCACGGATGCGGCGACGAGGGTTCTGATTGCTTTCATGGTTTGTCTCCTGTGTGGTTGTGGTGGGAAGAACGGGCGTGATCGGTATCAGGTGCATCTTGCCAGGATGTCAGGCGGCACCGGAACGGCTTTGATGCGGTCGGGGTCGTCGGTGCGGCGCACGCAGAAGGCGCGCGTCTCGGTGCCCTCGCACAGCACCTCGTCGCCGCGCATCACCACGTGTTTGTTGATGAACACCGTGTTGCGCCATTCCTGCACCGAGGTGTGGATCCGCAGCGTCTCGCCGTAAGTGGCCGGACGCATGAACTTGGTATGAATCTCCAGCAGCGGCGCGCCGAAGATGCCGGTGGTCTTGACCAGTTCCCGAAACGGCGGCACGCCGCACTGGACAAAGAAGTTGTGCGACGCGGCGTCCATCCATTTGGAGAAGTTGGCAAAAAACACGATACCCGCAGGATCGCAGTCGCCAAACATGACCTGCAATTCGTAAATGGTCGTCTTGCTCATGGTGGCGCCGTCGGGGCTCAGCGTGGTGCCATGCGCAGCGCGCCGTCGAGGCGAATCACCTCGCCATTGAGGTGCGTGTTGGTGACGATGTGCGCCGCCAGTTGCGCAAACTCTTCCGGCTTGCCCAGCCGAGTGGGGAACGGAATGCTGGCGGCCAGCGATTGTTGCACCGGCTCGGGCAGGGTCTTCATCAGTGGTGTGGCAAACAGGCCCGGCGCGATGGTGCAGACCCGGATGCCGTGCTGCGCCAGGTCGCGCGCCATCGGCAGCGTCATGCCGACCAGCGCGCTCTTGGACGCACTGTAGGCCTGCTGGCCGACTTGCCCGTCATAGGCCGCCACCGAGGCCGTGAACAGCATCACGCCGCGCTCGCCGTCTTCCAGGGGGCTGAGCTTGGCGCACTCGGCGGCGAACAGGCGGCTGGCGTTGTAGGTGCCGATCAGGTTGACATTGACGACCCGCACAAAGTCTTCCAGTGGCGCGGCCGAGCCATCCTTGCCGACGATGCGTTTGGCACTGCCGATGCCGGCGATGTTCATCAGCATGCGCGCCGGGCCTTGCGCGGCGCTGGCCTTGGCCAGGGCCGCCTGCAGGCTGGCGGTGTCGGTGATGTCGCACTGGCAGGCCACGGCGCAACCGGCGCCGTGCGCGGTGTTGATGTCGGCCGCCACCTTCTCGGCGTTGGCCAGGTTGATGTCCAGCACCGCCACCTTGGCGCCGAGGCGGGCCAGTTCGTGGGCGGTGGCCTCACCCAGGCCGGAGCCGGCGCCGGTGACCAGCGCGCTGTGTCCTTGGATGTTCATGTGTGTTTCCTTTTGAAATTCGCTATGAATACGCTGGCGTCCGTCATTGCGAGCGAAGTGCGGTTGCCGTTCCCCGTCATTGCGAGCGTAGCGCGGCAATCCATGGTGGTGGCACGTCGCGGTGGATTGCCGCGTCGCTGTCGCTCCTCGCAATGACGGCCGATGGCAGTGACTTCAACCCGCATCCGGGTTCTCCAGCAGCAGCGCAATGCCTTGACCGCCGCCAATGCAGGCGCTGGCCACGCCGTAGCGCAGGCCACTGCGCTGCAGCTCGCGCGCCAGCGTGATGGTCAGGCGCACGCCGGTGGCGGCCAGTGGGTGGCCCAGTGCGATGGCGCCACCGTTGACATTGAGCCGGCTCAGGTCCAGGCCCAGTTCGCGCCCCACGGCCAGGGTTTGCGCGCCCTGTGCTTCGTTGATCTCGAAGCGGTCAATCTGCTCCAGCGTCAGGCCGGCGCGTTGCAGCAGCAGCCGGATTGCCGGCGCCGGGCCAATGCCCATGGTGGTTGGCGGCACGCCCACCACGGCGGCGCCCAGCAGGCGTGCCAGTGGCTTGCGGCCTTGCGTTTCAGACCATTGCCGTGCATAGGCGCCCGAGCTCACCACCGATGCTGCTGCCGCATCGACCAAGGCCGAGCTGTTGCCACCGGTCTGCACGCCGCCCTCGTACACCGAGCGCAGCTTGGCCAGCACTTCCGCCGGCGAGATGCGCGGGTGCGTGTCCTGGCTGACCTCGGCGACTTTCCCCTGCAGCCGGATGCCACGGGTGACGTGGCCTTCCAGTTCAAACTTCTCTGACACCACCGGCACGATTTCGCCGGCGTGAAAACCCGCTTGCTGCGCCGCCACCGCCTTGGCAAAGGAGTGCGAGGCAAACTCATCCACCTGCTCGCGGTTGATGCCGTATTGCTTGGCCAGGTTCTCGGCGGTCTGGATCATGTTGATGCCAGCGGCCGGGTCCTTGAGCGCCTCCCACATGTAGTCCTTGAACGCCACCTCGGCGCCGAGCTTGAAACCGGTGCGGTGCTCAAAAGCGGCAATCGGGTTGCGCGTCATGCTCTCGGTGCCCACCAGCAGCGCGGTCTGGCAGCCGCCGCCCTGGATCTGCTCACCGGCCTGGCGAAACAGCTCGAAGCCGGTGCCGCAGATGCGCTGCGCCATCAGCGCCGGCACGGTCAGCGGCACGCCCGCATACAGGCCGATGTGGCGCGGCAGGAAGAACTGGTCGAAGTCGCCCGGCGCCATGTTGCCGGTCAGCACCGATTCGATCTGCTCACCCGCCACGCCGCTGCGTTGCAGTACGGCGCGCGCGGCCTTGATGCCTAAGTCGGTGGGCGAGATGTGGCCCAGCGCGCCGCAGTAGTCGACGAGGGGCGTGCGCACACCGTCAAGGATCCAGATGTCGGCGAAGGCGTTGAAGAGTCCGGGGTAGGGAGCGGCCATGAGAGTGTGCTTGACGGCGTTGAGGGCTATGGAGGCGATGGGAGGTAGTGGCGGCTCGCTTGGCGCGTGTCACTGCGCCGAGGGCTTGAGCACACCGGGCAGGGTGTCGTCATGCAGCGCCTGCACCGTGGCAGCCCGCTGCGCCAGCACGGCGCGCTGGTTGATCGAGCCCTTGTCGGTGATTTCGCTGCGGTCGATGGTGGGCGGCTCGGCCAGCAGGCACAGCCGCGCGACGCGGCTGGCGCTGCCGGTGGCCTTGGCGGTCAGCTTGTCGAGCAGGGCCTGAAAATGTGCCTGCACCGGTGCGCTGGCCAGCACCTGCGCCACGCTGGCCTCAGCGCCCAGGCCACTCAGGGCGCGGCAGGCGGCCAGGTTGGGGAACACCATGGCGCCTACCTCGTGCTGGCCCAGGCCGGTGATTACCACGTCTTGCACACCGGGCGCGCCGGCGGCAATGATGCGGTTGCGCAGCGGCCCGACGCTGACGAAGGTGCCGGTGGCCAGCTTGAAGTCCTCGGCAATACGGCCGTCGAACTTCAGGCCCTGGTGGATGTCGTGCTCATCAATCCACTTGACCGCGTCGCCGGAACAAAAGAAACCTTCCTCGTCGAAGTGCTTGGCGGTCTCGTCCGGGGCGCGCCAGTAGCCGGGCGTGATGTTGGGGCCGCGGTAGCGCAGCTCGGTCTTGTCGCCCAGTTGGACCAGCTTGATCTCCAGCCCCGGCGTGGGCACGCCCAGGTCGCCGGCTTTCACGTTCGGGTTGGTCACGAACAGCGCAAACGGGCTGGACTCGGTCATGCCCAGGCTGGTGGTCATGACGATGCGTTGGCCCAGCTCGGCCTCTTGCGAGGCGCTCAGGCTGTCCCACACCGGCTGGCTCAGGCCCGCGCCGGCGTAGAAGAACATCTTCACACGCGACAGCAAGTTGCGCCGCAGCGTGGGGTCGGTCTGCATCGCGTTGGCAATCGCTTCAAAGCCGGCCGGCACATTGAAGTACACCGTGGGTGCCACCTCGCGCAGGTTGCGCAGGGTCTCGCCGATCAGGTGCGGCGCGGGCTTGCCGTCGTCAATAAAAAGCGTGCCGCCGTTGTAGACCACCATGCCGAAGTTGTGGTTGCCGCCAAAGGTGTGGTTCCAGGGCAGCCAGTCCAACAGCACCAGCGGTTCTTCGGTGATGACCGGCATCGACTGCGTCATCTGCTGCTGGTTGGCGCACCACATGCGGTGGGTGTTGATCACTGCCTTGGGCAAGGTGGTGGAGCCGCTGGTGAACAGAAATTTGACGATGGTGTCCGGCCCGGTGGCCAGCATCGCGGCGTCCACCGCCGGGCTGGCTGGGGTGGCCAGCAGGGCATCAATCGTGATGAAAGGTCGTTGGGGCAGCGTGCCTTGGGTCAGCACCACTTCAATGTCCTGGCCAACGCAAGCCTCAATCGCCTTGCCGTAACGCGCGCCATCGGCCGCAAACACCAGGCCGGGTGTCACGGTGTCAAGCACGTGGCGCAGCTTGGCGTAGTCCTGGCTGACCAACGAGTAGGGCGGCGACACCGGCACAAACGGCACCCCCGCCACCATGCAGCCCATCGCCAGCAGCGCGTGCTCCAGGTCGTTCTCGGACAGGATGGCAACCGGCCGCTGCGCGCTGAGGCCGCGGTCCAGCAGGCCTTGCGCGATGCTGCGCGCGGCGGCCCAGGCCTGGCCATAAGTCACCTCACGCCAGTCCCCAAAGCGGCCATCGGTTTGTTGCACGCGCCGGGCCACAAAGGTGCGGTCCGGCACCGTCTGTGCCCAGTGGTGCAGCCGGTCGGTCAGGCGCGGCGGGTGCTCGCGCAGTGCTTGTTGCGCGTTCAAGTAACACACGCCCGGATCGCCCTGGCGCAGGTCGATGCGGGTAACGCCGAAGCGCAGGGGGCGAAAGGTCGGCTCGGTCATGGCAAGCTACTTTGCGGCGGGGCCGCTGGGTTGGAAGTGCAAGGAGTGGTGGCGCATGGCTGGCTTTCCTGATGACCGTATTATTGTTATGACTTATAACTAAATCAAGTCAGAGTCGAGGCTTTTTTCTCAGTGTTTTCCCGATGTCGCGTGGGCGTCCAGCGCCGCATGTTGGCGATGCATCGGGCCCCGTCCTGCGGCCGGTGTCACCGCTGCTGGAGCATTTCTGGGAAACCTCCACACGCCGCTCGATGGCCATTGCCCATGTTGCGCCAGCTTTACGAGCTTGATCCCGAGCAGGCGCAGTTGTGCGGTCTGTTTTGCCATGTCGGCATCCCGGTGATGCTGCAGCTTGGTCAGGGGGAACTGGAGCAGTGGCTCGATGCGCTTCAACCCGCGTTTGAGAGCGTCACCAGTGGGTGAGCGCCGCAGCCACGGGTCGGTGCGCCGCACGGCCTCAGGGCAGCAGCGGCAAATCGGCCTCAAACTCTTTCAGCGTGTTGTTGGCGCTTGGGCCATGAGCCCAAAGAACCACGATCAATGGCATCGGCATCGACCTGGTTGTTGTTAGCGTGTACGTGTCAACTGTTTTGATAGAACCGCTACTTCGGGGAGTTCGCGTACCGCGCTGACCGCTTTGACGAGCGTGTTCTTCTCATCCATGCTCAAGGTGTGAAGATCCCCGTCGTTGAAATACACCAGTGCTTTCAAGCTTTCGCTTGGTTGAAAGTTTGGCCCAAAAATGGCGCGCGCAGCAGCCAGTCCACGTGGCAGACTGACGCCGGCCTTGAGCATCACGGCGATGTCGGAATAATCCTTGGCCTCGGCGCGCTGGAGTACGACCTTGACCTTGGTCGCCATCAGGTCATCAAGAGAGGCAACCTGCAACACCCTGTCTGCTGTGAAGTCTGGCTGACCCACGCGGCCAAAGCCAATGGTTCCGAAGAAAGACACCTTGACATGACTGTGCTCGGAGTCACCGTATGGCGCCAGCACACTCAGGGTATTGCGCTCGTCTTGCAAGGCAGTGGACCGCGCAACAAATGGAAAAGCCGCCTGGATCGCTTCACGGTCAAGTGGCTTTTCGGAGAAGAAATCAAAATCCACCGAAGCTCGGTGTCCCAGGCGCAATGCGACGGCGGTTCCGCCATACAGCACGAACCCCACGGCGGCAGCCTTGCGCAATTGCGGCCATAGCTGTTGTTGTGCGGGCGGCAGGATCGCCAGGCAAGGCTCAAACGAGTCACTCACACATACCGCCGCGCTGGAAGAGCCGGAACCTGCCCGACGCTGGCAAGACCGAGTCGGTAGTGCCAATAGCTCCAAGAACGTTCATTGAATTGGCCTGCCTGCGCATGAGACAAAACGCCGCGAAGCACGTCATCGCCAACCTGAGAAACGAGCGCCTCAACGTCGACGTAGTCTCCGATGTTCATCACTTGGGCCATGACGCGCTCAGGCATGGACACCGCTTCGTCGGGTGTTTTCCACCAAATGTACTTAACGGCTAGAGGTTTCAGCGCCTCAGGATCGATCTGGTTCATGTGGCCTCTCATCAATGACGACTGTGCCAATGGTGATTGTATGCGGGCCACCTCTGAGCGATGCGTGGTTTCATGGCCCCCGGTCAGCGGGAAGAGAGCGCCGAAGCCATGGGCCGGCGCGCGTGCGCCCTCAAGGCAGCAGCGGCAAATCGGCCTTCTTGAGCGTGCGCAGCACAAAGCTGGATTTGCTGTGGCGGATGCCCTTGATCTTGTAGAGTTTCTCGCGCAGCAAGCGTTCGTAGTCCTGCGTGCCACTGACGGCGATGCGCAGCAGGTAGTCGTAATCGCCCGACACCAGATAGGCCTCCACCACCTCGGGGATTTTGGCCAGCACCTCGCCAAACTTCTCCANNGCGTTCAGGCGCACCGTGTAGCCCTCGATGACGCCACTGTCTTCCATCTTCTTGATGCGGTTCCAGCACGGCGAGTGGCTCAGGCCCACGGCCTGGCCGATCTCTTGCAGGCTGGCGCGGGCGTTGGTCTGCAGAACTTGGAGAATTTTTCGGTCGAGTTTGTCCATGGGTTCAATTTTGCTTCAATTTCAATGAATTGAAGAAGAACTATCTGTGCCGGTTGCAATCGAGCCAGGATTCGAAAGCACTTTCTGCAGGCATCCCAGGATACTTGTGTCTGCCAACGCGTCTACCGACACGCTGCGCAGGACAAGCTCCCCGGCGGGTTACCGCTTGCTGGGGAGGCTTGGGTTGTTTGGTTGTTGGTTGGGGTTGGGGCGCGCTGTGTCGCGACATGCGGAGCGAGCCGGGCACAGGACGTGCCGTCATCGCGAGCGTAGCGCGGCGATCCACGGTGGCGGCTTGGCGCGATGGATTGCCGCGCTGCGCTCGCAATGACGGAGCGGGTGGCCGTCGCGCTGCGCTCGCAATGACGACATGGTGGTCCGGCGCGGTGGATTGCCGCGTCGCTGCGCACCTTGCAATGACGATTGACAGCTATCGCGGGGTCTATCGGTTTGGCT
>CXWL01026245.1_pt1 | contig 18448 bp, 20 predicted proteins | sample 590931 | NCBI WGS metagenome assembly CXWL01 (sample SAMEA3498368, study PRJEB10139) | groundwater metagenome | biome: water well; material: biofilm material | place: Germany | collected 2015-04-27 | reverse complement strand
GCCTGCAATTGGTAGCGGTAGTGTTCAGCGCCCAATGGCAAACCGGGGCTGAGCCAGGTCAGTCGATCAAGCGGCATATCCAGCCATCGAGCCAGGTCTTGCACCGTGCACAGTTCCGGCAAGGCGCAGCCATCCAAACCCAAGGGGCGTGGCCGCATCTCGGGCGAACGCAGAATCAAGCGCCGAATGTGCGGCCGCGCGCCGTCGGCAAACGCCAGCTCAAAGGGTTCTTGTTGCGCCAGGCGTTGGGCCAGGGCGGTGATGTCGAACTTTTCCCACGTCACCGTCGGCAATTGCACCAGGGGTTCCACCAGTTGCTGCAACCACGCCGGGTCTTGCCCCAGCGCCGCCGCCGCTCGGGCACGTAGCGCTGTCGGCGACGTGCCGCCCGGCTGGCGCGCGTCGGCCAACAATGCACGCGCCAAGCCACGGGCAATCCAGGTTCGGTAGCTCAGGCTGCGCATTGGGGAGACTTCCAGGATTCAAGACAACGCGCCGTCATTGCGAGCGNNCAGCGCGGCAATCCACGGTGGTGTATCGCAGAGATGGATTGCCGCGCTTCGCTCGCAATGACGAGGTCTGATGTCATGCATTGGGAAAACGTCAATAAGCAAGTGCAAAGTAGGTGGCGGCCAGCGCTCCAACCAGCAGGTCCTGCGTGAGCAATCTTGCGCAGCATGCGCAACACGGCTCACGCGCCGAGATGACAAAGTACAAAACAACCATGGGGGTACCCCACAGTGCGAAACATGGCAACGAATCACCACCACTCGCAACACTTGAAGCGCTGGCGCCGAAGGCATTCTACGGGCCGGCGTTGCTGCATGGGCACGGCCAGACAAGTCACACCAATCAAGTACCATCCCGCCTCACCGTAAACCCTCAGGAAGGTACCTACCATGCATCACACCATATTCAAGCTCAGCCTTGTCGCCGCCACCGTGCTCGCCGTGGGCTGCACCCGCATTGAAACCGGCGAGGTGGGGCTGCGCATCAACTTCGACAAGACCACTGACCCGACCGAGCGCCTGCCGGGCTCCTTCAACCAAACGGTGATCGGCGACATCCTGACCTTCAAGATTCAGGACGTGGCCGTGGCGGTCGACAACATGACGCCATTGGCCTCGGACAACTCGACCGTCAAGGACTTTGACATGACCGTGGTCTACAACGTCAACCCCACGGCAGTGTCGGAGTTGTGGACCACCAAGAACAAGGCTTTCCACGGCCTCAGCGAGAAAGGCGACGACATTCTGTTGATGCAGAACTACGTGGCCCTGAGCGCACGCAACGCGGCCTACAAAGTGGCGCGCGAGTATGAGTCCCTGAAGATGGCCGACAGCCGCCAGGTGATCGAACAAAAAATCCGCGAGAACATCATCAAGACGCTGACCGAAGAAAAGCTGGGCGAAAAAATCACCGTGTCGCAAGTGCAGGTGCGCGCCATCACCCCGGCCGACGTGATCGTGGCCAGCGCCAACGAGCTGGTGCGCGCGCAAAACGAGCTCAAGACCAAAGAGGTGGAAGTGCAGACCGCGCGCAAGGAAGCGGAACGCATCGCCGCGCTGAACGCCAACGCCGGCGCCATCGGCTACATGAACGCCATGGCCAACCTGAAGATTGCCGAGGGCGTGGCCTCGGGCAAGGTGCACACGATTGTGGTGCCGTATGACTTCAAGGGCATCGTCAACGCCAAGTAAAAGTGGAGCCAAGGGGTGCGGGTGGTTCGGGCCGCCGGCAGATACCCCTGCACCGACCCACGCCATCGGCACGCCGAGCTACCCGCTGCCTCAGATCGGAACACACTGCGCTTTGTCCAGTTACCCAACCCAAGGAGGTTCGACATGGCTTCTCCAGTGCGTGCTTCGGATACGCCGTTTGCAATCCAAGTGGAGCAAGGAAAGGACTATTTTTGGTGCGCCTGCGGGCGCAGCCAGAGCCAGCCCTTTTGCGATGGCTCCCACAAGGGCAGCACCTTCACCCCGATCAAATACAGCGCCACGCAAAGCGAAGAGGTTTACTTCTGCGGCTGCAAGGGCTCAGGCAACAAGCCGCTGTGCGACGGTAGCCACAAGCAGCCGGTCTGACTGCCCACGGCACGGCGCGGCGCGGCAAGCAACTTGAATCTCAACAGCGCCCAAACGCTCGATGCGGCCAGGATGGATAGCGTCCACGCCTACCATGAGCGATCCGAACACCACCTGGAACGCTACGCCAGCGGCCCCGGCGCCCTGGACTGGCAGTCGCAGCCCGACCCGTTTCGCCGCTACGCCGGCGCGCCGCTGCACAAGCTGCCGCTGCTGACCGACGAGTTGCCGGTCTGCTGGGATGATCTGTTTGGCCCCGCGCCCGTGCCGCCCCAGGCGCTGACTGGCGACACGCTGGCCTGCCTGCTGCAACTCGCGCTCGGCTTGTCCGCCTGGAAGTCGTTTGGCGGCACGCGCTGGGCCCTGCGCTGCAACCCCTCCAGCGGCAACCTGCATCCCACCGAGGGCTACTTGATTTGCCCTGACCTGCCTGGCCTACCCGCTGGCGTGCACCACTACCGCAGCGACCAGCACGCGCTGGAGCAGCGCGCCTCGGCACCCTTCGCTTGGTCAGGCGGCGTGTTGGTGGCGCTGACCGGCATCCATTGGCGCGAAGCCTGGAAATACGGCCTGCGCGCCTTTCGCTATTGCCAGCATGATTGCGGCCATGCGCTGGCGGCACTGGCCTACGCCGCCGCCATTTTGGGCTGGCCGGCGCGCTTGTTAACGGACTGGGGTGACGACGACATCGCCGCCCTGACCGGCTTGAACCGCACGCAGGACTTTCCCGCCGATGAACCCGAAACACCCGAGGCGTTGCTGTGGATCGGACCGGGTGAAGCACCCGGCGTGGCGCAAGTGTTGGCGGCCCTGACGACTGCGCGCTGGTCGGGCCTGGCCAATACGCTGAGCCCCACACACCGGGACTGGCCGGACATCCAGGCCGTGGCGGCAGCCACCCACCAGCCCGCTGGCGCGACCCCGCTGCGCGCAAACGGCGAACCGTTGTGGGCCTTGCCGACGCTGCCACCCCTTGCGTCGGCTTCGCGCGTGCCCGCTTCCCAACTGATTCGCGGCCGCCGTTCTGCCCAAGCGCTTGATGGCTTGACCACACTCGCGGCACCGCAGTTCTATCGCATGCTCGACGCCTTGCTGCCGCGCCCGAGCAAGCCGCCCTGGTCAATGCTGGAAGAAGCGCCAAGTATCCACCCGGTGCTGTTCTTGCACCGCGTGGACGGCTTGCAGCCGGGCATCTACTGCCTGCCGCGCACCCCCGCCGCGCAGGCCGAGCTACGCAGCGCGATGCGGCCCGACTGGTTATGGGCAACCGTGCCCGGCTGCCCCGCGCACCTGCCGCTGTACCTGCTGGCACCCCTGGATGTGCAGCCGTTCGCCGCCACCGCATCCTGCCACCAGGACATCGCCGCCGACGGCGCCTTCATGCTGGCCATGCTGGCACGCTTCGACGACATCAGCCCGACACGACCCTGGCTGTACCGCCAGCGCTTCTGGGAGGCCGGCCTGCTCGGCCAAGTGCTCTACCTGGAAGCCGAAGCCTGCGGCCTGCAAGGCACCGGCATCGGTTGTTACTTCGACGATGTGGTGCATGACGCGCTCGGGCTTGACACCGCACGCTTTCAGGACCTCTACCACTTCACGGTCGGCCGGGCTGTACTCGACGCGCGACTGGGCAGTGAGGCGGGGTATGCGCATCTGAAGGGGCGCGACCCGATGCGCTGCCAGTGGGCTGGGCTATAGTGGCGGCCACATGGGGTGCTGAGACTTCGAACTCAGTGGCTTGCGGACTGGACCAGAATAGGCGACTGGGTTTGGGGGAAGCGGATGAATTCGGCATTGCGGGACATGGGCGGCGAAGCAAGACTGCATGCGGCGGGGCGCGTGAGCGGTCGTTTCTGCGCGGGAACCCGACTCCAGCTCATCCCGTCGGATATCTGGGAGACCAAATATCCACCGAACTACATTCGTTGGGTGTCATCAGCTCTGCATACCCCCTGAACGACGTATATTTCTGCTACCTATAGTCTGTCGCCTTATAGTCGTCATTTGTGGACAATCTCAGCCTGATAAGTTAGGGCTTGAGCATGGTCAGGAAATCGAGCGACTTTCTCCGCGCTGTATTAGCTGAGAACATCAAGACTTTTCGTCGGGGAAAGGAGTTATCCCAAGAGGAGCTGGCCGAGCGATGCGGCTTGCATCGCACATACATCGGCTCAGTTGAACGCCACGAAAGAAACGTCACACTCAGCACGCTTGAGGTTTTGGCCTCAACTTTGGGCGTGACAGTTCCACAGTTGCTTACCGAGTGCGAAAGCCCATCGAATGACGAACAGATGGGAAGACTTAAGTGAGCCTTTCGGAAAAAGAAATTCGCGGAATAGTTGAGACGCTACGTCGCCTTACTCCGGCGCAACAGGATTGGGTCAAATCTGCAATTCATGCGTTCGGGGCCGCCTACCAATTTGACCGCGCCCCCGATTCCGATGTGGTCACGGATGCTGTCCTGGCCTCCCTTGGTGATCGGCTATTGAGCCACCACGCGGGGAGCCGGCAGGCCCTGAGCAAAGATCGATTCGAGTTTGCGTTTGAGTCCGCCCTAAACGCGTCAGCCATTACGGCCCAGCTCGTGAAAAGCCGCACGAACCGAGGCCACGACATTACCATTTGTGGAATTCCGGTCAGCCTCAAGACTGAAGCCGCTGCCAATATCAAAGACGAGTCGATACACGTCAGCAAGTGGATGGAGCTTGGCCGGGGCGAATGGAAGTTACCTTTGCTTCTGGATTTGTTCCTTGAACACATGCAAAGCTATGACCGCATCTTCACGCTCCGACGCCTTAAAGATGACGGCGCCAAGATCCGCTACGAACTCGTCGAGATTCCCAAAGAACTTCTGCTCGAAGCAGCGAACTGTGAACTAGAGGTGTGTGCCAGCAGCCGACAAAATCCACAGCCGGGCTACGGCTATGTCAAGGATGCAAGTGGGCTGCTCAAGTATTCGCTGTATTTCGATGGGGGTACAGAGCGCAAGCTCCAGATCAAACACCTGCGGAAAAACCTTTGCAAGGTGCATGCGACGTGGGTTCTTGGCTCAGCGCCCGCGTAACAACCGCTCTCGCGCCAGTTCTGCATACTCCGAGTTCAGCTCAATACCGACGCACTCCCTGCCCAGTTCATTGCAAACAACGCCAGTAGTTCCTGACCCGAAGAACGGGTCTAGCACCCGGCCATTTTCGCGGGAACCTGCTGCTACGCATAGGCGGACAAGGGCCCGCGGATAGACCGCAAAGTGACTACCGGGGTAAGGCTCGGTATTGATGTTCCAGACGGTGCGCCGGTTTTTCGACTTCTGCTTCTGGTCCGCCGCAGGCTCCATGATCGCTTGCCAGTCGTAGTAATACTTCTCCGACTTGGAAAACAGGAACACATACTCATGGGAACGGGTCGGACGATCCTTAACGCTCTCAGGCTGGCAATTTGGCTTGTTCCAGATCATGTCCGTACGCAGATACCAGCCGTCTGCCTGAAGGGCAAACGCCAACCGCCAAGGAACGCCGATCAAGTCCTTCGGCTTCAAACCGTCGGGCGTCGGGGCGCGGTAGTCCATTGCCCTACCCTTGTTCTTCGCGTCAGCATCCCGCCAAGTCCGCCCCCCGGATGTATAGCTGTCACCGATATTCAGCCACAGGGTGCCTTGATCGGCAAGGGTACGCCGAACCTCCCGGAACAGGCGAACGAGGTCTGCAATGTACTCATCAACGGTAGTCTCTGCTCCTATCTGCCCGTCGATGCCGTAGTCCCTCAATCCCCAGTACGGTGGTGAAGTTACGACACACTGAAAGTGCCCATCGGGCATCTCGTGCAGGATTCGACGCGCGTCGCCTACGACAATTTCGCAGCGATTCGTAGCTCTTTCAGCTAGTTGAGTCCCTAGCGTCCTATCGCCAGTATCAAATAGGTCAAGTACTCGGGTGGTTTCATCCATACTTGAGACTCTGTCGCTCAGCGTTTGAGATGTCATGGGGTTGCGCTCATAAGAAATTTGCTACTTATAGTATTCATTCGATACCTCTCTGTCAAGGCTGCGTACGGGGCTGAAGACGGTGATGAGAACGCCCAATCGGGTAGGCAACGGCTCCTAACCAACGCCCCACACACCACCCACCGTGCGGGTCCGCAGTGGGCGGTTCAAGAAGTTGGCACGCTCGACGAAGCCTTTCCGTTCTTTGCCGTGTAACCCTCTGTTTTGCACCACAGGTCCTTCACACTGAGCAAACCTTGCTCCTGTAACCACGCGTTGGATGTGGCATGCTGTATCACTGGAGTTCTGGACATCCGCCATTAGCTCTTGCTACTGACGCAGTATTGAATAGCTGACTTCAGGCTCACGCCCAAAGCCAACAGATTCTTGATCTTCGTGCGCGCCCAGCGCCACCGTTTCCAATAGCACATGCGGATGCGCCGTCTGTTCACTCGTCCAGTTCCGAGACCGGCCGGTAATATGCCGCCCATCCCCGCGAGCACATGCGCCACGCGATCGATTCGCCCAAAGACAGGCAGCTTTATAGCCAGCACATTGGCACGGCGGAGCTGGCGTTTGACAACATCCGGCACAACAAGCGCCTGAACCGCTTCACGCGGCGCAGCACTGCGAAAGTTAACGCGCAGTGGAGCCTTTACTGCCTGGTGCACAACATCGAGGCGCTGGCCAAACGTCGGTATCCACGGTAGACCGGGTGTGCAGGCCAATAACCCGCCACGAGGCACGGTACAAGCGCTTCCTGCGCGATAGGAGGTCGGAAATGCGGCACACTGGCGGGATGAAGCGACAAACGACCACTCCGGATTCGCAACGCCCTGGCTGCATGCCTTAAGCGGGCGTGAATGGGGGTCTTGCACAGCCTTGTTTCGGCGTTGAGAAACCATGGCGCTCACCCGTTGGGCTCATCGAGATTCATGAAGACCTCCGCTTCATCCTTGTACGGCAAGATTGGGTCATAGAGTCGATGAAACGCTTGCCCTACGGCACCAGCAAACAACTCCACCGACGGCCTCATGCTCGAAACGCCCGAGCCAAGAATATGGGTCATCGAAATCCCCGGATAAGGGTCGATGTAGAAGATCTTTTTGATCCCCAGCTGAAAGGCCTTCTTCGAACACAATTCGCACGGACTTGCTGTGCTGAAAAGAATGCCTCCTGCCAAGCCCGTTCCTCCGTACTTCGACACTTGCAAGAATGCATTTTCCTCAGCATGAAGAGATCGGGTATGAACCTGATTTCCCTTCATTTTTATTGATTCAAGCGTGTTGTACTCAGACTTGAAGCAGTAGGCAGATGATCGACCATCGGCGAGATCCAAGTTAAAGCGCTTATATCGCCCTTGCATTTGCTTCTGGAACCGCTCGTCGTGTAACTCATAATCGCTGAAGGCATCAGCATCATGTGCCTCGATCAAATCGCCTGCCTTACGCAGAAGACACGGCACCTGACCGGCCGGGACGTCATTCCACCCCACTGCCTTCACGGAGTAGTTTCCGTCCGTCACCGCTGCCCCAACTTGCCGCGAAATGCACCCGCTGTTTGCCTTTGCGGAATATGCAATTTGCATGCAACGCTCGACCTTCGTCGGCGTAACCAATCCAGGATGCTGCATCAGCGCCACGAACGCCATCATTTGGCGCGCCAAGAGCTTCAGGTCGGTAGCAGTACCCTCGGCCGCAGCACCAGGGTTCCGAACGAAGATGTCCGCCTTCTCGATACACGCTTGAATATTCTGAGAAACGAACTGCGCGCTTCCGGCAAGTGGTTTGTTCTCCGTTGGATACTCCTTTGCATCAAGTTTTTTCACCTCAGCCGAGTTGAGGTTGAGGCGCACGGTAAGCCTTGATCGTCTGTCTGCGTCGGGTGTGGTAATCGCGATCAACCAGAAGGGCGCGAAGCGCTTCCGGAAATACTCAATCTCGAATGGATTGCGTAACGCATCAATGACGATGCGTGCCGATTCGCCGCGTGATATTTGAAGTTCCCGCAAAGCTACAACGATCTCCCCGACTCGGGTTGGCAGCGTGAAAAACGCGTGCGTGTCAAACGCACTGCTGAGGATGGCGCCCGAAGATCGGAGATTGTCCCCAAATGCCTGAAAAGTGGTCGCGTAAGCCGATGGTCCGAGTGCCTTCTTTAATACGAGAAGAAGATTCTCAAGCTCAGTCTGCCAGAATTTCAGAAACGCTTCGGTCTCGCCTGCGTCCTTCTTCCGTCCAGATTGAACGACCGACTTAACGTTATCCCACTCCGCGCGCACCCGAGCAATCTCAAGCATAAGTGCAGACAACTCTCGCTCCTTGAGATGTTGCTTCCAGTACTGCCCTAAGCCTGAAGTTTCGGCCTCAAGCACAAAGGTGACGATCACGAGAGTGACCGAGATCGACTGGAACCGGCGCCAATTCTTCTGAGAAAACTCGTGGACGATCCGGTACTTGCGCTGCTCGGGCGTCGTCAGTGGTGATGAAACTGCATCGAGCGGCAAAGCGGCAAAATCCCGGCCGAGCAATTGGGCAACCGTTGTACATCCGCTGCCCGTTCGCCCTGTGACACCAATGACAATGAACTCACTATGTCGACGGAAAAGTTGGGCTAGTGCATCTGGGATTGACATAGTTTCTCGCCGCAGTTTGATCCCCGATTGTTACACTGAGCCAGTCGGAGGGCATCTTGCATGAGGCACATCTCGGAGCACCGGGTTTCGTCGGAGGCGAAACGGCGCGTAGCCGAGGCAGCGTTCGAACTGGCAGCGGTTGAGGCGGCGCATTTCGAAGGCTCGGCAGTTGAAGGTATCAGCTTCCTGGGAGCAACCTGCTATGGCTACACCATCCGGGATGGCGACCCACCACCAACCCAAGGGCCAGCCGTGTAGCCTTTGCAAGGACCGCTCACGCAGTCAAGCTCTGACCGCCTTCGACCAAACCCGCATAAACAGGCCCTCGCAGCCGATTTTGCTGCCACCAGGTCCATCTACCGGGCGTTCCCAGTAAGGGCCGAAGCCTTCACTCAGCGCACCAGGTTACGCCAGGACCACGGATACCGACCGGCGACCTCCACCCCAAGTTACCCCCTCCCGCAGTGGTCTACTCTGTGGATAAGCCCTTGAACAACTCGATAATGTGGCGTCGGCAGTGGCGATGCCGAGGGTGCCGCGCAAACAGGCACATGGCCAGCCGCCGATGAAGCGATGGCGCCCGAGCCACCGCCCAACCAAGAGAGCCCGCATGGCACACATCCTGATTCCCCTGCCCAGCACCGACTTCGACCCGACCGAGGCGGCGGTGCCCTGGCGCGCGCTGACTGCCGCTGGCCATGGGGTCAGCTTTGCCACGCCCGACGGCGCGCCGGCCGCGGCCGACCCGATCATGCTGACCGGCAAGGGCCTGGGGGTGTTGGCGCCGCTGTTGATGGCCGATGGCAATGGCCGCCAGGCCTACGCCGCCATGATCGGCAGCACCGAGTTCCAGCGGCCGCTGGCCTATGCCGAGGTGCGCGCCAGCGCGTTCGACGCGCTGCTGCTGCCCGGTGGCCACGCTCCGGGCATGAAGGTCTATCTGGAATCGACCCTGCTGCAAGCGCAGGTGGCGGCGTTCTTTGCCGCCAACCAGCCGGTGGCGGCCATCTGCCATGGCGTGCTGCTGGCGGCGCGCTCGCGTGGTGCCGATGGCCGTTCGGTGTTGTTTGGCCGTAAGACCACGGCGCTGACCAAGACGCTGGAACTCAGCGGCTGGGCGCTGACCTGCCTGTGGATGGGGCGCTACTACCGCACCTACCCGCAGGTGCTGCAAGACGAAGTGCTTGGCGTGTTGGCCACGCCGCAAGACTTTATCGCCGGCCCACCTGCCCTGACGCGCGACAGCCCAGGCAATCTGTCGCCCGGCTTTGTGGTGCGCGACGGCAACTACCTGTCGGCCCGTTGGCCGGGTGACGCGCACCGCTTGGCCAGCGAGTTGGTGGCGCTGCTTGGAAGCCGAGCGTAAGGGCTACGCGTAAAACGCCTCGACCTTGCCCTTGAGCTTGATCAGCAGGGGGTTGCCCTTGCGGTCCAGCGTCTTGCCGGCCGGCACCTTGACCCAGCCCTCGCTGATGCAATATTCGGCCACGTCGGTGCGCTCTTTGTCGTTCAGGCGAATCCGCACGTCATGCTCAAACACGGCGGCAATGTGGTGCGGGCTGCGTGGGTCAATCGACAAGCGGTCGGGCAGCGGGGCAGGCGGGGTGGGTTCTTGAGTGGGTTCGGTCACGGGTATCCTTTTTTTTCGATGCGGCCAGGCTTGCTCTCAACCGGCCAGGCCGACAAACACGTTTTGCACATCGTCGTTGGCATCGATGGCGGCCAGAAAGGCTTCGACTTCTTCCAGATGCTCGGCACTCAAGCTCGCGGGGTCGACCGGGTTCTTCGGTTTGTAGCCCAGCTTGGCCGACAACACAGTAAAGCCATGGGTCGGCAGCGCACGGCTGACCAGGTCCAGGTCGGCCGGATCGGTCAGGAACAGGGTGCTACCTTGCTCGTCGCCGGGTTCGAAATCTTGTGCGCCGGCTTCGATGGCGGCCACCTCGGCATCGGCACCGGCGGCGGCCGGTTCGGCCTCGATCATGCCCACGTGGTCAAAGTCCCAGGCCACCGAGCCGGAGGTGCCCAGTTGCCCCTTGCGAAACAGCACGCGCATCTCGGGGGCGGTGCGGTTCACGTTGTCGGTCAGGCATTCGACCATCACCGGCACCTGGTGCGGCGCAAAGCCCTCGTAGATCACGCGCTCGAAGCTGACCGCCTCGCCAGTCAGACCAGCGCCTTTCTTGATGGCCCGATCCAGCGTGTCTTTGGGCATGGAAATCTTGCGGGCCTGCTCCACCACCATCCGCAAGCGCGAGTTGGAAGCCGGGTCAGCCCCGCCGCGCGCCGCGATCATGATGTCCTTGGCCAATTTTCCGAAGGCACGGCCCTTGGCGTTTGCGGCCAGTTCCTTGCCCTTTGCTTTCCACTGCGCGCCCATGTCTGCGTTTCCTTGAGGTTGTGGCGCTGCAAGGCGCCTGGTTTTGGTCGGGGGCCTCGGTTATACACCCATGGCTGCTGGTGATTGACGAGGTCGCCCGACAACTTCGCAAGCTGGTGCCGCCCTTTTGCGGTGTCGGTGATGCAGACCGTCTGCGCGCAGGGTGCGCTGGCCAACGCCGTCATTGCGGGCGTAGCGCGGCAATCCACCGTGGTGTGCCGCAGACATGGATTGCCACGCTGCGCTCGCAATGACGGAAAAGGGTGGGTGGATTGCCACGCTGCGCTCGCAATGACGGCCCGAAGGCGTTTACCGCTCGCTATCCACCAAGGGCAATCCGACTGTGAAGACGTTGCTGGCGGTGCTGAAGTCTGTGGGCATGCGACTATCCGTCGAGCCCGAAAAGCACGTTCACGCATAGTTCTTTCGTCGGCGTCGTTGTGAACGGGCAAGAGATCGCTGCGGAAAAGGCGAGGGTTTTTACGCGAGCTGATCGTTGTTCCAGTGGGCATACTTGGCGTCAAGTGGATGGGATTTCTATCCGTTTCAAGGGACGCCGGCGTGGGGCCGGGCGGCCTGAGATGCCGCTGCACCCCCACCTCGACACCGGAGATCCGCATGACCGACCCCAACATGTTTCCTGGCAACCGCACCGTCAGCGTCGGCGCCAACGAGTCGATCACGATCGGCGAGCAGCAGCAGGTCACCGTGGGCAAGAAGATGCGGCTGGTCGCCGGTGACGAGATCGAACTGCGCGTCGGCGCCTCCAGACTGGTGATGCGCAAGGACGGAACAATCTTGATCAGTGGCCGCGACATCACGATCGAAGGCTCTGGCGCCGTTCGCGTCAAGTCCAACGGTAACATCGTGATGAAGGGCTCCAAGATCCTCCAGAACTGAGCTCGGCGCAGCGCAGCGGGAGGGGCCCGCCCAGGCCTGGCCAGGTAAGATAGATTCGTCATTGCGAGCGTAGCGCGGCAATCCACCGCAGTGTGGCGCAGAGATGGATTGCCGCGATCGATGATGCGCCCGGCCTCCATCACCAAAATCTCGTGCGCATCCACCACGGTGGACAGGCGGTGGGTCATGACCAAGGTGGTCCTGTTGGTAAATATACGCAACTAACGTACAATTTTAAAATGAAAGCCACCTTTGTCGAACTGCCGCCTTTTGAGCGAATCCGCAAAGACTTCTTGGACGACGATGCCTATCGCCAGCTTCAACAGGAACTGATGGCCAAGCCTGAGGCGGGTGACGTGATGGAAGGCACTGGCGGATTGCGAAAATTGCGGCAACCGGACGCACGCCGTGGCAAAGGAAAACGCGGTGGCTTGCGGGTGATTTACTACTGGTGGTCCAGTGGCGATCAGTTTTGGCTCTTTACGGTATACGACAAGGATCAGGCCGACGACCTGACGCCCGCGCAACGCAAGCTACTTAAGCAGCTACTCAAGAACGAGTTGGAACAACGTCTGCCCAAATGAAGGAACGCACCATGACGAAGAAACGCGACATTTTTGCCGAGCTAACCGAAGGCTTTGACGCGCTCAAATCCCAGCGCGAAGGCAAGCTCACCTTACGCACATTCAAGGTCGAAAACAAGCCCGCGCCCGCGCTGTCCCCGCAAGACGTGGTGAGCGTGCGCGAGCAGTTGAGACTCTCACGTCCGGTGTTCGCGCGCTACCTGCGCACCAACCCGCGCACCCTTGAAAACTGGGAACAAGGCCGCGCAAAACCCAACGCCCAGGCGGCGCTGCTGATTCGCATGGTGGCGCAGTTTCCGGATATGGTGCAACGGCTTGAGGCGGTTTGAACGCCGCCGGAACTTGGAACGCAGCCCAAGCCTCCCCAAATCGGCCCAACTCTCCCCCAGGAAACCTCACTTGGCCGAAGCTTACGGCGGCTTGGGGGCGGTGGCAGCGCAGGTCGGCCTCAGCCGGGAGGCGCTTTACCGCTCGCTGTCCCCGAAGGGAAATCCGACTTTGAAGACGCTGCTGGCGGGGATGAAGTCTGTGGGTAGGCGACAGTCGGTTGAGCCGGAAGATCAGGCTCAACGTAGAGATGACCGGGCAACACCAAGTTGCGGCGGAGCCGCCGTCTAATGTTGTTGGCCCGAGTCGATTGCCATGTTGGGCTTTGCATTACCTCAATTTTATTGTGAATGAGACCCCTCCACCGCCAATGTCTGGTGTAAAAGTAATCGGGACATCCACGGCACGGTCACAGGCCTTGAACGACCAAGTCTCATTCCAAACGCCTTTGAATTCTTTTTCACCGTCGCGAATAGTGTGAGGCATTTCAGTTACCTTCATGTCAAAAACATCCGCAGTTTTGCAGTCCTTGATCTCACTACGAAGTAGTGCATTTACAGTAGCTGTAAGCATAGCGTCTCTAACCAACACAGCACCGGCAGCTGTTGATCCTGGATAATAGGCTTGATACTTTGGCAAGCCACCATCTGCGCTGGCTAAAAATAAGGCATTGTATGTTTTTGCATCGCCACAACGAGACAATGTGTAGCGCATTATCCAAGCGCCCTCAGTTGGGTTTTGTTTATCTTCTGGAAAATCAATTGGCGCAACCACAAAAGGAACCAATGGCAGTACTTCGTACCTTGACTTGCAGTCAAACTGGAGACCAAGTTTCTTATCTTGCTCCACACCGAGCCGATAGAAAATTTGCATCATGGAGCTGGAAGCGACATAAGCAAACGCCTTTTTGTTTGAAAGAAAATCAGCCGACTTAGTTATCTTTTCGGCATGGACAGGCAAAGTCGCTATTGCCATCATTGCAGCGCAAGTTACTATTTTTTTCATTACGTCTATTTTCCTTAATAGATTGAATTGAGGGACCCAACGCGACGTCCAGAGCAACAAGAAGTGCTCTATAAGTTCTGCTCCAGAAGTTGGCCATCAAATCCTCCTGAAAATGGCTTGCAGCCTCAGTTGAGCTAAATTTCCAGCCTGTTAAGCGGATCAAGACATTCTGGCAGAGTCGACGCAGGACTGATGGTCGATTCTGATGGCACGTCCCAAATCGAGAAGCAAATTGGGCGGATACTCTCCCAATGGCCGCGCCCGCTGCATTGCAGTCCCTGGCAACAACTCAACGCGCCTTGAGTGAGCCAACATCGACCCCCGCAGGGTTTGGGGCAGTTGCCCCCGCCGATTTCTGGGCCTTTGACAGCATGAGGCGGGGGCTACTGCCCCAAACTCTGCCTCCACCGAAGACGAACGCTGCATCACTCCGATGACTGCTGCAGCGCCCACATCTGCGCATAGCGCCCGTTGGCGGCCAGCAGGGCGGCGTGGTTGCCGCGCTCGATGATGCGCCCGGCCTCCATCACCAAGATCTCGTGCGCGTCCACCACGGTGGACAGGCGGTGCGCAATCACCAACGTGGTTTTGTTTTGCGCCACGCTTTGCAGCTCGGCCTGGATGGCGCGCTCGTTGGCGCTGTCCAGCGCCGAGGTGGCTTCGTCGAAGATCAGGATCGGCGGGTTCTTGAGCAAGGTGCGGGCAATCGCCACGCGTTGCTTTTCGCCGCCCGAGAGTTTGAGGCCGCGCTCGCCCACCATGGTCTCGTAGCCCTTGGGCGTGGCGCTGATGAAGCTGTGGATGTGCGCCGCGCTGGCCGCATCGATCACCTGTGCATGCGTGGCACCGGGCTGGCCGTAGGCGATGTTGTATTCCACCGTGTCGTTGAACAACACCGTGTCTTGCGGCACGATGCCAATCGCCTGGCGCACGCTGGCCTGGGTGACTTGCTTGATGTCCTCGCCACCAATCTGAATCTGCCCCTGCTGCACGTCGTAGAACCGAAACAGCAGCCGCGCCAAGGTAGACTTGCCCGAGCCCGACGGCCCCACCACGGCCACGGTCTTGCCAGCGGGAATCTCAAAACTGATGTCGTGCAGAATCGGCCGCGACGCCTCATAGGCAAAGTTGACGTGATTGAAGCGCACGCCGGCATCCAGCAGGCGCAGCGGCTGGGCACCGGGCGCATCGGCGATCTCGCGTTCACGCTCCATCAAGGTGAACATCTTGTCCAGATCGGTCAGGCTTTGCTTGATCTCGCGGTACAACACACCCAAGAATCCCAACGGGATGTAGAGCTGGATCATGAAGGCGTTGACCATCACCAGGTCACCCAGGGTCATGCGGCCCTCCACCACGCCCTGCGTGGCGCGCCACAACATGGCGATCAGGCCGGTGGCAATCACCAGTTGCTGGCCGGTGTTGAGCAGGCTTAAGGTGGACTGGCTCTTGACGGCGGCGCGGCGGTAACGCTCCAGGTTCTCGTCGTANNGCCTTGGAGTCCAGCTCGTTCATCTCCTTGCGAAACTTGGTGCGCCACTCGGTCACGGTCACGGTGAAGCTGATGTAAAACACCAACGCGATGATGGTGATCCAGGCAAACCAGACATCGAACTTGACTGCCAGCAGCGTCAGCACCATGGCCACCTCGATCAGCGTGGGCACGATGCTGTACAGCGAATACGAGATCAGCGAGTTGACCGCCCGCGTGCCGCGCTCAATGTCGCGGGTCAGGCCGCCGGTCTGGCGCTCCAGGTGAAAACGCAGACTCAGGGCGTGCATATGTCGGAACACCTGCAAGGAGATGGTGCGCGACGCGCCTTCGGTGGCTTTGGCAAACACCAGTTCGCGCAACTCGGCAAACACTGTGGTGGACAAGCGCAGTAGCCCGTAGGCAAACAGCAAGGCCACCGGCACCACCAGCATGGCGCTGGCGTCGATGCCCCCTTTCGGGTTCATGGCGTCCACCAGTTCCTTGAGCAACAGCGGCACACTCACGTTGGCCAGCTTGGCGCCCACCATGAAGGCCAGCGCCGCCATCACGCGCCATTTGTAGGTCCACAGGTAGGGGAACAGGCGGCGCAGGGTGGCCCAGTCCGAACGTTTGGCCACGGGCGCGCCCGCCACGACGGGGGCTTGGAAAGAAGAACTGCTGATTTCGCCAGAGCGGCGCATGGATGACAATACCTGTGACTTTGTAAACCAGAGATTGTGCCCATGTCCACCAACACAAGCCCTCCCGACGTTCAATTGCCTACCGACGAGGAACTCGTGCTCAAGGTCATCCCCATGCCGGCCGACTGCAATGCCAATGGCGACATCTTCGGTGGCTGGGTGATGGCGCAGGTGGATCTGGCCGCCTCGGTGATCCCGGCGCGCTACACCCAGGGCCGCATGGCCACGGTGGCGGTGAACCAGTTTGTGTTCAAGCACCCGGTGCGGGTGGGCGACATTCTGTCCTTCTTCTCCAAGCTGGTGCGCATTGGTCGCACTTCGGTGACGGTGAAGGTGGAGGTGTATGCCGAGCGTTTTCGCAACCAGGGGCACTACATCAAGGTCACCGAAGCCTCGCTGACCTATGTGGCGATTGACGACGAAGGCCGGCCGCGCGAGATTCCCCAGCCCTGACACGACAAAGGCGGCCTCGTGTCGCGCGCCCGACAGCTTGTCGGTACAAACCCTGCGACCACGCTCGGGTATTGCCGCTATAAACAGGCGTCGCCGTGTTGGACGGTGTGCAAACAGGAGACGACGTGCAGGTTCTTCAACTGCTGATCAGCGGTGTCGCACAGGGGTGCATCTACGGGCTGATTGCGCTGGGCTTCGTGCTCATTTACAAGGCCACCGAGACCGTGAGCTTCGCCCAGGGCGAGCTCATGATGCTGGGCGCCTTTGTCGGCCTGGCCAGCATGACCATGCTGGGCTTTCCGTATTGGCTTGCGGTGCTGAGTTCCATCGCCGGCATGGCGCTGTTCGGCATCGCCCTGGAGCGGCTGGTGATCCGCCCGATCCTGGGACAACCGGCGTTTTCCATCGTCATGCTGACGATTGGCATTGGCTACGTGGCACGCGGCCTGATCACCATGATCCCCAACATCGGCACCGAGACTCACAGCCTGCCGGTGCCCTACAAGGACGAAATCTGGAAGCTCGGCGGCCTGGTGCTCAACGTGGAGCAGATGGCGGTGATTGCCGTCACCGCCGTGTTGTGCGTGCTGCTGTTCGCGCTGTTTCGCTACAGCAAGCTGGGCATCGCCATGCAGGCGGCTTCGCAGAACCAGTTGGCCGCCTACTACATGGGCATACCGGTGCAGCGCCTCAACGGCATCGCGTGGGGCCTGGCGGCTGCGGTGGCAGCGGTCGCCGGCCTGCTGCTCGCGCCGATCACCTTTGTGCACGCCAACATGGGCTTCATTGGCCTGAAGGCGTTTCCCGCCGCCGTGGTAGGGGGCTTTGGCAGCTTGCCGGGCGCGATTGTCGGCGGGCTGGTGATTGGCATCGTCGAGTCGCTGTCGGGCTTCTACCTGCCCGATGGCTTCAAAGACACCGCCGCCTACATCGTGGTGTTGATCATGTTGGTGGTGAAACCGAACGGTTTGTTCGGCGAGCAATTGCGCAAGAAAGTATGACCACCTTCCAAACTACAGAACAGTGGGCCCTTTCAAATGAGGGCGAGGCACCGCCGACCTCCCAAGCTCGTCATTGCGAGCGGAGCGAAGCAATCCACCACCGTGTTCCGTCACCATGGATCGCCGCGGCCTGCGGCCTCGCGATGACGACGCNNTACGCGCAAGACATTGGCCTGGCCAAGCATGGTGGGCATGTGTTCTGGTATGGCGGCCTGATGTTGCTGCTGCTGGCCGCGCCCTGGATTGCCACCGAATACTGGCTGGCGCAACTCACCTTCATCCTGATCTATTCGGTGGCCGGCTTGGGGCTGATGCTGCTGGCGGGGTTCACCGGCCTGTTCTCGCTGGGGCATGCCGCCTTTTTGGGCGTGGGCGCCTACACGCAAGCGGTGCTCACCAACGCTGGCTTGCCCTTCCCACTGGCGATGGTGTTCGCGGCCGGGCTGTCGGCGGCGGTGGGGTTTGTGGTGGGCTTGCCGGCGCTGCGGGTGAAGGGCATTTACCTGGGCATGGCCACCTTGTCGTTCGGCTTCATCGTGGAAGAGGTGCTGGCGCGCTGGGAGTCGGTCACTGGCGGCAATGCCGGCATCCACATCAAGAAGCCCGATCTGTTCGGCTGGACGCTGGATTCGGGTGAGAGTTTCTACTTTCTGTGCCTGGTGGTTACCGTGCTGGCCACGCTGGGCATTCTCAATTTGCTGCGCTCACCCACCGGGCGGGCCTTTGTGGCGATTCGCGATTCGGAGATCTCGGCGCAGAGCATGGGCATTCACCTGGCGCACTACAAGACCCTGTCGTTCGCCCTGTCGGCGGCGCTGGCCGGCGTGGCGGGTGCGCTGTACGGGCACAAGATGCAGTTCATCTCGCCCGACCAGTTCAACATCCTGCAATCGATTGACCTGCTGTTGATGATCGTGATTGG
>CXWL01093474.1_pt1 | contig 18459 bp, 16 predicted proteins | sample 590931 | NCBI WGS metagenome assembly CXWL01 (sample SAMEA3498368, study PRJEB10139) | groundwater metagenome | biome: water well; material: biofilm material | place: Germany | collected 2015-04-27 | reverse complement strand
CGACGGTCGTTTCATACCCGGGCAGCATGCCGGGATTGCTCATGAATAGCGCCAACAAGGTCGGCACGATCACCAGCGCCGCGCCGGTCGTGCACGGCAGCGCGTTGCGGCGCACGAACTTGAGCCGGCGCCCGGCCCAGCGGCGCGCGGCGCGCAGGCGCGTGGACGGGCCGCTGCGTGGCTGTTGCCAGCGCGACATGCGCTGGTCCAGCCGCCGGCCGATCGCGCTGATCGCCTGGCCCAGGAAATTCCGCCCCGACGGAAATAGCGCAAACCAGATACCGCCGCATGCCAAACAAAAATACGCAAGCGCGATAAAGATCAGCATGGCGTTCTCCAGATTGTTTCTAATCGGAATACGAAATCTTTATCTTAGGAGTAATACCGTGCGCCCTCCAGACGAAAATCAACACCGCTTCGCGCGACCGAATTTCATGTCGGGCTCGCGCCGCGCGGGCGGTGGCGAGGACAACATCCTGGCCCGGCTCGAACGCGCTGCGAAACGCGGGGCGGCCGGCAAGTCGTGGAAACATGCACGCGCCACCTGGTGCGGGCTGGCCGGCCTGCTGGTCATCGGCCTGATCGGCGCGCTGGCCGTGCTTACCCGGGAAAACCTGGCGATCCACCGCAAGCCCGTGCTGGCCGAGGCCAAGGTGGGCGCCTTCGATCCGGGCGCCGCATCGGTAGCCAGGAGCGGCTTTGCGCCGCTACCGGTAGGCAACCCGCCGCGCAGGACCGCCGCCGGCGAGACGGCCAAGTCGCCGCCCATGGTGATGCTGAAAACGGCAGTCCCGCCGCCTGCCAAACCGGCCGCCAGGGCGCGCGCGGCGGCGGCAGCCGCGGCGCCGCGGCGCGTCAAGAAAACCGTGCCCGCCACGATCGCGGTGCGGCCGGAACCATCGGCCCTGGAAAGCGACGTTGCATTATTGTCAGCAATAATCATGCACGCCAGCCGCCATGCCGGGGAACGGGCCCAGCTTGAAGCGACGCAGTGCGGCGCCGGCAAGCAGTGTCCGCCGCCGGACGATCCGGTGTCGATGTCCCTGAAAGCGACAGACTAGCGCGCGGCGGCCGGATTTTTCTGGGTGCGGCCGGCATCCTCGGATATACTGTATATAAGCACAGTACAACACCAGGAAGTCCGGTCGTCCGACATGATCAAAGTTTTGGAAAACCAGTTCTACTACCTGGATAACTTCCAGCGCGTGCTGGACTGGATCGGCGAGCGCTACAGCGACCTGCTGGCCGACGATGAAAAGCGCTTCCTCGGCACTTTCCCGTCGTTGCCGCAGGCTTCGCGCGCCCTGTTTGTCCGCATGGTGATGCGCAAGGGAACGCTGTTCCGCGCCAGCAAGCTCAACTACCCCGAAATCGGCTGTCCGATCGAGGCCGCACGCCACCTGCCGGCCGGTTGGATCGAGCCCGACCCGGTGCTCACGCTCGAGGCGCTGTTCGAGATCCTCTCCAAGCCGGAGATCGGCACCGTTTTCCAGTTGTCGCTGCACGAACAAGGCGCCCGCAAGGCCGACCAGCTGGCCGCCCTGCGCGCCGGCTTCGGCGCCGCCCGCCGCTTTTCGGCCTGGCATCGCGACTGCGGCGACCAGGTCTTCCATATCCTCGTCAAGCCCCTGTGCGACCGCTTGCGCCTGATTTTCTTCGGCAATTTCCGCCAGGACTGGACCGAATTCGTGCTGTCCGACCTCGGCGTGTACCGCTACGAACAGGTGGAGTTTTCGCCGGCCTCACGCGGCTTTCGGACCCGGCGCGATATCGACCACTACCTCGAACTGCACCACTGCAAGGAACGCTTCCAGGCCAGCGCGGCGCCGGCCGACGTGCTGCGCGACCTGCCGTCCGCCGCGTTCGGGAACGACTGGCTCAACAGCCGGCGCGAACGCCTGATGTACCAGATCGGCCAGCACTACGAAAAGCAGAAAGACTGGGGCAACGCCTACAAGCTGTATGCGCGCTGCAGTTTTCCCGGCGCCCGCGCGCGCGCGATCCGGGTGCTGGAGAAAAACAAGCAATATGCCCAGGCCTACCAATTGCTCCTCGCCGCCCAGCGCGCGCCGGAAAGCGACGCCGAGCGCCAGCAGCTGCTGCGCATTTCGCCGCGCCTGACGCGCCGGCTCGGCCGTCCGACCTGCCGCGCGCCACGCAACCCGGCGGTGGCCCGGCTCGACCTGCGGTTGCCGATGCCGACCCAGGAATGGTGGGTCGAAGGCGTGGTGCGCGACCACCTCGCGCGCGCCGATGCGCCCGTGTTCTATGTCGAGAACGCGCTGATCAACGCGCTGTTCGGGCTATTGTGCTGGCGCGCCATCTTCAGCGCCATCCCCGGCGCCTTCTTCCACCCGTTCCACCGCGGGCCGGCCGACTTGTACAGCCCGGACTTCCACCAGCGCCGCGCGCGCGAATTCGGCGCCTGCCTGGCCGAACTCGACGGCGACTCCTACCGCGCCACCATCCGCGCCAATTTCGCCGCCAAGCGGGGCGTCCAGTCGCCGTTCCTGGCCTGGGACTTGCTCGGCGCCGACCTGCTCGAACTGGCGCTCGACTGCATTCCGCCCGCCCACCTGAAGAAAATGTTCGAGCGCATCCTGCTCGACGTCCAGGCCAACCGCAGCGGCTTTCCCGACCTGATCCAGTTCTGGCCCGCCGAGCGGCGCTACAACATGATCGAAGTGAAGGGACCGGGCGACCGCCTGCAGGACAACCAGCTGCGCTGGATCGACTACTGTGCCACGCACCGGATGCCGGTCTCGGTGTGCTACCTGCAATGGCAGGAGCCGTCCGCGTGAGCTACGTCGTCGCCGTGCGCGCACTGTGCGAGTTCACCGCCAAGGCCGGCGACCTGGACCTGCGCTTCACGCCCTCGCCCACCGCCCAGGAAGGCATCGCCGGCCATGCGCTGGTCACGGCGCGGCGCGCTGCCGGCTACCAGGCGGAAGTGAGCCTGTCCGGCGAACACGGCACGCTGCTGGTGCGCGGGCGCGCCGACGGCTACGATCCGGACCAGAACCTGCTCGAAGAAATCAAGACCTGCCGCGGCCGGTTGGACAGCATGCCCGAGCGCCACCGCCACCTGCACTGGGCCCAGCTGCGCGTGTACGGCCACCTGCTGTGCCAGCAGCGCGGCCTCGCTCAGGTCAACCTGGCGCTGGTGTATTTCGACATCGCGCGGCAGACCGAAACGGTGCTGCGCGAAACCGCCTCGGCCGGCGCACTGGCGGCGACGTTTGCCAGCCAATGCGAGCGCTTCGTCGCGTGGGCCGGCCAGGAATTGGCGCATCGCGCCGCGCGCGACGCGGCGCTGGACCAGCTGCAGTTTCCCCATCCGGAGTTCCGGTCCGGCCAGCGCCACCTGGCCGAAACCATCTTCCGCGCCAACCGCAGCGGGCGCTGCGTGCTGGCGCAGGCGCCGACCGGCATCGGCAAGACCGTCGGCAGCCTGTTCCCGGTACTGAAGGCGGCGCCCGGCCAGCAGCTCGACAAGGTGCTGTACCTCGCCGCAAAAACCCCTGGCCGCCAGTTGGCGCTCGACGCGCTGGAGACGATCAGGGCCGGCGCGCCGGCGATGCCGCTGCGGGTGCTCGAACTGGTCGCGCGCGACAAGGCTTGCGAACATCCGGACAAGGCCTGCCACGGCGATTCCTGCCCGCTGGCAAAGGGTTTCTACGACCGCCTGCCGGCGGCGCGCAGCGCGGCGGCCAGGCTGCCGGTGCTCGACCGCGCCGCGCTGCGCGAGACCGCGCTGGCGCACCAGGTCTGCCCCTATTACCTGGGCAGCGAGATGGCGCGCTGGAGCGATGTCATCGTCGGCGACTACAACTACTATTTCGACGGCGGTGCGATGCTGTACGCGCTGACCGTGGCGAACCAGTGGCGCGTCAGCGTGCTGGTGGACGAAGCCCACAACCTGGTCGCGCGCAGCCGCGCGATGTATTCGGCCGAACTGTCGCGCGGCGCGCTGCGGGCCGCCCGCGCCTGCGCCCCGCCGCTGCTGAAAAAGACCCTGGACCGGGTCGCGCGCAGCTGGACCGAACTCGATAAGGGCGCCGCCGCGGCCTACCAGGTGATGCCCGNNGCTCGACCCTGTGCATCCGCAATATTGTGCCGGCTCCGTTCCTGAAGGCGCGCTTCGCCGCCGCCCATGCCAGCGCGCTGTTCTCGGCCACGCTCAGTCCCTGGCACTACTACAGCGACTCGCTCGGCTTGCCGGCCGATACTGCGTGGATCGACGTCGAGTCGCCATTTTCGGCCGACCAGCTGGAGGTGCACGTGGTGAACCGGATCTCGACCCGCTTCCAGCACCGCGCCCGCTCGGTCGCGCCGATCGCCGCACTGATCGCCAGCCAGTACCGGGGCGCGCCCGGCAACTACCTGGCGTTCTTCAGCAGCTTCGATTACCTCGAACAGGTCGCGCAGGCGTTCGCCGCGCAGCACCCGTCGATCCCGGCGTTCAGCCAGTCGCGCCGAATGGACGAGGCCGGGCGCGCGGCCTTCCTGGCGCGTTTTGCCAGCGACAGCTGCGGGATTGGATTCGCGGTACTGGGCGGCTCGTTCGGCGAAGGCATCGACCTGCCGGGCGCGCGCCTGATCGGGGCCTTCATCGCCACGCTGGGGCTGCCGCAAATGAACCCGGTGAACGAGCAGGTGCGCCAGCGCATGGAGACCACGTTCGGCGCCGGGTATGACTACGCGTACCTGTACCCAGGTATCCGGAAGGTGGTGCAGGCGGCCGGCCGGGTGATTCGCACCACCGGCGATCGTGGGGTGGTGTACCTGATCGACGATCGTTTCTCGCAGCCCGAGGTGCAGGCGCTGCTGCCGCGCTGGTGGGGGCTGCAGGCGGGCGCCGCTTAACCTAGCAGCGCCCTCAACTTCTGATACCCGCTGCGGCTGATCGGAATCCGCCGCCCATCCTGCAGCACCGCGGCGTGACTGTCCTTGCCGGCCGGTTCGATGCGGCTCATGCGCTCCAGGTTGACGATGTACGAACGATGGATCCGCACGAAGCGCGCGCCATCGAGCTGCGCCTCGAGTTCGGCCAGCCGCTGGCTCTTCAGCCACGCCTTGCCGCCCGCGCTGACCTGCACGTAGTCGTCCTGCGCCTCGATGTAGTCGATGTCGGACGCCGCGATCACGTGCACCTTGGCGCCGTCGCGAATCAGTATCCGTTCAAGCGGCCCGTTGCGTTTCGCAGCCTCTTGCAGCACGGCGTCGAGCGCCGGCGCCGGCGCGGGAGCAATGCGGGCGTGCGCCAGCGCGACGTCGAGGCGCTGCTGACTGAACGGTTTAAGCAGGTAATCGACCGCATGCACCTCGAACGCCTTGATCGCATACTGCTCGAACGCGGTCACGAAAATGGTGCGCGTCGCGCGGCCCGCCAGCTCCAGCACTTCGAAGCCGTTCAGCTTCGGCATCTGGATGTCGAGGAACACCAGGTCCGGCGCCAGTTCGGCGATCGCCTTGACCGCTTCGAAACCGTTGGCGCATTCGCCGACGATCTCGATGTCGGCATGCGCGCCGAGGTATTCGCGCAACACCCCGCGCGCCAGCTGTTCGTCGTCGACGATGATTACCCGCATGCTCATGCTCCCGAGGTTTCAGCGGGCAGCGTCAGCTCCACCCTGAACAGATTGCCGCGCCGCGTCCAATGGATCGCCGCCTCGGCGCCGTATGCCGCGGCCAGCCGCTGTCGTACATTGGCCAGCCCGATGCCGCTGCCCGACACCGCCGGCTGGGCCGGGTCGATGTCGTTTTCGACCGCGAGGCGCAGCAGCGAGCCGGCGCGCGCGGCGACGATCCGCACCACGCCGCCTTCGGTCAGGTTGCCGATCCCGTGCTTGACCGCGTTCTCGAGCAGCGGCTGCAGGATCATCGGCGGCAGCAGGCAGGCCATCGCCTGCGCCGCCAGCTGCTGCTCGACCTGCAGGCGCGCGCCGAAGCGGACCTGCTCGATCGCCAGGAAATGCAGCGCCAGCGTCACTTCCGCCTCGAGCGTAACCTTGCGGTGCGCTTCCAGGCTCAGGCTGCGGCGGAAGAAATCGGCCAGCTGCAAGGTCATCGCGCGCGCCCCCGCAGGATCGATCGAAGTCAGCGCACTGATCGAATTGAGGCTGTTGAACAGGAAGTGCGGGTCGATCTGGGTGCGCAGCATCCGTAGCTCGGCGTCCTGCGCCATCACGCGCGCTTCCAGTTCGCGCCGCTCCGACTGGCGCACGCGGGCCAGCTCGATCGCCAGGTAGTTCCCCAGCGCCGACAGGCCATACAGGATCACGCCCAGCCCGAACATCAGCGCCTTCAGCATCGCCCCCATCTCGACCCCGGCCCAGTCCAGCGCGGCGGCTTGCCACAGTGCGTTCCAGGCGATCCCGAGGCCGGTCCAGCCGGCCGCCGCCATCACGGCGCTGACGCAGAATACGGCGACGATCGACATCCCGCTCTGCTGCGCCAGCGGCCACGCGCGGCACAGGTAGTACGCCGAGAAGGCGCAGGCAAACGCGTACACCATCAGCAACGGGACCGCGAACAGCAGGCCGTTGATCCAGCCGGCGCCGCTCGTACTGACCAGCAGCGCAGCGAGCACCAGCGCCAGCAGCAGCGAGCCGAGCAGGTACAGCGCCGCACCACGCCCGCCGAAGAACGGTCCCTGCATCAGTTGCGCACTTCCACGCCGCCCATGATGGCGTAGCCGCGCACGATCAGGCGCTTGCTGTTGTCCGGCGGCGCCACGGTCTTCTCTTCGAAGCCGCCCATGATCGGGGTGCCGTGCAGGATGACAGTCCAGTCGGGCGGACACTTGAGGGTGATCCCGCCCCATACCGCGAACACGTTGAGCACCGCTTCGGTCTCGATCGACGAGCCGCGCATGTCGAGCGAGCAGCCCCCCATGATGGCGGTCACTTCGCCGCCTTTGAAGCTGGGCGTGGTGATGCGCCGTTCGAAGCCGCCCAGGATTGCAGTCACGTCGACCACGTCGTCCGATGCCGCCACGTCCTTGAGCGAGGAACCGATCAGGCGCCGTCCGGTCAACGCCTTGTACAGCACCGAGCCGCCCAGTGCGATCAGCAGCAGCGGCCACACCGCCCGCCAGCTGAAGTCGACCAGGCCGAGCCGGTTCATCATCATCAGTACGCCAACCAGGATCAGCGCGGCGCCGAGGAAATAGCCGTCCGAGCTGCTGGTGTCGAACAGCTTGAGGACGCCGACCAGGATGAACGCCATCGGCCAGAATTGCAGCGCGCGGTGCATCTCCCAGATGTTCATGTTATCGAGCAGGAACAACAGTCCCATGCCGATCACCAGCACGCCCAGGATCACCTGGCGCGAAATGTTTTTGCTCACATCATTCTTCATGGCTGGCCTCCTTGGCAGGTGCATTCACGGCGAAGCGTTCCCGGATAAACGGCTTGAGGATCATCGTCACGCCAAAGGCGATGATCAGGTACGGCCAGCTGTTGCGGAACGTCATCCCGAACATGTGTTCGAAGTTGGCGAACAGCCAGAGGCCGATGAACGTGGTCCACAGCCCGCTGGTGAAATCGGCGGCGGTCGGATAGCCGATCATCTTGTTAATGCCGATCACCACCAGGATCAGCGGCCAATAATGCCATAAGTCATATATGTCGAGCAGATCCATCTGCTCGAGTAGCAGCGCGCCGCCGATGCCGATCAGCAGCAGCCCCCACATCAGTTGCTTGCGCCAGTGGTAAGAATTATTCTCGTTCACGATACCTCCCTTGATCAGACAGGCTCACGATACATCGGCGCCACAGGCGGCGACAGCGCTTTTCGGTGAATGGCGGCTGGCGCCCGGCGAACGGCAGACGATTCGGCAAGCGACGCAGGCGCACGCAAAAAAGCCCACCGCGTTTCCGACGGTGGGCTGCTGGATGGAGACGAACGGCTTATGCCGGCGGTAACGACATCTCCATTGGCTGATTCCTGACCTGCTTGTGATACTTGGCCTTGGCAATGGCTTGCTTGATCAGCTCGCGCGCCTTGTTGCTGCGTTTGATGTCTTNNGTCATGGGTAATTCTCCTGTTGTCGATGCCTTTGACATGATGCTATCAGGGGTGCTAACGGCGAATAGGACATTGCGCGCTTATCTTGTAGGACACGAGGAAGTCAGTTGCGACTTGGAGCCAGTTCCAAATCCGACAGCAGCAGCCCCCATCCAAGCTGGCGCCGGATTTCTTCCGGCGTCGGCGGCGGTTTCGGATCGCGCGCGCGGCGCTCGAGGTATTCCCGCACGACGTGTTTGGTTGGATGGGTGATGGTAGACATGGGAACCTCCGCTGCCAGTGATTGGGTCCGGCGCAAGGTGCTTGCGCCGGCACTTGGTGTCTGGTGCCGATCCTTGAGGCGACCGGCTGACCTGCTGAGTTATTCGTCGACCCTTGTTTCCTCGCAAGGTGCGTCGCTCACACAGTTTCATCTTAAGCGCGTACGCTTGCCTGAACCGTTCGCTGCCGCACGCTCGCGACAGTTTCGATAACTCCGGCAAACAAGTCGTCGCGGCGACCCCGGCTGCCGTCGGCAATTTTCACGCCCGGTCCGCCTGCGCACCGGCCCCGCGCCCAGATGGCGCCCGGCCCAACGATAGCCTGCCTGCAGACGCAAAAAAGGGAGCCGGGGCTCCCTTTTCATGCTTGCGCTTTACCCGATCAGAACTTGTATTTCAGGTTCAGGTAGAACTGGCGGCCGCTGACGTCGAGTTTTTGCGGCTCTTCTTCGCTGTAGCGATACTGCGCGCGGCGCGTGTTCAACAGGTTGGTCGCGTCGAACGCCAGCACCAGGTTCTTGCTGAGGTTGTAGTTCAGCGAGAACGCCAGGGTCGAGACGCCCGCCGCGATGGTCGGTGCGGTCGGCATCGCCACGCCGTTAATCACCGACAAGCCCTGGCTGTTGGTGGTCGGCGCCGGAGCGGTGCTGCTGTTGACGTATTTGCCGCGGTAGTTGTAGACCAGGCGCGCGCTCAGGTCGTCGTTCTCGAAGTAGCTGCCGACGTTGGCTGCCCATTCGGATGCGCCGACCATCGGACGGCCATCGTCGACCCGCGTCTTGGCGCGGCTGACGTTGGTCTGGACGCCGAAACCGCCCCACACCGGCTGCTCGTAGGCCAGTTCGATGCCGCTGATCTTGGCGCCTTGCTGGCTCGAGGTGTTCACGAAGAACGGCTTGACCGTCTGGTCGCGCGGATCGACCAGGTCGACCGTGGTTTGCGACGCGGTGCCGGTCTTCACGTAGCCATCGATCTTCGAGTGGAACACGTTGACCGATACCAGCGAGCGTGGCTTGAAGTACCACGCCCACGCCAGGTCGATGTTGTCGGAGAGAAGCGGCTTCAGGTTCGGGTTCGGACCGGTGACGGTGCAACCGCTGGCGTTGCAGCTTGGCGTGCCGAAACCGGTGCCGAGCACGTTGTAGTTCTGGCGGCCGATGGTGCGGCTGGCCCCGAAACGCACGATCATGTCCTTGTCCAGCTCGTAGCGCAGGTTCAGGCTCGGCAGGATGTTGGTGTAACTGCGGTTGGTCGGCGTCTTGAAGTACAGCACGCCGCCGTTCGGATTGAACGCCACGTTGTCCAGGTAGGACGCGCCATCGCCGGCGGTGGTGATCGCGGTCGGATAGGCGGCGCACGGCACGGCCGGCTTGCCTGGCTCGGTACGCTGGCAGGTGTTGGCCGGGATCGGCGTGGAAATCTGCGCGTCGACTTCGGTGCGCACGAAACGCAGGCCGAGGTTGCCCGACCACTTGTCGGCATCCATGTTGGCCATCACGTACGCGGCGCTCTGGCGCTCGCGCATGTCGATTTCACTGGCCACGCGGCGCTGGAATTCCGGCGTGGTGGTCTTGGTGATGGCGGCGATGTAGGCCTTCAGCGTTTCCGGGCTGTAGGTGAAACCGGTGTTGTCCCAGTTGGCGTCGCCCAGGCCGCTGCCGAAGTCGGACGGGTATGGCATCACGCCGCTGGTCGGCGCCGCCGGCAGGCCGCCGCGCAAGGCCGGGTTGTTGCGGCCACTGGTGCGCTTGTGGTCCGAGTAACGCACGCCCGATTCGATCGACTGCAGGAAGCCTTTGTCGAGCTTGTACTCGGCGTCGAACTGCAGGCTGTGCTCGCGGTCGACGGTCCGGATGCCGGAGGCGGCGAAGCCGACCAGCTTGTAGCCGCTGCCGTCCGGGTTCAGGCCGGGGGTATTGGTGCCGGCGCCGATGTAGCGCGAATCGGGCGGGTTGTCGATGCCGTTCAGGCCGTACGAAATGCCGGTGCCGTAACGGGCGAACGTCAGGCCCTGGTCGAGCGCGGTCTTGCCTTCGCCGCGGGTGACGCTGGCCAGGCCCTTGACGGTCAGGTCGCTGTTGACGCGGTACTTGGCGTCCAGGTCGAGGAACGAGCTGGTGGCGTTGGCGCCGTCGCGGTAGAAGCCTTCCGAGTTGCCCACGTATTGCGGGGTGGTGCCGGCCGGGTACACGATGTCGGCGCTCTTCAGCACTTTCAGCGGGAAGCCGTAGATCGAGGTTTCGTTGACGATCACCGGATTCTTGATCTGGGCGAATACCTGCTGGCCGTTGGACGAGGTGTTGAGCGCGCTGGCGGCAACGCCGCCGACCGGGTCGTTTTTACCCAGCAGCATGCTGTAGATCGCGCCCGAAGTCAGGCGGCCATGGTTATTCGCATTCATCGACGAGTAGAAGCCGGTCGCGGTGATGTCCAGGTCCTTGTTCGGCTTGAACTGGACCGACAGCATGCCGCCCTTGCGGTTGCGCTCGCCTTCGACGAATTCGGACGACATGCTGCCCGGCATGCGCACGCCGTTCAGGTCGGCCGCCTTCAGGCCGGTGCCGGCCAGCGATTCGTCGGTGATGCCCTTCATGGTCGCGGTGTTGATCACGTCCCAACCGCTGCTGGCGCCGTACGCGAAGCGCGAAGTCGAATCGCGCCGGCTGTAGCGCTTTTCCTTGAAGCCCTGGACGATCACGCCCATGGTGCCCGCTTCGTTCTGCCAGGTGGCGTTGGCGTTCAGGTCGGGGGTGACCTTGTTCGGCAACTGGGCGTAGGCCGCGCCGACGCTGACCGAGCCGCTGAATTTTTCTTTTTGCGACAGCGGCTTGCGGGTGGTCACGTTGATGGTGCCGGCCAGGCCGCCGTCGGCGATGTTGGCCTGCGAGGTCTTGTAGACGATCGCCTGGTTCAGCACGGAGGACGGCATCAGCGACAGGCTGGTGCTGCGGCTGCTCGAACCCTGGTCGGCCACGTACCAGTCGCCGCCGCTGACCGTGTGGCCATTGAACAGGATCAGCGACATGTCGGGGTTGGTGCCGCGCATCGACACTTTTTCGGCTTCGTCGTAGTCGGTACGCACGGCCACGCCGGCCAGGCGCTGCAGCGAATCGGCCAGGTTCTTGTCCGGCATCTTGCCCACGTCTTCGGCGGTGATCACCTCGACGTTGGCGCTGGCGTTTTTCTTGACGTTGAGCGACTTGGCCAGCGAGGCGCGGATACCGGTCACTTCCACGGTCTGCATCTGCGGTGCATCCTGGGTTTGGGCCATGGCCGGCATTGCTGCCAGGCTCCACAAGGCCATCGACACGGCAGCGGCTACCGGCTTCTGTTTGAACGTCATAGGGTCTCTCCTGATCTTTTTTTGAGTGAACAAAGCCGGTGCATCCGACGATGTGCGAAGTATTGATGATCGACATTTGAATGAATAATGACTTGTGTTCTTAGGTCTATAACCGCATGGAATGTTGCCTGACCGCCTTGCTGGAAATGGTTATGGGCCCATAACGAAATTTCATTTTCTAAACGCGACTCAAGCGGTTAGCGTGGAACTTTCCATCACCGCCGACCCTTCCCAATGCGCTGTGCTTCCCTGCTGTTCCTGGCCGCCCTGTCCGGCTGCGCCACCCAACCCGCCGTGATCCCCGCGCCCGCCAGCGCCCCGCTCAGCATGGAGCAGCTGCTGAAGAAGCAGATCTACCAGATGAGCCCGGTCGAAGCGGGACGCTACATCGCGCACATCCACCAGGCCGAGCCGGACCTGCGCAAACGCATCGCCGCGATCGGGCGCCAGAATATCGGCCAGCCATACGTGCTGAACCTGCTGGGCGAATATCCGTACCAATTGCACGACACCTTGCCGATGTTCAGCCTCGGCCAGAGCGATTGCGTGGTGTTCGCCGAACACACCTACGCGATGGCGCTGAGCCAGTCGTGGGAAGAATTCTTCTGGATGCTGCAGCGGATCCGCTACAAGGATGGGGTGGTCGGCGTGGCGACGCGCAACCATTACACCGAGGTGGACTGGAACATCAACAACAACTGGCTGGTGACCGACGTCAGCGCCCGGTTGGCGGGCGAGGACGCGCCGTCGTACGCGCTGACGGTGGATCGCGCGCGCTTCCTGAAAACCCGCCACCAGACCGACAGCAAGCTGCCGCTGCAGACCAGCCGCGAGGTGTTCGTACCGGCCGAACGGGTGGCGGAGCTTTCCAGCCAGTTGCAGGAAGGCGATTTCGTCAACGTGATCTCGACCCGCAACGGCGAATTCTGGGCCTCGCACGTCGGCCTGGTGGTGGTCGGCGCGGACGGTCAGCGCAACTTCCTCAACTCTGCCGAGCCGCAAGTGCGCGAAGAATCGTTCGATGCGTTCGTCGCCCGCACCCGGGCGCGCGAGGCGCGCAACGCCAGCGCGGGCAAGCCCGGCCAGAAGCTGGCGGGCTTCAAGTTCCTGCGCCTGAACGACAGCATCGTGGTGCCGCCGGCGCTGCCGCAGCCGCGCCCCGGCGTCGTTGCCGGCTGACTAGTCCGGTCCGGCCAGGCCAGGGCCCCACACCAGGCGGGCGCGGCGGGCCCATTCCAGCCGTTCGGCCAGGCCGAGCGCGCCGCCGTTGATGCGCGCGGTCAGCGCGCGCACGTCGTCGTTGTCGGCCAGCGCGTTGCAATCGCGCTCCGCCCAAGCCGCCGCGGCCACGTGCAGGCACCATCCGGCCGCGCTCACGGCATCCGGGTCGCGCACGAAATCGGGCGCCGCGTAACTGCCGCGCCGAACTTGCACGGTGGCCTCGGCATAATTGGCGCGCCCGGTCAACTGCAGCAGTCCGCGTCCGCGGTAGGTATAGCCGTCGTCCCGATCGGTGTTGCCCATCCGCCCGCCATACACGAAGTTGGCCAGCTGTTGCGGGCGATGCGCGTAGAGCGCGGGATCGACCGGACCGGCCGGCAGGAATCGACTCGGCCAGACCGCCGCCAGCCGCGCCGCAGTGTAATTGAGGTTCTCGAACAGCAAGGTGTACGCCGCCGATTCGTGCAGCGTCTGCGCCACGAAATGGGCCACCCGCAACGCCGTGGCTGAAATCCCGTAACGATCCAGCACCGCCTGGCCCTGGCCGAAGGCGGCGCGATAGGCCGGGCGCAGATTCGGCGCCAGCGCGCTGAGTTGAACAACCGAAACGGTTATGCCCATGGGGCCTCCTCCTGCACATCATTGTTACCATATTGATAATGNNGCAAAGTTATTAAAATGCCATTCGCTATTTATTCTACAAGTCCGTCGTTGAGGATTGTCAAACCCGCCACGAGAAAGCGCCACGATAATAAATTTACGCTTCGCCAAGGCATCTAATGGCGCGCCGACGCGGGCAATTTCTCGCCTATTTAAAATCAATTTCGAGTCGGAGTAATGCGTTTTATTGTTTGTATTAGCAGCAGGTTTATCAGGAAGATGTTTCTGGATAACTTCAGATAAAGCGGCAAGCCTCCCATGTCCATGCCACATATCAGGTCAGTGAGCCAGTTCTGCGCCGAAATGGTGTCGATGCACCGCACGGCGAAAATTGCCGTCATGGTCGTGGTGGACCTGTTGGCGCTGCCGTTCTGCATCCTGATCGCCATGCTGCTGCGCGTTGGCGACCTCAGTCTGGCGACCCGCTACGGCCCCCTCTCCTACCTGCTGGTGGCGGTGGTCACGATCGCCGCGTTCTCGATGTCCGACCTGTACCGCGCGGTGATCCGCTTCATCGACCAGCGCATGCTGGCCGTCACCGGCCTCACGCTCGGGCTGGCGGTGGTGTGCGTGTACGTGGTGCTGTTCGCCATCAACGACGAGAAATTCCCCCGCAGCGTGCTGGCGATCTACTGGTTCATCGTGTTTTCGTACGTGGTCGCGTCGCGCATCTCGGTGCGCAATTTCCTGCGCAACCACATGAGCCGGGGGCCGGCCGGCGACGCGGTGGCGATCTACGGCGCCGGCGAATCGGGCGCCCAGCTGGCGCTGACCATGCGCAGCGGCAATGAATACCGTCCGGTCTGCTTCTTCGACGAAAAGCACCTTCTGAACGAGCGCACCATTGCCGGCCTGCGCGTGTTCCACACCGACCGCCTGGTCGAGATGGTCAACGCCCTGTGCATCCGCGCGGTGATCATCGCGATCCCGTCGGTGTCGCCGGCGCGGCTGCGCGACATCATGCAGCGCATGGCCGAGGCCGGCGTCACCACCAAGATCCTCAGCCGCCTGATGGACCTGGCCGACGACGGCATCAGCCGGCCAGAATCGATCCGCTCGCTCAAGTTCGAGGACTTGCTCGGCCGCGCCCCGGTGCCGCCCCGGGTCGACCTGTTCAGACGCTGCGTGCGCGCCAGGACGGTGCTGGTGACGGGCGCCGGGGGCTCCATCGGCAGCGAGCTGTGCCGCCAGATCGTCACCCTGGCGCCGGCCCGGCTGCTGCTGCTGGACCATTCCGAATTCGCGCTGTACACCATCAAGCAGGAGTTGCAGACGCGCTTTCCCGAACTGGCCATCGAGGCGCACCTGGGCTCGGTGTGCAACACCGCCCTGATCGAGCGCATCCTGCAGGACGCCCGGGTCCACACCATCTACCATGCCGCCGCCTACAAGCATGTGCCGCTGGTGGAGGCCAACATCGTCGAGGGACTGCGCAACAACGTGCTCGGCGCACAGGTCATTGCCCACGCCGCCGCGCGCTTCAAGGTCGATACCTGCGTGCTCATCTCCAGCGACAAGGCGGTGCGCCCGACCAACATCATGGGCGCGAGCAAACGCATCGCCGAACTGATCTTCCAGGCCGCGGCGGCGCGATTCTCGCCCCATACGACGTTCTGCATGGTGCGTTTCGGCAACGTACTGGGTTCGTCCGGCTCGGTCATTCCGCTGTTCCAGCGCCAGATCGCGCACGGCGGGCCGCTGACCATCACCCATCCCGAGGTGTCGCGCTATTTCATGCTGATCGCCGAGGCGGCCCAGCTGGTGATCCAGGCCGGCGCGATGGCCGAAGGCGGCGACGTGTTTGTGCTCGACATGGGCGAACCGGTCCGCATCGTTGACCTGGCCCGCACCATGATCGTGATGTCCGGCCTGAGCGAAAAGAACGAGCATGAGCCGGACGGCGATATTGAAATCAAATTCGTCGGTCTGTTTCCCGGCGAGAAAATGCACGAGGAGTTATTAACCGACGGGAAGGTATTTCCCAGCGAACATCCTCGCATCATGCGCATGAAGGAAAGCGCGCTCCGTCCCGGCGTGTTGGAAACTTATATTACCTGCCTGATGATGGCTTGCGATACCAACGACCGCGCCATGATCGAATCGATGGTGAAAGCCATCGTCAGCGAATATGCCCCGCAATGCCAGCCGGCTCCGGTGGCCAGGCTGGCCGGATTGCCCCGTCCGCATTTGCTGAAGCGGCTCACGTCATTTCGAATTTAACCCGGTTATTCCCGGCATTCCACGGAGGCGAATAAAATGCGCGACGATATCTTCACAGGCCACTTGAAAGATCTGATTGCGAAATTCAAGGACCGCAGCGCGGTAATCGGCATTATCGGGCTCGGTTATGTCGGCCTGCCCCTGACGCTGCGCTATTCGGCGGTCGGGTTCAAGGTGCTGGGCATCGATATCGACGCCGCCAAGGTTGACAAGCTGAACGCCGGCGCCAGCTACATCGCGCACATCGGCGCGGCCCGGATCGAGCTGGCCCGCGCGCACGGCTTCGAGGCCACCACCGACTTTGCCCGGGCCGGCGAGGCGGACGCGCTGATCATCTGCGTGCCGACCCCGCTCAACGCCTACCGCGAACCGGACCTGTCGTTCGTGCTGGGCACCACCGACGCGCTGCTGCCCTACATGCGCCAGGGCCAGCTGGTGTCGCTCGAGAGCACCACCTACCCCGGCACCACCGAGGAGGAGCTGCGCCCGCGGCTCGAGTCGCGCGGCTTCACCGTCGGCGACGACGTGTTCCTGGTGTTTTCGCCGGAACGCGAAGACCCGGGCAATCCCCTGTTCGAGACGCGCACCATCCCGAAAGTGTGCGGCGGCAGCACCCCGGCCTGCCTGAAAGCGGGCCTGGCGCTGTACGGCCCGGCAATCGATCGGGTGGTGCCGGTCAGCTCGACCCGCGCCGCGGAACTGACCAAGCTGCTCGAAAACATCCACCGCGCCGTCAACATCGGCCTGGTCAACGAGATGAAGATCATCGCCGACAAGATGGATATCGACATCCACGAAGTGATCCGCGCCGCCGCCACCAAGCCGTTCGGCTTCACCGCCTACTACCCGGGGCCGGGGCTGGGCGGGCACTGCATCCCGATCGATCCGTTCTACCTGACCTGGAAGGCGCGCCAGTACGGCCTGCACACCCGCTTCATCGAACTGGCCGGCGAGATCAACAGCGACATGCCGCACTGGGTGATCGGCAAGCTGGCCGACGCCCTGAACGCGCGCGCGCGCTCGATCAAGGGCAGCCGGGTGCTGGTGCTCGGGATCGCCTACAAGAAGGACGTCGAAGACATGCGCGAGTCGCCCTCGGTCCAATTGATGGAGATCCTGCGCGACAAGGGCGCTCTGGTGTCCTACTCCGATCCGCACGTGCCGGTGTTCCCGCCGATGCGCGAGCACCGGTTCGACCTGGCCAGCATCGCGCTGACGCCCGAGTCGCTCGCCTCGTACGACCTGGTGCTGCTGGCGACCAGCCACAGCGCCTTCGACTACGACCTGATCGAGCAGCATGCCCAACTGATCGTCGACACGCGCGGCGTGTACCTCGATCGCAAGCCCAATGTCGTCAAAGCCTGATCATCCGGAAGGAAATACCATGCGCAACTTCGCTCCCGCCATCCTCGACCGCAAGATCCGCTTCGCGCTGGTCGGCTGCGGCCGCATCGCCAGCAATCATTTCGGCGCGATCCTGCAGCACAAGGATCGCTGCGAACTGGTCGGGGTGTGCGACATCGACCCGCGCAAGCGCGCGGAGGCGGCCGGCAACACCGGCGCCATGCCTTACGCCACCCTGGCCGAAATGCTGGCCAGGTGCGACGCCGATGCGTTCATCGTCGCCACGCCGTCCGGGCTGCATCCGGAGCAGGCGGTGCAGATTGCCCGCGCCGGGCGCCACGTGATCACCGAAAAGCCGATGGCCACCCGCTGGGAAGACGGCAAGCGGATGGTCGGCGCCTGCGACGCGGCCGGGGTGCGCATGTTCGTGGTCAAGCAGAACCGCCGCAACGCCACCTTGCAACTGCTCAAGAGCGCGGTCGAAAAAAAGCGCTTCGGCCGCATCTACATGGTCAACCTGAACGTGTTCTGGACCCGGCCCGACGCGTATTACAACAGCGCCAAGTGGCGCGGCACCTGGGAATACGACGGCGGCGCCTTCATGAACCAGGCCAGCCACTATGTCGACCTGATCGACTGGATCATCGGCCCGGTGGAAAGCCTGCAGGCCTATACCGCCACCCTGGCGCGCGACATCGAGGTCGAGGACACGGGCGTGCTCAGCATTCGCTGGCGCAACGGCGCGCTCGGCTCGATGAACGTGACCATGCTGACCTACCCGCGCAACCTGGAAGGCTCGATCACCATCCTCGGCGAAACCGGCACGGTGCGCATCGGCGGGGTCGCGGTCAACGAAGTGCAGCAATGGGAGTTCGCCAGGCCGGACGAAGACGACCTGAAGGTGGCCGACGCCAGCTACCAGACCACCTCGGTCTATGGCTTCGGTCACCCGATGTACTACGACAACGTGATCAAGGTGTTGCGCGGCGAGGCCGAACCGGAGACCGATGGCCGCGAAGGGCTCAAGTCGCTCGAAGTGCTGGTGGCCGCCTACATGTCGGCGCGCGACGGCAAGCGCGTGGCGCTGCCGCTGGAGTGCTGAGCCATGGAACAGCCTGTCCATCCCAGCGCGATCGTCGACCCCGGCGCCATCCTCGGCGCGGGCACCCGGGTCTGGCATTTCGCCCATGTGTGCGGCGGCGCGCGGATCGGCGCCGGCTGCTCGCTGGGCCAGAATGTGTTCGTCGGTAACGACGTGCGCATCGGCGACCAGGTCAAGATCCAGAACAATGTTTCGGTGTACGACGCGGTCACCATCGAAGACGAGGTGTTCTGCGGCCCCAGCATGGTATTTACCAATGTCTACAACCCGCGCGCCGC
>CXWL01041298.1_pt1 | contig 18468 bp, 15 predicted proteins | sample 590931 | NCBI WGS metagenome assembly CXWL01 (sample SAMEA3498368, study PRJEB10139) | groundwater metagenome | biome: water well; material: biofilm material | place: Germany | collected 2015-04-27 | reverse complement strand
GTCAACGATGCCGGTTCGCTCGCGCTCCTGCTCTATCGGACGAACACCACTGCCATAAAACAGACTCTCCAGAGCGGCGAGCATGGGCGCTTTCTCACCTCGATCGGTTTCGCTGCGGATGTCGAGACCGCCGCCGCCGTCGATACCATGCCGATTCTTCCCGTCCTCAAGGACGGCAGACTGGTGTTGGAGAACGGTTGATAACCGAAGGCAGGCGTCGACCTTTTCTCGTCGGGCAGGTATAATCCTTCATGCGCGGAATTCTGAGCCTTGTTGTTATCGCGGTTGCAGTTCTCTGTTCCGTCGCGCGATCAGCCCCGAACGGGATCGAAGCGGAAATATCGATCTATCAACTCGACCGAACCGCCACTGACAAGAACGTTCTTTTGTTCCGAGATTCGGTCACCTTTATGCGGGGAGTGCGAGCAGGCGGCTTCTTCATAGGTTTCTCATTGGAAGTTGAGCTCGAGCAGTGCGACACGGCCGACGCGACGTTTTCGGTTCACGTGGTCACGCTCAAGGAAAAGGCGGACACCTACGCCGAACATTATCGAGTTGAATACGGTGTCCCCGCGCGCCGAACCGGCATCGCCGGCAAGAATGACGCCAGTTACACGCTCAGTATTATGGCGATCAAGCCGATCACTATCGATACGTCCACCTGCAAAGCCATACACTACAAGAAGGATGACTTCTTCGCCAATCCCTCAAAGAGCGCCGACATCTTCTACGTTCCCCAATCGCTCGGAGATTACTATTGGGGTTTGGCGAAAGGGCTGCTCGAAGATCGCTCCGAAGCGTTCAACAAGGTCACCGGTTTTTCCTCGCCGGGGAAAACCCAGGTGTTTTTGTGCCCCTGCAAGATTCACTCATTCATCTGGGACTCGCGTTTCGGAACCGCGATCGATCCGACCCGCAACGTCGCCGCCGGCATCTATACCAAGTGGTTCAATTCAGCCGATCCGTTTCTCTTAAATCAGGTCGCGATCCTTCGCAACTACGGCTACGCTCCTCCGTTCCTGTCCGAGGGGTTCGCGAACTATCTGACCATGGCCTCGTACGATCTGAAGCTGATTCGCAGAGCGGGGAAGATGATTGCGCTCGACTCGATGCTCAGCACCTATGACTATTTCCGCGTCGAACCAAAGTTCGCCGATCGTGCCTCGGCGTCGTTTGTTCGCTACCTTGTCGATGCGTACACTCTTGATCGCTTCCAGAAACTCTATCGCATGGCCGACGACCTCACACTGCGAGCGACCCTTGAACGTGAGTACGGTAAGCCCGTTTCAGAACTCGAACAGGAATGGATGCACTATATCGACACCGTCACCTTCACCGAAATGAGTTTCCTGGAACATGCCGAAGAGGCGGAGGCGCTGTTCGATTACCCACGCATGCTGAAATATTCCCTGGAAGCGATTCCGCTGGCCGCCAGTGCGCCGGAGACCACCTTCACCCTCTCGCAGGCGGTCCTGGCCTGTTTCTACTCCGGTGACTATTACCGGGCAACGTCATTTCAGAAACAGGTGGCCGAGCGTGACCCCGCATCGGTTCCTTCCTGGATGGGCTTGGCCAGCTACCAGATGATGAACGGCTACTATGATTCTGCCGCAGCGTCACTCCAGCGGGCGCAGAATCTCGATTCGACTAATGCTCTGATCAAGTTCAATGTCGCACTGAACAGACTTTATGCCGGCGACACAAGAGGTGCGCGCGTCATTCTAGAGTCAGCCGTAGCCGCCGCAGGTGAAAACGCCGTTTACGCTGAGAGCAGAATCATGCTGGCGAGCATACTCCTTTCCACACGTGACAGCGCTGACCGAATAGCGGCGATTGTCTATTGCCAGGACGCCACGAGCCTGCTGCAGCGCAAGGTGGCCGAACAGTCGACCAACCCGATCGGGATCACCTGGCTTGGAATCGGCTATCTCTGTCAGGGGGACCTTGCCAAGTCGAAGGACTACCTCGAACTGGCCGATTTGATCGAGACCCGCCCGTTCTATCAGGGGATGATCTGGCTTTGGCTGGGAAAAGCTGCTGATGTTCACAGGGAGCGTGAACTGGCGCGGCGCTACTACGGACAGGTTCTGGGGACCGCCTCAGCGGCTTATCACCAGCAGGAGGCGCGCCTCCTACTTGAAACGCCGTTCCGTCGATAGCGTATGTTCAGTTTCCTCAACGGCACCATATTGTTCGCGGCCGCCGCGGCCCTGATCCCGCTCATCATCCATCTCTTTTCCCGCCGACGGGTCAAGGTCGTCGAGTTCTCGTCTCTCCGTCACTTGAAGGCGATGCAGAAACGCCAGGTGCGGCGTCTCAAGATCAGGCAAGTACTGCTGCTTCTCCTGCGGATGCTGGTCATTCTCATGGTCGTGCTGGCGTTTGCCCGACCGACAACCCGGGGCGGAGCGGTTGGCTCGCACGCTTCCGTTTCAGCGGTCATTCTCTTCGACAATTCCGCCTCCATGAACCGCTATGTCTCCGACGGTAATCTCTTTGAGATCGCCCGGAAGCGAACCCGTGAACTACTCAACACGTTTGGTCAATCCGATCAGGTCATGCTCCTGCCGCTCGACCCGTCGAGCAAGCAGTCGCTCCAGCCCGCGTTCGGCTCACCGGCCGTGGCGCTGGAACAACTTGAGCTCCTCAAGCCCGCTCACGGAGAGGCAGATGAACAGAACGCGCTGGAAAGCGCCGTGCGTCTGCTGAGCAGCGCCACCAACGTCAACCGCGAGATCTACCTGATCTCCGATCGACAGCGTCACTCTCTGCCCGATCGGGAACCGCTGAAAGAGTCTGATGCCAGGGTCTATATTGTGAACCTCCCTCTTGAGGATAACGACAATCTTGGCATCGTCGGTTTGGATTTCGGCGGGCAGTTGATTCAGCCCGGACTTGACTTCAACCTTTCCGCGACGGTGAAGAACTACGGCGCCTCTGCCAGCGGTGATCTCATCGCCTCCCTCTTTATCGACGACAAGCGCGTCGCTCAGACCAGCCTCAAGGTCGCCGCCAATTCGGAAACTGCCGTGCGCTTTACCCGTGCCGTTTCGCAAACCGGTTTTCACGCCGGCTACGTCGAACTCTCCGATGACAAATTCCTCAACGACAACCGCTACTACTTCAGCTTTCGCATTCCCGACCGCTTCAATCTGCTCATTATTGACGGCGATGAAGGAGCACGGTACATGGCTCTGGCGTTGGTCCCTTCGGTCACCCTCCCTTCCTTCTGGTCCGCCAAGACCGCCCGGCCGGATGAACTGAGCGGGATACAGTTCGAGGGATACGATGTTGTTATTCTGGCCGGTTCCCCCCGACTGGAGAGCCCGTACCATGAGCGACTGAAGGCCTTTGTCCGAAGCGGCAAGGCGCTGTTTCTCACCTATGGCGGCGCAACCGACATTCAGTACTTCAACGCAGCCTGGTCTCAGGTGACCGGCATCGCCTACGACGAGCCGATAAAGCAGAACTTTTCCCGAGCGGGCTACTACACGCTCCAGTCGATCGACATGGATCATCCAGTTTTCTCAGTGTTTGGCTTTGAGAGAAACAAGCCCCCCGAAATCAAATTCTTCACGCTGCCGACGGCGCACCTGATCGGAAAGACCAGAACGCTCATGTCCTTTACCGGCGATCGACCGGCATTAGTCGAGGCCTCGTATGGTTCTGGGCGGGTTCTGACTTTCACCGGTCCGGTCTCTCCGCAGTACACTGATCTTCCGGGGCACGCCTTCTTCGTTCCTTTCATCTCTCGCACTGCCGAATATCTCGCCGCCGACCTCTCATCTCTGGAGCTTCGGCTTTTTACTTCAAGCGCCGTAACACGCCCGATCACACTGAAGGGGACTGTGACCTACAGCGTCCAGATGCAGGCTCCTGATCACGTCGAGTACGATCTCTCCCCCGAAGACCGCCAGGGATCGCTGGTCGTTGTGGCCAGGCCGATCGGCGAGCCGGGAATCTACTCGCTCCAGTATGTTGGCAAGGAGATCGATCGGTTTGCCGTCAACATCAATCCGGCCGAGTGCGATCTAACTTCTGCCGATGTCGACCAGACCGCCGCTGCAATGGGGGCGAAGGACTATCATGTTCTCAAAGAGGGCGAGACGTTGGCTACAGCTATTGCCGGTTTTCGATTCGGCCGCGAACTGTGGCAGCTCTTTCTGTGGCTGGCCTTGATTCTTCTTGCGGTCGAGATGATTCTCGCCCGGAGCGCTCAACCCGAGGAGTAAGCCATGACTCTTCTGGCTGCTGAGCGAATCTCCAAAAAATTCAAAGACCAGATGATTCTTAACCAGGAATCGTTCACGATTCAGGATACCGAGCGGATCGGTCTGGTCGGAAAGAACGGTGTGGGGAAGACAACTCTTCTTGAGATCCTGGCCGGGAAACAGGAAGTCGACAGCGGGGTGATCACCCGCTCGCGGGTCTGCATTATCGACTATGTCGAGCAGGAGAAGACCGAATATCTCGATCAGGCCTTGTTCGATTTTGTGGTCGCGGCGCGTCAGGACCTGCTCGACATGCGCGCTGCCATTCATGAAATGGAGCAATACCTGTCGCACTCCCCCGAGGATCGCGAAACCTTGGAGCGTCTGGGCACAATGCAACACACGTTCGAGATGGAAAACGGTCTCAATCTCGAAAACGAAATCTCCATCATCTTGCTTGGGCTCGGTTTCAACCCTGATCGCCATCACGATCCCCTTCGCAATCTCTCCGGAGGAGAAAAGAACCGCGCCGGTCTGGCTCGTTTGTTAGCCGGGAAAGGAAACCTGCTCCTGCTCGACGAGCCCACCAACCATCTCGACATAGAATCCACGACTTGGCTCGAGAACTATCTCAAGCAGCTGAACAAGGCCTGCATTCTGGTGTCGCATGACCGCTCCTTCCTGAGCGCCACGGCCGACAAAGTGTGGGAGATCGGCTTCGGTCACATCGAATATTACACGGGCGGGTTCGAACGATACATCACCGAGCGGCACGAGCGTCGCCTTCAGGCCGCACATAAGTACCGCCACCAGCAGGAAGAGATTGCCCGACTTGAAGACTTCGTCCGTCGCAACATGGCCGGCCAGAAGACCCGTCAGGCACAGTCGAAATTGAAATATCTCAACCGCATTAAGCGTCTGCCGCCACCCCGTGCCGAGGGGCGCGGGCCGACGATCAAAGTTGCTTCATCCGGACGCTCCTTCAATCATGTCCTCTCCCTCGAAAACGTCACTCTGGACTATGGCCGGGTGCCCGTTGTTGAAGGAGTGAAATTCGATCTCTATCGCGGCGATAAAGTCGGCCTGATCGGGCGCAACGGTTCGGGCAAGTCGACTATCCTTAAGTCGCTTCTCGGAGAACTGGAACCGTCAGTCGGCTCGGTTCGGCTCGGCAGCAACGTCGATGTCGCTTACTTTGATCAGGAGCTTTCAGACTTGAACCTCGACGCGACCGTTCTTGACAACCTGTGGGAACTCGATCCCGCGGCTGAGGTCGGGAAAATCCGCTCGGCGCTCGGGAAGTTTGGCTTCACCGGAGAGGACTCGCTCAAACTGGTCGCGGCGCTCTCAGGCGGCGAGAAGACAAAACTCTGTCTGGCACGCTTGCTCTATCATCCGGCCAACTTCATCATCCTCGATGAACCGACCAACCATCTTGACATCGACGCCCGCGAGGCGCTCGAACTCGCCTTGCAGGACTATGACGGCACCTGCCTGATCGTGAGCCATGATCGCTATTTCCTTGATCGCGTCGTCAATCGCATTCTGCATATCAGTGACGAGACGGTTACCTCGTATGCCGGAAGCTACTCCTACTTTGTTCAAAAGACCAAAGCCGCAGAACCGGTCGTGGCAAGATCACGAACGAAAGAGTCGCCCTCAAAACAAGTCTACGCTGATTTCCGCGAGCAATCCAAGCGGAAAGCCCGCCACAAGAAGGAAATTATCTCCACGAAATCGAAGATCACCGATCTGGAAAAAGAACTCGAGCGGCTCGAGGCTGGCATCGCGCATGAAATCCCCAGGCATGACTGGGAACAACTTCAACAGACGGCCGAACGCCGGAAAGAAGTCGAAACACGTATCCTCGAACTGTACACCGCGCTCGAAGAGCTGGAGAAGGTCAGCTTTGATTAAGATTCTATCCGTCTCCGGATCGCCGACCAGGGGAGGCTCAACCGAGATTCTCCTGGCCGAGATAGCGAAGGCCCTCGAATCGGAATTGGCCGGTCATGCGGTCGAGATCGCCAGCGTGCGACTCGCCGAATTGACCTTCATTGCGTGTCAGGCCTGCGGCGAGGCCCCAACCCCCAGCTTCTGCTTCTATGATGACGGCCTGACTTCGGTCTACGCCAAATTGTCAGAATGCGACTGCCTGTTGTTCGGCTCACCACTCTACTTTGACTCGGTCTCGGCGCAGGCCAAGGGTTTTATCGATCGATGCAACTGTGTTCGTCCTCCGGATTACGAACACCGCGATCCGGAGCATGACTTTATCAAGCTGATTCACCGCAAGCGTCCGGGCGCCATGGTTCTCGTTGGAGGGAAGGATGCCTGGTACGAAGGAGCGCGCAAGACCATCGCCGGATTCTTCAAATGGGTGGAGGTCACGAACGAAGGGATGATCATCTACAACCGGGATGTTGATTTCACGCGCGTCGGTGCTGTGCGCGATGAACCGGATTTCCTCCGTCAGGCGGAGGCGCTCGGCCAACAGCTGGCCCGGAAGGTCCTCGAATGTCATGAAGCATAACACCGAACAGTACTACCGGGCGCGAGCCGAGGAATACGAGAAGATCTATTTCCGCGATGTTCCCGAGCGACGACGAGAGATCGACGATGAGGCGATCCGCCTGCAGGAATTAGCGCGTGGAAAATCTATCCTCGAGCTGGCCTGCGGAACCGGTTATTGGACCCAACTGATGTCGGTCACCGCCCGCGAGATCACCGCCGTCGATCTTTCGCCCGAAATGATCGTCGAGGCGAAGAAGAAGAAACTGCTCTGTCCTGTCACCTTCATTGAAGCGAACATGTTCGAGCATCACTACCCGCCCCACGCCTATGATCTGGTGGCGGTCGGTTTCTGGTTCTCTCATCAGCCCCGCCAAAACTATGACCTGTTCTTTCGGCTTCTGGAGAGGACCGTAGCACGAGACGGCTTGATCTGGACTATCGACAACAATCCCCCGGCCGAAGGGTCCGCCCACGAGACAGCCGGGTACGACGAACACGGAAACAACTACAAGACGAGTCGCCTCGAAAACGGAAACGAGTTCGTTATCCTGAAGAATTACTTCACCGAAAAGGAGCTGGAGGCGATTTTCTCACCGAGATTCCAAATACGGAAATCGATCTATAAGACCTACTACTGGTCCCTGCTCCTTTCGGGTCGCGGCGTATCAATATGATTGATAAGCAATTAACAGTCTGCCAGAACCGGAGCCGAAGCGCATGTTCCCCCTTGCCAGTTCGTGAAAGAGTAGGTATATTACTTTTCTGTAGGGTTCCGACCTGACAGGCGGAAACCCGAATTTGTTTTTGGTGTTAGATAATATTAATGAACCGTCACATAGAGGTAAGACAGTGAAAGCCGGTATCCATCCCGATTACAAAGAAGTCACCGTGACCTGTGCCTGCGGGGCCAAATATCCGACCCGCTCCACCCGCAAGGTGATCAATGTCGAAATCTGCTCCAATTGCCATCCGTATTTTACCGGCAAGCAGAAATTGATCGACACGGCCGGGCGCGTCGAGCGCTTCCGCCGCAAATACAGCCAGAAGACCGAGAAATAGTCTGGTTGCCTCTCCGCGCGATCGGAGACAATGTAGTTCAGAGTTTCATGCGGGTGTCTGACAGCGCCGTGCCGGACACCTTGTTTTATGCGTCATAGAATAAACACGAGGAAGCGATGCCGGATCTGAATATCGGTGGACAGGCAGTCATTGAAGGGGTCATGATGCGTGCCAAGGATCGCGTGGCGACTGCCGTGCGTGTTCCCAGCGGTGAGATTGTCGTCAAGACGCAGGAGTATCGCTCCCTGACCTCGCGCTATCGGTTCCTCAACGTGCCGATTATCCGTGGAGCGGTGTCGTTTGTCGAGATGCTTCTTCTTGGGATCAAGACGCTCAATTTTTCCGCCGAGATTGCGGTCAAGGAGATTGAGCGCGGAGAAGCGGCCAGCAAAGGGGAAGCGTACGAAGAGAAGCCGTCGAAAAGCAATTCCTTCTACCTCACGTTGACCGCGCTCTTTGCGGTCGGTATCGGAATCCTGTTCTTCTTCTTCCTCCCGCTCGCGTTGTCGAGTCTGCTGGGGATCAAGAAAGACGCACTCGCCTTCAATCTGGTCGCCGGCGCAATTCGGCTGACCATGTTTGTGACCTATGTCTGGGTCATCTCGTTCTTCGGAGATTTCCGTCGCATCTTCCAATATCACGGTGCCGAGCATAAGTCTATCTATGCGTATGAAATGGGGGATGAGCTTACCCCAGAGCGGGCCGCCACCCATACCCGCTTTCATCCTCGTTGCGGGACCTCGTTCATCCTCATTGTCGCTCTCATTGCCATCGCCATCTATGCTGTCTCCGACACCCTCTACGCCGTCTGGGTTGGTCATCCGCCGACGCTGCTCAGCCGCTTTGCTCTCCATTTCTCCTTGCTGCCGATCGTCGCCGGTGGCTCGTACGAGCTTCTCAAGCTATCCGGCAAGACCCGTGACAACGCGGTCACGAAGGTGTTGATCCAACCGGGCCTCTGGCTGCAGAAGATCACCACAAAAGAACCGTCGTCGGATCAGCTCGAAGTCGCTATCGCTGCCATCGAAGCCGCGCTCGGCATATCGCAGTCGCGGGTCGTCTCCAAAGTCACCGCGCTGTCGTAGCGGTTTCCAATCTCGCCTTGCCCAAACGGGCGCATCCCTATAGATTGTCTCATTCAGTGAAAGAAACAAATGCTTGATATTGTTGACAGACTTGAACAACGACTGACAGCCATCGATGAAGCGCTGGTCGACCCCGTGAACCTCAACGATCGACGCAAGCTGATCGAGCTAAACCGCGAACGGCGTAATCTCGAATCGACCCTCGAAGTCGGCCGTAGGTACCGTCAGATCCGACACGGGCTCGATGAGGCGCGTGAGATCATTCACCTCAACGTTGATGAAGAGCTGGTCGCCATGGCGCGCGAAGAGCTTGCCGCTTTCGAAACGCAGATCGACGCCATCGAAACCGAGTTCAAGCTAAAGCTCCTGCCGCGCGATCCCGAAGATGCCAAGCCTGCTATTGTCGAAGTCCGAGCCGGCACAGGGGGCGACGAAGCCGGCCTGTTCGTAGCCGACATCTATCGCATGTATCAACGCTTTGCCGATCGTCGCGGCTGGAATCTCGAAATCCTCAGCTCCAGTGAATCGGGGATCGGCGGCTTCAAGGAGATTATCTTCTCCCTGGGCGGCGATAGCGTCTACGGCACCATGAAATACGAGTCCGGCGTGCACCGTGTTCAGCGCGTTCCGGCCACTGAAACGCAAGGGCGTATCCACACCTCGGCCATCACGGTGGCGGTTTTCCCGGAAGCTGAAGAGATCGACGTCGAGATCAAGGAGAATGAAATCAAGGTCGACGTCTATCGCTCCTCGGGACCGGGCGGCCAGTCCGTCAATACCACCGATTCGGCGGTACGCATCACCCACTTGCCGACCGGCCTTGTGGTCACCTGTCAGGACGAGAAATCGCAGTTGAAGAATAAAGTGAAAGCGCTCAAAGTCCTGCGCGCCCGACTCTACGATAAGATGATGGAAGAACAGCAGGCGAAGATCACCGCCGAGCGGCGCTCGATGGTTTCGACCGGTGACCGGTCGGCAAAGATTCGCACCTATAATTTCCCCCAAAGCCGCGTTACCGATCACCGCATCAACCTGACCCTCTATCAGCTGAGCGACATTCTTGCCGGCAACATCGAGCCCCTGATCGAGCCGCTTCAGCAGCATGATCAGGAAGAGCGGCTCAAGCAGGAAGCATCTGTCTGAGAGGAGTTTGGTTCATGAGAATAGCCCGCATCGCGCTTGCCCTGATCCTGACCGTTGTCATGCTTCGCATCGCGCGGGAAACCTCGCGCGGCCATTCGGAACCGGTCGCGCACACCGAAAATGGCCTCAGTTTTTCCATGAACACTGTGCCCAAATGGGACGAACTGAGTCAGGCAAGGGTGGAAGTTGTTTTCACCGCGCCGTCGTCGATCGGCGCCGTTCCGCAATTGCGTTCCGCGCGCGTCGGGATCGATAATTCCGACGACTTGACCGCCTATACGACTGTGGCGATGACCCCGAGCGACTCTGGCGTCGGTGCGTTCTTCGCCAATGTCCCGACCGGTGAACGAGGCGGCAAGCTGCTCTACTATATCGAAGCCGCCGGCCTCGCTGCGCCGGTGCGCCTGCTCGATGTCGAAGGGAAACCGTTTGTTCTGAAATACATTGGCCATGTACCACTGGTCGTTCTGGTAAGCCATATCGGCCTCATGTTCGCAACCGTCTTCTGCGTTTCGATGGGAGCCATCTACGCCTTCAGCCTGCTTCGTGGTTCGGGCGGCGCGCTATCAATGGCGAAGTTCTTCATGTGGGCGACCCTCTTCGCCTTTGTGGGGGGCTACCCATTCGGATTCGCCATGAACTGGTTCGCCTTCGGCGGAATCTGGGAAGGTGTTCCTTTCGGGACTGACGCCACTGACAACAAGACCCAGCTATTGCTCGTGTATTTGTTATTTCTAACACTCGCCACAATCGGGACACTTCGCGGCGGCAGAAACGGACGCGATCTCTACTCTCCGCGAACAACCGGCCTGCTCGGGATGACTGCCTTTGTGCTCATGCTCGGCATCTACCTGATACCGCACTCGATTCAGTTCTCGGGAGCCCTGACGTACGCCGTCTGCTACGCGTTCATCGCTCTCTTTGCGATCACGTATCTTGTCGGGTGGGCGCGGGTTCGGCAGACACCGCGGCGATGATCTCTCTTCCGAAATTCATTTCCGACAAGGGGGGCACGCTGGAAGCGGTCGGCATCGAGGCCGGCAAAGCCGAAGTCGAGATCATCCTCTGCCACCTGCTTGATGTCGATCGACTCACGCTCTTTCTCGACGGTTCCACGCTCCTGACTCCCACGATTCTGGCGAAGTTCGACCAGATTCTCGATCGGCGCGCCACGCGCTACCCACTACAGTATATCCTCGGCGAAATGTGGTTCTATGGTCGCCGCTTTCATGTCACCCCCGATGTCATGGTCCCGACTCCAGAGACCGAAGTCCTTTGCGAGGCCGCGCTTGGATTTCTGCGCAAGAACGCCTACGCCTGCCCGCGCATACTCGACCTCGGCGTTGGCTCGGGCGTGATCTCGGTCACGCTGGCCAACGAATTTGCGGCATGCGAACTGCTCGCCCTTGATATTTCATCCGGTGCCATCGGCGTAGCCGCCCACAACGCTCTCGCCCTTGGGGGCAGGGATCGGATAACCTTTCGGGAGTCCGACTTCTTTGGAGCCGTAAAGGACAGTGAGCGATTCGATCTCATTCTCTCCAACCCGCCCTATATCTCCGAGACGGAATACAAGTCCCTTCCCCCTGAAGTGCTCGCCGATCCCAAAATCTCCCTGACTTCAGGCGACGAAGGACTTGATGCCATTAAGATCATTCTGCGCGACGCTCCCCGGTTCCTCGCCCCGGGCGGACGCATCATGTTCGAAATCGGTTACAATCAGGCCGACCAGGTCACGCGGCTGACCGAGTCCGATCCGCGCTATCGATCGATTGTCATTCTCAGGGATCTCAACGACATCGATCGCGTTGTGATCCTTTCCTGCGAGCCATAAGACATGCCAATCGAGAAACGTTCCGAAAAGATCACGCGAATGCGGAGAGTCATTGGCTCGCTCAAGAAACATTACCCTGATGCCCGATGCTCTCTCGATTCTGCAACTCCCCATCAGCTGCTGGTCGCGACCATCCTTTCCGCACAATGCACCGACGAACGAGTCAACATGGTCACACCGGCTCTATTCTCCCGCTACCCATCGGTAGAGTCGTTCGCCGAGGCCGACTTGTCTGAACTGGAGCGTCTGGTTTACACTACCGGCTTCTACAAAGTCAAGGCCCGAGCGATCAGGAAATCGGCTCAGCAGCTGGTCGCGAACCATAACGGACGAATTCCGCGTTCGCTCGATCAGTTGATCAAACTCTCGGGCGTCGGCCGCAAGACCGCCTCGGTTCTATTGGGAGCCGGTTACCGTGTAGCCGAGGGGATTGTAGTCGATACCCACGTCGCGCGAATCAGCAAGCTGCTTCAGTTCAGCCGCCAGCGGGATCCGGTGAAAGTCGAACGAGACCTGATGGGAATCATCGACCGCAGCGACTGGATTGCGTATTCCCACCTGCTCATCTTTCATGGCCGTGCGCTCTGCAAAGCGCGAAAGCCTGACTGCAAGGCTTGTTTCCTAAGAAAACTCTGCCCGAGCGCACATATCTGATCCCCTGATCTATATTCCCTAAAAGTTTCGTGTAACCTAACCATCCTTTGGTCTGTATATACTTGTGAGATGACGATTCCTATATTGGTGACCATAGCGGCGCTCCTGGTCGCATTTCTGTTTCTCAGACTCAGATTCCAACTGGAGCTGTCGGAACAGCGACGCTGGCTCTTTTTCGGGCTAGGCCGGTCAGGACTCGAGCTCGACCTGAAAACCAAGGAACGAATCCTGAAATTCATGGGGCTGCCCATAAGCCGTTCGCAGGCACAAGCCTCTCCGCCTCTCCGTGCGATCCGCCCTGAGAGGGCTCGCTCCTCGAAGAAGTTTCGGTGGCTGAACATGCGAAGTCATTTTCCGCAATTACTCCGCGCCGCGCTGGCCTTCTTTAGTGGACTTTGGAAATCGACGAAGATCGAGAAGTGCGAGGGGGAACTGACCGGCGGATTTTCGTCCCCCGATATTACCGGACAGCTCTTCGGTTACTATCAGGCCGCGGCGGCTGCTATTCCGGGCGGGTCACGTTTTGTGTACAGACCGTCATGGTTCGAGTCGCCGTTCACCGGCCGCGTCCAGCTTATCGTAGCCCTGCCGCTCTATGCACTCATCTATCGACTATTAGTTTTGATCGTACAACTTCCCAAGCGCGCGCTCGTACGCGTCGCAATTCATAAGAAGAAAGGAACTCACAATGGCTAACAACGTGTCCGAGATTCTCAACGCAATCGTTGGGGAACTCAAGCAGATGGCTCAGACCGAAAGTGTGATCGGCAAACCGGTCACTGCCGGCGACAAGACCCTCATTCCGGTCGTCACCCTTTCCGTTGGGTTTGGGGCTGGCGGCGGGCAAAAACCGGAAGGTCAAGGCGGGGAGATGTTCGGTGGTGGTGGTGGCGCAGGGCTTCGGATTGAGCCGACCGCGTTCATAGTACTGGATAAGGACGGCGTCTCCCTGCTTCCGGCCAAGCGCGGCTCGTGGGAAGGGATTATCGAGGCGATTCCCGGTGTCGTGGAAAAACTCTCCAAGGCGAAGGCGAATCTTACTGCCGCGAAAAGTGAGAAGAGTAAGCCTGAATAGATCGAGAATCAGCTTCTCCCCAGGGTCTGGTTGTGTCGGGCCAATTGGCCCGACACCCCTCGACTGACGCTATGCGCTCTTCTTCAACGCGAGGATCATGGTCTTGAACCCTTTGGCCATCTCCAGAGCAGTCCCCTTGGGGCCAGTCATCTTGAAAAACAGATTTCCCTGAGCCGCTTCAACCACCGCCGCGGTCATCACATAGTCCGTCTTTTCGACCGTCTGCCCCCCCATCATTCCTCCCATCGAGGCGCTGTAGGTCCCTGCCACTTCCACCCAGTGCACAGGCATGCCGTCCACTGTCAGCTCATGCTGCGATGACGCGCTGTGCGGATCGCCGCCCCCGGGAAGGCTCATCTGCGTGATCCATCGCTCGATGTTCTCCTTGATTCCTCCTCCTCCGGTCTGTCCGAAGTAGAAGACCGCCATCGTCGCCGAATCAGCTTCTCCCGAGACCGGACCAAACGTGTAATTGGCCTGCCGCATACCCGACGCCCCAACATCTTTCCACGTCGACGGCGGTTGAAACGTCACACCCGCTACGGTCACTGGATTGCCGTCCAGTTTGATATCCCCCGACGCACTGAGTCCGCTTGTTCCCCCTGCCTGCTTACCTGACTGGCAGGCGCACATCCCCATGACCAGCAGCGCCGCCAGTAAAACCCAGAACCTTTTCATCTGTCACTCCTATTGCTAACTGTACTGCTTTTTCGCGTGTCTACCCTGACTTCAGGACTGCCGAATATAAACGCGACCATTGCGCTCTTCAACAACTAAGTTCGGAATTCCCCCAGTCTGACACGATATGCAAAGACGCCTCCTCCCGAATGAGAGAAGGCGTCATGACGGCCTTGATTGACGAAGTGACGTGAGCTTTCGAACTACGGACAGAGCGGCAGGGCGCTGGCCAGACTCAAATAGTCGACCAGTGCGAAAACGTCCGAGATGTCAACCGGACCATCCTTGTTGACGTCGTTTTCCTCGGGACAGTTCGAAAGCGGAATGCTCTGCTGAAGGAAATCCACGACCGCGAACACGTCGGAGATGTCGACGACATCGTTCAGATCGCCGTCGGCATTGCCGGTCGTTCCAAAACAGCAGGGCAGCGTGCTCTTGTACATCGAGCGGCCATGAGTCGCCGCAATTATCTGGCGAGAGGCCGAATTCATCTCAAGATCATGCACGCACGTAATCGGCATTCCTGTCCCGAGTGGTGCCCAGACACCCCCCACATTCTTCGTTTCGTAAACTCCGACATCGGTAGCCACGCAGAGCGCGCTCAGGTTCAACGGGTCGATAATCACATCGTTGACCGGCGAGTTGGGCAGGTTGCTCGTAATATCCGTCCATGTCGCGCCGTAATCGCCCGTTCGATAGATATGGGCCGCTTTTTCGCCGTGCGTGATATAGCCGGAAAGTGTGACATAGCAGATGCCGCCGAAAACCGGGTCGACCGTCAAGCGCGTTATCCATCTATCCGGCAGCGGTCCGCCAATGTCGGTCCAGCTGCCGCCGCTGTTCTGCGTGACGAAGACGGTCCCCGTGCGCGATCCGGCATACACGACCCCCGGATCAGATTTCGCCACACCAATGGTCGTGATGTACCGAGTCGTCAAACTCGGGCTGATCGCCGTCCAGTTCAGCGCCCCATCAGTCGTCTTGTATACCCGATCCGTGCTTGTGTAGAGAGTCGTAGGCGTGACTGGATCCATAATGAGCGGCGTATTCCACGCATGGGGTTCACTGGGCGAGATACCGTTCTGAGCCCAGCTGAAGTTGGCCGCATTGTCGGTCGATTTGACGATATATCCATTCTGCGATTCTGCGTAGATGATGTTCGAGTTGGTGTAATCGACAGCGGAATAAAATCCGTCTCCGCCCCAGATACTCGACCAGTCGCTCGTCCCGCCGGTCATGGTCCTGAGCGTGTTGTTATCCTGAGAACCACCGTAGATATGCGTCGGATCGTTGAAGTCTACCGTCGCGGCATAGAACTGTGTGGTCGGCATGTTGAAAAACGTCGTCCAGCTCGCGCCACCGTTACTCGAATAATTCACTCCGCCATCGCACCCGCTATACACGACGTTCGGGTTGGAAGGCAGAACATACAGGTCATGGAAATCAACATGCGTGAAATTGGTCACCTCGAACCAGCTCCCGCCGCCGTCGGAGCTCTTCCAAAGTGTCTGGCCCAGCGAGTACACAATGTTCGGATTCCCCGGAGCCACCCGAACCTGCCCGAAATACCAGCCGAACCCACCATAAGTAGTGGCTATCGCGGCGTCATTGGTCTGGGTCCAATTCACCCCCAGATCGGTGCTCTTATACAGTCCGTAGAGATTCGACGTGACGTTGTCAATGTGCAGGGCATAGACCGTATTCGAACTCGGATCAACCGTGAGTCCGATGCGGCTCATGTCCGGCGATGTTGGCAGACCTCCCGTCCCGGAGATCAACGTCCAGGTATCCCCATTATTCGATGATTTCCAGATGGCGTTGTCGGGACTGTTATAAGGATAGTACAGCGCAGCAAAGAGCGTGCCTGTCGACGGGTGCAGCGCCACGTCGATACAACCGGTCGAGTCATTCAAATAGAGCACTCGCTGCCATGTTGCTCCGGCGTCAATCGATCGATACACCCCTCGTTCCGTACTCTTGTTTGTGCCAAAGCGAAAGCCGAACGTTTTGCCGAGCACGGCCGCATACATCGTGTCAGGTCGGAGCGGATCGATAATCAATTTCCCAATGATGCCGCTATTGGGAAGCCCCGAAAACGACCAGCTCGCGCCGGCGTCGGAGCTCTTGTAAATCCCGACTCCCTCATACATGTCGATCGCGACTGTCGCTTCGCCTGTCCCAACAAAGACAACATTCGGGTCATCGGGACGGATCGCAAGCGAGCCAATCGCGTATGTCCCTACCGCGTCGAAGATAGGACTCCAGCTCCCCCCCAGATTGGTCGACTTGAACAGACCCCCAGCCGCGGCTCCGGCGTAAATTGTATTCGGCTGCGACGGATGTACCGCGAGCGCGGAGACCCGTCCGGGAATATTGGTCGGGCCGGCCGGCGACCAGACTGGCGTGGCCGCATTCTGAACCACCGCCGCCCGTATGGCCAGAGCTTCCGTCTGAGACCTTGTGTACTGATCCTGAGGAATACTGTGATTCGGATAAGCGCGTTGCTCAAGAAACCACTCGTTTGGTCGACGCGGCTGCTCCTTGGCCTCCCGCTCAACTGTCGCGCCAAAACTGCCTCGTGCAACACGGTCGTCGGGTCCCCCCGCCATTCTCCCATCTCCGTCATACAGAGTCTTCAACCCCCAGATTCCTGCGGTCACAAAAATCAGAACGACGCATGTCAACGCTGTTCTTCTCATCGGACGATTCCTCGCTGGAAAGACGTGTAAGGGTTCTCACCCTTCGACATCATGTTCAACAAAAGAGGCAGAACCGTGTGCGGCACTGCCTCTCGAAAATGCCTCGAATCGCTACGGACAAGTCGGCAGTGTAGCCGCCAACGCCAGGTAATCGATAATCGCGAACAAGTCGCCGATATCAACGGTGCCGTCAATGTTGACATCATTCTCTTCCGGGCAGCTCGAAAGCGGGATGCTCGTTCCCAGATAGTCAACCACCGCGAACGCGTCCGAAATATCGACCACATCGGCAAGGTCGCCATCGGTATTGCCTGTTGTGCCTTTACAACAGCAGACTTTGTTCACATGTCCGTACAGCCAGGCTTTTGCCTTGTCGACGTTGGCCGCGAGGGTGGCAGTGGAACCGTTCCGAACTGAGGTGATCATGCTGTAGATCTCAACGGTATCGCCGGCGCTGAGGGTGATGGGATTAACAAAGGTCATGACAGCATGCTGATCCTGGGAGGTCAAGGAGGCGTTATAGCCGGGATTCTGCATGTTCGTGTAGATCTCGTTGGCCACGAATCCGCTCGTGCCATAGATATACGTCGCGTTGCTGGCTGTGTAGGCGCCGTAGGGCACCACCGACGTATCGAGGCATTGCTTGTTGATCCGAATGGCCAACAATGCTTGGGCTCCAAAGCGCGTGTTATTGGCGACGCAGCCGGTACCGGTACCAGTCTCGTAGATCAACTTGCTCGACGGAATCGCGCCGCCGGTATTGTTTGATCCCGAACTTGCGGGAATATCCCAATCGATAGCCTCGCCGATGGCCAATCCGCCATGGGATGCGCCATCATACGAAAACAACTTCAGCCCGTGAATGACAAAGGGACAGGAATCAGTCTGCTTCGGAGCGTAGGAGCTTTTCACGAGCCCGATCTTCTGGTCATCAGTCACAAACGTGCCGGTCGAGTAGAACTGATACGCCCCCATATCCGTCACCGGCACTACCGGCGCTCCGACCGCCGGACGGACAAAGTAGTTCTTGCTCATGAAGCCATACTTGGCGTATGCCGTCCCGCTGATCTTCCACGTAATGATCGGCGTGCCGTCGTAGATATATGTACTGGCACAATCTCCCTGCAAATCGTAGTCGAGGGAATGCGACGGACGCGTGATTCCAAAACGGCCGGAACTATTGACCGCCAGCGAGACACAGGTGGTCGCGATGGTGTCCTCTGTGGTGGCAGATGAAAACTCGCAGGCATCGCCAATTCCGTCGAAATCCGCGTCCGCCTGATCGGGGTTATATACGACAGGACAATTGTCGATCGCGCAGGTCGTCATGGGATAGCCGGAATTACCAAACCCGTCGTGATCCGGATCGACACAGTTGTCGCAGACATCACCGAGGCCGTCGTTATCGATATCCGCCTGATCTGCATTCGGCACGCTTGGACAGTTGTCGCACAGATCGGGAGCGCCGTCGCCGTCAGTATCCACGACCCCCGGGCAGTCGATCGTCGTTGAGAAC
>CXWL01000529.1_pt1 | contig 18471 bp, 21 predicted proteins | sample 590931 | NCBI WGS metagenome assembly CXWL01 (sample SAMEA3498368, study PRJEB10139) | groundwater metagenome | biome: water well; material: biofilm material | place: Germany | collected 2015-04-27 | reverse complement strand
CCAAGGTCCAGCGCATCCAAGAACAAGGGATACAGCGTCCCCAGGAGCACTGAGCCCAAGGCCGCCACCAACAACACATTGTTCGCCAGCAACATCCCTTCGCGCGAGATCAGGGCGAAGCTCCCACCCAGTCCGACTCGAGGCGCCCGCCAGGCGTACAGGACCAGAGAGCCGCCGATTACCACGGCCAAAAATATGAGAATGAACAAGCCGCGCTTCGGGTCGGTCGCGAACGCATGCACTGATGTCAAGACGCCGGAGCGAACTAAGAAGGTTCCGAGCAGACTGAGCGAAAATGCCATAATAGCGAGCAGCACGCTCCAGGCTTTGAAACTACCCCGCTTATCAGTAACCGCCAGGGAGTGCATCAAAGCGGTGCCGGCCAGCCAGGGCATGAAAGAAGCATTTTCGACCGGATCCCAGAACCACCAGCCACCCCATCCCAGCTCGTAATAGGCCCACCCACTCCCCATCGCAACTCCCACGGTCATAAAACACCAGGCGACTGTGGTCCAGGGGCGAGACCAGCGTGCCCAAGCCGCATCCAGCGTGCCCCCCAAGAGCGCGGCGATCGCAAAAGAAAACGCCACGGAGAACCCCACGTACCCCATGTAAAGCATCGGCGGATGGATCACCATGCCGAGGTCTTGTAACAGGGGATTCAGATCGCGCCCATCGAGTGCGGCAGGTATCAACCGCTCGAACGGATTGGAGACGGTCAACATGAATAAAAGAAATCCCACACTGATAAGGCCCATTACACCCAAGATGCGCGCGCGCATCGCCTCTGGCAGATGGGTGGAGAAGAAGGAGACAGCGACCATCCAGATGCTGAGGATGAACATCCAGAGAAGCAACGAGCCTTCGTGCGCGCCCCAGATGGCTGCGAGGCGATAATGCAGCGGGAGCTGGGAGTTCGACGTGGCTGCAACGTACAGCACGGAGAAGTCTTTGTCTGCAAAGGCATACCCCAGGCAACAAAAAGCCAGCAGGACCAGGAGGAATTGCCCTCGCGCCGCCGGCTTCGCAACCGCCATCAGCGAGGAGTTCCCCACTGCGGCGCCATAGATGGGCAGGCATCCCTGCACCACCGCCACACAGAGCGCGAGAATTAAGGCGTAATGACCAATTTCTGGAATCATGTAGGCTCCTAACGTGGATTGACGACCAGGGTGCCGCTGCTCTGGGCCCCTGCGGTCTTGGCCTTGGCGAGCGCGTCCGCCGCTTCCGGCGGCATATAGTTTTCATCGTGCTTCGCCAGCACCTCACTCGCCAGGAATGCTCCATTGGCAGCGAGTTGACCCTGGGCCACTACACCCTTCCCTTCCTTGAAAAGGTCAGGGAGTATCCCCTTAAAGGTCACCGGCACTCGTTTCGCCATGTCGGTCACGATAAAATGCACAGTCAGTCCATCGCCTTCGCGGGTGAGACTTCCGGCTTCGACCATTCCGCCAATGCGGAAGCTGCGCCCTTGGGGCACGTCCCCATTGGCCGCCTGCGTCGGAGTATAAAAGAACACGAGATTACTCTGGAACGCATTCAACACCAAGAATGCCGCCACAGCCAACGCACCTAGCCCCAAACCGATAAGGACAAACCGCTTCTTTCGAGGTGTCATCGTCTTCGATTCCTCCTACGACTCATCACGGCTCCCTGCCGCAGCCGCATGCCGCCGCCACACCGCGAGAACTTCTCCCCCCATGCACAGAGCTGTGACGCCAAACGAGGGCCACACGTAGAGGCCGTACCCGCCCATCGCAAAAAACTCTGCCAGGCTCCCCCACTGCATCAGCGCGCCTCCACGACATCCGGCATCGACGCCTGCTTGCCCCACGACGGTTGTCGCTCCCGTTCGACAATCACGCAACGCATGCGGGCCAACGTCACCGCGATGCTGTACATCCAGAAGCCGAACATCATCACCAACATCGCCGTCACCATCGTCCCCGCCATCGTCGGCGCCGCTGTGATGCTGACAGAGGCTCCTTGATGCAACGTGTTCCACCACCGCACAGAAAAATAGATGATCGGGACATTGATCACCCCCACAAGCGCCAAGACGGCGCTCGCGCGATCCGCGCGGCGCAGGTCGTCGATCGATGAACGCAGCAAGATGATCCCGATATATTGAAACAGCAAAATCAGCTCCGACGTCAACCGAGCATCCCACACCCACCAGGCTCCCCAAGTGGGCTTTCCCCACATCGACCCCGTAAACAGCGCGAGGAACGTAAACATCGCCCCGGTGGGAGCGATGGCCTGCGCCATCATGAACGAGGGGCGCGCATTGAGCCCCAATCCGAGACCGGCCCAGATAGCCATGATGACGTAGAGAAACATGGACATCCAGGCTGCCGGCACATGAACGAAAATAATGCGGTACGCATCGCCTTGCGTCACATCGGTTGGCGCCACGAAAAATCCCACGTACAGGCCGACCCCGATCAACCCCAGCGCAAAGGCCGCAAACCACGGGATCATCCGCCCGGCTAACGGGTATAAAGCCTGCGGCGATGAATACTTAAACCAGTTAATGCCTGTGGCGCTCATAATGATGTCTTATTCCAATGCAATGCGTAATGCAACAGCAGTGGCCCATGGCGCAAACGCAAATGAAAAAAGGAAGCAGGCTCCGAGTAACGACAGATTTGCCTCGCTGCCGATTCCGGCCAAACTATTCGTAACGGCGCCGGCCCCAAAGATCAGCACCGGAATAAAAAGGGGAAGCACGAGCAGTGCAACCAGCAAACCACTCCCGCGCAACCCAAGAGTTAACGCAGCACCCACCGCTCCAATCATACTCAACGTCGGCGTACCAAGCAAGAGCGATAACGTTAACACCCACAACGAGTCCCCGCTCAGGCCGAACTGCAAGCCGAGAAGAGGCGAGAGCAGGACCACCGGCAGACCCGAGATCACCCAGTGAGAGAACACCTTACCAACAACCAGCACCGCCAAAGGCTGAGGGATTAACAGCGTCTGTTCCAATACACCATCAAGATAATCGGCTGTAAAGAGACGCCCAAGTGATAACAGACAGGCTAGCAGGGCCGTGACCCAGAGCACGCCGGAGGCGATCACCCTCAGAACCGCCGGCTCCGGCCCGACCCCTAACGGAAAGAGGCTCGCGACGATGACGACGAAGAATACCGACATCGCCACATCCGAACGATGCCGCATGGCCAGCAGAAGATCCCGCCGGACGACCCCGCGCAACGCCTCACTCATACTGGGCTGGCTCATCGAGTCAGCCTCAAGTGCTGGATGCAATCAGGCGGGAGATCGATCTCCTGGTGCGTGGCCACCACCACCATGCCACCATTATGCAGATGCGCATGCAGGCGCTGGGTCAAATAACTTGTGGCCGCAGCATCGAGTGACGCGAATGGCTCATCCAAGAGCCATAACGGACGTGTTGAAAGCCAGAGACGCGCCAGCGACACACGACGCTTTTGTCCTTGCGATAGCACCCTCGTCGGCAAGCGATGAACCGGTCGTACGAGGCCGACGGCCTCCAATGCTTTTTGCACGATTGCGCCGGAACTTTCATCGCCGGCCAGGCAGGCGGAGACCGTAAGGTTTTCGACCGGGGTTAGCTCATCCTTGATTCCGTTGAGATGCCCGACATAGGTCAGCTGTGCGCTATAGAGTTCCTTGAGCCGGCGGATATCTTTCCCCTGCCAGAGGATTGTGCCTCCATCCGGAGACAACAGACCGCATAGCATACGAAGAAAGCTGGTTTTTCCGCTGCCGTTCTCGCCAACCACAGCCAGTAGAGTTCCGGGCTTGACCGTCACGCTGACGTCGGAGAACAACTGTCGTTCCCCGCGACTACCACTCAGTGCAACGGTTTGGAACATATCTGGAGAAACCCCACTGAGGTCGAAGGAAAAATAGCACGGCAGCGTCGAGTATTCATGAGTTGTGCTGTTCGTGAGCCTGATACCGGCACCGTCTGACGTCCCCAAAGTTGCAACTGCCGCTGAAGTCGTAAGCCAGCCGCAAGGTCGATGTCACTGTATCACCTTGGGGACTCGTGAAAAGGCCACAGGTTAGCTTCGCAATTGTCGCCCATCCGATACTGGCAAGTCAAAGAGACTGGAGACAGAGAACATATTCAGTTTTTTTCGCTTGCTTTGCACGGGGGGGAGGGGGCTAGAATCTTGCCCCATCTTAGTGGCATCATGGCGAAGTATCTGATATGCCATGTCGCTAATTCACGGCATTAGTTCGGTGAGATCGCATGGTCGCACGAAATATCAGAGCGTTGTAAGATCCATAACAGGAGGGTCCGGCATATTATGGTAAGGCAAGTGACACGGGCAGCGGCAACAGTGCTCATTCTTGTTTCCGCACTGTACCACCCCGGCGACGCTGCTGCACATGGCTCAGTAAGCGGGGAAGACGATCCCTGCTTGCGTCGGGTAGGTGAGCGCGTGATACATTTCAGCGCCTATCAACCGCAATATGAGCTGAGAGATCAATACTGCACGGACATTCCCAAGGAAGGCGACACCTTTCTCGTCGTAGACCTCGTAGATCCGGCCTTGCGCAACGAGCCGGTCGGAATGCGGGTCATGAAGGGGAACGGCTCCAATGAGTCAGAGGATCAGATCGTAGCAGATATTCGTCCGAGCACCCACCCGGATGGAGTGCTCCGGGGCGAAGTCCGTCTTGCCGAGGGTCTCTATACGGTCACCATTGCGGCGGAGAAACAGAATCTGATGCGGCGCCCCCAATATCTATTGCGGGTACACATGATCGATTACCAGAAGCTTATACGTACCATGACCGTACCGGCGATAGCAGTGCTGGTAGTTACATTGATTGGATACATACTCATACGATCGAAATGGCTGCGGAATTGGTGGGCAGTCCGCCGTTCCTAGGAAACCGGGCGCTACGGCCTGCGAGCACATGATTCAACATTCGAGAGGGAGGATACTGACAATGGTTGTGCAATGGCTGAAGCCTATCGGCTTGTGCGTCTTGATGCTGGCAATCGGGACACCATTCTTCTCCACGCAGGCCCAGGCACATGGAGGACTGGCACTGGCAGAAGACATGTGCAGGCTCACGATCGGCCCCTACAACATGCACTTTACCGGCTATCAGCCCGACAACACACGCAATAAGGAATTCTGCGAAGATATTCCGGCGACTGGTCGCACGGTTGTCGTGCTTGATTATATGGAGGATGCGCTCCGCCCGTTGCCTACCGAAGTTCGGATCATCAAGGATACAGGCTCGGAGCAGGATCTTCAGGCCATCACGGTCCTGCACCTGCCGCCCAAGGTCTACCCCGCTGGCTCGGTTAATTTCGAACATAACTTCGACCAACCCGGCAAATTCGTTGGTCTGGTTACCGTTGGTGATAAGCATGTATCGCGATTTCCGTTCTCGGTAGGGGAAACGAAGATTTGGTTACCCCCCACCTACTTTTTGATTGCGCTCGCAGGAGTTGCTGTTGTCGGGGTGATTTTCTTTGCCATGCGCGGTCGTGGCAAAACGTCGAACAGCACCGTTTCGTAGGCGGACGGCCCTCCGGTCCAAGGCGCAGACGCGACTCTGGCTCAACAAGGAAATTGAGCGGTCTAAGGTAGATATAAGGTAAATATAATGATGAGGATACTGACGATGTCTTTGCAATTTCTGAAACCTGTGGTCGTGTGTTTCTTGATGCTGGCGCTCGGTGGCCCACTCTCCGCTCAGGCCCAGCACTTTCACGAATTGGACAAAAACTTCTGCATACTCAAGTTCGGACCCTACGGCATGCACCTTACCGAATATCAGCCTGATATCTCAGATCGGCAGGAGCTCTGCGGGGATATTCCGTCGACCGGACGCACGGTAGTGGTGCTCGATTTTATCGAAGGGGAACTCCGCTCGTTACCCGTCGAGGTCAGGGTCATCAAGGATACGGGTTCGGAGCAGGATCTTCAGGCCATCACAATCGTTCACCTACCGGCCAAAGTCTACACGGGGGGGTTCATCAATTTCGAACATAGCTTCAACCAGCCCGGCAAATTCATCGGTGTCATCACCGTTGGCGGCAAGGAGGAACATGTCGCGCGATTCCCGATTTCGGTAGGAGAATCGGGAGTGGTTTCACACTTCATGCACTACATCATGGTCATAGTCCCGCTCGCAGTGATTGCCGTTGGAGCGGCAATCTTCTTTTTCCTGCGCGGGCGTCGAAAATCCTCGCTTAGCACCGTTTCGTAGGCAGCCGGCTGCTGAGCCTGAGCACAGCAGTCCGGGACTAAAAGGAGGTCCGATGGAATCACGGGCAGCTTACGCACTCAAGCTCGTCGTGGCAGGCGCGGTAATGGCGATGATGACGTGCCTGCATGTCGCCCCGGCGCTGGCGCATTCAATGCTGGTCAAGGCAGAGCCGCCGCGCCGGGCGGTCCTCGCCAAGACACCGGCACAGGTGCGACTCTGGTTCAACGAAGAACTCGAAGGCGAGTACGCATCGCTTATTGTGCTCGACGCTGAGAAGCATCCCGTTACCGAGATCAAGCCTCAACTTGCCCAGGATGACCCAAAATCTATTGTCCTGCCGCTGCCGGAGTTGACGCCCGGAAAGTATTCAGTGAAGTTTCGAGTCCTGTCGGTAGACGGTCACGTGGTGGAATCGTCCTTCGACTTCACTGTAAAGGGCAAAGTGCAAAAGAAATGATCGAGATCATCGGCGCGCTGCTCCGCTGGCTGCAGCTTGCGTCCAACATGATCCTGATCGGCAGCTGCGTTTTTCTTTCGATTGCCGTGCGCTCGAAAACCGCACTCGACGCCCCATGGCTAGCTCGTCTGGCGAGGGCGCTACCGTGGCTTTCGGTCACGCTTCTGCTGGGGTTACTGGGCTTGCTGGCCACGACTACCGCACAGGCCACGGGCGTGGCTGAAAATGCGTGGCGCCCGGGAACCTGGTTAGAACTTTTACAAAAAACCCGCATAGGACTCATCTGGACAGTGCGTGCGGCCCTCGCGCTTCTCGTGTTCGGAGTGGCTCTCTACATTCGCTTCTCACCTTGGGCGCGCTGGCGGTATATGCTGTTCGCAACCGTTGCCGCGCTCACGCTGGCTGCGGGATCACTCGCAAGCCATTCCGCAGCCGGAGAGCTGTCCGTAATATCAGTGCTGCCCTACGCGCTGCATATTGTTCTGGCAAGCGTCTGGCTCGGAGGGCTGCCGGCCGTTCTCTCAATTATGTTCGCCACCACCGGGAAACGATCACACGAGGAAGTGGATCGGTTCGACATCCAAACCCTAAAGCGTTTCTCTGCCATAGCGCTGCCTGTAATGGTCGCTGTCGTGGCCACCGGCATCATCGTTGCCGATAGTATGGTGGATACGAGCTACGCCGCATTGGTCGCAACGAGCTGGGGCTGGTTTCTCAATACAAAGCTTGCGTTGCTCGCGCCGATTCTCGTGATCGGCGCGTGCGCGCGCCACATCTGGATTCCGTCACTCGACCAGAACGCGGACGTGGCTGCAGTCGGCAGACAGGGACTTCGAAAATGGGTCACCGTCGAATTCGTAATCGCGTTGGTACTGGTGTTAGTGGCGACAGTGCTAGCCAACGCCGTACCGGCGAAACATGCCGTTATTGAAGACTGGCCCTATCCGTTCCGCTTCTCCATCGACGCCACCTGGGGTGGGTTGGGCATGATGATCGGCACGGGGATAGGAGTCGCGTTGCTTATCCTGGCAGTTGGAGCGATTGCCCTCGGTCGGTCCAAGCGCTGGGAGACGAAGTGGCGCATTGCCATCCCGGCTGTACTGGCGGTCTGTGCGCTAGTTGCGGCGCTGCCTCCCCTTGCCACTCAAGCCTTTCAGGAAACCTATCGCAAGACGCCGGTCCCGTTCGATGCCATTTCCGTTGCCAACGGTATGACTATATTTGCTGCGAATTGCGTGCTCTGCCACGGACCCCAAGCCAAGGGCAATGGCGTTCTAGCCAAAACCTTCCCTATACCACCGGTGGATCTGCTTACGGAGCCGCACACAGCCAAACATACCGCCGGCGATTTTTTTCACTGGCTGACCCACGGTATTCCCGGTACTGGCATGCCGGCGTTTGCCGACAAACTCTCGGAAGAGGATCGCTGGGATGTCGTAAACTTTCTCCATGCCACATCCCGCGGCTATCAAGCGCGCCTCATCAACCCCTACGTCGCCCCCAATCAGCCCTACATGGCCCCGCAGAATTTCTCCTATTCCGCGCATGACGGTACGAGCGGTACCTTGAAGGACTTCCGTCGGCAGAAAGCGGTCCTGCTGATTCTGTTTTCATGGCCTGAGTCGCAGGAAAGACTCGATCAGTTGCGGCAGGCCTACGCCACCCTACGCGACGGTAATGTAGCGGTGCTGGAAGTGCCGGTGAATGATCTCAACCAGCAAGATCTCGCAGGAATAACGGCAGGCATGACTTTCCCTGTTGCGACGCAGGGGGCATCGGAGGTCACGCGCAGTTATAGCCTGTTCCGTAGAACCCTCAGCAATCCCGATTTGGCCGGCGAGGGTGCAATGCCGAAACACATGGAGTTCTTGATTGACCGTTATGGCTATTTGCGGGCGCGCTGGATCCCTGCGGTGGATGGGACGGGGTGGACAGACATCGGCGAACTGATGCGGCAGGTCGAACAACTCAGCCGGGAAAAAGAACTCCGTCCGCCGCCAGACGATCATGTGCACTGAGCCTGTTCCTTCGCGGCAAACGTCAGGTATCTGAAGGTACGGATGTCGACTATAGGCAGAAAAGCTCCTACGGACTTGACACCCAATACCTTCTCGTATATTTTCTCCTCTAATACGCTATGCACTTGACTCCAGTACGCTTGTGGCATAGCCTAGCCAAACTGTGGAGGGCATAGATCATGCGGACCTTTGCCGAGTTTGAACAACGGTTCGCCACAGAAGGTGCATGCCGTGCCTATCTGGCTCGGCTGCGGTGGCCGACCGGATTCTGTTGCCCCCAGTGTAAAACCAGCGGCAGCTGGACAACCACACGATGCCTCATGATGTGCCGCCGGTGTGGATACCAAGCCTCGGTCACGGCTGGGACAATCTTCCATCGAACCCGCCTCCCTTTGCAGGACTTGTTTCGAGCCATATGGTGGATGACCGATCAGAAGCATAAGGTCAGCGCCTTGGGGCTACAGCGCCTACTGGGCCTTGGCAGCTACAGGACAGCGTGGCTGTGGCTGCAAAAGCTGCGGCGCGCAATGGTGCGGCCTGGCTGGGACCAGCTGGGGGGCCAGGTGGAAGTAAACCAAACGTATATAGGAGGAGGCCGTCGACACCTGGGAAATAAGATCGTGGTGGCGATCGCTGCGCAGATCGATGGGAGAGGGATAGGACGCGTCCATCTGCGCCGAATTCCGGCCGCCTCCGCAAGTCCGCTTGTGGCCTTTGTAAAACAAGCAGTTAAGCCTGGCGCCGTGGTCATCACGGACGGATGGGAAGCCTATGCCGGGTTGACACAGGAGGGCTTCAAGCACCGACCACGCGCGATTAACGCCAGCAACAAGACAGCGCCGACCCTGCTGCCCCGTGTGCATCGGGTGGCCTCATTGTTCACGCGCTGGCTATTAGGCACCCATCAGGGTGCCTTGTCCCGCGAGCAACTGGACTTCTATCTCGACGAGTTCACGTCTCGCTTCAACCATCGAACATCGAGATATCGCTGGAAGCTGTTCTACAGACTTGTGGCGCAAGCTGTCTCGGCTGAGCCAGCTCCCTTCTCCAGGCTGGCCGCAGATATCGGCTAAACATCGGCAGGATAACTGGAGCTAAGTGCATAAATCTTTGCACGTATTTTGCAAGCGGGAACAGGTTTCTCTTCTGGATATTATGCTTGACATCGAGAAACTGTATCCGCTAATCTCCCCGCCACGCTGGTAAACGGCGGCCATGTTTCGCCGGAGAGTTTTTCTCCGGAATAAGCGGTGGGTCTCATTCAGTTTCACCGGGTCTCAATACTTAAACAAGGAGGTCAGAGTATGGCGAGTACAACGTTCGGAGGGAGCGACAGAGGGTACGACATGTCGCTCTGGTACGATTCGAAGCCGCTCAAGATTGGCTGGTTTGCCATGTTGGCGGCGGTGGGTTCTGAGGTCATTTTTCAACGCGTCTTTGGGTATTCCCACGGCTTGGACTCCATGACGCCGGAGTTCGAAAGTGTCTGGATGGGCCTGTGGAAATTTAACGTGATTTCCAACATCATCTTCGCGGCCACGACCTGGGGGTGGATTTGGAACACACGGGATCGCAACGTCGCCAACGTGGATTCCAAGACGGAACTCAAGCGGTACTTCTATTGGATGATGTGGCTTGCCATTTACGTGTTCGGTGTCTATTGGGCCGGGTCCTACACCCTGGAGCAGGATGCCTCGTGGCATCAGGTGATCATCCGCGATACCAGCTTCACCGCCAGCCATATCATTGCCTTCTACTTCACCTTCCCGATGTACATCACCTGTGGCGTCGCGAGCTACCTCTACGCCATGACCCGGTTGCCGCAGTTCAGCAAGGCNNGTCGATGAACTCTTTGCCGCGCCGTTGCACTGGGGCTTTGTGACCCTGGGCTGGTGCGGGCTGTTCGGGGGCACGGGTGGCGTGGCGGCGCAGATTGTGGCCCGCATGTCGAACCTGGCCGATGTGGTCTTTAACAACGAGAGCAAGGACTGTTTGCACGTGATCCCGTACTAGGTCATACCGGTGGTGTCAGTGGGCTGACCGCGCGCTCCGGATTCCGAAGAGCGAGGTTACTCATAAGACTAGCTGGAACAAGGGAGAGGACAGATGTTTCGAATGAGTGAGGAGGAGACAAATGGCACTGTTTAGAACAGCAGAGATTATAAAAGCCAGCAAGCTGCCGCCGGAAGGCGTCAAACTGTCAAGGATGGTAGACGCGGTGTACTTCCTTCCAATTGCATACCTGGGAGTATTCGCGACCTTTCATATGCACTTCGACTTGCTTGCGGGAGACTGGGATTTCTGGATCGATTGGAAAGACCGGCAGTTCTGGGTAACGGTAACTCCTATTGTGGAGGTCATGTACCCAGGTGCGATCATGTACTATTTCTGGACATTCTACCGGCAACCCTTTGGTGCAACGTTAAGCATCACAGGGCTCCTTGTCGGAAAGTGGATTACGGTCGTGTTGGCCTGGTACTGGTGGGCAAATTTCCCGGTAAACTTCGTCATGCCTGCCACCATGGTCTCCAGCGCATTAATCCTGGACTGCACCCTGTTGCTGACCAGGAGCTGGATGATGACAGCGATATTCGGAGTATGGGCATTTGCGATGATGTTCTATCCTACGCAATACGCCCTGTTCGGATACAGTAAGCAACCGATGGTCGTGGATGGTCAGCTGCTTTCCTTGGCCGACTACATGGGCTTCACCTATGTCCGGACGGGAACGCCTGAGTATATCCGCATCATCGAAGTCGGTTCGTTGCGTACATTCGGCGGACACACCGTTTGGATCTCCGCATTTTTCTCAGCGTTTGTTTCCATGTTGGTCTTCACCATTTGGTGGCAAGTCGGGCACTTCGTCGGCCAATCATTCTTTTGGGTCAAGGGCAAACGTGGCGTGCTGTCACGGAAAAATGACATCATGATCTGCGGCACGGATGAGTTTGCCGCGAGACTTGGTACACCGGATGGGGTTGCACCAAGACTGACAGCAGCAGGCACACTTGCGGAAGGGAAATCATGAACGCAAAAAACATATTTAAATTGTGCGTGATCGGTTCCCTTGGGATGGCGACACTGGGGCTCACCCTGGTGTTCAATGCCACTCCCGCAGCCGCCCACGGGGAACGTTCTCAGGAACCGTTCCTGCGGATGCGTACCGCGCAGTGGTACGACACAAAGTGGAATCCTCANNAAGACCGCAGTTAACGATGAAGCAATGCTGTCCGGCAAGATTCATATCGCGGAAGACTGGCCGCGAGCCGTGGTCAAGCCGAATCGTACCTTCATCAACGTGGGCAGCCCGAGTTCGGTGTTCACGCGTCTCAGTTCAAAAGTCAACGGAACCCCCATGTTCACATCGGGCCCGATGGAGCTCGGTGGGGACTACGAGTACGTGATCAAGTTGAGGGGCCGGTTGCCTGGTCATCACCACATCCACCCAATGTTAGCCGTCAACGGGGCCGGCCCTGTTGCAGGACCAGGGGGATGGATGGATATCACGGGCAACTATAAAGACTTCACCAACCCTGCAAAGCTGTTGGTTGGTGGAACTATCGATACGGAGACTGCAGGCATGGCAGCCGGAATCTTCTGGCATGCCATCTGGGGTAGTCTCGGCTTCGCATGGATCGGCTGGTTCATGATCAGACCGATGTTCCTGATTCGCGCCAGAGTGCTGGCTCAAGAGGGTGGAGACGCACTGCTGAACGACCCGGTCGACCGTGTGGTGGCATGGGGAGTTTTAGGAGTGACCTTTACTTTGATCGCGATTGGTTTCTACACTGCGGACATGTCGTACCCTTACACCGTACCTCTCCAGGCCGGTGAACCAAAGATCAAGGCAACGCATCTGAAATCTGACCTCACGATAAAGGTACTCGCAGCTGACTACGATGTTCCTGGTCGCGCCCTGCGTATGACGCTCCAGGTCACGAACAGCGGTGAGACGCCTCTCAGGATCGGTGAGTTCACGACAGCAGGCATCCGGTTCCTCAACAAGGTAGGTGTGGCCAACAACCTGGATCCAACCTATCCGGCAGAGATCATGGCTCAAGATGGTTTGCATATGGAAGATGAGTCACCGATCATGCCAGGGGAAACCAAAGAAGTGAAGCTCGACTCCAGAGACTCGCTCTGGGAAGTCCAGCGGTTGATGGACATGGTCAACGATCCGGAGCAACGCTTCGGTGGCTTGGTGATGTCTTGGGACGAATCAGGCAATCGTCACATCAACAGCATCGCCGGCGCCATCATCCCAGTCTTTACGAGGGCTGCTGGCAACTAGTCGTTTAACAGGTCCGTGAGTAAGGCCGATCCGCCCCCGTCATAAGACGGGATGGCGGATCGGCTTTTTTATGGGATAAGAAGAAAGGGAACAGAAACGATAACTCACCGGTTGGATACTTCTTCAATTCACCGAAGAACGAATTGGTGCGGCATCTGCGATCGTCTTTAGCCGCCGATCGAGAGAGAAACGAGTGAGACCGAGCTGCTTGGCAGTCAAGTCTTATTGTAGTTGGCCAGCCGCAAGACTTCATCGATGATCGTCTGCTCGATGTCGGCAAGGGTCTGTTGTCCAATCTTCATATCGATCCGAACCAGAGAGTCTGTTCCTGAAGCCACAGCCACATGAGGCGCGATCTCACGCAATTCACTTGGCAAATACGTAGGCGAAAGCGTCCGTCCCTGGCAAAAAGTTAACGCCCGTTCGAGAATATTCTGAAGTTCCCGAATGTTTCCCGGGTACTGATAGCGCTCCAGCATGGCGCGCGCTTCCGGGTCCAGTTCGGGAATCGGTTTACCGAGCTCTTGTGCAAATCGGGCAATGGTATTCCGGCAGAGCGGCAGGATGTCCTTGGCCCGCTTCCGCAGCGGGGGGATCGCGAAGGTCACGACATTGAGGCGAAAATACAGATCCTCCCGAAAGGCTCCCCGCCTCACCTCTTTCTCAAGTTCCCGGTTCGTCGCAGTGATCAGGCGAAAATCTACGCCAAGATCGTCGGTGGCGCCGAGTCTCCTGAACGAACGTTCTTGAATCACACGCAGCAATTTTGCCTGCATCGACGCATCAAGATCGCCGATCTCATCGAGAAAGAGGGTGCAGCCCTCCGCCTTTTCCAGCAGACCGAGCTTCCGTTGATTGGCACCGGTGAACGCGCCCCGCTCGAAGCCGAACAATTCACTCTCGAACAATTCTCCGGGAATTGCCGTGCAGTTGACACCGATAAACGGCCCAGACGCCCGCGGCCCGTTGTGGTGAATGACACGCGCCAGAAACTCTTTTCCTGTCCAGGTTTCACCGAGCAGCATCACAGAGGATTTGGGACTCTCAGCCACCTCCCGAACTTGTTCGAGCAACTGCTGCATGGCAGGACTGTGGGCTTCCAGATTCCTCATGTGGTACCGACTATCCTGCAGGCTCAGTTCAGACTCAAGCCGCCGGCGGAGTCTCAAGGTGTCCAGCGCCCGAGCGATCACCGCGTCGAAGCACTCAAGATCCACCGACTTGATCATGAAGTCGTAGGTCCCCAATTTCATCGATTCCACCGCGTCCGGCACCGTTCCATAGGCAGTAAGCAGGATGACGATTGTGCCAGGGGTCAGCTGGCGCACATGCTTGAGTGCTTCGATGCCACCGAGACCCGGCATTTTCACATCGAGCAACACCAGATCGGGGAAGCTGTGCGGCAGACCCTCCAGCAGCGCCTCACCAGATTCATACCCACCACGTGATGGCCTTGTCGAGTCAGCCGTTAACGATGGCACCACGAATCGCCTGTTCATCGTCGGTCACAAAGATGACAGCGCGCATCGGTTAGCCTTTCACCAGCTGGGTATCGTGGAATAACGGCAGCCAAATGCTCACGACGATGCCTGTTCCAACCGCGCTCGTCAAATTAGATATCCCCGCGATATCTTTCGACAGTGTACTTGTAGAAAGCGGGGCCCAATCCTGTGCCATGCCGTTTCCCTGTGGTGAAGAACGGTTAGAAAATGCGGGGAAGGGACTCTGAGGAAATTCCCGAACCGGCATCCCTGACTTGCACCACAACGCCGGTGAATTCAAAACGGACTAACTCACGTGCCGCGATTTGTATAAGTGATCTGTCCATAAGAGAAGCATCGATCGCGTTATTGATCGACGCTCAAGAATACGTGCTTGATTTGATCTTGACCGGTATGCCGCAGACGGGTTGGCACTAGGTCGGCAAATGGCGTATCCATCCTCAACCCGCTCATCGTCAGCCTCACATCCTGCTCACCTCGCTAGCTCCGCACTAGCGCCGACACGTCGCTGTGCGAGGTGGCCTTGAGGCCTTCCTTGCCGATGGTTGTGACGCTGCCGCCTGTAAGAACGTATTCGCCATTGAACAGGTGAAAACGCTCATTCACCGTGTGGTCCATGTAGCTCACACCGCTGTAATCGATCGTCAGCTTCTTGCCGGGCGGGAGTTTGTCCAGCTGGTCGCGCATCGAGACGAAATTGATGAAGCCGTGTGAGCCATTGAGCTTCAGGGCTACGGTGTCACCCCTCTCTTCCACTGTAGCACCGGCTTTCAGCGAGCGGACGCCGCGTACCGCATTGGTCACTACCGCGATCACAAACCCGATAATAACGCCCCATAGCAAGTCCTCCGTCACCACGATGATGGTAGTGACGACCATGTAAATCACTTCTTCCTTGCCAATATGCGCGGCATGGATGAACTCTTTCGGATGCGCCAGGCGGAAGCCGATGAACACCAGCATTCCGGCCAGCGCCGCCAGCGGAATCATATTGAGGATACCAGGGATGAGCGCCACGGACAGGAGCAGGAATAGCCCGTGGAAGAAGTTGGACCAGCGGGTACGGGCACCGTTCATGATGTTGGCCGAGCTACGAACCACTTCCGCGATCATCGGCAGGCCGCCGATAAACGAGGACAGCGTATTGGCTGCGCCCTTGCTGAGCAGCTCCCTGTTCATGTTGGAACGACGCTTCCACGGGTCCATCTGGTCCATGGCAGCGGCGGTCAACAGTGACTCTAGGCTGGCAACAAGCGTATACGTAAAGACGAATTTCCAGAACACGCCGGTGCTGACCATGCCCCAGTCAGGGCTCTGGAAGGACCCCATAAAATCAAGCGGCACCTTGACCAGAAATTGCGGGCCGATGTCGAGCATTTTCGCCAAAGGCACGGTGATCAAGATGACCGCCATCGGTGCCGGCATGAACTTGCCGATTTGGCCGAGATACGGCCAGGCGATCATGATTCCCAAGCTAAGCCCGCCGATCAGGGCCACGCTGGGAACCATGTTGGCGAAGCTGGAGGGGATAGCCATGATCGTGGGAATCATCTTGCCGGAGAAGGTCACGCCCAGCAGCGAATGTATCTGCTTGGACATGATGATGATGCCGATCCCAGCCAACATGCCGTGCACCACGCTCAACGGAAACATGTTGGTGAGCTTGCCCATCTTGGCCAATCCCATAAGAATCTGGACACCACCGCAGACCACACCGACGGCCAGCGCGTACCGAAAGCCTGCCGCGACATCCACCGTGCCGTCCGGCATGATGCCCAGCTCTTGCACCGCGCCATATACAATGGCGATCAGGCCGGCTGCCGCGCCGTTAATGGTGACGTAGGAGCCTCCCAATAGAGAGCCCAGTATGCCGCCAAGGAAGCCGGTAATCACACCGGCGATGGGTGGCGCACCCGAGGCGATCGCGATGCCCAGACTCAAGGGCAGGGCGATGAGGAACAGAATAAAACCGGAAATCACGTCGGTTTTGGCGTTTTGTTTTAGTCCCGGAAGAAAGTCTAGAGGAACAGGACCGGCATCCAGGACTTTCGCTGCAGGCTTTTCTGATGACATAATGATTCCTTCTACATTATTGCGCTGTGGTGGACTTTGCCTGATACAGTGCTCATGCTTTTCTAGGAAGTGGCGGCGACTCCCATGGCTCGCAAGGTGACATTGGGGTTGGATTTTCGTTTAAACGGGTCGATCTTGTCGATGGCGGCGATCGTCGCAAGGGACTCGGTGCCGTCGATGAGGGTCAGGGTGATGAGTAAGAGAGATCCATATAATTCTGGTGTGGAAAAGGCTTCAACGAAATGGGGAAATACGATGCCATGTTCAAAGATGTTGAGGGGGACTTGAATGAGCCATTTCTCCTCGAGCCCCAGGATCCATGAGGCCAGGCCGGCCAGGATGATCACGACGAGAGGCACAGGGACGAGCTTCGGCCACGTTCCTTTTATACGGGCAAGGATACCGCTCAGAAAAAAGAGGAGGAAAAGGGACACGGCTCCAATCGCGGTGATCAACGGATTCATACCCATGATCTGTTCGGGGATCAGCATGAGGGCTTTGGGAATGGAGTTAATGGGCGGCATGATGTACCCGAGAAATGCCGGGACTTGTTTAACGATGATCAGCATGCCGATCGCCATCAACATGCCTTCGACCACCGAGATGGGAAAAAACAGCGCGAATCTCCCGGCATTGAAGATGCTGAGTATCACCTGGACGACACCGACGAGAGCAATGGCCACCAGCAAAAGCGGATAGCCCGCCTCCAAATCTCCATGACCCAATGCGAGCGTGCCGGCCAACAGCGCCGGCGACAGACCGGCGGCCGGTCCGCTGATCGTGATATAGGCGCCACCGAGGAAGGGGAAGACAAATCCGGCAATGATCGCCGAGATTATACCGCAGACAGGAGGCGCACCGGAGGCCACCGCAATACCGAGCGAGAGCGGGATCCCCATCATGGCAACTTGCAGCCCCGCCATCAGGTCGTAACGGAAATGCTTCAGCCCCGCGACTCCGTTTTGGGGCTTCTCGATAGCTGGGACATCTACTTCGAGAGTTGCCGCTCCATGTGATGACATGCATGCCTCCTAAATCTCAGGTTCTCCAGTAACTTCTTGAAGCTGCAGACTTTTCTTCATTTCCCGACATAGACGGTGCTTTATTGTTCCGCTCGTGCCGAAAGTCCCGGTGGTCTACGCAGGTATGGTGTCAGTTGATGGCCTCGCACTCGGCGCACATAATGAATATGAATTGATTGGGAAATGCTTGTAAATGCGTGATGTTACAGAGCTCTATTGACCAGAGTCAAGTGTCAAGATGGAAGACAACCAGGATCTCTGCCGCCTGTCAAAAAAAGAGGGGGAGAGACAATGCCTCTCCCCCTCCTAGACTGCATCAGTTCGTCACGCTCTTCAGAGCTATGACGTCTGACCGCTACAGACTATTAAACCGCTGTGTTCTGGGAACAAAGCGTATCGTCTGTTACGGACTACTTCAGGCCCTTGTAGATCTCCGGTTGCTCTGCACCTTCCACCTTAATCAGGCCAACGGCGCCCTTTGCGATACGGAAGATGGCATGGTCAACATTGATATAGGTTCCAGGCACTTCGACCTTAAACTCTGCCATGGAAGAACCACCAGCAGGCACCACGGTGGTTTGGATGTTCAGCAATGGAGGCGTAATCAAAGAACCCTCGGGGTACACCCTGTCAAAGATCTCGCCGATGACATGCCAGTTGGCCGTCAGGTTTGGTCCTGCGTTGATATAGAACATGCGAATGGTGCCGCCCACCTTGGCTGTAAGAGGATTTTTGATCAACGAGCCCGCCATACCGTTAAACACCACATGTGACGGGTGTTCCATTAACCCATTTTCGAATGAAAACTCCAAGGTCTCGCCCTTCTTACCAGGCTTGGTGTAAAACTCGGATTGCACGACATAAAACTCTTTGTCTACCTTAG
>CXWL01015368.1_pt1 | contig 18475 bp, 19 predicted proteins | sample 590931 | NCBI WGS metagenome assembly CXWL01 (sample SAMEA3498368, study PRJEB10139) | groundwater metagenome | biome: water well; material: biofilm material | place: Germany | collected 2015-04-27 | reverse complement strand
GGTCATCTTCTGATTCGACGAAGACGATCTTGTTGGTGGGGGTGCGTCCGCGCCAGCGGCCTTTGACTTTTTCCCCGAAAAAAATGTCTGCCTTCTGCAAACTCGTATTTAGGTATAATCACAGCATGGCTTCATCAAATCCAAGTCTGCAAAAGGCTCCCGCAACTGCGCATTTCCCGCAACGTACGCGCAGGAAAATAAAATTGCCGCAGATTGTCAAATCTTCGCTTGAGAATTTCCAAAACCGAGCATTGATGATGTTTCCTGACGCCATCAGCCAGATTATTCTTTATGGCTCTTATGCGCGCGGCAACGCAACCCCCGAATCTGATGTGGATGTGTTGGTCGTCGTCCGCAAGGATAAGCAGCCCACGAAAATTTACATCGGTGGACCCGGAGATTTGCGCTGGAAAAAGTTGGTGAATGCAGGGATTGACTCGATGGTTAACAACGGTCCTTTTGTTTCTGTGCTGGTCGTTGGTGAAGACACCTACCAAAGCGGGTTCTCTGTCTCACAAGCCGCGCGGGAAGAGGGAATGGTATTATGGACAGCCCAGCCGACATGAACTCCCCAGCCACATGGCTGGAACTCGCCGAAATGAAATTAGATCATGCGCGCCAGATTTTTGAAATCGGTTTGTATGATGATACGCTTTCACGCGCTTATTATGCCATGTTCTATGCAGCCAAAGCTGCCTTGCTTTCTGAAGGTGTGGACCTGCGTCGGCATTCCTCTGCGGTCACAAAATTTCGTGAACTCTTTGTAATCACAGGCCGCGTAGATGCAGAATACCTCCGCTATTTGGGGCAAGCCCAATCTGCGCGAGAGCGGAGCGATTACGCTCCGTTTGCGCCTGTCAGCAAAGAGGGGACGGAAGAGATATTAAACACGGCTGAAGCGTTTATTGAGAAAATCAAAGAGCTTCTGAAGTAGCCTGCTAATTTCATCCGCACCCACAGGGCAAGTGAGCTGATGGATTCCAGAGTTAAAAAAGGACACTGCATCGCTGTGTCCTTTTTTTATATCGTGAGCAAGGCAGGTTGTTTCATCAACGCCGCCTGCATGGACCACGGCCCCGTCCAGGTGACGGTGACGGGGATGACCTTGCCGCGCAGGTCATCTTCTGATTCGACGAAGACGATCTTGTTGGTGGGGGTGCGTCCGCGCCAGCGGCCTTTGACTTTTTCCTCGAAGAGAACTTCCACTTTTTCGCCAAGGTGTTTTTTGTTGATCTCTGCGAGGATGCCTTCCTGCAAGTCGTCCAGGATGTGCAGGCGGCGGAGTTTGTCTTCTTCGGGGATGTTGTCGTCCATGTGGCGGGTGGCGACGGTTCCCTCTCTCAGCGAGTAACGTGCCAGATGGGCCACATCAAGTTTCAGGTCGGAGAGGACGCGGTACGTTTCCATGAATTGTTCCTCTGTCTCGCCAGGGAATCCGACGATGATGTCCGTCGCGATGGAACAATCTGGAATTCGGGAGCGGATCTTTGCCACGAGATTACGATAATCTTGTTGAGTGTATCCGCGCTTCATGTTGGCGAGGACTTCATCATCGCCCGCTTGAATGGGGAGTTCGATGTGCGGCATGACGCGTGGAAGTTCGGCGATGGCTTGAATGAGATCATCTTCAAAATAGTTGGGGTGCGAGGTCAGGAAGCGGATGCGCTCGATGCCTTCGACTTCATGTAGGACGCGCAAGAGCGCCGCGAGGTTGGGGCCGTCGGGAATATCTTTGCCGTAACGGTCCACGATTTGACCGAGCAAGGTAATTTCTTTTACGCCTTGTTTTGCCAGCGAGCGGACTTCTGACACAATATCGCCCACGGGGCGCGAACGCTCGCCGCCGCGCTTGGATGGGATGATGCAAAATGTGCAGGCATGGGAACAGCCGTACACAATCGGCACATGCGCGCTGACGAGTTTGCCCTGCTCCGCAATCGGCAGGATGAGTTCTTCATCCATCATCAGGAAGCGGCGTGTGGTTTCGGAATCTTCGAGGGATTGAATTTCGCCCTGCGTGAGGTGCGAGATCAATGGGCCAGGGTCAGAGGGCGGGGAGAAGACATCTACAAAGGGGAGTTTCTCGCGCAGTTTTTCCGCGCCGCGCACGCCGACCATGCAGCCCATCAGGTTGATGACTAAATTGGGATTTTTCTTTTTCAGCGGCGCAAGCGAAGTGACGCGCCCGTAGGCTTTATCTTCGGCAGATTGACGCACAACACAGGTGTTTAAAACGATAACGTCTGCCTCTTCGATGGTTTCGGTAAGGATGTAGCCAAGATGCTCGAGCGAAGAGCCGACCCGCTGAGAGTCGGCCACGTTCATTTGGCAGCCTTCGGTCCAGATATGGTACTTTTTTTGCATAGGCGCGAATTATACCAAGTTCGTCAGGATGGATTGAGCGGAATAAGCATCACTTATTACATCCCCGCTTCCCTCACAAACGGATTGAATTGTTTTTCCTGCCCCACCGTTGTCTCTGATCCATGCCCCGAAAGCAGACGGGTTTCAGCGGGCATGGTGAATATCTGTGTGCGGATGCTGTTTTCCAACGTTGCAAAATCGCCGCCGGGCAGGTCGGTGCGGCCAACGCTGCCGTTGAAAATTACATCGCCGCAAAAACAGACGCTTCGACTACGGGCGTCTGCCCTCCGCTCAGCGCGAAAATCGGCGACGTACAACACGCAATGACCTTTTGTATGCCCAGGCGTGTAGCGCACTTCAAATTCATTCGAGCCGAGTTTAAGTTTCATGCCCTGCACAAAATCAATCGTCGGTTCGGGGCCGGGGTCAATGTCAAAGCCGAATTTCGCGCCGCCTCCGCCTGCCCGCCAGAGGACATGGTCATCGGGATGCAGGGCCACATGCGGCAACGGATTCAACGCATCGGCAATTGCCGCCGCGCCGCCGATATGATCGAAGTGCGCGTGCGTGTACCAGAGATGACCAATTCTCCAGCCGCGATCCTGCGCCGCTTTGAGGATGATGTGCCCATCCCAGGCAGGGTCGATCACGACGGCTTCTTTTGTTTCAGGGTCGGCAACCAGATAAGCGTTGGTTTGCGCGGGGCCAAGTGTGAAGGAGACGATTTCAAGCATGGGCTTCCTTTCGATTTACGATTTTGGATTGACGATTTACGATTGCGATTGGCGTATCGAGGCTCGAATTACGAATTACGAATTACGAATTACGTTTTCCGATTTGCGCGGAGAAAAGAAATAACTGACAAGAATCGAAAGTACGATCAACCCAACCGCCAGCGGATAAACGAAGAACGGATCGCGCTCGAAGATGAAACCTGCAATCGGCGGGGCAATGATAAAAATGATCGCGCTGACGGTTTCCATCGTGCCATACGACAGTCCCATCTGCGAGTCGTGGACAAGATCGCGCGCCTGCGCCATCGCCATCGGACGCGCCGCGCGGAAGCCGCCCAGCAGAAAATAGCCAAGCATGAAGATCGGCAAGCCCGTTCCCTGCCAGATCAGCAACGCAAACAGGGCAACCAGCATTTGAGAAAATAAAAACCCACGGCGCGGATTGAAACGGCTGAAGAAAATTGCCAGCAGTGAATTTCCCAACGCGCCCGCAGAGAAGACCCAGCCCATTTCGCTCAGCGTGAGTCCGCGCGCGCCTTTGAGGAAGTTCGGCGTGAGCGGCTGGGCAAGGTACAGCGCAAAGACGGCAAAGGCATAGATCATCAAAAAATTCATAAAGCGCGTGTTATTGAATAAACTTTGCGGCGGCGCTTCGGGATCATGTTTATCGATGGGCTGCGCTTCGATGAAAACCATGAAGAGAAAGGAAACGACAAACACACCAAAGGCAACAAGATAACTGGAACGCATCCCATAATGTTCGGCAATCCAGCCGCCCGTCACAGGCCCCAGCGCCATGCCAAGGTTGAAGGTGGCCGTGGTGAGCGAAAGCGCCGTGCCCACCTCCCACTTTCCGCGCGCCGCAGTAACGTAGCTACCCAGCGGCGAAGCCACGAAGGCAGTTACGCCATACAAAAATAAACCCACCAGATAGAGCGGCAGGCTTTTCGCAATTCCCATGGTCAACGTGGAAACCATGCCCAGCGCCCAGGCCGTGATCAATAGCGGACGCCTGCCGATCCGATCCGCAAGATGACCGCCGGGGATGTGCGTGATCGCCATGAAAAACCCAAACGCGCCCAACGCAAAGCCGATCTGTTGCTTGCTCAACAAAAATTCGTTTTCAAGGCGAATCGGCACAAAGTTGAAGAACATCCCCTCGCCCAGGCCCCACAGCAAAAGGGCGGCGGCAATAAAAAAAAGATTTCGATTCAAGGTTTCCTCACACTATGTCATTGCGAGGAGGGCGCTTTCCCCGACGAAGCAATCTCCAACACTGCGGGCGGGATTGCTTCGCCGCTAGCGCTCCTCGCAATGACGTTACGCGATTCGTTTGATAAAATCCCGCGCCAGTTCAAACACCTGATGACGAGCCGCATCCCGCGTAACAACGTGGCCTGATCCTGTTACGAAAACCTTTGTCTTGTCTGTGGCATTCACCAGCCCTGCGTAAATTTTCTCCATATTTTCAGGCAGCACATACGGGTCATCTTTGGAATGGATCAACAGCACGGGTTGGCGAACTTCAGGCAATGCGGCTTGCATTTCATTGAGCAATAATTTCAACTGCACCACCGAACGCATTGGATTTTTTGGGTATGAAATATGTTCGGCGAAGGCGGCCTTGTCGAACCACGAAGAGCCGGGAACTTCCTTTGATTTTGGCGCATCCCGGACAACCAGGCTGTACAACTTCAACACCCATACGGGATAATCATCTGGCAATTGATACGGCGTGGACATTGCCACCACGCCCGCCACACGCTGCGCGAGTCTTGCAGACATCAACAAACTCAACACGCCGCCCATCGAAAGCCCCACGAGAAAGATTCGGTCCACACTGCCGGAGAGTAGCTGAATGCCATCTTCAACAGAAGCAGTCCAATCGGTCCAGCGAGAGCGGCGCATATCTTCGGGGTTCGTCGCATGTCCATTGAGTCGAATCCCCAAACAGGTATATCCCTGCCCGTTGAGGTATTCGCCCATCCAGCGCATTTCCTTGGGCGCGCCTGTAAAACCATGCACAAGCAAAACGCCCGTGCGCCCGCCAGGAAAAAAGAAAGGTTCGGTTGTAGGAATGATTTGAGTTTTCACAGTTTGATTATATCCACCAATCCTCTTAATCCCAACTCGTAAGACCGCCAGCCAAAGCCGACAACTTTTCCTTTGCATACTGCCGAGATCATCGAAATATGCCGAAACTCTTCGCGCGCATACACATTCGAGATATGCACTTCGACCACAGGAATTTGAATCGCGGAGATCGCATCGCGCAGCGCAACCGAAGTATGAGTGTATCCGCCAGGGTTGAAGACAACGCCATCCGCCCATGCGCGCGCATCCTGCAAGGCATCGATCAACGCGCCTTCGTGATTCGATTGCGAACATTTTATTTCCGCGCCCAACTCTTTGCCCAACGCAATCATCTTTTTATTAATATCATCCAACGTTATCGAGCCGTACACTTCAGGTTCACGCGTGCCAAGCAGGTTTAAGTTGGGGCCGTGCAAGAGTAGTATTTTCAAGGTTCCTCGCTTTGACGATAGACCGTAGACGATGGACGATATGGTCAATGGTCTACTGTCAATCGTCCAACACAGTTTCCAAATCCGTCACTTCCACCAACTCCACCTTGCCAATTTCCACAGGCAACGCAAAGCGAACGACTTTCGCGTTCTTCTTTTTATCCACCCGCATCGCACGGATGATTTCTTCACGCGGCATTCCTTCGGGGATGTGGATGGGCAGCCCCAACGCTTTGAGCGACTCTTCAACCGCCTCCACCAACCCGACGCCTGCCAGCCCAACCCGGGCAGAATACTTCGCCTCAGCCACCATGCCGATGGCAATGGCTTCTCCGTGCCGCAAATTGAATTTGCTAACTAACTCAACCGCGTGCCCAACCGTGTGCCCCAAATTCAACGCCGCGCGGAATCCCTTTTCGTACGGGTCTTCCTCGATGACTTTTATCTTCACCGCCATCGCGCGTTTGACAATTTCTTCGAGATTATTTTTTACCCAATCCAAGCCACGCCCGCACAATGAGAATAATTCAGGGTCAGAGATAATTCCATGCTTGACCACTTCCGCCATGCCAGAGCGCAGTTCACGCTCTGGCAGCGTAAGCAAAAGGCTGGGGTCTGCAATGACCAGTTTCGGGGGATGAAAAGAGCCGATCAGGTTTTTTCCTTCGGGCAGGTCAAAGCCAGTTTTTCCTCCCAGCGATGCATCCACCATCGAAAGCAGAGTCGTCGGGATGCCGACCCAATCAATTCCGCGCATGTAGGTGGATGCGGCAAAGCCTGCCATGTCGCCGGCCGCGCCGCCGCCGAGGGCGATGACCGTGCTTTTGCGATCCAAACCCGCTTCGAGGAATGATTTCCACAAGTACGAAACGGTTTCGAGATTTTTGTGTTCTTCGCCCGCTGGGACGATGATGGATTTTGTTTCAGGCCCCAAGATCTGTTTGATTTTTTCAAGATGAAATTTTGCCACGTTTTCATCGGTCACGATGACTGGGGTTTGCAAATTCGTCACGCTAAAAGCCTGACCTACCTTTCCTACGATGACATCATACTCTCCCATTGCGGAAAGATGATGCCGCCCCAATGTAACTTGAATTTGATGAGCGTTTTGCTCGGCAGTTTTCCCGTCCACGTGGATACGCATGGGGAAAGAGTTGTAATGTTCCGCACGCTTGGCGAGCAGGGAAGAGAGTTTTGCTTTCAAATCTCCTGTCAATAAAGGACGTTTCCCAGAATCGTTGCGCAGCCTTTCCAGCAAAGTGGGCAACTCTGCCATCAATAAAATAATATTGCCATTGCTTTCTGCAAAAGCGCGGTTCTCATCCCTCAACAAAGCGCCGCCGCCGAGGGCAATGGCCGATTCTGTAGGGCGGGTTTGTAACCCGCCAGCATTTGTCACGCTAAAAGCGTGACCTACGGCTTCTTTCAATGCCGCAAATTCAAGATCACGAAAGGCCGGTTCACCCTGCTGCTCCATGATTTTCGAAATGGATACCCCTGCTTTCGTTTCGATGACGCGGTCGAGGTCAATGAAGGGGAGCTTGAGATTGCGGGCAAGGATTTTGCCGATTGTGGATTTGCCTGTGCCGGGAGGACCGTAGAGGAAGAGATGTTTCATAAGGATGAATTGTGAAGGATGAAGGATGAATGGGACGTGTTGCGTGTTCCGTTGTTTACTTACGTTTTTATTCCCAGAAGATGTGTGAAGTATTGTCCATTGGGAGGTCTTCGAGCGTGGCTTTGCGGAGGGTTTCAAAGCGCGGCTTCATTTCGTTCATGGAGTCGCCGCCGAGTTTTTCGATGAGCGCTTCTGCAAGGACGAAAGCAACCATTGCTTCCAAAATCGGCACGGCGCGCGGGACGGGACAGAAATCGGAGCGTTCATATTTGGTGGGGGATTCTGTCCCCGAAGCAAGGTCAACTGTCGGCTGGGGAAGAAGCGTGGTGGCTATCGGTTTCATCGCGGCGCGAATCACAATCGGCTGTCCGTTGCTGATTCCGCCTTCGATTCCGCCTGCGCGGTTGCTTGCGCGTCGAAGGGTAAAGGTTGAAGGTTGAAGGTTGATTGGGTCGTGGGCCTGTGTGCCGATTCGTTTTGCGTTTTCAAATGCATCACCGACTTCCACGCCTTTGATGGCTTGCACAGACATGATGGCCATGGCGAGTTTTGCTTCGAGGCGTTTGTCCCATTGGACGAAACTGCCGAGGCCAATGGGGAGGTTGAGTGCGACAATTTCAACAATGCCACCCAAAGTATTTTTGCCGTGAATGGTCTTTTCGATTTCAGCGCGCATTTTTGATGCGGATGATTCGATTGGGCAACGCACATCCGATTCTTCGGCGCGGATGAAGCGTTCTTCAAAAGGCATATCGCTAAAATTAGTTTGCACTTCGCCAATGGATGAAACATATCCGCCGATGATGATTCCAAATTGCGTGAGGAAGCGCTTGCAGACTGCACCCGCCGCAACGCGCATGGTCGTTTCGCGGGCGGAGGCACGCTCAAGCGCAGGGCGCAAATCTTTGTAACCGTACTTCACCGCACCTGTTAAATCTGCATGACCTGGGCGCGGGGCAGTCATTGGCTCGACGGCTTTGCCCTTCCATTTGACATGGTCATCGTTTTGAACGAGCAATGCAATTGGCGCGCCAGTAGTCTCGCCGCCCATCACGCCGCCGAGAATTTGCACGGTGTCTTTTTCGATCTTCATGCGTCCGCCTGAACCGTATCCCTGCTGGCGGCGGGCGAGTTCTTTGTTGATGATGCCGGGTGTAAGGGGAAGCCCGGCGGGGATACCATCGAGGATGGTGGTGAGTGATGGTCCGTGGGATTCTCCAGCGGTGAGGAAACGTAACATGGGAAAACTCCGTAAGTGGTGATTAGAGATTAGAGATTGGAGATTGTTCGATGGAGGCGCGCATAAGTTCTCGCGACGGGTTGTGACCTGTCCAGAGTTCAAAGGCGAGGGCGGCTTGTTCGATGAGCATACCGAGACCTGTGGCGGCTTGCAATCCTTGTGCGCGGGCGTTGCGGACGAGTTTGGTTTCGCGTGGATTGTAGACTAAATCGTAGATAAAAACATTTGAAGGCAATGACAGATTTTCAGGCAGCGGAGATTGGTCTATGTTGGGGGTCATGCCGAGGGGGGTGGTGTTTACTAAAAGTGAAAGATTGGAGATTGGAGACTGGGGATTAGTAATTTGTAAATGGTAATTGAAAAAGGAATTGGCGAGTTGTTGGGCTTGTTCGATGCGGCGCGATGTGATGGTTACGTTCCAGCCATCATTGGCTAAAGCGTACACTACTGCGCGAGCTGAACCGCCTGCGCCAAGGACTAATGCGGAATGCGGAGTGCGGAATGCGGAATTTGTTGCGCGCTTTAAATCTGTGAGAAATCCTGCCGCGTCGGTGTTGTCGCCGATGAGTTTGTCGTCACGCAGATAAATTGTGTTGACTGCGCCGATGGCTTTTGCGGTTGGGGTGAGATCATCAAGCAAAGGAATTACGTTTTGTTTGTGCGGGATGGTGACGTTGAGTCCGTGAATTTCGCCAGAGCGGATGCGGGCGAGTAAATCTTTCAATCCTTGTTTGTCATCGGGGTGAATGGGAAATAGGGAATAGTCGCCTTGCAATCCGCAAGCCTGCAAAGCGGCAGTGTGAAGTTTGGGCGAGAGGGAGTGGCTGAGGGGGTGGCCGATTAAACCAAGTTGAAAGGTTGCAGGTTGAAGGTTGGCAGGGTGCATATTAATTTTCCAACTTTCAACCTTCAACCTGCAACTGTGCCAGCGCTTCAAAAAAGTTGGGAAAGGTCTTGGAGACACAGGATGGATTCTCAATAGTCACACCGTCGAAGCGCAAGCCGATTAGCGAAAACGCCATTGCCATGCGGTGATCGTTATAGGTCTGGATGATGGCGGGTTTGCAGGTTGCAGGTTGCAGGTTGAAGATTGGATATATGGTCATACCGTCTTGATGTTCTTCGACTTGAACGCCGAGGCGCTCAAGTTCGGTGCAGGTTGCGTGGATGCGGTCTGTCTCCTTCAAGCGGGCGGAGGCGATGCCGCGAATTCTTGTCGGCGACGAGGCAAAGGGCGCAACTACGGCGAGGGTTTGGGCGGTGTCGGGGATGTCGCGCATGTCTACGTCAACTCCGACGATGGACGATGGACGATAGACCGTGATTGAGTTATTGGTTTCTTCAACTTCACAACCCATCTGTTTTAAGACATCCAGAAAGGCAATATCGCCTTGCACAGATTTGCGCGAGATATTTTCCACTTTGACCGTTCCACCGCAGATGGCAGGGGCGGCGAAGAAGTAGGAGGCGGCAGAGGCGTCGGATTCGATGGGGTAGGTGGAGAATTGGAGATTAGAGACTGGAGATTGGAGATTGGTTGGTAATTGCTCCGCTCCGCTCCGCTTCGGGGTTACATAATTAGTAATTGGGATGGAGAAGGATTGATAGGCGTTTTGTTGAATTTGAACGCCGAAGTCTTGCATGATGGCGATGGTCATGTCGACGTAGGGTTTGGAGTTAAGGTCGGTGGAGAGGGTGATTTCAATTTCGCTTTTGGCATACGGAGCGACCATGAGCAAGGCGGAGAGGAATTGACTTGAAATATCGCCGGCAATCTTTGCTTTTCCGCCTGGCAAGCCATTGGCAATGATTTTTACAGGCGGGCAAATGGAATGCAGAATGCGGAATGCAGAATGTGGAATGGGTTGGATGTTCGCGCCGAGTTGAGTGAGAGAATCAACCAAATCCCCAATCGGGCGTTCGCGCATTCGCGGCTCGCCGTCCAAGATGTATTCGCCGTTGCCGAGGGTGAGAAAGGCGGAGAGGAATCTCGCGGCGGTACCTGCATTGCCGATGAAGAGTTCGGCTTTGGTTGCAGGGATTTTTCCGCCGAGACCTGTGACGGTCATTTCATGTTTGGCTTCCTCCAGTTGAATGTTGAAGCCGAGGGTTTGCAATGCCTTGGCAAAGTAGCGCGAGTCATCGGAGAAGAGGGCGTTGGTGAGGCGCGTGGTTCCATTTGCAAGGGATGCGATCAGCAAGGCGCGGTTGGTCAGGGATTTTGAACCAGGCACGCGGACGGTGGCGGAGAGGGGGTGGGGGATGGGGGTGATATGCATTGAGTAATTGGAGATTAGAGATTAGAGATTAGAGACTAGCGATTGATCAGTTGCCAGTGAGGGTTTGGTAGGTGGAGCGGGATTCGTTTAGGATGGATTTAAGTTTGGTGAAGTCTCCTGACGAAAGGGCGGATTCGATTTCGGTAAGTTGGCTTTGTAATTCATGCAAGGCATTCAAAACATTCTCGCGGTTGGATTGTAATACGCCCAGCATCATGGATGAAGAAGTGCCAGCGAGTCTGCTTGTGGATTTGAAGCCTGGGCCGACAAATGATGCAATATCGCCTGGAGTTGCGAGCGCCAGCGCGGATGAAATCAGGAAAGGTAAGTGACTCGTGGATGCAAGGATGCGGTCATGTTCGGCGGCATCGAGTGTTTTGGCTTTCGCGCCCACGGCTTCGATGATTTGATTTGCGGCGGAGAGTGCGCGCGGTGATGTGCGTTCGAGTGGCGTCAGTAAAAACGGCGCGGCGTAGTAGAGAGTCCGTTCGGCGTTGGCGAGGGAGAGTTTTTCTTTGCCGCAGATGGGATGTCCGCCGATGGGGTCGAAGCGTTCGGGTAGATGAGACATGGCTTGGACGATCAAACGTTTCGTTGAACCCATATCCATGACGATGCAGGGGTTGGGCGTGAACGCGGGCAACTTTTCGAGCAGGGTCAAAATCGCGGGGACGGGTGCGGATAGGATGACAAGGTCAACTTCGGGGAGGAGGGTGGCGGGGTCGCTGTCAGCGTAGTCTACTATTTGCTGGGACAGAGCAAGCTCAAGCGTGGGAGGATGCGGGTCACATCCAAAAAGCGCGGCGCATTTGCCGCGCAAGCCCAAGGCTAACGAGCCGCCCATCAATCCCAATCCAATGATTGCGATTTTGGAATCAGCAAGGGTAAAGTTGTCGTCTTCCATTTTGGTAATTGGTAATTGGAGATTAGTAACTGGAGATTGGCATTTACTAATCTCCAATCTCTATTCTCTAATTCACCAATCTCCTATCCACCGCTTCTGCCACCGCCCGAACCTGCTTCACCATTTTGGCAAATGCCTCGGGGGTAAGCGACTGCTTGCCGTCGGAGATGGCGTGCGCGGGGTCTTGATGCACTTCGACGATGATGCCGTCGGCGCCCGCAGCGACGCCCGCTTTTGCAATGGATGAAACGAAAGCGGAGTCGCCTGTGGAGTGACTTGGATCGATGATGACGGGCAGATGCGTAAGTTTTTTGAGAACGGGAATTGCGTTGATATCGGTGGTGTTGCGCGTGGCGGTTTCAAATGTGCGGATGCCGCGCTCGCACAACATGACGCGGGGGTTGCCGCCGCTGAGAATGTATTCGCTTGCCATGAGCATTTCTTCGATGGTAGCAGACATGCCGCGTTTGAAAAGGACAGGCGTGCGGGTTTCACCGATGGCGCGCAGAAGGTTGAAATTCTGCATGTTGCGCGCGCCGAGTTGGAAAACATCCACGTATTTTTCCATCATTTTTATTTGAGAGACAGCCATCACTTCGACGACGATGGGCAGGCCTGTTTTCTCGCGGGCTTCCGCCATGTATTCGAGTCCCTCTTCGCCGAGACCTTGAAAGGCATACGGCGATGTGCGCGGCTTGAAGACTCCGCCGCGCAATGCGTTCGCACCCGCTTCTTTGACAGCCTGCGCGATTTCTAAAATTTGAGCGCGGGACTCAACTGAACAGGGCCCTGCAATGATCGGAACTTCCATGCCGCCAACCGAGAAGCCGTTGAACTCAAAGATGGAATCTTGTTCGTGGAATTGGCGGGAGGCGAGTTTGTACGGCTGTGAAATACGCTGAACAGACTCGACGCCTGGCAAGGCTTCGAAAATTTCCTTGGCAACATAATGCCCATCCCCCACTGCGCCGATGATGGTTTGCTCGATACCTTCGATGAGATGTGAGGATAATTTGTGTTTCTCAATTTCAGCGATTACATTTTTTATTTGTTCTTTGTGCGCACCTGGGTGCATGATGATCATCATGGGGAAGCTCCTAAATACAAAGGATGAATTATGAAGGATGAATGGAGGGTGTTTCGTGTTGCGTGTTGCATGTTGCGTGTTGCGTGTTCCGTTGTTTACGTGTTTACTTATTCACTGTTCACTAATTACTGCTCACTGCTCTTCACGCCCAACCCTGCTTCAACGGCGAATACTCACCTTGAACAGACGCAAGACTGCGCCCCATAATTTGGGCGATCTGACCAACCTGCTTGACCATCTCGGCGAATTTTTCAGGCTTGAGAGATTGCTTGCCATCTGAAACTGCCTTCGCGGGGTCGGGATGAACTTCGATGATGAGTCCATCTGCGCCAGCGGCGATGGCGGCGCGGGCAATCGCGGCGACATAATCCGCATGGCCTGTGGAATGGGACGGGTCAAGGATGACAGGCAGGTGAGTCAAATGTTTCAAAACGGGTATGGCATTGATATCGGTTGTGTTGCGTGTGGATGTTTCAAAGGTGCGGATGCCGCGCTCGCACAACATCACACGCTGGTTTCCGCCCGCCAAAACATATTCAGCAGACATGAGCAATTCTTCGATGGTGGCGGAGAGTCCGCGTTTGAGCAACACTGCCGTGCGCGTCTCGCCGATGGCGCGCAGGAGATTGAAATTCTGCATATTGCGCGCGCCTACCTGAAACACATCCACATATTTGACCATCACATCCAATTGCACTTGCGACATGATCTCTACCACAATGGGCAGCCCTGTGATCTCACGCGCTTCGGCGAGAAGTTCGAGACCCTCTTCGCCCAAACCCTGAAATGCGTACGGCGATGTGCGCGGCTTGAACACTCCCCCGCGCAATGCGCACGCGCCCGCCTCTTTCACCGCGATGGCTGTTTCGATGATCTGTGAGCGACTCTCCACTGAACATGGCCCCGCGATGATGGCGATCTCATTCCCGCCCACGTTGAATCCATCCAACGAAATGAGCGAGTCCTCTGGGTGAAATTGACGCGACGCGAGTTTGTACGGCTGGGTAATGCGCTGGACAATATCCACGCCATCCAAACCTTCAAAGCGTTCCATGGGAATGCTGTGCGTCTCGCCAATCGCGCCGATAATCGTCGCTTCGACTCCCTGTGAAAGATGAACGGCGAGTCCCATCCCTTTTATTTGTTCGATCACCGCTTCCACTTCCTGCGGTGTGGCGTTGGCTTTCATTATGATCATCATAAGTTCTTCTCCTAAAAAAGTTACAGGTTNNGTTACAGGTTGGTCAACTTTCAACTTTCAACTTTCAAACCTTTCAACCTTTCAACCCTCTCACTGCGCCGCAACCAAATCAGGGCGCAGCCTGACCGCATCTCTCAAATACACGTGCGTGATTTCATTCTGCTGTATTTCCGTATTCCAATGGACAAGCACCCGGATAACCCTCCGCAAACTGCCGGGGACGGGAATCTCGCGCGCGCACATCATCGGCACCATGCTCCATCCCATTCTGCGCGCGGCTTCTGCGGGGAAAGTCGAAACGAGGTCGTCGGTTACTGTAAAGATTGCGCTTCCAACATCTTCTGGTTTCATTCCTGAGTTTAAATCCAAAATTGCTTCAAGTAATTCCCGCGTGGCTTCGAGAATTAAATCGGCTTCATCGGCCGAGACAGTTGTTGCGCCGCGAATTCCACGGATGGGCATGGTTGTGTTCTCCTATTCAGGGGCGACCGCAAGGGTCTCCCCTACGAAAAATAGAAAAGAGCGAGGCCGTGTGGCCTCGCTCTTTTTGCATACAGTTTTTTCTGTCTACTTAAGCGCAACCAGCGGCAACCGAGCGGAGGCCGTTAAAGTAATACGCAAAATAAAAGCGGACAGCAGATAACATAGTGGGCAGTATTCTATGCCCGCCATGCGGATGCGTCAAGGGGCAATTTCGAAAAGTTGGAAGTATAATCACCCCGATATGTCCATCTTTTCAGGAAAGCACATTTTGCTTGGGGTCACTGGGTCTATTGCGGCGTACAAAGCGGCGGACCTGGCTTCCAAGTTGGCGCAAGCTGGCGCAAAGGTGGATGTGCTTTTGACGGGTGCGGGAGAAAAATTCGTTTCATCGCTTACCTTTCAATCGGTCACTGGCCGCCGCGCATTTACCGATAATGATCTCTGGGGAAACGAAGCGCATGTTCTGCATGTCAGCTTTGGAAAAACCGCCGATTTGCTGGTCATCGCGCCCTGCACCGCAGATACGATGGCAAAGCTCGCGCACGGCATCGCAGATAATTTATTGACCGTCACCGCCCTGGCTGCGACTTGCCCGATTTTGATCGCGCCCGCGATGGATGGCGGGATGTTCGATCACCCCGCCACGCAGGAGAATCTCATCACGTTTCTTTCCCGCGGAGGGCTGGTTGCTGGCCCTGATAAAGGGCACCTGGCTTCGGGCCTTTCGGGTACGGGGCGCATGATCGAGCCTGTGGAACTCCTCGGTCACATCCGCGTGGCGCTTGGGAAAAAGGGAAAACTGGCTGGCAAAAAAATCATCGTCACCGCGGGCGGGACTCAGGAAGCGATTGACCCTGTCCGCATGATTACGAATCATTCATCAGGCAGGCAGGGCTATGCACTCGCACAGGCCGCGCTTGATTTGGGCGCGGAGGTGTGTTTGGTCACTGCACCCACTGCATTGACTTCACCTGTGGGCGCGAGAGTCATGCACGTGAAAAGCGTGCAGGAGATGCTCGATGCCGTGATGAACGAATCAGCAGATGCGCTGGTGATGGCGGCGGCGGCGGCGGATTTTCGACCTGTGCAAATAGCGAAAGATAAAATGAAAAAGCGGGACGGCATTCCGCAGATCGAACTCGAAGCGGCGCCGGATGTCCTTGGAACGCTATCAACTGTCGGCGGGGAAGGGAAGCGTTTCAAAGTGACAGCGGGGTTTGCGGCGGAGAGTCAATCTCTGCTGGAAAATGCGGCGGAGAAGTTAAAATCCAAAAAATTGGATTTCATTGCCGCCAACGACATTTCTGCAAAAGATGCAGGGTTTGGCGTGGAGACGAATCGCATCACGTTGTTGTTTGCGGATGGCACAAAGGAAATTTTGCCGTTGATGAGCAAGAGCGAAGCGGCTGAAAAAATCATGGAACGCGTTGCAAGACTGTTGGAGTGATATGCGTATTTTGGTAATGTCGGATATTCATGCAAATTACACCGCGCTCGTTGCCGTATTAAAAGAAGCTGGCGAAGTGGACGAGACCTGGTGCCTGGGCGACCTGGTGGGCTACGGCCCCGACCCCAATGCGGCGGTGGAGGAAGTGCGCGATATTAAAAACCTCACCTGCCTGCTTGGCAATCATGATGTGGCCGTGATTGGCAGGATGCCGCTCGAGACGTTCAATGGCGAAGCGCGGCGTTCGTTGATGCACCACGAAAAAGTTTTATCTGCGAGCAACATGGATTTTATGCGTTCGCTTCCGTCGAAAACAAAAGTGCGCGGCGAGGCGACGATGGCGCATGGCAGTCCGCGCGACCCGTTGTGGGAATATATTTTGAACACGCTTTCGGCGCGGCTCAACTTCGATCATTTCGATACGCCCTGGTGTTTCGTGGGGCATTCGCACATTCAATGCCTGTTCGCCCTGGATGAAAAAACTGACCACGTGAGTCTGGAGCAGGTGAAGCCAGATATAGCGATCCCACTCCGCCCGAAGCTGATTCTGAACCCAGGCTCTGTCGGCCAGCCGCGCGACCGCGACCCGCGCGCCGCCTTTGCCATCTACGACACCGAAGCCCGCACCTGGACCCCACGCCGCGCGGAATATAACATTGCCGAAGTGCAGGAACGCATCCGTTCGGCGGGGCTGCCTGAAAAACACGCGGCGCGTATTGCGGAGGGATGGTAATTCAGACGATGGACGATAGACCGCAGACGATGGAAATTCATCCGTGGTCTGTCTTCCATGATTCATCGTCTACGCTGGGAACTATTTTGTTAACATGTTCGTCATTGGGTGGAGAAGTCGTCAAAGTTAAACAAGGAGAAGAAGCCATGAAAAAGTTATTGCCAATTAGTCTCGTCATCAATGCCGTGCTGATTATTGGGGCCGTGATGATGATCTTTGGCCCGGTCGTCGGGAGTACATTTAGCAGCGTCAATTCCAACCTGTCGGGTGTTGGTGGTGATGTGCCCATTGCCGAGCCATTTTATGATTATGCCGTTGCGCCCGACCCAGCCGCCAGTTTTATTGATACACGGGAGGCTCCTGCCAGCGAATATTCAGTAGAGGCCATCCCCAACATTGACGCATCGAATGGCGGCGCTTCTGCCGCCGTGGAGCGCATCGTCATCAAAAACGCCGATCTCGCCATCGTGGTCTCGGATGTGGAAGGGCGCATGAAGGAAATCCAGCTTATGGCGGAGCAAATGGGCGGCTTTGTGGTCTCGTCCAATCTGTATCAGAGCTACACAAACGATTATGTCGAAGTTCCCGAAGCCCAGGTTATCATCCGCGTGCCTTCCGAAAGATTAAAGGAAGCCATGGATCAGATCAAGAAGAATGTGGTCGAGGTCCAAAGTGAGAATGTTTCAGGGCAGGATGTCACCGCGGAATATGTAGACTTGAAATCACGCCTCAAGAATCTCGAAGCCGCCGAAGCGCAGTTGGATGAGATTCTCCAATCAGCGACAGCCACCGAAGATGTGGTCAATATCTTCAATCAACTCGTGTATTATCGCGAACAAATCGAGGTCGTGAAGGGTCAGATCAAATATTACGATGAAGCCGCCGCACTCTCCGCCGTGAGCGTGCGTATCATTGCCGAAGAAACGATTCAACCTGTTGTCATTGGAAAATGGGAACCCAAGGGTGCGGCGCTCAAGGCAGTGCAGGACCTGATCGACTTCCTGCAGAGTTTCACCGAATTCGCCATTCGCTTTGTCATCTACGTGCTGCCATCCTGGATCGTTGTGGGCCTTCCACTTTACCTGGTCTTCATCGGCGGACGCGCCCTCTTCCGCAAGCTGCGCGGGAAGAAGGTGGAGGCGAAGGTTGAGGAAGAGAAGAAATAAAAGAGATTGGAGATTAGTTGAGGACGGTGGCGACGCCGTCCTCTTTTGTTATGTCATTGCGAGGGCGGTGTTCGTCCGCCCGAAGCAATCTTCAACTCAGTCATGAGATTGCTTCGTCGCTCACTACCGTTCGCTCCTCGCAATGACATGGGACGCATTTGCTTTATAATCACCCAATGGATTCATTAATCAACGACGCGCGCACGCTGTTCAACGTCCATCTGACGGCGCGGCAGGTGATGGGACTCATCCACTACGAGAAAGAGTTGATCGAGTGGAATCAGAAATTCAACCTGACCGCCATTCGGGATGTGGAGTCGATCCGCACCAAACATTTTCTGGATTCATATTCCTGTGTGCTGGCGTGGAAGGGAATGCCCCCGCTTCGCCTCGTGGACGTTGGGACTGGCGCGGGGTTCCCGGGCCTTGCCTTGAAAATAATTTACCCCACCATGCACGTGACTCTCGTGGAATCGGTGGGAAAGAAAGCCATGTTCTGCCAGCATATTATTAGCAAGCTTGGTTTGGAAGGTGTGGAGGTGATTCACGCCCGCGCAGAAGACTTGGGACAGAAAGCTAAATACCGCGAAACCTTTGATTGCGCCGTGGCGCGCGCCGTGGCAAATCTCAATATCCTGAGCGAGTACCTGCTTCCGTTCGTGAAGATCGGTGGGTTGATGCTCGCCCAAAAAGG
>CXWL01119242.1_pt1 | contig 18476 bp, 16 predicted proteins | sample 590931 | NCBI WGS metagenome assembly CXWL01 (sample SAMEA3498368, study PRJEB10139) | groundwater metagenome | biome: water well; material: biofilm material | place: Germany | collected 2015-04-27 | reverse complement strand
ACGTGTTCCCCAGCCTGGTGACGCAGATGGTGGCGATCGGCGAGGAATCGGGCGCGCTCGACGCGATGCTGGGCAAGGTGGCCGACTTCTTCGAGGCGGAAGTGGACGAGGCGGTGGCCGGCCTGGCCTCGCTGATGGAGCCGCTGATCATGGTCGTGCTGGGGGTGCTGATCGGCGGCCTGGTGATCGCCATGTACCTGCCGATTTTCAAGCTCGGTTCGGTCGTGTAGCTTCCTTCTTCTTGGACGCTCGCGAGGGTCCGGTCGAGTTCGTCAAGGCTAATTTCCTGGTCGTGCCTGATGAGCTTGACCGGCCCGCCATGCGGCGCTACCAGCGGCGTGCCTTTGTTCAAGGGCCGTTGGCCGGCGTCGATCCGGGAGTGCATTGCCCGGCGAGCCAATCGATTGCTCAACGAATTTGGCCGTACCGACATCGACCCAGCATTACCCGCCCCGCGCGCGCGCGTACTGCGTCGCGTAGGAATTCTTCAGAATCCAATCGTCTTGCACGTGCCCATGTAATACCTCCGATAGTGATCATACTTATCGAAGGTTTCCGTCAAGATTGTGGGCAGGCCATCCCGATCACGTTGGTTCCTGTGTAGAGGAGGTGGTCGCCCCGAAGCGGCCATCGGCAAACGGCCCACCGTCAGTGGGGTTGAGCCCACCCGTCCGCACCGCCGGTATGCAAGCAGACCAACGCGGCAGCCCGTTTGCGTTTCCGCAAATCGGGCGCACACTCCATCGCTATGCTTATTTCAGAGGGGCTTGGAAAGCATCTGCGAAAGTGGATGTCAGAAACGGACAATTGGGTAACTCCATCCGGTATATATCGGGGCAACTGCTGCATATCGACAGACCCCTCCAGTACAAGCGCCCTCTACTTTTCGCTTGCTGCGGACATGAACGCAGTCGTTTGTCAGTGTGGCACGTAATCGAAAGACGCGCATGCTAGATGATGTCATGTCCGGCCTCGAGCCCGAGCCCGCAACAGCCGACGAGTTGTACGAAACGTACCGGAAAGGTTTGATCCGGCGACACATCTGTATGAACGGGCGGCTCGATCAGGTAACGTGGCTGCGTCAGTACAGCCCGGCTTCGGCCTGTGAAACATGGTTCCAGCAAAGGCTGCTGCGTAATCACCGCAGGCGGCGCGAAGAATTCGTCGACCCGGCCAGTGGAGAGACCAAGACCGCCGATTTCCACTGGCGCCCGATGCACCACGAGCAGGGCGACCCCTCGCGTGTCCCGGTCAGTCGCGGCGGCGGCGACAACCCGTTGCTGCACGGCGGTCTGGCGTTGGCCGTGTTCTCGCTAGAAAGCAGTCTGGGCGTTTCCTCGCAATCGTCGCTGCGGTACGCCCACCAGTTGTTCGGCTACTTCGTCGAGTGCGAGATTCCCGGTGACCGGCGCGGCTGCCTTCTGCGCAAGAACTCGGCAGGCATCGCTAGCGAGCTTGCGTCGCTCGACGAGATGCTCGGAGTCTGTATCGGCTTGCTGTTCTATCTGAGAAGTCTGGACACACACGGTGAAACGTCACGCGCGTGCCAGGTTCGAGAATTCGTCCAGCGGATCGCCCGGGCGATGGATGAGCACGGATTCTGGCTCTTACCGTTTGCGGATGACCTTGCATCTGCCAAGGCAAGGGGATATCTAAGCCCACACTTTACCCCGGAGATGGGAACAGCTGTCGGCTTCATGTTTGCCTATCCGTTCTGGCTGTTTTTTCGCGCAGCGCTCGGTAGCGAATGCCCGAGCATGGACTGTCACTGGTCCGGCAGCGAGTTCAAGCGGTACTTCCCGGAGTACCTGCTCGACAGCAACAACATTCTGGACAAGAAGTGGATGCTAATCGCCCAGGCGGCGGAAAAGGCTGAGCCGACCTCATGGGACTACCTGCAGAACACCTTGGTCGGGGCTGGCGTCGGCGCACTGTTCGGCCCCATCGGCGCTGCGCTCGGTGGCCTTCTCGGCTTCGGCGGGACCGCCGCCACAGACGTGAACTTGGAGTGGGACGAGAAGAACTTCTTTGTCAACACGCTCAAACTGGCTGAGAACTACTTCGACCCCGCCGGCAACATTGCGCGCCAGGCATTTCGTTTGGTTGCCGACGAGTGCGGTGCCGAGCGCAATTTGGATGAGAAGTTTTTCAACCTCGACCTGCTGGCGCTTGCGTCGATCATGGCGCTGGAGTGCAAGCCAGACGACAGTGAGATCAGGGATCAGGTGGGGGCGACATTTGGAACACTAATGGAGGCCTTCACGATCACCCAGCCTTTGCCGACCCGAGGCAGCGTCGAAGTCGCCGTTGGACGCTACAACGCCATCTTCGGCATACTGGCGCGACGCGGACGCCACCACCACTCAGGGCAGGATTCCACTCAGGAGAAACAGCTCGAACAGGATGCGTTCGAAATCCTGCGACGCTGGCCCCCAGTACTGGAGTCCGAATGGAAGACCTTCCAGCATGATCTGCCGTTGGCGCGTTTCCCCCTGATCGAACTCCTTCAGCAAGCAGTGGGGCTGGAGCAGGTCGCCATCCGCCCGGGATTCGGTGTTGACATCGACGAGTATGGCCGACGCTGTAGAGTCTCCTGGATGCGCGGCGAGATCACCCGCCGACTGGGCGATCGTGCAAACGACTGGTGGGACCGCTTTCGTAACCAGGGGACGCCGGGAAACTTCAACCCCCGCAACCAGTGGGGCGTGGGCAACTGCTGGCAGCACATGTGGTGGCCTGACAGCTGCACCGCGTTCGAGAAGCCCAGTCACGTGATGTTTGGCCAGACCTGGGGCGACCACAATGAGTTAAGATTTACCCCGAAAGCGATGTCGGCGGAGACGTTTGCCGCGGACCTTGCTGATGAGCGTTTCGACGGACAAGCGATCACGATGGAGGGCGACGGGCTGGACCTGTTGTTTCCTTCCATGCTCGCAGCGCTCTGGTCGATCGCGCCGGTGCCGACCCTCAGCGCAGCTGGCCGCGAGACATTATGGCCAACTTTGCCATATCTGGGTGCATCGCCTAAGGGCGAGTGGCTCGGCGGTCTGGCGGCGTCGATCGTCGATGACCATCATGGCGAGTCCGGGCGCTGGCCGCAGAAGGAGCTCGTCGGGCTGCGCCGACGGAACGCGCAGCAATGGGTTCGAATTACGTCCACTGCGGGCGGCCTGCGGCGTAGTGAAGTCCCGCATCGCCCGCCACTGATATTTGGAGGCGAGTTCCTTGTTTTAAACGAACGCTTCCGGGGCACTCGCAGGCACCGTTACACCGAGGTACAGCCAAGACTACGGATGATGGTGGCATCATGTAACCCCGATTGGAACTTCTACGTTGAGTTGGCTGACAGAAAGTCGATACTCTGCTCAACGCCAACTTGGCAACCAGTCTCATTGGTGGCCCATGACCCTGATCTCCACGTAATTCGCTCGCGGCTCCGCGGCAACGCAGACATGAATAGCGTTTGCCTGCGGCTCGACGAGATTGAACCGAAGAGTATGCTTTCGACGCTGGACTCGTCCATCTACTTCTGGTGCATCCATGCACGGCTGCCGATTCCATACGAAAGCGTCGGCAACGAGGCCTTCGAGTTCCGCACAGTTGGCGCTCGGCCCTTGTGGTGGCGTCAGAACTGTTTGCCGCCGGCAACTTCGCGCTGCCGACTATTCCTGAACCCGCACCAGGGAACGGTCCACGATGTCTCAAACCCACAGACCGCGCATTGGCAGGGGTCATTGCGCGCTTTCAACTGCGTTTGGTTACCCGTCACGCGCCCGGCACTCAGCGCGCAGCCCAATCTCGACGCCGCGCTGCTAAGCATCTTGACCAGCGGTGAACTGGGCGCCATCACGTCCAACAGGCAGCTGCACCTCCGCGGGAGAAACATCTACTTCGAGGCACGGGAAGATCACCTCGTCAATTTCAACAGCACACACCCGGCGCAGCAAGAGCGGCATAAGGGAATGAATCGTCGCGACGCCCGCTGGTGCAGTTACTGTCGCAACTGTGCATCATAGGATGCCTACGGTTTTTACTCGGGTGGGAGCACGCTTAGTCACCGGAAGCACGACCTTTTACGATAGCGTTTTATAGACGAAGAGGAAAAATGATATGCCCCGCCTAAAATCTGCAATATCTCCAATCGTGGGTGTGGTTAGATCGACAGCCGGCGATACCACAATCGTTGGGAGCCACAGTCAATTTCAGCCTCAGGAATACGTTCTAAATACGGCGGATCCCACCATCGCCGTCAGACTGATGTGTGCAGATCGCGGCAGGGCGAAATTCAATTCCCGGATGGGGAGCATTGCCGCAGCCTTCCGCGCGGATCTGCCTGCGCCACTCGGACTGGTCGGAATGACGGAGGTCCCAGACTCGGTGGAATGTCCAGAGTCTGTGAGTGGCGCCGAATGCGCGGCGCGTGCGTTCTCAGTACATTTCGGCGGGCAAACGCCTTGGTCGAAGCATGAGCAGCTTGGGGCTGTCCTGGGAGCAGAGTGGGACCATAAAGGCGCGGAGGCTTGGGAACTTGGGAAGGATTCGATATCTCATCTTGGAAACAGAAGCACGCGTCACCTATTGGAGACATTGGCGGTTCACAGAACGACGCACTGGCGTCAACGCTTCTACGTGACGCACCTATCACATGGGGATCAGGGCGAGCAACGTCGCGATCAGGCCCGTCGACTGATCGACTTGGTGCGCGAACGAGCAAATTTGAATGAACTCTCGCCGATTGTTGTTGGCGATTTTAATTCTGGCGTCGATTCACATGTCGGCGAGATCATGCAGAAGCATTTTCATTTGATCCAGACGAGCGGGATTGATCACATTTGGATCGGTAAAAAAGCAACATTCATCGGCGCGCGCGGTAGATTTGTCAGTGACGACGTATCGATAGTGGATCTTATGGGACTGCAGCTGACGCACCATAACTCGCCGAGAACCAATATAAAAGTGGAAGCTTTTGATGAGACCGGGTGGAACTTCAAAGTCGCTGTGAAGACGGGCGGAAGGGACTACGCCGGTACGGATGCAAAGGTGTACATTACATTGATAGGTGACGAAGCGAGCACGCAGGAATTTCGTCTCGACACGATGAATCATGACGACTTTGAAAGGGGCAACACGGACTCTTTCCTAGGTACCACGTACCATCTTGGCGAGCTGACTGCAGTACGAGTCAGGCATGACAATAGCAGTGACAATGCTGGCTGGTATTTGGAGAACGTTGTCGTTACAGATTGCGCAAGCGGTCGAAAGTGGACGTTCGCCTGCAATCGATGGCTATCAACGGACAAAGGCGGCATTGATTTTCACTTCCCCCTGACCGGAACTAGTTAAGTTATTCGATTGCATCTAAAAATAGCCAAAGGTGGATGATCTACGAGGTTCGCCACATGGCCTCGGCAGCGACGGACGGCGTTCTGCCTAGCGGCTGGCGCGGCCGATCAGCACATGGGCGACGATCAATCCCGCCAGGCCGAACCCGACCACCCAATGCACCATCGACCAGATCGGACGGTTCGCTTCGTCGGCCAGGTAGTACAGGCCGAACGCAGTCACCACCAGCACGGCCATCGTCACGATCATCGCCCAGCCAGATGCCAGGTTGCGCTGTGCCCGCAGTGCGCGGCGAACGTGGATATTCATCAGGCTGCCGAGAAAGAACAGCAGCGCCATCGTCGCGGCGCCGTGGATCTTCATCGCCCACGGCTCGAGCGGATGGATGGTCTCGCCGAACTGGCCGGCCGGGCGCAGGAAATGCCGGGCGATCAGCCATGCCGCGCCGCTTAGCAGCAGCAGCACGATGCTGGCATACAGCCAGCGGCGATTCCAGCGCTCGACGTGCAGGTTGATGTGATGGCGCGAGTGCGCGCCGCCGGGACTGGGTAGTTTATGAAGGGGCATCACTCAGATTATAAGTGCAGTGGCGCCGAACGCACGCAAGCAGGGATGGTCCGCATCGCCGCTGGCCATCACCACCTTGGTCAACGCGTCCGCGGCGGCGCAGCTTGGCGCGCGCACGCTCGCGCTCGCCGTCGCCGCAACGGGCTGGCCGCTGCGGCCATCAACCAGTGGGCTGACTTTCAGCCCACCCGGCGTCAGCCTGGCGGCGAAGTAGTTGGCGGAGGTGGCGATCGCCTCGTCGCGCAGCGTCAGCCGGGCGCCGATCGCAGCGGGGCGATCGGCGGCGCGCACCGCCACCGGCCATGGCGCCGGACCGATCACACGCAGGTCGCCGCCGGCGTTGACACAGGCGCTGTCGACGCCGCGCAGCCGCAGCGAGTCGATCGCTAGGTCGACGGCGTAGCCTTTGGCGATGCCGCCAAGGTCGATCCACGCATCGGCCGTCTTGCGCACGCGCCCGATCGCCTCGAGCTCGTACGCCCGCACCCCGGCGACGAACGGCGGCGCCGGAGTCGCCGGCGCCGGCAGGTAGGCCCATTCGACCAGCCGCGGCGCGCACGCCAGGTTGAAGCAGCCGCCCGACGCGTCAGCCACCTGCGCGGCCAGCCGCAGCACCGTCCACGTGTGCGGATCGATGTCGACCAGCTCGCCGGCGCGCGCGCGGTTAAAGCGCGCGACGTCGCTGGCCGGATCATGAAAGCTCATCAGCTTGTGCACCAGCGCGATCGCCGCGAACGCCGCCGTGGCGGCGGCCGGCGCGGCGTCGTCGTCGAGCGTGATTTCAACCAGCGTGCCCAACCAGGGCTGGGCACGCCGCATCATTTTGCCAGCACCACCTGGGCGATGGCGGCAATGCGGCGCACGCCGTCGGTGACGTGGGTGCAGGACAGCGTCGCCCCGCTGATATTGGCAATCCCTTCGCCGATGGCGATGCCGGTCTGCGCGCGCTTGCCGACAAACTGCCGCCGCCACGCCGGATTGCGGATTTCGCCGCCGTGGCTTTCGCGGTAGCTGAGGATCTCGACCTGGCGCACACTTGCATCCGGGTTCAGTCCGACCGCGTAGGAAATCAGTTCGAACTTGCCCACCACGTCGTCGAGCACGACGTAGCCGATCAGCTGCTCGCCTTTGAGGGCGGCCACCACGCGCCAGTTCACTGACCTCGATGGCACGCCGGCCAGCTTTTCCACTTGCTGCATCTGCGCCGTCGACAGGGCAATGTCCTGGTGACGAAATGACGTCGCCTCGGGGAAGATGACCTTCTGCGACTGTTCGACGCTCAGGTATTGGGTCGCGAACGCCGGCGCGGCGGCGGCGCCGGCGGCCAGCAAGACCCAGTTGAATGGCCGGTTCATGGCGCGCGTCAGTACGAAAAGCCGACGCCGAGGTTGAGGCGGTCGCGCGTCTTGTCCTCGCTAAACTTCTGATAATCCGCCTTCAGCACCACGCCTTCGCCGACGCGCAGATTGGCGCCCAGCGTCACCACTTTTTCGTCGGCGCCGGCCGGCACGCCCAGGCCGGCCGGCAGCGCCGGATAGCGGCTGGCCGTATTGAAAAGTTCGTAGCGCGCGAACGGACTCAATACATAATCACCCGACTTGAGCAGCTGGTAGGCGGCCTGCGCATACCAGCCGTCGAAGCTGGACGGCACCGGCGTCGGCTGGCCGGCGAAGGTCAGGTTCAGTGCATCGACGTTGGAGATCTCGCCGCGGGCGTACACCGCCGACAAGTCCCAGTGGCCCGGCGTGTAGCGCCCGTGCAGGTCATATACGGTGACGCGCGCGTCCGGCGCGGCGAAACCGGCGCTCTTGTGACCGGCGTTGCCGGTGAAGACCGAGCCGCCGAGCAGCAGGCCGGGCACGCCGCGCCAGTTGAGCGCACCGTGCACCGACAGGTTGCGCGACTTGGCCAGCTGGCCTTCCTGGTGGATGCTGGCCAGCGGCGACTCGCGCCCTTCGGCCGACGCGGCGTCCCACTTGGTCATGTCGAAGCCGGTGGTCAGGCCGGCATCCCAACTGAGCCCGCCCGCCGTGTCGCCCGACATGCCGACCCCGACCTCGCGCCAGGTCGATGGAATGATGGCCGTTTCGACGAAGTTGCGTTCGACGCCGTAGTAGGCGGTCGGCTCGTGATTGGCGTTGAGCAGGCCGGCCGGAATCAGGAACAATCCCGCCTTGGCGCGCATGCCGTTGTCGAATTCGCGCTCGACGTAGAGCTGCTCGATGGCCGTCTCGCCGGCGTCGCTGGCGGACGTCACCGCGTGCTCCCATTCGAACTCCGACACGATCTTGGTCTTGTCGTCGAAGCGGTGCTGGATGCCGATGACCGCGCGCCGCACGTCGGTCTGGGCGGCGCTGGCGTTCTTGCTCGGCCGGTTGTAATTGAGTTCACCGTAACCGGTGATCACCGTCGATGGCGCCGTCGCGGCGACCGGCGCCGGCGTGGCCGCGGCCGGCGCGGGCATCTGCGCCAGCGCCTGCTGTTGCTGCCCGATGGTGTCGGTCTTGCGCTGATTGGCCTTCAGTTCGGCCTTCAGCTGTTCGAGCTCGGCGGCCATCTTGTCGATCCGCGCGAGCAGTTCGGCCTCGCTGGCCCGTGCGTGCAAGGGGGCGGCAAGGAAGGCCGTGGCCAGCGCGGCGGCAAGCAGTGTGCGATTCATGGGATTCTCGATTTTCAAAATGCGGGTTGTGGTTGGTCGGCATCGTTCAGGGTGCCGAGGAATTGAATCAGGTCGTCGATCTCGCCGCTGCTCAACGCGGGCGCCATGCCGGCCTGGCGGTTGTAAGGGCCTTCGCTGCGGTTGACGTTGGCGTGGTAGGCCGCCGGCAGGTCATCGAACTTCAGGACGGTGCCGTCGGCGGCGCGCGGATACCACTCTTCCGGGTTGGTATCGCGGCGCGCGTAGAAACCGACGACATCTTTCAAGGTGGTGAACACGCCGTTGTGGAAGAACACCTTGCGGGTGGCGACATTGCGCAGCGTGGGCACCTTGAAGGCGCCGCACAGGTCCGCGCGCGCCGCCAGGTCGCTGCGGTCAGGGCCGCACAAGCCCAGGTCCACATAGCGCGGGTCGGCGGTCGCCGCGATGCGGGCATTGCGCGGCACGCCCAGGTTGTCGAAGCTGAAGTCGGTGAACAGCGGGGCAGCGCCGTCGGCGCCGCGCGCGCTGGTGTGGCATGCGCTGCAGTTGCCCTTGGCGGCATCGTTGAACAGCGCCAGGCCGCGCAACTGCGCTGGCTGGAGCTGCGCTTTACCCGCCAGGAACTGGTCGTACAGGGAATCGAACGGATGGAACGCCGGATCCTCCTTCTGGAACTGCTGCAGCGCGAACGCGACGCGGTCGAACGCCTGCTCCGGGTCGTCGAGGATGGCGGCGCCGAAGACGAGGCGAAATTGCGCGGCGTAGGAGGCGCCCTTCAAGCGCCCGACCAGTTCTTCCTTGCTCGCGTTTGCCATTTCATGCGGGGCCAGAAACGGGCGCATTGCCTGGTCCGCCAGCGAGCGCGCACGGCCGTCGCGGTCGAAGCCGCCGGAAGGGGCGCCGTCCTGGTCGAACGCGAAGGCCGGGGTCGCGCTCAAGTAGCGCAGCGATGGGGTGGCGCGAAACCCGGCAACGGTGCCGTCGGCGCCACCCAACTGGGCCGCCAGCAGGTTGGGCTGGGCATGCGCGCTGGCCGGATCGTGGCAGCTCGCGCACGATTGTTTTCCGGACGCGGACAAGCCGGCGTCGCTGAATATCTGCGCCCCCACTGCCGCCGCCGGACTCAATCGGGCAACCGTGCCGGGCGGCTCGGGCGCACTGGACCCGCCGCAGCCGGCCATGCAAGCGCCCAGCAGCAACGCAGCAACCGCGCCACCCAGGGACGAATTGTGGAAAAAAGACAGCATGGAGTAATTGTGGAAAAAAGACAGCATGGATTGTTTGAACCTGAAGGGCAGCAGATTTCGCAAATGAGAATGATTATAATTCGCAATCAAGAAGTCGACAATATCAGCACATCATTGTTGTGCGTCTGCCACATCGACGTGACCCTGCTGAAGGCGCCGATCTTCAGCAATGTCATCCGCAACGGCCTGGTGATCGCCATGTACCTGCCGATTTTCAAGCCCGGTTCGGTGGTGTAAGCCAGATCAGCTAGCGAAGACTCGCGGCAAGTATCTCGACACCGAACATGTTGAGCAAAGTGGGATACCGGGTATGGGTATCGAGTTTGGTCTTTGCCGCGCCGCACTTCAACGCCGAGCGCTCGAAGAACGCGGCAGCGAACCGGGTGTTCAATTGGCGGCTAAGGTAATAAATACCATCGGCCTCGGGAATCTGATGCCGGAAGTCTTCATCGCCGCCGAATACCTGAAATCGGTGGTCGACGCGGCACGCCGGCCGACGATGCCGTTGAGCTGGGGCCGAAACGCGCCGCGCGCGGAAGGACCTACTGCGTGGCAGGATGCGCACCTGGCCATGGATATCGACTTGCCGGCCTCGATATCGGCTGCGCCGGCGCGGCGGCACCTGGTTCTTGCGATGCTGTCTACTCATGAACCAAACGTTTGATCCACATCTGTAGATTTGCCGAATAAAAGGCATAGATTCAAATTGCTGGTCTCGTGGCCAGTTCTTTGACATTTACGGCATGCGAGGTGCGGGCCAATCATCATCCATTGATGCGGGCTATTGCAGAACATTTCCGGGATTTTTTATTCAGATGCGACAAAGCAATCCGGAGGATTGTGCCGGAAAAATACGTGAGCTGATTGGCACCGAATGACCCATTGGCAAGCTAACGGAGGAGGAAACGTCATGAGAGGATTTGTGAAAGACATTGAGGATCTTGCGCTCAAGAATGAGGAGTTTCGTCGCGTGCTTTATACCGCAAAGCACTGCCAGCTCGTCATCATGGCGTTACAGCCACAGGAAGAGATCGGCGTGGAAGTCCACAAGCTCGACCAGTTTTTCCGCGTCGAGGAGGGGACCGGAGAGGCGGTTCTCGATGGTGTTCGGACGGCGATTAGCGCCGGCTTCGCGCTACTTGTCCCGGCTGGAACAAATCACAACATCATCAACACCGGGAGTATTCCACTGAAACTTTATACGCTTTATGCGCCGCCGAATCATCGGGACGGCGTCGTCCACCATACTCGTGCGGACGCCGAGGCCGACAGCGAACACTTTGACGGCAAAACCACGGAATAGCCAGCCCGCCCGGACCTGGTTGGAACGAAGATGAGTGGCCAACAGTTTCCGATCATGCCCGTCAAGTGGCACCTTCGAACCGCTCTACGGAGGAAAAAGGACAGCTGTTGCGTCAAATTTCTCGCTCGTCGCCGCCGAAATCAATCCTCTTGTTCCATCACTGCGCGGACAGGGCTTCAACCGGGAACACCAGCGGCCAGCTGCGTCCGTACATGCCGAGGAGCGGACCTGTCGGTCTCCTCCAAGACGAGCTCGATATGCTCCCCGTCGGTTATACTCGACACATCGCTTTGCGACTGCATCAGACCGACACCTTTAATAAACCCAGTGCTCCGCTTGGTACTTGAAACCGCCCACCACTGGAATGAATATTTTGAAATTGAAGCGAATTTTTTACATCCTGCCGATGCTGCTTGCCATCGGTGCTCTCGCAGTCCTGCGGACTGAAGCTGCCCCAACGACTACGCATGGCCCTGCTGCTTCAGCGCAATCCCCCTCCCCGACGGTTGATGCCTCGACCAAGATATTGATCGAGCGCGGTCGGTATGTGGCCCAATTGGGCGATTGCATTGCCTGCCACACTACGGAAAAAGGCCGGCCGATGGCCGGTGGGCTCGCGTTGGTAACGCCTTTGGGCAAGTTGTATTCAACCAACATCACGCCCGACCCGAAAACCGGTATCGGCAAATACACTTTCGAACAGTTCGACCGCGCCATGCGACGCGGCGTGGCCGCTGATGGGCACAATCTGTACCCAGCTATGCCCTACCCTTCCTACGCCAAGATGAACGACGAGGACGTTCGCGCGCTGTACACCTTCTTGTTGAAGGGCGTGGCGCCCGTCATCGAGCCCAACAAACCCTCGGAGATGACGTTCCCGTTCAATCAGCGCTGGGGCTTGGCGCTGTGGAACCGGGCTTTTCTGGACACCACACCTTATAAACCGGACACGACCAAAAACGCCGTATGGAACCGCGGCGCATATTTGGTGCAGGGGCTGGGGCACTGCGGCGCCTGCCACACACCGCGCGGCGTCGGCTTCCAGGAAAAAACAATGGGCGATGCCGGCGTCAACGGCAAGTATTTTCTGGCCGGTGAGACGGTGGAGAGCTGGCGTGCGCTCAGCCTGCGGAACCTGTGGACGGTGGAGGACACGGTCCTTTTCCTCAAGACCGGTCAGAACGCCTTCGCCACGGCCTCGGGCAACATGGTCGACGTGATTCACCACAGTACACAGTACGTCACCACTGGCGACCTGACGGCTATCGCCAGCTACCTCAAGGCATTGCCACCTGGCGAGCATGACCGGCCGATGCCCGCAGCATCCGCCAAGACGGCGGCCACCAGCACCAGCACCAGCAGCAAGGTACCAAGCGAGCTTTTCACCACGCGCGGCGGCTTGGGCTACGTGCAGTTTTGCGCCGATTGCCACCGCCAGGACGGTGGGGGCGTAAAGCAGGTATTTCCGCCGTTGGCGCAGAATCCTACGCTGGTATCCGAGGATCAATCGACGCTGGTCCACATCACGCTTACGGGCTGGAAAACAGCGCAGACGGCAGCGCACCAGCGCGTTTGGACCATGCCGAGCTTCGCCAAGCTGGGCGATCAGGAGCTATCCGAGATCATCAACTTTACGCGCGCCAGCTGGGGCAAAAACGCCAAACCCATTGCGGCGGCGGAAGTGAAGGAGATGCGCGACGAGCTCAAGGCCAAGGACATCGACCAGTCCAAATTCGTGACGCCGCGCCTGGCAGACATGCTGGGGGCGCCGAATGCCACTCAGCTGGTGCGCGGCATGCGGCTGAATATGGAGACCAGGGCTTTGTTGCCTCAGCATGTGGGCAACAAGCTCAGCTGCGCCAGCTGCCACCTGAACGCCGGCACCGTTGCCGATGGCTCGCCGTATGTCGGGGTATCAGCCTTTTTCCCGAGCTATGCCGCGCGCGCGGGCAAGATCATTACGCTGGAGGACCGTATCAACGGCTGTTTCCGCCGCTCGATGAACGGCAAGCCGCTGCCGGTCGATTCCGCCGACATGAAGGCCATGGTGGCCTACTTCGACTGGATGAAGAAAAACACCAAGCCCGAAGACAAGGTGGCTGGACGTGGCGTTGGCAAGATCAGCACGGCGATCAAGCCCAACGTGGTAAACGGCAAGCAGGTGTACCAAGCGCAATGCGCCGTGTGCCACGGCATCAATGGCGAGGGCATCGAGCGCGCCGACGGCACGACCATCTACCCGCCGCTGTGGGGCGATGATTCATTCAACATCGGCGCCGGCATGGCCCGCACCTACAATGCCGCCGCCTTCGTGAAGCGCAACATGCCGATCGGTTTTCACAGCAAGTTTCCGCTCGGTCAAGGCGGCCTGAGCGATCAGGAAGCGGTCGATGTGGCAGAATACTTCTCCCACCAGCCGCGTCCGGACTTCCCTGATAAAGTCAAGGATTGGCCCAAGGACCAGAAGCCGGCCGATGCGCGATATTGACCGGCCAGATATACAGGCGTACGGCAGGCGCACCGCCAGTTGCGAGGATCTGTCCGCGCAATGAAATGATCGCTTGCAGGTAGCGATCAGCCAGATGGTCTCGATGATGCCTGAAGGCCTGTCGCGTCCAGGCGTGCCGCGGCACAGGAACGTCACCAAGCCTCCTAGGAGGCTTGCAACACGCGTACGGTAGCGCCGCCCAGATGGCGATATATCCTGCGTTTTCGTACTATCGGCCACCATTCGTACAGGAATATCTGCATTGGTCGCCACATCGCAACCCAGCCGCCGATGAGCAGGCTTTCCTTGACCAGTTTAGAAAAGGTGTTAGTCGCAAAAACGTCGAGAAGATCGGCGCCCAGCAGGCAAAACGTCAGGAATCCCAGCCCGATCAGGAGGCTTGTACGGCCCTCGATGAACAGCAGGCGCAAGTTGCGTTTGGCGAGCGTCGATTTATAGTCGAAGTAGTTGCGAATTGCGTCGGCAACCAGGGGCGATGGATCCGCGGGCGGCATCTTTTCAATGTGGACAACGATACAGAAGTGACTGCCCTGCGAAAACTCCAGTGCCCAGCTTTCGAGGAATTCGACGGCATCCCTATCCAGGTCGCGATGATGAAAAGGCGTAGGGTCCATCGAGTTGAACAACGCCGAGAGCTCGGCGATTCGAATCTCGATCTGATGGACAGCGTGCCGTCCGATCTTCATTGTCTACCCTGCAATCGCGCTATGCCCATTGCGATCGGACTGTCGGGCCGACCATGCTCAATTCGCATCGAAAGTGCGCAGGTAAGCGAGCAGATTGGCAATTTGCTGCGCGTTGCTGATTCCCCAGAACCGCATCGATGTGCCCGGAACGACATCGCTCGGCCCATGAAGAAACGCCGCCAGGTTCTTGTCAGACCAGACGATGCCCGACGTCTTCATCGCGGCGGAGTATTTGAAATCGGCGGTCGATGCGGCACGCCGCCCGACGATGCCGTTCAGCTGGGGGGCGAACGCGCTTCGCGCGGAAGGACCTACCGNNTTGGGCAGGTGCAAGGCACGATTATCGCACGCAGCCCCGCTTCGCCTTCGGAACGGCTTGTCCGACCGCAGGCGTCACGCCTTCGGCAGCGCCGGCCGCAGCACCAGCACCGGCACGTGCGAATACGCCAGCACCTTTTGCGTCTGGCTGCCGGCCAGCAGCCGGCTCAGGCCGCGCCGGCCGTGCGAGGCCATGAAGATGACGTCGCACTGGTAGTCGTCGGCGGCGCGGATGATTTCCTCGTAGGGCAGGAACGACAGCGCCGTGTGCGTCTCGCACGCCACCCCGGCCGCCTTGGCGTCGCGCGCGACCGCCTCGACCGTCTGCTGCGCCAGTTGCTGCAGCTCGGTGCTGTCGACGCCGGGATCGATCATCATGGCGCCGTCGACCGCCGGCAGCAGCGGATACGGCTGGGCGACGGAAAAGGCCACCACCGCGCCGCCGGCCACCTTGGCGTAGTCGATGGCGGCGGCCACCGCTTCGGCGGCCAGGGCCGAGCCATCGGTGGGTACCAGGATTTTCTTGTACATGGACTGCTCCTAATGGGACATCAAGACGGGAATGGTCATGCTCTTGAGGATGGTCTGGGTGACGCCGCCCAGCAGCACCTCGCGAAAGCGCGCGTGGCCGTAGCCGCCCATCACCAGCAGGTCGGCGCCGATGTCGGCCGCCAGCGACAGCAGCGCGGCGCCGACGTCGTCGGCATTCTCTTCGCGCCGCACCTCGACGTTGACGCCGTGGCGCGCCAGGTACAGGGCGATGTCGGCGCCGGCCAGGCGCGGCGGCTCGCCGGCGTTGAATACCGCCAGCGTCACCTTGCCGGCGCGGCGCAGCAGCGGCACCGCCGCCGATAGCGCGCGGCTGGCCGGCAGCGTCTCGTCCCAGGCCACCAGCGCATGCGTGCCGAAGGTGGCCACCGCATTCGCGTACGGCACCATCAGCACCGGGTGCGGGCTGTTGAGCATCACGTAGGCGGGCAGCTCGGGGTCGATGCGGGCGACCGGGTCGTCGGGGTCGAACTGGCTCATCACCACCAGGTCGGCGTAGCGCGCCTGCAAGGCCAGGCCGCCGGCGGCGTCGTCGTCGACCAGGCGCCGTTCGAACGACAGGCCGCCGATGGTGGACGCCAGTTGCTCGAAGCGGGCCAGCGCGTCGTTGGCGGTGTTGGTGAGCACCTCGAGCTGGGCGGCCAGGACGGTGCGCGCGATGTCGACCGTGGCGCCGTGGTAAATGAAGCGCGAAACGCCGGTCATCGCGGCGCCGATCAGGTGGGCGCCCTGCGCCGCGGCGATGCGCACCGCCAGCGCAATGCGCGCCTCGGCGTGCACCGAATGGTCGACGTGGACGAGGACGGTCTTGTAAGCCATGGCGTTCTTCCTTGTGAAGACGCCGCGGTATTGGCGCCCATCTCTTGCAGTTTGTCAGTTTGGCATCGTTATATCTTTGATCCACATCAAGCCGCGCGACGAGTATATTTAGTCGCATTGGTTTGCACATTGTGGCCGATCGCGTCTATGATATTCCTGAGATGCAACATAGATGCATCGCCACTAGTTTTTCGTCACGATTTGGAGTGTTATGCTACCGGAAACTCTTTTGTTCGCAGCGCCCGGCTCGCTCGCGGCGACGCTCGTCGCCGGCCTGTTCGGCCTGCTGATCGGCAGCTTCCTGAACGTCGTCATCTACCGCATGCCGAAGATGATGCAGCGCGATTCGGACAATTACGTGGCGCACGAGAGCGGCAAGGAATTGCCGCACCAGGACAATTTCAACCTGATGGTGCCGCGCTCGGCCTGCCCGCACTGCGGCCACCAGATCACCGCGCTGGAAAACATCCCGGTCGTCAGCTACGTCGCGCTGGGCGGCAAGTGCAGCGCCTGCAAGGCGCCGATCTCGATCCGCTACCCGCTGATCGAGCTGGCCACCGGGCTGCTGTCGGCGCTGCTGATCTGGAAGTTCGGCAGCGGCTGGGCCGGCCTTGCCACGCTCGGCTTCGGCTACGCGCTGCTGGCGATGACGGCGATCGACTACGACACCCAGCTGCTGCCCGACGACCTGACCTTCCCGCTGCTGTGGGCCGGCCTGCTGGTCAACCTGAACGGCACCTTCGCGCCGCTCAACGAAGCGGTGATCGGCGCCGCCGCCGGCTACCTGGTGCTGTGGGCGATCTACTGGCTGTTCAAGCTGGCCACCGGCAAGGAGGGCATGGGCTACGGCGACTTCAAGCTGCTCGCCGCGCTCGGCGCCTGGCTCGGCTGGACCATGCTGCCGACCATCATCCTGCTGTCGTCGGCGGTCGGCGCGGTGGTCGGCATCGCGCTGATCGTGTTCGCCCGGCGCGGGCGCGAAAAGCCGATCCCGTTCGGCCCCTACCTGGCCGCGGCGGGCATGCTCGCGCTGCTGTACGGCACCGAGCTGAGCGGCGTGTCGCACCGCATTTTCGGCTGACGCCGCATGGCCGGCGAGGATGACATGGAGCAGCGCCAGCGCCCCCTGCTGCAGATCGGACTGACCGGCGGCATCGGCTGCGGCAAGACCACGGTCGCCAACCTGTTCGGCGAGCGCGGCGCGAGCATCGTCGACACCGACCTGATCGCCCATTCGATGACGGTGGCCGGCGGCCCGGCGATGGCGCCGATCCGCGCCGCCTTCGGCGACGCCTATGTCGGCGCCGACGGCGCGCTCGACCGCGCCCGCATGCGCGCGCTGGTGTTTGCCGACCCCGCCGCCAAGCTGCGCCTGGAAGCGATCCTGCACCCGCTGATCCGCGCCGCCGCCGAGGCCGAGGCGGCCGCCGCCACCGGCGCCTACGTGATCTTCGTCGTGCCGCTGCTGATCGAATCGGGCAACTGGCGCACGCGGGTGGCGCGCGTGCTGGCGATCGACTGTCCCGAAGCGCTGCAGGTGGCGCGCGTGATGGCCCGCAACGGCTTGCAAGAGTCGCAAGTAAAGGCCATCATGGCGGCACAGGTATCGCGCGCCGAGCGGCTGGCGGCGGCCGACGACGTCATTACCAATGACGACGGCATCGCCGCGCTGGCGCCGCAAGTGGAGGCCTTGCACCGCCTTTATCTGGCAATTTCGGCCGGAATGGCATGAATACCAAGGGAGCGTTTGTAATTTTCCGGCGCTTGGTTCAGAATCACGTGATTCGCCTCCGGCCACCAAGTAAAGGGATGTCATTTTGATCGTCTACGAATACCCTTTCAACGAGCGCATACGCACGTTGTTGCGGCTGGAAGACCTGTACGACAAATTCAAGTTCTTTGTGCACCAGGAACACGCGATGCAGCACCACGTCGCGCTGTCGACCATTTTCGACATGCTCGAAGTGGCCGGGCGCGCCGACCTCAAGTCCGACCTGCTGCAGGAACTCGAGCGGCAGAAGCAAAGCCTGCTCAATTACCGCTCCAATCCGAACGTCGCCGCCGACATGCTCGACGCCGTGCTGGGTGAGCTCGAAACCGTCAGCGCCAACCTGGTGGCGGCGCAAGGCAAGACGGGCCAGAACGTGCGCGACAACGAATGGCTGATGAGCATCCGCGGGCGCACCATCATCCCCGGCGGCGCCTGCGAATTCGACCTGCCCTCGTANNTGACATCATCGCCTGGTTCGCGCCGCTGGCGCCGCTGTTCGACGCGCTGGCGCTGGTGCTGCGCCTGCTGCGCGACTCCGGCGGGCCGGTCAAGCTGATCGCCAGCGCCGGCAGCTACCAGCAAATGCTGCAAGGCAAGGTGTACCAGATGCTGCGCCTGACGCTCGATGAAACGCAGGGCGCGATTCCGGAGATATCGGCCAACAAATATATGTTGTGGGTTCGCTTTACGACCCAAGGCGGCGATTTGAAACCGAAGCCGCTG
>CXWL01001030.1_pt1 | contig 18485 bp, 20 predicted proteins | sample 590931 | NCBI WGS metagenome assembly CXWL01 (sample SAMEA3498368, study PRJEB10139) | groundwater metagenome | biome: water well; material: biofilm material | place: Germany | collected 2015-04-27 | reverse complement strand
ATCGACATCCGAACTGTAGTTCAGCTCATGCCCGCCCAGCTTCCCCATACCCATCACGGCGAANNGTCGTCTCCGGCACCGGCGACAGGCGCAGCAGATCGCGCACGCCGATCCGCAGCATCTCCCGGCGGCGAAACCGGCGCAGCGCTTCCAGCTTCATCTCCTTCACCGTCAGATGAGCCAGGCTCTCGTGCAGCGCCGTCTCCAGCTCCTTCCGGGGAGGCGGCTTGGACAAGACTGCCTCTTCCGACAGCCAATAGACCAGCATGGGATCGCGGATGACCGTAAAGGCGAGCGCGTCGCTGTTGCCGAAGATCGTGCAGAGCAGATCGAGCATGCGCGGCGAGCTGCGCAGGTAGTCGAGAAAGGACGAGCGCGTGACTTCGCCGAACAGCCGTTCCCAATGATTCAACGCCTGGTCCGGATCGGCGGTTCGTGAGATGGAATCCAGCAGGATCGGGAGGATGTCTGCCAGCTGACGCCGATGATGGGGTTCCCCCGCCATCGCCTGAAGATTCCGGTCGGCCTGCTCGATATCGTGCAGGTGATAGGCGGACAGAATGGTCTCGATTTGTTTGGAATCCCGCTCCGTTGCCAGCAGAACGGGCTGAGGATCGGGCTTACCGGAAATAGGCAGAACTTCTCCTCGATCAGACTTGGAAGGTGTCGTCCCTGGAGCAGACAGTCGAATTGGTTTCTTATTAGTACCCACGTAAATCCCCTACAGGCACTACTACTGTTGAAGCTTCCGCAGGATGTTCAAAATGGCTGTCCGGCAAGGCCGCAGCAAGCGAGGGGCCGAGCGAAGCGAGAACGCCGCTGGCGGACATTTTCAACATCCGGCTAATCATGGGGCGGCATTATACTGACTCAACCCATTCCGGTATACTAGGGCCGGTCAGCCAAAGGATTCGATCTCTATGCCCCTCGATGAGCAGCTCAAGCAAACAGTGAGTGCCCTCTGCGCCGACGTCGCCCCCGATATTCTTCAGGATTTTCTCAGCCGCATGGATCGGGAATACTTCCGCCGCTTCGAACCGGCCATCATCGCCAAGCACGTTCGGCTCACCGCGCAGCTGACACCCGATCATCCCTGTGAAATCACGATTGCCGAACGCCCCGATCAACATTTCGATCTCACGCTCGTGGCCTACGACTATTTTTCCGCCTTTGCCAATATCTGCGGTCTGCTCTCCGCCTTCGGCCTGAACATCGAGGAAGGCCAGATCTACACCTTCGCCGACAGCGCGGCACCGGCATCAACCCGCAGCAGTTACGCAGGCGGCCCGCGCATCCGCCCGAAAAGCCGGCCGGGCTTGAGCCGGAAAAAGATCGTGGATGTCTTTCGCGTACAGCCGGGGCGCGGCATTCCCTTCGGACCGGAGGATCACCAGCGGCTCATCGGCGAACTCACCACCCTCATGAAGCAGCTCGATACCGGCGAGTTCGACGAAGCACGCCAGGCAGTGAATCGCCAGTTGGTCGAGCAACTGGGCAAGCGGCGCGGCTCCTTCAGCGGCCTGCTCCATACCGTCCACATCACCTTCGACAACAGCCAGTCGCCTACCGACACGGTGATGGATATTCAATCAGACGACACGCCGGCATTTTTGTACGCCTTCGCCAATGCGCTCGCCATGCGCAACGTCTATATCGACAAAGCGCAGTTCGCCATCGAGGGCGGTAAGCTGCACGACCGCTTCTACGTCCGGAATCGCCATGGACAGAAGCTGACCGACCCCGCCGATCAACAGCACCTGCGCCTGACTGCCGTCCTCATCAAGCAATTCACCCACGCATTGACCTGGGCACCGGACCCGGCCAAAGCACTCGAAGCCTTCGATCAGTTCCTTGACCTCACTGTGCAGGACACCAAAGGCAAGGCCCAGCAGCAGGCCCTCGCGTTCCTCGGCGACAAGAAGACCTTCCCTCTCCTCGCCCGCCTGCTCGGCACCAGCGACTTTTTGTGGGAAGACTTCCTCCGCCGCCAGCACGGCAATCTCCTGCCGCTGCTGCAGCACTACCGCGACGCCCCGCTCATCAAACCGCAAGCCAGGCTACGCAAAGAACTCGACAAGCTCGTGGACAAGGCCAAGACCGACGAGGCCCGCAAAGAAGCGTTGAACCGTTTTAAGGATCAGGAGCTGTTCCGGATCGACATGAAACACATGGTCGAATCCTCCGGCCTGGCCGACTTCTCCCTGGCCCTCACCGAACTGGCCGAAGTCATCGTGAGCCGCAGCCTGCGCGATTGCCAGGCCAAGCTGGAGAAACAGTACGGAATGCCGAAGCTGGCGAACAAGAAACCCTGCCCCTTTACGATCCTGGGCCAGGGAAAATTCGGCGGCCGCGAACTGGGCTACGCCTCAGACATCGAAGTTCTCTTCGTCTACGGCGGCGCCGGACGCACCAGCGGCAAACAGGGCATCGAAAACAGCGAATACTTCGAACGGCTCGCGCAGGAACTCTTGCAATGGATCGAGGCCAAGCAGGAAGGTATCTTCCACCTCGACATCCGCCTGCGCCCCCACGGTGGCAAAGGCTCGCTGACGAATCCGCTGGAAGAAATCATCAGCTACTACAGCCCCACAGGATTAGCCGCGCCGTTCGAACGCCAGTCCATGATCAAGCTCCGCACCGTCGCCGGTGATACCGCCCTCGGCAAGCAGGTCGAAGCCCATCGCGATCATTATGTCTACGGCGGCGAAGCCTGGGATCTCCCTACGGCGTTGGATTTGCGCCGGGCGCAATTGAAGCAGCTCGTCGAGCCGGGCACAGTGAACGTGAAACACAGCGCCGGCGGCCTCGTCGATATCGAATACGCCGTGCAATATCTGCAAGTCATGCACGGGCACAAGCAGCCGATCTTGCGGACGCCCAATACGATGCAGGCCTTAGCGGGATTGGTGGAATGCGGATTGGTCACCAGGCAGGACGGCGAACAGTTACGCAAAGCCTATCTCTTCATCCGTATGCTTATCGACGGCCTCCGCATGGTGCGCGGCAACGCGAAGGACTTGGTGCTTCCCCCGCCCGACTCAGAAGAATTCATCTTCCTGGCCCGCCGCGTCGGCTATACCACCGACGACTGGCAAGCAGGCGCCAGACATTTGCAGACGGATATTGAGCAGCATATGAAGCAGACCAGGGAGTTTTTTGAGCGGACGTTCGGGGCTCTGTGAGTGACAATTTGGCTCTAGAAATGGAGCCCCATCTCCAGCCTCAGAAAATTGCAACATTAGTAATAGAAGCTGACTAGGGGAGATGACCACAAAGCAACAACAATGGCAGCAGACATCATCTGACTTGATTGTGCCAACTGGGACTGTCACGGACAAGTCTGCAACCGATAGCGAGACCTATCTTCACATCAAAGAAAAGAGCCTGCAGCTTGAACGGCTATACACCGATGCCGGCATTGAATTACCTGGCACATCTGATCTGGCAAGTTTGATCGCTGATGCCATCCTATTCCTTCGAACCATTGATAATCACACTCCGTTTTGCGAGCTCTTGCATCGGATACTCTAGCCTTGCTAGATCGCAAACGATCGAAGGCAAAGGACGTGCTGTGAGAAATCGAGTTTTGGTCCATCCTAAGGCATCACGGGTTCGACGCTAAGCTTGTCGAACCGCCGGACATAACATTGACTTTTGAGGGCGATTTGGTAGGAATTGCGTGCAAGAAATTCTACTCAGAAAACAATGTTTCCAAAGTCATTTCTCAGGCGGTTGAGCAGATAGAATCGAGTTATAAGTTCGGCATTATTGCCGTAAACCTTGACGAGTTAGTCCCCGCAAACCAGTTCTTAAAGGCACAGACTCTCGAGAAGATGGGTAAAACTATTAGCGTTTTAAATGACCGATTTCTCAGAACTCATTCTCGTCATTTTAAGAAATACCTACTTTCCGGTCGCGTGACTTCTGTTCTAGTCTCAACTAGCGTCCTTGCAGCAGTGGAACAGGGACGGCCGAATTTCACCAATGCCAAACAATGCACCATCTGGTCAGTTCCAGGTCTTGATCCGGAAAAGAAAAAACAGTTATCAAGGTTCTATAGCCAACTTATGCGGAGCGAGGGCTAGGCAAATAACGACGGCGCAAGATCGAGAGCGACCGAAGAGGAGTTGGCAAACAATGGTTCCTTGTATCTCTCGGCATATGGCACGATACCATCATCCATTCAGGATGGCGCCGTAAGCACTCCAATCGCTCACCCACTGAGGGATTCGCATGGAAGCAAGTTTTTGGCACAATCGATGGCAGACGAACCAGACAGGATGGCACGAACGCGCCGTCAACCCGCTGCTGACCACACACTTTCCTTCCTTGAACGTGTCTCCGGCCGGGCGTGTGTTTGTGCCGCTCTGCGGTAAGTCGCTCGATCTCGGCTGGCTGCTGTCTCGCGGTTATACGGTCGCGGGAGCGGAACTCAGCGAACTGGCCGTGACACAGCTCTTTGCCGAGCTCGGAATGGAAGCTCGTATCTCGGAAGTCGGGGAGCTTAGACTCTTTCGCGGAGAGAAGATCGACATCTTCGTGGGCGATATCTTTGACCTGTCTCGCGAGATCCTCGGCCCCGTCGATGCGGTCTATGACCGGGCCGCTTTGGTCGCACTACCGGAGGCCATACGGACACGGTACACAGCGCATCTCAAGGCCATCACTGGAATGGCACCCCAACTCGTCATCGGCTATGAGTACGACCAAACCATCGTGGCAGGACCTCCGTTTTCCGTTACCTCCGACGAACTCCGCCGCCATTACAGCGACGACTATACCCTCAAGCTGCTGGCCCGCGTGGAAGTCCCCGGCGGGCTCAAGGGCAAGTGCCCGGCGACGGAACATATCTGGCGATTGAACAAACGGCCGGCCTAGCACATCCGACAGAACTGCACAGCTTGCTTCTGCGCACCCGGGCGGATGTCCAAACCTACGACTCCACGTCCAGCTGATGCCCTTTACGCCCGCCGCCACAGTGCGGATGGCTCGGCACGCCGCCAGTGACCATCAACCTCGCCATATCCACCGCCCGCACCACCAGCCCCTGCGCCCCGTCCCGTAAAGCCTTGCTGTTCTGCACATCGAGGTTGTTCCGCTCCATATCCTCGGCGCTCCACCCGCGCGAATGCGCGATGAACGGAAGCTGCGGGAACTGGCAGCCCACTTCGGAGAAGAACATGAGCATCTGCCCCGCGACAGCCTGCACATTGTCCTGCCCGCCGGTGATAATGAAAGCCGCCACTTTGTTCTTGAGCAGATGTTTGCCGGCGATCGTCTCCTGGTTCTGAATGCAGTTCATCCGCTCGATCATTTTGTAATACAGGCTGCTGGCGTTACCCCACCGAATAGGCGTGGCGATCAGAATGACGTCGGCCCAATGGACGATGGCTTCATACACGCGGTCGAGCTGGTCGGCGGGATCCATTTGTGTGATGGAACAGGGCCAGGTGCAGGCGTCGGCCGACTTGGAATAGTAGCCCTCGCAGGCGCGGAAACTCAGCTCCCGCAATTTGATGTATTGGGTTTCGACATTCAGACATGTCCGCGCATGGTCCAATGCCGTTTCCAGCAGCGCGTCCGAGGTGCTGTAGCGGGGATGCTCTTTCGTCATCACCGTCGTGGAAATACCGACGACGCGAATCGCGCCTTCCTGCCGGACGACGGGCCGGGCCAACGGATGCTTGGCATGCGGCTGCTTCTTGCGCTTCGTGGCGGACCTCAGATCGACAAACACATGATCCTGCTCAACCTTGACGGCGTAGGCCGGCACGCAGTCCTGCTCATAGCCCGGCTCGCCCTGGCCGGTTTGATGATGGAATTTCCAATAGTGCCAGGGACAGACGACGTAGTCCCCGTCGAGGATACCGTCGTCTAACGGCCCGCCCACATGATTACAGACGCCAGAGATGGCGCTGAAGCGGCCATCTTTACAGATGAGCGCAATGGACGTCTTGCCGCACATCACCTGCTGAATCGGCCGGCGTTTGAGTTGCTCCACAGGCCCTAGATTGATCCACTGCGCATCCGGCATCGTGCGACTCCTTTGATTGGCAACCCCGACGGGTGAAAGCTGGTGAACCCTGCCATGACGCGAACAGGAAGGCAAGGCGCACAGCCCTGCACGCCTCTCCACATTGCTATGGATCAGCAAAGCCGGACCCGAAGCGCCTTGGTAATCTTCGTTGCCTCGTTCAGAGACAAGCAGAGCGGTCAGGAGTCTATTCTGAGAAGAAAAGATTTACAGAAGCCATTTCGCCCCCACCCGTTGAGGCGCCTACCGCTCATGAGTGCGGAGAGGCCGGGGTCGATCCGGATACCTGAAAGTGGTCGTATTTCACCTTCTATATAGCTCCCCTTCCTATTCCGCCCTATACTTCAGTTCGAACGAACCTACTGCACCACACCCGTGTGAGGACGCCATGAAACTCCCGCGCAAACAGGCCACCGTGGTCCGCGACGCCATCGAGCGATGGAAACAGGACGGCATGATCCCCGACGCGCAGGCCGCAACGCTGGCCGCCACGATCGACGTGCAATATTTCGATTGGCGCAAGCTGGCAAAGTATTCGTTCTGGATCGCCCTGTTCTCGATCGTCTCGTCAGTGAGTGCGGCGCTCTCCGACCGCTGGCTGATGAACCTCCTTCAACGGCTGTTTGACACGCCCCCGATTGCCCGTTGCGTCCTTCTCGCCGCTGCAGCGGCGGGGCTCTACCGGTGGGGGCTTCACAGACGGGCGCAGGCTCCCGACAAGGTCTATCGCAACGAAGCGATTTTCTTTCTGGGAGTGCTCGCCACCGCCGGAGCCATCTCGCAAGTCGGCATCATGTTCGACACAGGCAGCGGGCACTTCTCCTTGCTGCTGCTGCTCTCCTTCATGGTCTACGCCGTGCTCGGCGTCATGCTCGAATCGAATTTGATCTGGATATTCGCCCTGGCATCGCTGGGCGGCTGGATGGGGACGGAAACCGGCTACATGTCCGGCTGGGGCGCCTATTATCTCGGGATGAACTATCCCCTGCGCTTTGTCCTGTTCGGCGGACTGCTGACTGCCTACGCGCTCTCGCTGGAAACCCACACGATCGGACAACGTTTTTTCCGCAGCACGCTCGTGATGGGCCTGCTGTACCTCTTTATTGCCCTCTGGATCATGTCGATCTTCGGCAACTACGGCGATATGCACGGCTGGAAACAGGCCAAACAGATCGAACTCTTCCATTGGTCGATTCTGTTCGGCGCAGCGGCCGCCTGGGCGATCTATTACGGCTTGCGGCACGATAACGACATCACGAAAGGATTCGGCTTGACGTTCTTAGGCCTCAATCTCTACACGCGCTTCTTCGAACTATTCTGGGACAATCTGCACAAAGCCGTCTTCTTCGCTCTGCTCGCCGCCAGCTTCTGGTACATCGGCAGCAAAGCTGAAACCATCTGGAACCTCGGTAAAAGAGATGAGGTACACAAGCCGACAAGCGGAAGATAGGGACGCACCTTCCCTCATCACGAGACAAGACGCGCCCCCAACCGGCTTCCGTTAGAACTTCGCGGGGAATTGCTGGGCGAGTGCGCCGGTCAAGGCGTCCGCCACGACGTAGATATGCTTCTTCATGCCGTTCCAGGTCTCTGTCTCCTGGACATATTCGCCGGCTTTCAGCTGCTGGAACTGCTGAATGTGATGCGCCGCATGGGCCGTCAGCAATCCCATCACGGCATCTTTCGGCAGATACGGGTTGGCCCCGCTCAAGAATGTGGAAATCTCGCCGGCATTGGCCGTAAGAGCCTTGATCGCCGTCTCCTGCTGCGCGGCATTCCCTGCCACAGTCGCGTCCAGATCTTCACGAATGGCGCCGTAATGTCCGGCTAACAGGTTGAAGAGTTTGTCCGACGCCGGCTTGCCGTAAAACGGCTCGATGGACTGGGCGATCTGTTGCGCGTTCGCCACCACGCTTTTTTCCGCCGACTCGCGGGCCGCGGCATTCTTGTCCATCGTGGCAACGGCCACGTTGCGGATGCCGAGGATATGGCCGAGCCAGAGATCACGCAACGCCGCTTTGGTGTCGGCAACCTTGGCCGGCGACGCCGTGGCGACAGAAGTCTGCGGCGTCGTGCAGGCGACCGACATGAGGATGAGGACGAAGACTGACAGGGAACGAAGCAAGCGAACCATACAAAACCTCCTGGTTGGAAACCGTCCGAATGAATGACCGGGGCCAAGCCTAACGGACCAAGAGACAGTTTGTCAATATATATATGTTATAAGTGTCTTATTGGCCAATTTGACTGCTTTTCTGTATACTTGCTTCCGGAGGTCTCTATGGTGCGGACACAAGGTTCCCGGCGAGAACAGCTCTTACGACTTCTCCTGGAGCGCAAAACCGGTCGCACGATCGACGAACTCGCGCGCGGGCTGCATGTCTCGCGCAATGCCGTCCGCCAACACCTGACGTCTCTGGTTGCCGAAGGTCTGGTGACGAAAGGCTCGATGCAGGCGACCGGAGGCAGGCCGGAGCAACTCTACCTGCTCAGCGCCGAAGGCCATGAAGGATTCCCCCGCAAGTACTCGTGGTTTTCCGAATTACTCCTGGACTCTTTGAAAGCAGAGAAGGGAGAAGCTGCACTCATCGCGCGGCTTGAAAAGCTCGGAGCCCAGGTCGGCACACAGCTGCAACATGCCCAACATCTGCCGGGCCCTGCCGCTGAACGGATTACCCGCCTGGCGACAGCTATGCACGAATTAGGCTATGAGGCAACAGCAACGGCAGCCACCGGCCGGCAGCTACCGATGATCGAGGCATCCAATTGCGTGTTTCATCACCTCGCCAGCCGCTTCTCTGAGGTCTGCCATTTCGATCTGGCCCTGCTTTCGACTTTTGTCGGGCGCCCGGTCGAGCATGACGAATGTATTGTCCGTGGCGGCCATGTCTGCCGGTTCAAATTCAAGCCTTCGTGATCTGCCCTGCCTGCTTCTGCGCTGCAAGTTCGACCGCAAGATTCGGATAGTGCCCTGCCCCGGCCAGGCGGTATCATACGCCATGACTTCGGATCGTAATGAAACTGCGGCTCCGGTCGATGCACAGGCGGCGTGGGATGCGGTGCTGAAGCATGACCGACGGTACGACGGGCGCTTCGTCTACTATGCCGTCTCCTCCACGCGCGTGTACTGCCGCCCTTCCTGCCCCTCCCGCCGCCCTGCCCGCCACCGCGTGAGCTTCTTTCCATCGTTGCAACAAGCAGAGGCCGCAGGCTTCCGTGCCTGCCTGCGTTGCCAACCCAAAGCTCCTCACGATTCCCTGCCGGATCGGCGAATCGAGCAGGCCCGTCAATACCTGGACGACCATGCGGACGAAACGGTCACGCTCCATCGCTTAGCCGGCCATGTCGGACTCAGCCCGTTCCATCTGCAGCGGGCGTTCAGGCGATCACTGGGCCTTTCCCCCAAAGCCTATCAGGACGCCACACGCATCGAACGATTCACCGCCCTGCTGCAACGCGGCGAGAGCGTCACGACCGCAACCTACGCAGCAGGTTTCGGCTCCAGCAGTCGCGTCGCGGAACGCGTGTCGAGGACACTCGGAATGACGCCGTCCGCCTATCGCTCAGGCGGCTAAGGCGTGACGCTGCGCTATGCCACGGCGCGCACACCGGTCGGTCGAGCCCTGATCGCCGGAACGGAACGAGGAGTCGTCTCAGTGAGTCTCGGAGACAGTGACACGAGCTGCTCGCCTTACTCAAAGAAGCCCACCCGCAGGCAGAGCTATCCCACGATCCGAAAGGATTGAAGCGACAGATACGTGTTCTGCTTCAATGCCTCAATGGCAACCCCTTCTCGGATTCCCTATCCCCGGCTGTGCCAGGAACGGCATATCAGCGGAAGGTGTAGCGGACGCTCCAGGAGATTCCTCCCGGATCGACCAGAGGACCTATCGGGAAATCGCCCGCGAGATCGGGCAACCGACGGCCGCCCGTGCTGTGGCCGGGGCCTGCGCAACCAATCCGGTCGCCATCGTCATTCCCTGCCATCGAGTCGTACGGGAAGGCGGCCATCTGGCCGGCTATCGCTGGGGGGTGGAGAGAGAAAAAACACTCCTGGCGCTCGAACAGGAGCGCCAGGACACCTGATTAGACTGTTTCCCGATCAACGCGAGCAGAAAACGGGATGGGTCGAGCGACACACGCCATACGTTCGCATAACTTTGTCACCCCTCGTTTCGCAGTAACCGGCACTTATTGACATGCGACCGTCAGCTCCTGTTCGTGGGCAGCCGCCAGTTGTTCCATGTCACGGGCCTTTGCTCGATACGTTTGTGCCGCCGTCAGCATTCCATTCCTCACGAACCCTTTCGGATCGACGTATCCAGCCAGTGATGCTGCTCGCCGTTCATAGGTTGCCGCTTCCGCATGGTTCGCTTCAGCTTGATCGCAATACCATTGTGCCGTCGCATGATGCGCCTGTGGCCCGATCGTTTCCTGAGTACCGGAGGTCGCCTGGGGTGCGATTCCTGAACAGCCGGACAAGCCGGCACAGAACAGAATGATGCCACCCATCACAGCCGCCCGCCGATTTTCCAACCTCAATATATTGCGCATACATACCTCCGTGGGTTACATCTGCCTCTTAGCATGACCCTTGAGCGCAGAATACTCCCGCGGAAGTTGTGCCACTAGAAGGTAGATACCGTGTGGAGCGTGAGCTATTTCCTGGGGTTCAACCAAGGGATTCCCTTGGTATGTGCGAAAGAAGAAACGCCGAAAGAAAGGGGGCTGACTTAGGAATCTACCGCGACCAGGCCGATGCGAATCGCATAGCGAACGAGGCCTGCGACATCGTGAATCTCCAATCGCCTCATCAATTCGGCGCGGTGACCTTCTACCGTCTTGACGCTCAGATCGAGTTTGCCGGCAATTTCCTTCGTGGAACCGCCTTCGGCGATCAACTTCAACACTTCACACTGCCGCGGAGATAACGCCACGCCTTTGCTTTGCGCTGCCCCCTGCCTGAGATACTCGTCCACCACTTTCTTGGACACACTGGGCGTCAGGTAGGTCTCTCCCCGCATGACGGCCTTGAGGGCCAGCTCCAATTCCGGCGGCTCGGCTCCTTTCAAGAGGTACCCGGAGGCGCCGGCCCGGAGTGCTTGGCGGACATATTCTTCGCTGGAATGCATGGAGAGGATGATGACTCGCACCTGCGGCCACGATGTGGTGATGCGGGCGGCCGCCTCAAGTCCCGAAAGACCGGGGAGCGCGATGTCCATCAACACCAGGTTGGGTCGATCTCGCTCTACCAGCTGAATCGCGTCAGGCCCGTTTCCGGCTTCGGCAACCACCTGCACCCCATCAAAACTCTGGAGCAGCGCACGAAGTCCGGCTCGAAAGAGCGCGTGATCGTCGGCCAACAGAACCCGTATCGTCTTTGACGCGGCTCGCATCCTGCCCCTCTCCTCTTCAAACAGCCTCGTCGAACGGGATCATCGCAGACAGCTTGGTGCCCTTCCGCTTTTCTGAACTGATCTGGAGCTGTCCGTTAAAAGTCCTGATTCGTTCTTGCATTCCGATTAACCCCAAATGCGACCGTTCACCGGATACCCGCATCGCCTCGTCGGGAGAAAACCCGATGCCATCGTCTTCGATGACCAATTTGACTCCTTTCTTGAGGGGTCGCAGCGTGACCGCCATCTGGCTCGCCTTGGCGTGCCTCAAGATATTGGTCACTCCTTCTTGAACAATCCTGAAGCAGGCCACCAACGCATCGGGAGATAATCCCTGAGGGATGGCCACGGAATCGACCTTTGTCCGAATCCCGGCCCGCTCACCCTGCTTGCCGACGTACCACCGCACGGCAGAGGCTAACCCAAAGTCATCAAGCATGGAAGGACGCAAATCAAGCGCCATGTCGCGCACGCGCGCGACCGTCTGGTCGATGATCATAAAACTGTCGTTGAGAGACGCGGTCTTGCGTTTCGGGTCTGTGGTTCTCTGAATCGTTTGCAAATTCACTTTGAGCGTCGTAAAGGCTTGACCGATTTCATCGTGCAGATCCCGCGACAACTGCCGCCGCTCTTGCTCCTGCAGCCGCATCGACTGCTTGGACAGCGCTTGCAGCCGTCCATGGGCCACCATGAGATCCTCTTCCGCCCGCCGTCTGGTCAAATAGGAGGCACAACTGTCGGCCAATGAATTGATCAGATGCCGCTCCTCTGCGAGAAACGGCCCTTCGCTTTCCGGCGGACGTTTCTCCCGATAGACCACCTCAAGCTTCCCTTGGCGTCCGTCGGAAGTCGTAAAGTCAGCCCGTTGGGCCCAAGGAGTCTTTCTGAAACCGGAGGTAGGAAAACGCATCCCGTCAATTGTCAGGCAGGCTTCCGTCACCTCGGGATATTGCCAGGCAGGGGGAATCAGCGAGACGATCTCCCTCAATACCTTCGATACCGGTTTGACGTTGTCCTGCATGACGCGAACGGCGCGATGCAGAGCACTGAGCTCCTTTACCCGTTCAACGAGTAGGCGAGCCACCCCCCCGCGTGTCGGTTGGATTGCCTGACTCTTCCCCATGCGCGATTTCTTCAACCCTGCTCTGCCGGCAAGCCGAAAACCTCTTTCAGTCTTTCGCGTTAGTCGTCTTGATCTGTTCTTCGATGAACTCATGCTCACCATTCAGGCACTGAACGTACACACCTGCGACAGACTTATTGGTCGGCCGGCTCCTCATCTCGTTCTACTTTGAGATCAAGGCTTCTCCATAGATCCATCCGTTGTCCGGTATCAAGAACCGGACAGGACAATGGATACCGTCGCCGCGTTCATTCATTCTACGAGCGCTCTTCAGCGCCAAGAAGGGATGAATAAATACGCTCGGCAATAGATCTGGCGATGACCGGATCGCAAGTGCGATCCGGTCAGGGCTACGGCGTGGCGTCCTGAAATGCGCGCACTAAGTCAGATACCGACAACACGCCGATGACAGTGCCGTCGGCGGTCACCGGCAAATGCCGGATCCCCTGTTTTTTCATCAAGGCCATCGCCTCAGACAGGGGCTCGTCTTCCTCGATCGTCACGAACGATTTGCTCATGCAGGCCGACACCGTGGTCGTATTCGGGTCGAGTCCTTTCGCGACCGCTTTCCGGCTGAGATCGGCATCGGTGATGATCCCGATGTAGCGGGACCCGTCATCCACCATCAGCGATCCCACTTTATGCTTCAGCAACAGCTTCCCGGCTTCTTTCACGGTCGCCGCGCGATGGATACTCCGAACGTCATGCGACATGTAGGCCTCCACGGTCGCCCGTAACCGTCCCTTCCCGTTACGGCTGCTTTCCCGCGTAGCCTGCACCCGGCGGCGCAACTCCAGATCGGCCAGGCAACTGGCGAGCACTTGGCGGCGCTGTTGAAGTGTTTCCCGCTCCACGTCGTGCATGCCGCTCTCCTGAGCCTCTTCCGGGAGCATGATCGACTCCCCGCTCTTGGCGTAGAAATAGGCTTCGGCTTCTTCCGAGGCGGCGCCGAAGACCTGTCCGATCAGATCCTCGGCGGCCTCGTCGAAGTCTTCCAGAGATGCGGTCCCTCGTTTGCGCGAGAGAAACGGCTGGAACTTCACCAGCATCTGTTTGACGCGTTCAATATAGCGGTCGAGAATATCGCTGCGCGTTAATCCCGTACGAACTCGTTTTGGCATATGATTCCTCCTGCGTGATGGGCATGAGGATATCGCATGCGCGGCGCAGCCTCAAGCCTTCGCTTCTTACGCCGCAGGCGAAATGTTTGCTTCCTTTCCCGCTACGGCTTTCCGGACGCCACCGCCGCGGACACGATGCATTTTCTCCCGCGTATGATAGGGTAACAGACCTTCAAGCACGGCCGGCAGTTTGTCGCAGGGCACATCCTCCATAATCTTCACCGCCAGCTTCGGATCGGGCCCCGAGCGGCCGCCGACATAAATATCGACCGCCTCGACGACCTTCCCGTCTATTTTGGCCTTTTTCCCCAGCAATCCCACATCGGCTACCAGGTGATTGCCGCAACTCGCCGGACAACCGGACCAATGCATCGTAATCGGCTTGAGCGCGCTGCCCAGCCGTCCCTCCAGTGCCTTGGCCACGGCAACCGCCCGCCCCTTGCTTTCGATCACCGCCAGATTGCAGTAGTCGCTGCCGACACAGCTGACCAGTCCTTTGTACAAAGCCGAGGGGTTATAGGCGAATTGCTTTAAGAGCGGTTCATCCGCCAGATCGCCGACGGTCCGATCGCTGATATTGGGAACGATCAGCGCTTGGCTCGGAGTAATCCGGATCTCCCCGTTCCCGTACTTTTCTGACAGATTCAGGATCTTCACGAGATCGGCTGCTTTCACCCGCCCGACCAGCACTTTCAGCCCGACGTAGTTCATCCCCTGTTGCCGTTGACGGAAGATCCCGACATGGTCTTGCTCGCCCGGTTTCCGGGCATCCATTCCGGCCGACGCGAGTCGTTTGCCCACACGGGTTTCGACTTCGGCGCGGAATCGGGCTTCACCCCATTCCTCGATCAAGAACGCGAGGCGGGCTTGCGTGCGACTCTCCCGCGGTCCGTGATCGCGATAGATTTCCAGAATCGCGCGGCACACATCCAAGACCTCGACCGGATTGACGAACACATCCAACGGCGTGGCGATCCGATAGCCGCCCGACCCCAGCTTGCCGCCCACGAGCACATTGAATCCCGCACAGCGGTCATGCCCCAGATCATAGTGCGCCGGCACGAGCGCCAGGTCCTGCGTCTCCATATGCACGCAGTTATGCGGGCATCCGGTCACCGCCACATTCAATTTCCTCGGCAGATTGGAATAGGCCGGGTTGCCGAGAATCTCCTCGTTAATGGCCCGCACCAGCGCCGTGGTTTCAACGATCTCATCCGGGTTGAGCCCGGAGACCGCGCAGGTCATGACGTTGCGAACATTGTCCATGCCGGTTTGCATGGAGGTCAGTCCGACTCCGTCCATCCGGGCAAAGACCGCCGGCACATCTTCGATCTTGATGTTCCGAAGCTGGATTTGTTGCCTGGTGGTCAGATCCAAGACTCCGTTCCCATACGTCGACGCAATCTCCGCCAGTGTCCTCAATTGGTACGATGTCGTCTGCCCTCCGGGAATACGCACCCGCACCATAAAAAAACCGGGCGTCGGATTGCGCAGAAAGAGGCCATACCACTTGAGCCGCTGGACATCGGCCTCAGGAATCGACTCCCACCCGGTCGTGGCATAGTGGGCAATCATCTCCCGTACCGCCAGCCCGTCACGCTCAGCCTTGATCGCCTCGATCTTGTTCATTCCATCCTCCTCACGATCTAGTTGATGAACTCTACCCGATATCCGGTGACATCCCGTACTAATCGCACGCTTCCCGCCCGGCTCCACCGGTCGACAGCGAGAAAGATCTGCGCAAAACAGTCTCCCCCCACCACGCCGGCGATATCGTCGAGCGTCACCGCCCGGCGGGCGCGCAGCAGATCTCCGAGAGTCTTCTCCAGTCTCATGTTTTCCCGATCGTCTGTCCGTTCCATGTCCATCGCCGCCTCCTTTCAATCCCCCTGAAACACAACGGCGCCAGCCTCCGGAATGCCCCCATGCGCGAGCCCCGAAAGCTGGCGCCATTGCCAGCCGAACGGCACCGACATCGTCGTCGGCGCCAGTCTTCCACGATCCTGCTAGAACGTCTTATATTCGAGCCACTTGCCGTTCAGGGTAATCTTGCATCGGGCCTCCCCCTGACTCCCCGTCACCTTTTCCATCTCCATCGTATAGTCGATGGCGCTCATGATGCCGTCGCCGAACATTTCGTTGGCTTGTTCGCGCAATGAATCTCCATAGACCCCGATGATTTCCAACAGGCGGTACTTGAACGGATCCGTCGCGTTCGGAAAATCCGCCCGCACCGGAAACTTGCTCAATGACGCGGTCAGCTCGGCGTCGAGGCCGATCAGATCGCCGATCTTCTTGGCTTCATCGGCTGTGAATTTATGATTGCCGTTCAACGCCGCCGCGACGAACGTCGGATTCTTCCCGACGACTTTGGCGACTTCGGCGATCGTGACCTTCTTGGCGACCCGCTTTTCCTTGATAGCCTTCCTGATTTCATCTTTCGACATCGTCATCGTCTCCTTGTAAGAAAATATGGATAGGTGAACGGTCTCTCTCGCTACGATCCCGCCGGTACCGACACGGCCGGCACCGGGACGGTCACCGGCTCCGCCGACTCCACACGGTACGGACTCACCAGCCAGTACAACCCGCCGACGAACAACCCGCCCCCGACGATATTGCCCAGGACGACAAAGAGCTGGTTGTACCAGAACCCCGCCCAGCTGACGGCGGCCTCATGCGGCATCAAGAGCGCCATGCCGAGAAACGATTGATTAGCGATACTGTGTTCGAACCCGATGCCGATGAATGCGAACAGGCACCAGAAAATCAGCATGATCTTGGCCGCATCGTTCGTGGTGCGCCCCGCCGTCCAGACCGCCAGACAGATGAGCCAGTTGCACAGAATGCCGCGCACGAACAGCTCCCAGGGCCCCAGCGACATCTTCACGCCGGCCACTTTTTGAATCATCTCGGCCGTCGGTCCCTTGGCAAACACGCCGGATTCCACCACGAGCCAGGCCAGAGCCAGCGATCCGGCCAGGTTCCCCAGCCAGGACCAGAAATTGATCTGAAACACTTGTCCCCACGTGACGCTCCGCGACAGCCCGCCGATTGCCCCGATCATGTTGTTGCCGGTAAAGAGTTCGGATCCGGCAAAGATCACGAGGGTCAGCGCAATGCCGAAGGCCCCCCCCATCACCAATTTCACCGCCGGCGACCCGGCCGCAGCCAGCGGTGCTCCCAGGCTGAAGATCAGCGCGATTCCGAATCCCAGATAAATCCCGGCCATCGCCGACAGGACGAGATAGCCGCCCAGCGAAGTATCCAGAAACCCGAACTTCTTCTTTGCGACGCCTGCGATCCGTTCATGATCTGCGTGATGCATGATTCCCTCCAGGTTAAGTCGTCCGTCGCTTGCCCCATAAACGCAAAAGGCGCCCCTCTCCCGTTCGGGAGAAGGACGCCTTTGTCCATCGCACAGCAGATCTCCAACAACCTGCTGCTATCCGCGAGGCCTCGACGAAGAAGCCTCACTGGCTCAGAAAATCAAAAGGCGCCCGCCACTCTTTACAGAATGACGGACGCCTTTGTCCGTTGCCTTATGTCGAGAGCCTCGATCTGAGCGCCTTTGCCCAAATCAGCTCATACGTACACTTGTAGCACGCTCACAGACCAACCGTCAACCCATACTTCCGAATAGACCGACGACGCTCTAGATGTCGTAATACAAGTAGAACTCATACGGATGCGGACGCAACCGCATCGTATCGACTTCCTTCGTGCGCTTGTACCCGATCCAGGCCTCGATCAGATCCTCCGTAAAGACCCCGCCCTTGAGCAGGAATTGGTGATCCTTCTCGAGGTTGTTGAGCGCCTCATCAAGGCTGCCCGGCATGGTCTTAATCTTGGCCGCTTCCTTCGCCTCGAGATCGTAGAGATCCTTCTCGGCCGGTTCACCCGGATTGATCTTGTTCTCGATGCCGTCCAATCCCGCCATCAACATAGCGGCGAACGCGAGATACGGATTGGCACCGGGATCCGGGAAGCGTACTTCGATCCGCTTCGCCTTCGGGCTCGGTGAATACATCGGAATGCGGATACCCGCCGACCGGTTCCGGCTGGAGTAGGCCAACAACACCGGCGCTTCGAATCCGGGGGTCAACCGCTTGTAGGAATTCGTCGTCGGGTTCGTGAACGCCGCCAGGGCCGGCGCGTGCTTGAGAATACCGCCGATGTAGTGGAGACACATCTGCGACACGCCCGCGTATTCCTTCCCCGCGAACAACGGCTTGCCGTCTTTCCAGATACTCTGGTGCGTGTGCATGCCCGATCCGTTGTCGCCGAAAATCGGCTTGGGCATGAAGGTCGCTGTCTTGCCGTGACGGCGCGCGACGTTCTTGACGATGTACTTGTACATCATCATCTTGTCGGCCGTCTTGACGAGCGAATCGAAGCGGATATCGATTTCCGCCTGACCGGCTGTGGCCACTTCGTGATGATGCTTCTCGATTGAGATTCCGGCCTTCTCCATCTCCAGAATCATCTCGGTCCGGATATCCTGCTGGGTATCCGTCGGAGGAACCGGGAAGTAGCCTTCCTTGGAACGGATCTTCCCGCCCAGGTTGACGCCCTCCTGGCCCATGTTCCAGACACCTTCTTCGGAATCGATAAAGTAGTATCCGCTGTGGTTCGTCTGGTCGTAGCGGGCCTGATCGAAAATGAAGAACTCGGCTTCGGGCCCCCAGTAGGAGGTGTCGCCGATCTTGGTGCTCTGCAGATACTTCTCCGCCTTCTGGGCAATGAAGCGGGGATCGCGATTGTAGGTCTCGCGGGTGATCGGATCAACGACGTTGCCGATCAGGCTCAGG
>CXWL01007740.1_pt1 | contig 18486 bp, 17 predicted proteins | sample 590931 | NCBI WGS metagenome assembly CXWL01 (sample SAMEA3498368, study PRJEB10139) | groundwater metagenome | biome: water well; material: biofilm material | place: Germany | collected 2015-04-27 | reverse complement strand
GGTGCCGCGGTCGCCGCTGGCGGGACTGGTGGTGGTGCTGCTCGCCAGCATCATCGGCTTCTCCGTGGTGGCCGGCTCGCTGCGACCTGGCCGTGTCGAGCCGCTGCGCCTGACCACTCGCTGAGCCTGCGACGACCCAACCAGCCAGGCATCGAGAGGCGTCAGTCGGGCTCGCCGGACTTGGCCACCAGGAACCCGATCGCCCGTTCGGCCTTGGGGTAGCGCTGCACGGCATGCCAGAAGGCAGGCCCATGGCCGGGCACGCGGAGGTGGACGAGCTCGTGCACGATCACGTAGTCGATCACCCAGTCGGGGAACGATGCGATGCGCGAGGAGATGCGGATAGTGCTGGTCGCCGGCGTGCACGACCCCCACCTCGTGGTCATGTCGTCGGACCACCGGATCTCGTTCGGCGTGGCCAGATCGAACCGTCCCGCCAGCGCGGCAGCCCGCCCAACGAGATCGATCCGGTCGGTCGACATCTTCCGTGCGAACCTGCCGCCCATCACCTCGACCCAGTGCGCCTCCTCGGCGGCATTCATCCACGACGGGATCGCCAACTTCAAGGTGTTGCCCACGAGGTGTGCTCCCACCGATCGCTTGCGCTTCGTGGAGCGGGTGACGACGACGGAGAAGGAGTGGGGAGCGTGACGGCTCGTCACTGGGCTGCCGGTCAACGGGTCGCCGGTCACAAGATGTCGGAAACCGGCTTTGGAGCGAGCAGGGCGACGCGATCGCCGAGATGCAGGCCCGATCCGTGATGGGCTACCAACCAGGCGCCGCCCAGGTTCGAGAAGCGCTCGTTGGGTGCACCGAGATGGCGGCGGAGCGCCCCCATGATGCCGCCGTGGCTGACCACGAGGATCTCACCACCTGGGTGCCGTGCCGCGATCTCGATCAGCGCCGCGCCCATCCGCGCTGCTGCCGCATCGTACGACTCGAAGCCCTCCGGGCGACGGTGCTGTTCGAGGTAGCCCGGCCAGCCGGCCTCGACCTCGGCACGATCGAGTCCTTCCCACGGTCCCACGTCGTTCTCGCAGAGCCGTTCGTCGATCTCGACAGGTCCGACCCCGCACAGCTCGGCGATGATCTGCGCGGTCAACGTGGCGCGCTGCAGGTGGCTCGACCAGATCGCGTCGAACGCGCCGAGCACCTCGGCCGCGGCTGCCGCCTGCAGCATGCCGTCGCGGTCGAGGGGCACGTCGGCGTGGCCTTGCCACCGTCCGGCCGCGTTCCACTCGCTCTGCCCATGGCGGACCACCAGTATGCGCGTGGGTCGCGGTTGCGCTTCTGACGATTCGACAGCGGCCACGGGCTTCGGTGCTGACATCCGTGGGAGGGTATCGCCACCCACCCGGGGTACTATCGGCACGTGGCAGTGCTCAGGTTGTTCGCGTCGGCTCGAGAGGCCGCGGGCACCGGCAGCGAAGTGATCGCGGGGTCCACCGTGGGCGATGTGCTCGATGCGGCCGTTCATCGCTACGGTGCCGGTTTCGCGTCGGTCCTGGCTTCATCTCGGGTGTGGGTGAACGGCGATGCTGCCGAACGATTCGATACGGTGCGCGACACCGACGAGGTGGCGGTGCTACCGCCCGTGAGTGGAGGTTTCCAGTGACCGAGGTCGATCCCACGTTGTTGCCGCTCGATGAGCTGCGAACTCTGCGCGGTTCGTTGCAGCACGACGACGACGTGGTCTCCTACGTGCGTCGGTTGGCGCAGGCCCGACTCGATCTCATCGAGGCCGAGCTGCGTCGCCGCGATCGTTCGGCCGATCCCTCTGTCATCACCAGCGAGCTGCCGGTCATCCTCGGCACGCACCTCACCGGGGGTCCGGCCCGCCCGCCGCGGCCGGCCGAGGACGCCAGTGGTCACCCATTGGCGCTCGAGCTCGAGGAGATGTGGAACCACGCCGGGGCATCCGACCTGCCGACGATGACGGAGGACGATGTAATTGCGCTGCGTTCGAAGCTGCGCATCTTCGAGCGCATCCGGTCTCAGGAGCGCCAAGAGCTGTTCGGGCGCATCGACGCGCTGAGCGGCGAGCTCGTGCGTCGCTACCGCGAGGGCGAGGCCGACGTCGAGGGTCTCCTCGCCGACGACTAGCCGTGCGCGACGACCTCGACAAGCGCATCGCCGACGTCGGCGACTTCATCAAGAACCAGCGTGAGACGGCACGGATGAGCGTCCGCAGGTTGGCCGAGCTCGCCGGGGTGAGCAATCCCTACCTGTCACAGATCGAGCGCGGCCTGCGCAACCCGAGCGCCGACATCTTGCAGCAGATCGCCAAGGCCCTGCAGATCAGCGCCGAAACGCTGTACGTGCGGGCCGGGTTCCTCTCCGACGAGCCGAGCGAAGGCCACGGCGTGCGCGACGCCATCGCCCGCGACGCCAAGCTCACCGCCGACCAGCGGCGAGCGCTGATCAACGTGTACGAGAGCTTCGTCGCCGTGGCACCGGGGCACGACTCCGAACGCTGATCCGGCGATCAGACATCGCGGAACGGGAATCCCGAGCGGTTCGCTAGGGTTTCGTCCTGTCGTGCAACGTCTAGCTGTTCTCTCCCTTCACACGTCGCCCCTCGTCCAGCCCGGATCCGGCGATGGTGGCGGCATGAACGTGTACGTGCGCGAGCTGGTCTCGGCACTGGCCCAAGCCGGTGTCGATTGCACCACCTACACCCGTGCAGTAGACGCTGCGCTTCCCGAGGTGGTGCAGGTAGAGCCCGGGCACCGCGTGGTGCACGTGAAGGCCGGCGATCCGAAGCTCCGCAAAGAAGATCTGCCGTCGGTCATCGACGATTTCACCGACGGGGTGCACCGCCACCTCGACGGCGAGTTCCCGGCCGAGGTGCTCCACGCCAACTACTGGTTGAGCGGCCTCGTGGCTCATCGCCTCAAGCACGAGCGCGACATGCCCTTCGTCAGCACCTTCCACACACTGGCCAAGGTCAAGGCCGAGGGCGGCGATTTCGAGCCGACGTGGCGCGAGCAGGCCGAGGCGCAGATCATCGGTTGTGCCGACGCCATCTGCGTGAGCTGCAGCGAGGAGGAGCGTCAGTTCCGGCGGCTCTACGGCGATCCGCGCGGGCGCATCGAGGTGGTGGCGCCAGGTGTCGAGCACGCGTTCTTCGCTCCCGGCGAACGGCTCGGCGCGCGTCGCGCCCTCGAGCTGCCCGACGACGTGCCGGTGCTGTTGTTCGTCGGTCGCATCCAGCCGTTGAAAGGTCCCGACGTCGCGGTCCGCACGCTCGCCCGGCTGCACTGCTCCGATGCCCTGCTCGTGATCGTCGGCGGCGCGAGCGGGCTCGAGGGCGACCGCGAGATGGAGCGCCTCCAGGACCTGATCGACCAACTCGGGGTGGCCGAACGGGTGCGCTTCGTACCTCCCCAGCCGCACCACATCCTCAGCACCTACTACAGGGCGGCCTCGGTGGTTCTGGTGCCGAGTCGCAGCGAGAGCTTCGGCCTAGTCGCACTCGAAGCCTCGGCGTGCGGTGTTCCGGTGGTCGCGAGCGGTGTCGGCGGGTTGCTCACCCTGGTCGATCACGGCGACTCGGGCTTCCTCGTTGCCGACCGCGACCCAGCGCGGTTCGCGGCTCATGTCGACGCGCTGATCGCCGATCCCCACCTCGCCATGCAGATGGGCGAGCGGGGGGCGTCGCGTGCACAGCGATACCGGTGGAGCCTGGCCGCGGCTCGGTTGCGCCGCGTCTACAGCGATCTGCGCGTGCGCGACCTCGTGGCCTGCGGATGACCGGGCTCGCCCGTCTATGACCTGGGCGGGCCGGCGGTGACCGACGTGCACGACGCCGCCGCGTTGGACGACCTGGAGCGGAGCATCGACGGCTGGCTCGCGACGATGCGGCTCTCGAACCCGGCCATCGAGGCTGTCGATCGTGGCGAAGGTGCCGAGCCGCGCTGGTACGTGAGGCTGCGCGGCGACGAGAAGGAGCACACCACGGTGTGGCTCACGCTGGGCCAGCGCACCCTTCGCTACGAGACCTACGTGATGCCGGCACCGGTCGAGAACGCGGCCGCGGTCTACGAGTTCGCGCTCCGGCAGAACGAGCGGCTGATCGGCGCACACTTCGCGATCGGGGTCGAGGATGCGATGTTCCTGCGCGGCGAACTGCCGCTGTCTGCGGTGAACGAGCCCGAGCTCGACCGAGTGATCGGTTCGCTGTACGCCTACGTCGAGCACACGTTCCCGTCGCTGATCCGGCTCGGCTACGCCGCCAAGTTCCAGTCCTGACACCGGTTGGTTCACCGGTTGGGCTCAGGTCCGGCGCCGGACCTCAGTTTTCCGATCGGGCGCCGGTGATGCCCTCAGTGAGCCCGTCGGGTGAGCGGCGGGATCGGGGAAGACGCCGCCGCTCACCTGCCTAGGCTGACGCAATGACATCACGCCTCGGGGCTTCACGTCTCGCACTGATCGGTGGCGGCAACATGGGCGCCGCGTTGATCGGCGGGCTCCTTGCCGGCGGCTGGTGCGAGCCGCACGAGCTGGCGGTCGTAGAAGTGTCGCCGGACCGTCGAGCGGTGCTGGCCGAGCTCTACCCGGGTGTTGTGGTCGCGGCCGAGGTGCCGCCATGCGCGGCGGCGCTGATCGCGGTGAAGCCTGGCGACGTGGGCGTCGCCGTCGCCGCCGCCGTTGCGGCGGGAGCCACCCGGGTGCTCTCGATCGCGGCCGGCGTGTCGATCGCCCAACTCGAGGCGGCCGCCGGACCAGGTGTCGCGGTGGTGCGAGCCATGCCGAACACCCCCGCGCTGGTCGGCCAGGGCGCGGCCGCGATCGCCGGTGGCACCACGGCCACCGACGACGACCTGTCGTGGGCCGAGGAGATCCTCGGTGCGGTCGGTTCGGTGGTGCGCGTGCCCGAGCACCAGCTCGACGCCGTCACCGGTCTGGCCGGGTCCGGGCCGGCGTACGTGTTCCTCGTGGCCGAGGCGCTCGTCGATGCCGGCGTGCTCGCCGGCCTCGCCCGCCCGGTGTCGGAGGCGCTGGTGGTGCAGTTGCTCGTCGGATCGGCGGCTCTGCTCGCCGAGCGGGGCGATGCCGCGCAGCTCAGGGCGATGGTCACGTCACCGGGTGGCACCACTGCCGCCGGTCTGCGCCGGCTCGAAGAGCACGGGGTGCGCGCGGCGATGCTGGAAGCGGTGATGGCCGCCACCGAACGCAGCCGCGAGCTGCGCGGCTAGATGTCGGCTAGCTGTGGCCAGATGTGGCCAAATGACACCGCTGTCGTTCTTGAGAAGAAATTCAGATATTTTTCGACGTGACTCTTTTCTCACCCCGTCGGCGCGCCTAACGTGCATTCCGGTCGATACGACCACCGGCTGATTCTTCAACCGGAGTCGCGCCCCGCAAGGGCTGCGCCGAACGGGCTGGTGCCATCGGGGGGTTGGCATCGGCCCGTTCGTATTTTTCCAGCCGAATTTCGGCGCCGGTAGGGTGCTGCCAATGGGCCGCCGCCACGACTCGATCTCGTTCCTGTCCGACTACGGCACCGTCGACGAGTCGGCTGGCGTCGTGCGGGCCGTGCTGCGCGATCTGGCACCGCACGCACATGTGGTCGATCTCACCCACGACATCGCCGCGTTCGACGTGCGCGGCGGCAGCCTCGCGCTGGCCCGGGCGATCTCGTTCGTGCCAGCCGGTGTCGTGCTGGCAGTTGTCGACCCGGGCGTCGGCACCGCGCGCCGGGCGATCGCGGTCGAGGTGGCCGACGGCGCCGGTGTGCTCGTCGGCCCCGACAACGGGTTGCTCGCCCCGGCGGTGTCGATGGCCGGCGGCGCCGGTCGCGCCGTCGTGCTGTCGAACCCCGACTTCCATCTCGGCTCACCCGGTGCCACCTCGGCCGGTCGCGACGTGCTCGCCCCCGCCGCCGCCCACCTGTGCAACGGTGTCGATCTGGCCGACCTCGGCAACCTCGTCGACGCCGATGCGCTCGTACCCGGTGTGGTGCCGCTGCCGCGCAACGACGGCGATGCCATCTTGTGCGAGGTGCTGTGGGTCGACCGCTTCGGCAACTGCCAGCTCAACCTCGGCCCCGATGAGATCAGTGCGCTGGCCACCGCGGTCGGCGACAGGTTGCGGGTGTCCGTCGGCGACCTCGCCAATGCGTCCGGGCAGGGTGCGCCCACGGTGCGTGTGGCCTCGCTCGAGCGCACCTTCGCCGCCGTCGGCGTCGGCGCGGTCGGTCTGGTGGTCGATCCGCACGGGCTGCTCGCGCTGGTGCTCGACAGAAGGTCGGCTGCCGACGAACTCGGCATTGCCGCTGGCGACCAGGTGCTGCTCGAGCCGCTGGGCGACCCGCTGGTGGCCGACCCTGCGATCGGCCATGTCGCCAGCCCGGTCGATCTGCGTCCCTCGCGCCGCTGACCACCGGCCACGTGGTCGTGGCGACCGGTAGCGTGCAGCCTGTGCGCCCCGCCACCACGCTCACCCTCGGTCTGTTGCTCGCCGCCATCCTTGCCTCCGGCATCGTCGCGCTGCTGCGCCTGTAGCCCGCGGTCGGCCTCGCGCGAGGGTCTCGGGTCTGGAGTCGTGAAACGGTTGGTTCGGATAGCATCGATGCTCGGCGGGTGGAGCATCCGCTCAGGGGGCACTGTGAATCTCGCTCATCTCATCGACGACCACGACGCCGATCGTGTGGCACTCATCAGCCGCGGGCGTGAGACCACCTATGGAGCCCTGCGCGAGCAGGTGGGGAACGTGCGCGGCGGCCTCGCGGCACAGGGCATCGGGGCCGGCGACAGGGTCGCATTGCTGTGCGGCAACGGGCGCTACTTCGTCGTTTCGTACCTCGCCACCATCGGTCTCGGCGCCGTCGCAGTGCCGCTCAACCCGTCCAGCCCGGCACCGGAGATCGAGCGCGAACTGGCCACCGTTTCGGCCAAGGCGGTCATCGTCGAACCCGCGGCGCGCCACGCCTGGCTGGCGGTCGATCGTGCTGCGGTGCCCTCGGTCGCCACCGTCGTTGCCACCGAGGACGACGATCTGCCGGGTGCGGTGTCGCTCACATCGTTGCTCGAGAGCGCACCGGTCGACATCGTCGAGGTCGACGAGCAGCACCTCGCCGTGCTGATGTTCACCAGCGGCACCGCCGGCTCGCCGCGGGCGGCGATGCTGAGTCACGGCAACCTGCTGGCCAACCTGGAGCAGGGGGAGTCGGCCTCGGCCCGAATCGACGTCGGCGACGTGGTCTACGGCGTTCTGCCGATGTTCCACATCTTCGGGCTCAACGTGGTGCTCGGCCTCTCTCTCGCCCGAGGCGCCACGGTGGTGCTGGTTCAGAGGTTCGATCCGTCGACGGCGCTCGACACCATCCGCGACCGGCACATCACGGTGCTGCCCGGTGCGCCTCCGCTGTGGTTGGCGTTCAGCCACTTCGACGATGCGCCGGCCGACAGCTTCGCCTCGGTGCGGTTGGCGCTCACGGGCGCGGCGAAGATGCCCGAAGAGGCCATGCGTCATCTCACCGACCGGTTCGGGCTCGAGATCTCGGAGGGCTACGGCCTGACCGAGGCGTCGCCTGTGGTCACCAGCTCGGCCGGGATGCCGTGCAAGATCGGATCGGTCGGCAAGGTGCTGCGCGGTATGGAGGTGCGGCTGGTCGACGAGGCAGGTGAAGATGCGCTCCACGGCGACCCCGGCGAGATATGGGTGCGTGGTCCGAACGTGTTCCAGGGCTACCTCGACGAACCAGGCCAGACCGCCCGGGTGCTCACGGCCGATGGCTGGCTGCGCACCGGCGACATCGCCACGGTCGACGACGACGGGTACCTCTACCTCGTCGACCGGGCCAAGGACCTCATCATCGTCAGCGGCTTCAACGTGTACCCGGCCGAGGTCGAAGAGGTGCTGGCCGATCATCCGGGCGTGGCCGAGGTTGGTGTCATCGGTGTTCCGCATCCGCATTCCGGCGAGGCCGTGAAGGCGTTCGTGGTCGCCCGGCCGGGAACTCATCTCGACGAAGAGCAGCTCATCAGCTGGGTCGGAGATCACCTCGCTCGCTACAAGTGCCCCACCAAGGTGCTGTTCGTCGACCAGCTCCCGCGCAACGTCAGCGGCAAGCTGCTGCGCCGCGAGCTCATCTGACCTCGCCGCTCCCCGCCCGCCCCGCCGCGCAGCAACTTCGGCGTCGAGCCGCAACTTTGTCGGTCTCAACCGGCCCAGCCCGTCGAGACCGACAAAGTTGGCTCTGGGCTTTGTGAACGTGTGCACGAGTGCCTAACGTTGATGTGCATGCCGTCTGAACGCCAGCGTCGTCGGATTCCTGAGGCCACCGTGGCACGCCTGCCGGTGTACCTGCGGATCCTCAGCGAGCAGGCCGAGCTCGAGGTGGAGTGCATCTCGTCGGACCGCCTCGCCGAGCTCTGCGGGGCCAACGCGGCCAAGGTCCGCAAGGATCTCAGCTACCTCGGCAGCTACGGAACCCGCGGGGTGGGATACGAGGTTGCCTACCTCGTGTACCAGATCCGCCGCGAGCTCGGCCTCACCCACGACTGGCCGGTCGTGATCGTGGGCGCCGGCCACCTCGGCCAGGCGCTGGCCGGCTACGGCGGCTTCGGCGAGCGAGGATTCCCTGTGGCTGGCGTCGTCGACATCGACCCGGCCAAGGTGGGATCGGTGCTCGGCGGCGTCCGGGTGCGGCACATCGACGAACTTGCCCAGATCGTGCAGGCCAGACGGGTGAACATCGGCGTCATCGCCACCCCGACGTCGGCCGCGCAAGAGGCTGCCGAAAGGCTCGTGGCGGTGGGTGTCACCAGCATCCTCAACTTCGCCCCGGTGGTACTGTCGGTGCCACGATCGATCGAGGTGCGCAAGGTCGATCTCGCAGTCGAACTGCAGATCCTCAGCTACCACGAGCAGCGCAAAGCCACCACCGGAGGGCTGCGCTCGGTAGGGGGCGCTGCCGGTCAGCGCAGCGCGAGCGCGTAAGGTCGGAGGGGTATGTCGATCGTCGTCATCGGTGTCAACCATCGCACGGGACCCCTGTCGCTGCTCGAGCGCGTCGCCGTCGCCCCAGCCGACTTGTCAAAAGCGATCGCCGGTCTGGTCTCGCGCCTCAACGTGCGCGAGGCGGTCGTGCTGAGCACCTGCAACCGCACCGAGGTGTACGCCGTGGCCGAGCGCTTCCACGGGGCATACGCCGACATCCGCGACTTCTTCTGCGAGGTCGGCGACCTCCACCCCGACGAGCTCCACTCGCACCTCTACAGCCAGCACGACGCGGCAGCAGTGGCACACCTGTTCGAGGTGGCGGCCGGGCTCGATTCGGCGGTGCTCGGCGAGACCGAGATCCTCGGACAGGTTCGTGGCGCCTGGGAACTGGCCCAGGCCGAGGGCGGCGCCAAGGCAACGCTGAACCTGCTGTTCCGTCATGCGCTCGAGACCGGCAAGCGGGCTCGTACCGAGACCGCGATCAGCCGCTCGACGGCCTCGGTCAGCAGTGCCGCTGTCGACATGGTGAGCGAGCACCTCGGCGGGGTCGCCGGTCGGCGGGTGCTCGTGGTGGGCGCCGGCGAGATGGGTGAAGGGGTCGCCGTGGCACTCGTCGGCGCCGGTGCCACCGACATCACCGTGGTGAACCGCACGCACGAGCGGGCCATCGCGCTCGCGGCGCGCGTCGGCGGCTCCGTCGCGCCGTTCTCCGAACTGCCCACCGCGCTCGCCGCCACCGACGTGCTGGTCACCTGCAGCCGTGCCGGCGCGATCGTCGTCGATGCGGAGCTGGTGAGCTCGTGTCGAGCCGATCACGCGGCGCCACTGCTGATCGTCGACATCGCCGTGCCGCGCAACGTGCACGCGGCCACTGCCGGGCTGCCGATGGTGACTCTGTTCGATCTTGACGACCTTCGCGACTGGGCCGACAAGGGGATCGAGCTGCGCCGCCACGAAGTCGACCACGTGCAGTCGATCGTCCGCGACGAGGTGGAACGGTTCGAGATGGAGGTCACGGCCAGGCAGGCCGCACCGCTGGTGTCGTCGCTTCACGACCGCGCCGAGCGCATCCGCTCCGCCGAGCTGGAGCGGTTCGCGTCGAAGCTGGCCACCCTCGAACCGGCCGAGCGCGCCGCGGTGGAGGCGCTCAGCAAAGGAATCGTCGCCAAGTTGCTGCATCAGCCATCGGTGCGCCTGAAAGACGATGCGGGCACGCCGCAAGGCGAGCGCAACTCTGCCGCGGTTCGCGATCTGTTCGATCTCCCGTGAGGTTCTCCTGATGCGGATCGCCACGAGGGCGAGCGCACAGGCCCGTACCCAAGCCGAGCTCGTGGCCCGCGCCATCCAGCACGCTCACCCCGGCATGGCGGTGGAGCTGGTGTTCGTGGAGACCACCGGCGATCGGCGGCTCGATGTCCCGCTGCACACCATCGGCGGTCAGGGCGTCTTCGTGAAGGAGGTGCAGCGGGCCGTGCTCGACGGCCGCGCCGACATCGCCGCACATTCGGCCAAGGATCTGCCCAGCTCTGCGCCCGACGACGACTCGGCCGCACTCACCATCGGCGCGTTCTGTGCGCGGCGTTCCCCCGCCGACGCGTTGATCGGGTCGACGTTGGCCGATCTCGGCCCAGGCGCCACAGTTGCGACGGGTTCGGTCCGGCGGCGCGCCCAGTTGCGGGCAGTGCGTCCCGACCTCGCTTTCGTCGAGCTGCGCGGCAGCATCCAGACTCGTCTGGCGAAGGTGCCCGCTGGCGGGGCGATCGTGATGGCGGTCGCCGCGCTCGAGATCCTTGGGCTCACAGAGCTGGTCGACGAAGTGTTGGCGGTGGAACGATTCGTGCCGGCCGTCGGCCAGGGTTGCGTGGCGGTGGAGTGCCTTGGCGACGATGCTGCGACCATCGCGGTGCTCGCCGCCGTCGACCACGCCGCGACGCGACGCGACGTGCAGGTCGAGCGGGCCTTCCTCGCCACGCTCGGGTCAGGGTGCTCACTCCCGGTTGGCGCGCACGTAGCCGACGGTGTCCTGCGCGCCTTCCTTGCCGATCCCGAGCGCGGCCGTCACGTGCAGCGGTCCGTTTCGCTGCCCCCGGCAGACGCGGTTTCGGTCGCCCGCGACCTGGCAGCGGCGATGCAGTGCGAGCTCGGCGATGGCTGAGCCGGTCAGGTTGCCGCTCGCAGGGCTCACGGTTGTGGTCACGCGGCCGCTCGACCAGGCCGGCGCTCTCGCGGCGATGCTCGAAGAGGCGGGGGCGACGGCGATCGTGATGCCGCTGATCGAACTGGTCGACGTGGTCGATTCGACGCAGATCGAGGAAGCGGTCACCGATCTCGGCGTCGCTGACTGGGTGGTGGTGGCATCGGCGCAGGCCGCGCGCCGCGTCAGCGCAGCACTCGAACGTTCGCCGGCGCAGGTAGCCGCCGTCGGCGCGGCGACGGCTGCCGCGCTGCCGCGCGCCGATCTGGTTGCCGAACGCCAGAGTGCCGAGGGCCTGGTGGCGCAGTTCCCCGCGGGAACCGGCCGCGCTGTGGTCGTGCAGGCCGCCGATGGGGCACCGACGCTGGTACACGGCCTGGCACAGCTCGGCTGGCACGTCCGCCGGCTCGATTCACACCGCTCCGTGGCCGTCGTGCCGACCGCCGGTCAGCAGCTCGCAGTGTTGAAGGCCGACGCAGTGGTGTTCACCAGCGGATCACAGGCCGAGGCATGGGTGCGGGTGTTCGGTGAAGCGGCCCCGCCGCTCGTGGTGACGATCGGTCCACAGACCACACGCAAGGTTGAACAATGCGGCCTCAAGGTTGCCGCCACCGCAGCCGATCATTCTCTGCCAGGGGTGCTCAGGGCGTTGGAGCTGTTTACCGTGACCTGAACTAGCCTGCTGGCGTCACCACCATGCAAATCCACCGCATCGGACGGCGCTGGTTCCTCGGAGGAGGAGCGGTAGCGGCGGTTTTGGGCCTCGGCGGCTTGTCGGCGGCCTCCGCTGTGACGCGCCCGCCTGACGGCACGCTGTCGACCACTGCGGCCGCGCCGACTGCCGAGGTGTTCGGGGCGTATCCGTCGGTGTCCGACGACGGGCGGAAGGTGGTTTTCGAAGGGCGCCCAAGCGACGGCTCCGAGCGCACACGCACGATCTGGCTGCGCGACACGGGTGCATTCGGCGTGCCCGACGTCGAGCTCACGGTACCTGTCGATGGGGTGCGCATCGGCGACAGCGTGCGACCGACGATCTCCGGCGACGGCTGCGTGGTGGCGATGGTCACCGAGATGGCGTTCGATCTGTTCCGCGACGACGATGGCGGTGACCGGTGGGATGTGTACCGCTTGGTGCTGCCCGAGTGCGGTGGCACGCTCGGCGACTGGGAGGTCGTGTCGACGCAATCGTCGAGCGACGGCGACACACGTGCGCTCGACCGCGTGCTCCCCGATGAGGCACCAGCCATGTCGTCGGTCGGCACGATCGTTGCGTTCACCCAGCGCGTTCGCGCCAAGGACGAACTGCTCATGGTGAGCGTGGTCGACGTCACCCAGGTGCTCGGCTCGGCCGACCGCGTCCACACCGTGGCCGGCACCCCGCTGCTGGCGCCTAACACCACCTTCCGTTACGTCGGCCAACGCGAACCCGACGTGTCCGCCGACGGTCGATTCGTCACGTTCACGTCCGACGCAGTCAGCGACGATCCGGTGCCCGACTGGGGTAGCGGACCTGTTGCCGGAGGGTTTGCGACGTCGCAGGTCTACGTGTGGGACCGGTGGTCCGATCCGGTCGCCGGCCTGGAAGACCCGGTCGTCCTGGTGTCGAGGCTCCACGGCGTGGCGGCGGCCGATGGAGCGCATGCCCCGGTGATATCCGGCAACGGCCAGTTCATCGCCTTCGAATCGTCGTCGGCCGATCTTGCCGCCGGGGCCACGTTGCCCGATTGCGGGGCGGTCTGTGCGAACCAGATTTACCGCTACGACCAGGTCGACGGATCGGTGGTGCTGGTGAGCCGCGAGCAGACGCTTCCCGACAAGCCGTTCGTGGCGGCCGACAGCGGTGCCACGCAGCCCGCGATCTCCGACGACGGCAGCCAAGTGGGGTTCGTCACGCGGTCGCACAACCTGTTCGCCACCGAGTCGGCCGCTGGAGTCGAGCCGACCGACGGCGACATCGTGGTGGCCAGCGTCGATCTCGGCCTGGTTCGCCGGGCGTCCACACTGGCCGACGGCATCTCGCCGGGACCGGGGAGCAACGCCCATCCGGCTCTGTCCGCGTCCGGTCATGTGGTGGTCTTCGACACGCTCTCGGCCAACCTGCTCGTCGGCTACGAGGCCTCGGGCCGTCAGGTGGCCACGATCGCGCGACCGGCCCGCGTCACGGCACCTGCGCTCGACGTCGGTACCGTCGGGGTGCTGTTCCCGGGCCCGACGTGGTACATCGCGATCCGCAACGAGGGCCCGAGCACCTTCTTGCCGGCCACGGTCGAGTCGAGCAACCCCGACTTCGCGATCACGGGTGGCACCTGCGCCCTGGGCCTGCCGGTGCCGCCCGGCCAGGCGTGCGAGGTGCACGTCGTGCTCACACCGAGCAGGCCGGGCCCGCTGCGTGGCGAGGTCGTCGTTTCGGAGTCGGTGTTCCGCGGCACCTCGGTGAGAACCACCGTGGAAGGTGCCGGGGGCGAGCCGGCGCTCACGCCTTCGCCGTTCTCGGGTCTCGACTTCCCGACAACAGTGGTCGGCCGTTCGACAACGCCGATCAGCACCGGCGTGGCCAACATCGGCTTCGCCCCGACGATGATCTCGCGCATCGCCCTGGCCGGCGACAACCCCGACGACTTCGTCATCAGCAGCGACGGATGCATCGGCTACACCGTCAACCCCGGCGCGACCTGCTCCATCGATGTGTCGTTCGTGCCGACCGAACCTGGGTACCGCACTGCCACGGTGGTGGTGAGCAACGAGCTCGGGCAGTACACGACGGTGCTCGTGAACGGCACCGGCACCCGCGTGGTTCGCCTCGACGCAGCGTTGCCGTCGGTGCGGGCCGGCGACGAAGTGGGGCTGGGCGCCTCGGGTTTCTCGCCCGGCGCGGCGGTGTCGATCGCGTGGGCCGACGGCCGCGGTGAGTCGATCACGGTCACGGCGAGCACCGATGGCGGGTTCCTCGCGCTGTTCCCCACCCGTCCCAACGAGCGTGCCGGCGAACGGGTGCTGGTTGCCCAGAGCGGCGATCAGGTGGCCAAGGTCACCGTGAAGGTGATCCGGCGGGTGTCGTCGACCACGCCGGGTTCTCCGGTGTGGGGCGGCTGAGCGCGGCAGGTCAAGCGGGGACGATCCGACCGTTCACCACGGCCTTGGCCGAGCATGCCGCGGCGCCCTGGCGGCCGATCGATGCGCAGGTCACCTCGAACACCACTTGCTCGCCGGCCAGCACGCGCAGCGGGGTGACGAACTGCTTGGTGGCATCGATGCCGTCGAGGTTCACGAGATCCCACTCGAAGCTCACCGTACCGACCGTCATCGTGGCCGTGCCCTCGTCGCCGAAAGGGTTCTGCACGAAGAAGTCGGTGACCAGGAAGGCGGAGTCGTCGGGCGCCGTGTAGGTCTGGGTCGAGATCTCGTTGAGCGCGGCGCCGCCCGGGAGGCCCACGGAGAACGGCTCACCTTCGAGCGCGCCGGAAGGCAGATCGACCGGGGCGACGGTGGACCCAGGCCCGACCTCTTGGGAGACCGGACCAGCGGCAGCTGGGGCAGTGGTGGTGGCGGGCGCGACCTGACCGATCGCGGCGACGGCACTTGCGGCTGCATCGTCGATGGCCGGGCGCACGACCCCGTACCACGTTCCGGCCAGCGCGCCGACGAGCAGCGCCGCAGCCGCCACCCGGGCCCACAGCCGCTCGGGCACCATCGGCGCCTGGATGAACGAGGCTGCGGTGTCGGCGGTGGGTGCGCCCTGCTGATCGGCTTCCACGCGGAACGGGATGGCTCGCGACCGCCGCTCCCACTGCCGTTTCGTGGCGCGCAGCTTCAGCCGCACGAGGGTGGTGCCACCCGGTTCGACACCGGCGGCCGGCGGATCGAAGTCGCCGTCGAGGCGACCAGTGGGGTCGATCAGGTGCATCCGGCAGCTCGCCTGCGTGTTACCGCGGTTCTCGACCATCATCTCGTAGGTGGCTCTGCGGCGGCTCCGGATCGCAGGTTGCAGCATCTGCAGCCGCCGATCGAAGGTGGACGCAACGTGGAGGGTGAGCTCGGCGAGGGCGACGTCGTCGGGCGAGTTCTGCGGCACGATTCGCACACCCAGTGCAGTCGGGCCGGCAGTGGTGCCCGGAAGGCGGGGGGCACTCACTTCGACCTCGACGGTCTCCTCCGAGCCGCCGAACAAGGTTACGTACGCCGGTCGGATGGTGCTGAACGCGGCAGCGAGGCCGGTCGGCGTGAGCGCGTAGCTCTCGGTGGAGCTGCCGAGGTTGGTGATCGTGAGCGCCAGGCGACTGGCGGCGCCCGGCTCGATCTGGGCGTCGTTGGTGGCGAACCATCCCTGCACTGTCACGACGGGCAACGCTACCGGTTCAGCGGAACACGATGCGGTCACGGCCCTCGCGCTTGGCCACGTGCAACGCATCGCCGGCGGCGGCGAGCACGCGGGTGGCGTCGACCGCGCCGCTGCCCACCGAGACGCCGATCGAAGCACTCAACCTCAGGCCGGCAGGCAGGCCCTGCCATGGGCGAACCGCGATCAGTTGGCGCACCCGCTCGAGCACCGCCCGGCCGTCGTTCGGCGAGGTCTCGCGCAGCACCAGCACGAACTCGTCTCCACCGATGCGGATCACCGCGTCGCCACGGCGGCAGATCCGTTGCAGGATTCCCGCCAGCTCGAGCAAGAGGTGATCGCCGTGCTCGTAGCTGAAGTCGTCGTTCACCTGCTTGAAGCCGTCGAGGTCGAGCAGCGCCACGCAGACCGGGCCGTGGTTCTCGAGCACGTCCGGGAGCCAGTGGCTGAGGTAGCGGCGGTTGGGCAGGTTGGTGAGCGGGTCGGATTCGCTGAGCGCTTCGGTCGACTTGAGCGACACGCCGAGGCGCACGTGCTCCCACCGTGCCTCGCGCTCGCGCTGCAGGGCCCGGCTCAGTGCGTTGAACTGCATCGCCATCATCTCGCGGGCGTCGTCGTAGCGACCGCCTTCCCACAAGATGTCGATGTTCACAGGGGCAGCCGACGACAGGTAGACCTCCACGCCGAGTGTGCGTGCCCGGTCGGCGGCATCGGCGATCAGTTCCACCACGGTCGGATCCTTGTGCAGGTTCCACCGGGCAACCGCCTCGCCGATCATCGCCACCACCTCCTCCTCGCGAAGCACGTGAGCGGCGGCGATCGTGCGGGCGCGCACGGCGTCGTCGAGCGCGGCCTGGTGGTGGCCGATCGAGTTGAGCAGCACCGAGCGGTGGGCCAGGGCGATGGCCTCGGCCACCACCTCGCGGTCGGCCTGCGAGTCGAGCGCGGCCGTGGCCGCGTAGATGCCATCGTGCAAGTGCCGCGACGCGGTGGCCTCATCGTTGGAGAAGATCATCGCCATGTGGAACGCCGAGGCCAGCCCGGCATAGGTGAAGGTGCGATCCCGCTCGGTGCGGGCCAGGCGCAACGCCCGGTCGTAGAGCTCGATCGCCGGAATCGGGAACTCGCAACGCTGGTAGGTGACCGCCATGTTGTGGATGACCTGGTAGTAGGCGGGGTCGTTGGGAACCCGCTCCATCACGTACATCGCTTCACTCATCACGGCACTCGCCTCGGCATAGCGCTCGTCGAGCATCAGCGCCTCCACCGACACGCCGAGCGCGTCGGCAAGCTCGGCGTGGAACTCCTCCTGTCGTGCCTCTCGGGCGACGTCGGCGGCGATCCGTTCGGCGTCGTGCCGATCGTTTGCCGACAGCCGGCAGTAGGCCTCGCGCATGCGCAGGTGGAGGCGGTGCTCGTGGGTTTCCGCCAGCTCCGACGCCTCGCGGTAGAGCGCCGCGGCCTGCTGGTACTGGCCACCCGCACGCGCCTCGACGGCCCGGTCGTAGAGGCTGGTGAAATCGGTGTGCGATAGATGGCTGCTCATGGTGCTCTCGTTCCGCCTAGCCCTTACGATGGCCGTTCGTGACCGGCCATCTCCCGTCCTCGTCGCCGTCGGCGACGTTCCCCGTGCAGCGTCCCCGCCGCTTGCGGGCCACCGATGCGCTGCGCGAGCTGGTTGCCGAGACGCGGCTCCATCCTCGCCAGATCGTGGCACCGCTGTTCGTGCGCGAGGGGATCAGCGTGCCGAACCCGATCGTGTCGCTGCCGGGAGTGGTGCAGCACACGCGGTCGAGCCTCGTTGCCGAGGCGCGCCAGCTGGCCGACCTGGGGGTCGGCGCGCTCATCGTGTTCGGCATCCCTTCCACAAAGGATTCCATCGGCACGAATGCGTTTCAGCCTGAGGGGATTGTGCAGGTGGCGTTGGGTGAGCTGCGCCAGGCGGTTGGCGAGCGGATGGTGATCATGGCCGATCTGTGCGTCGACGAGTACACCGATCACGGGCATTGCGGCATCCTCGACGGCAACGGGTCGGTCGACAACGACGCGACCCTCGAGGTGTACGCCAAGATCGCCGTTGCCCAGGCCAGAGCAGGTGCGCACGTGGTGGCGCCGAGCGGCATGATGGACGGTCAGGTGGGCGCGATTCGTGCCGCGCTCGATGCCGAGGGCTTCGCCTCCACATCGATCCTTGCCTACTCGGCGAAGTATGCCAGCGGCTTGTACGGTCCGTTCCGTGAGGCCGTGTCCGTCGAGATCGCCGATGGCGGGCATCGCCAGGGGTACCAGCAGGATTGGCGCAACGCCCGTGAAGCACTGGTGGAGGTGCAGGCCGATCTCGCCCAGGGCGCCGACATGGTGATGGTCAAACCGGCGCTCGCCTACCTCGACGTGATCGCTGCGGTCCGCGCTGCCGTGGACGTGCCGGTCGCCGCGTACCACGTGAGCGGTGAGTACTCGATGATCAAGGCCGCGGCCGCCAACGGGTGGATCGATCACGACGTGGTGGCGATGGAGCACCTCACCGCGATCAAGCGAGCCGGCGCCGACATCATCCTCACCTATCTTGCGCGCTGGTTCGCCGAGCAACATCGGAGCGCGCAGTGAGCGCGCTGCCCGCATCCAACGCCGATCTCTTCGCTCGCTCGTGCGACGTCATCCCCGGCGGAGTCAACTCCAGCATCCGGGCGTTCAAGGCGGTCGGGGGAACGCCGTACCTCGTCGCCCGCGCCGAGGGTCCGTACGTGTGGGATGTGGAGGGCACGCGCTACATCGACCTCGTGCAGAGCTACGGGGCGATCATCCTCGGGCACGCCCACCCGGCGGTCACCGCGGCGATCGTCGCCGCGGCTGCCAAGGGCACCTCGTACGGGGCGCCCACGCCTGGCGAGCTCATGCTGGCCGAGGCGATCCGCGACCGGGTGCCGAGCTGTGAACGGGTGCGCTTGATGAACAGCGGAACCGAGGCCACCAGCACGGCGGTGCGCCTGGCCCGCGGCTTCACCGG